>Ga0209173_100129_pt1 | contig 79972 bp, 73 predicted proteins | sample SynthPrep_16_END_FD_187206 | JGI IMG/M metagenome (GOLD analysis project Ga0209173, IMG submission 187206) | Synthetic microbial communities from Ohio, USA - SynthPrep_16_END_DS12_MetaG (SPAdes) (version 2) | ecosystem: Engineered > Bioreactor > Aerobic > Activated sludge | place: USA: Ohio...
CAAGGGAGAGCCGTGTGGCCATCGATATTCACTGGATCTGCGACAACGATAGCCTCGGCCAGCACTGCGCCGAATGGCAGCAGTTGCCATTCGTCGCCCTCGACACCGAATTCATGCGGGTCGACACTTTTTATCCCATTGCCGGGCTGATCCAGATCGGTGATGGCGTGCGCGCTTACCTGATCGACCCCCTGACCATCGACAACTGGCAACCCCTGGCCGCCTTGCTGGAGAACCCGGCGGTGATCAAGGTGGTACACGCTTGCAGCGAAGACCTGGAAGTGTTGCTGCGCCTGACCGGCAGCCTGCCGGTGCCGTTGTTCGACACGCAACTGGCGGCGGCCTACCTGAACCTCGGTTTCTCCATGGGCTATTCGCGGTTGGTGCAAGCCGTCCTCGATATCGAGTTGCCCAAGGGCGAGACCCGCTCCGACTGGTTGCAGCGGCCATTGTCCGAGACGCAAATCAGCTACGCCGCCGAAGACGCGGTGCACCTGGCAGAAGTCTACACACGCCTGCGCCCGAAGCTTTCCGACGACAAATACGCCTGGGTCCTGGAAGACGGTGCCGAACTGGTGGCCAACCTGCGCCGCGAAGTCGACCCGTACGAGGTTTACCGTGACGCCAAGCTCGCCTGGAAACTCTCCCGTGCCCAGCTCGCCGTATTGCGGGAACTGTGCGCCTGGCGCGAACAGCAAGCCCGTGCCCGTGACCTGCCGCGCAACCGGATCATCCGTGAGCACTCGTTATGGCCCCTGGCCAAATCCCAGCCGGATAACCTCGCCGCGCTGGGCAAGATCGAAGACATGCACCCGCGCACCGTGCGCCAGGACGGCGAGTTCCTGCTGGGCCTGATCAAGCGCGCCGGCAGCGTGCCCATGGACCAGTGGCCACCGGCGGTTGCCGAGCCATTGCCGGTGGACGCCGCCACGCTGATCAAGCAACTGCGCGCCCTGGGCCAGGCCGAGGCCGAACGCCTGGACATGGCGCCGGAACTGATGCTGCGCAAGAAAACCCTTGAAGCCCTGGTCAAGAGCGGCTACCCCGAGGGGCCTTACCAATTGCCAGATTCGCTGCGTGGCTGGCGCCGCGAACTGATGGGCCAGGCGCTGCTGGACAGCCTGGCCACTGCCGGAGAACAGCCTTGAAACGTATTTGCTCCATCTATCGCAGCCTCAAACGAAACGAGATGTACCTCTACGTGCTGAAAAGCGATGCACTGGAGCGCGTGCCGGAAAGTCTGCTGGCCGCCTTCGGCAAGCCGCACCACGCCTTCGACCTGGTGCTGAGCCCGGAGCGCAAGCTGTCCCGCGAGGACATCACCGTGGTTCTGGAGAACCTCGAAAAGCAGGGTTACCACCTGCAAATGCCGCCGGCCGAGGACGAGTACATCGAACACTTGCCCGAAGAGCTGCTGCGACGCAATGACCCGATGTGATCGGTCAGTGCCCCGTCCGGGGCACATCATCTATGGAATTCAATTTTTGGCGGCGGCCGCACGGTACAGTGAACTGGACCGGCGGCCGCCTGCAGTGTTTTTGAAAGGTTTGAACCATGCGCGTTCTGATTGCTGAACACGATCACCCGCTGTACGCCCGGCTGCTGCGCGAAGCGGCGCCGGACCTTGAGGTCATGACCAGCGGCGACTCCGCCGAATTGTCGCGCCTGGCGGCCGATTGCCCGGTGTGGCTGGGCCAGCCGGATCTTCTGGCCACCTTGCTGCGCCAGGGGCACCAGCCACAATGGCTGCAATCCACCTGGGCCGGCATCACGCCGCTGCTGGCCGACGGCCTGCCGCGGGATTACCGCCTGACCCGCGCCGTGGGCATTTTTGGCCAGGTGATGGCCGAATACGTGCTGACTTACATGCTTGGCCATGAGCGTGAAGTGCTGGCGCGGCTGGTCAGCCAGGTCGAGCGCAAGTGGGATAACCGCATGGGCCAGAGCCTGGCGGGGCGCAAAGTGCTGATCGTCGGTACTGGTGATATCGGCCGCAGCGTTGCGCAATTCCTGCAGCCGTTTGGCGTTGAGCTGTACGGCATTGCCAGTGAGGCCCGTGAGCAGGCGCCGTTTGTCGAAGTTGCCGGGCTCGAGGCGTTGCCGCGCCTGGTGGGTGAGGTGGACTACGTGGTCAACCTGCTGCCCAACACACCGAACACCCATGATTTGTACAATGCTGCGCTGTTCAAGCAATTCAAGCCGACCGGGTTGTTCATCAACGTCGGGCGCGGTGTGGCGGTGGTCGATGCGGACCTGGTGGAAGCATTGAAGGAAGGTCATCTGGCCGGCGCGGTGATTGACGTTTGCCGTCAGGAGCCATTGCCACAGCGCCATCCGTTCTGGACCGCCTGGGGCTTGCTGTTGACCGGCCACAGCTCGGCGCCGACTTCGCCGGGGATGATGGTGCAATTATTTGTCGAGAATTTGCGCGCGTACCAGGCGCAGGAAACGTTGCGCGGCGAAGTGAGTTTCGAGCGCGGTTACTGACAGCGCGAAGGCCCGGCAACGCGTGTTGCCGGGCGCTTACAAATTTCTGCAAACACTAATCAGATGTTCGTTTCGCAGGCCGTATGTGAGGCTCGTACCCCTCTCCAGATGGGTACATTCTCATGTTGAATGCTGGCACTGTGTCTCTCCCTCCACGAGTAACTCCGCAACTTTCCCTGCTTTCTACCGAGCCGGCGGCGCTCCCTCTATTGCCCTCTGCTCTGGGTGCTACGGCCGATCTCAATACGCAGGCACTCGCCCCAGTCCCCCGGCAATCCGGTCTCACCGCGGCGTTGGGCGACCGCGAGAATCTGCGGACACTGGGCCAGAAGCTCAACGAAATCGCCAGCCGTCTTGGCGTGAATGCCAGCCCTCAAGCGGTGCTGGCCGCGCTGCAAACGACACCGATGCAAATACACCCCGACTCGTCCTACCCGACCCAGGCGGGTAAAGCGGCGACGGTAGAGACCTTTCTCGCAAGTATCGGCTTGGGGTTGCCCACCAATCATTTTCAGCTGACCGGTCATGCCCACGCGGTGAGTGACAGGGCACTGGAGCATCCGCTCGGCAATTTTGGCGGCGGGTTTTCCTGGCCTGTTCCCATGAGCGCCGCTGAACAGCGCAGGGTACTGGCGGCGGCTACCGACCATGGCAGCCAGAACCCCAATGCACCGCACATCGGCGCAAGCGTGGGTGTACTGGAATATCTGAACGCCAACCAGCCGTTGTCGGGCGAGGCATTGGCTGATCCTGCCAAGGCACTCGAAACCCTCGTCAGCTCCACCCGCGGGCAGGCACTGGGGCAAGCCATGCAGGACCAGCTTGGGGGCGCCGCCTCCGAGACCAGCGTGAACGAGTACGCACTGAGTGCGATCCATCTGCTGCTTGACCCGGAGTCCATCACGGCGCCGCACCGTAACCGCGTGGCGGGTTTCGACCTCGCCCAACAAGCCCATTGGGGCAAGCCGGCTTCGACAGTGCTCGAGCGCCTGAGCACTTACCTGCACGAAAATCACAAGACCAGTCCCGAGATGGCCAAGGCCGGCGCCTATTTGTTACTGGCACGAAAGGCCCCCGAGTTTTTGATCAAGGACATCCCCGACCGCGTGACCTACGGCAGCCCTGCCTGGGTAAGCCTCGCGGTCGCAGCGGCGGCCATAGAGGCGCAGTTCCCCGGAAAGGTGGCGCACATGACCTTTGCCCAAGTCATGTCCAGCGCGGAAAACGCGATCCTGACGAATCGAGCCGCCGCCGAACATGCACAAAAGGCGGCATTGGTGGACTGGGCCGTGGTCAACGGGATCGTCACATGCCAGCCAGATGATCGTTACAGCGACGATGAGATAGACCGTGCAAGGACGGCATTCAACGCACAACTGAAGTCGACGCTTGCGGCTACCGGTTTGTTGGAAGCCGAGATTCCAAGCCGTAAAGACATTGCGTTGGCCCATTTGAAGGAGCGGTTTGGCGAACACGTACCTTTTGAAGAGAAACGACTGAAGGTCGTTGACTCGAAACAACCGTCAGCCCAACCACTTTATGATCCGAACCGGGCGCCCGGCGGGCTTTTCTCGTTGTTGGACATCGCCATGAGCGGACTTGGCCAATACCCATGGCAAACCAGGGACCCGAGCATTGCCGAGGCAATCAAAGGCAAGAGCCTGGATTTCAGCGTGAACAAAATCTTCAACGAAGAATTTGAACAAGCAATCACTTCTCGCCAGCAAGGGGTTCGCAGCGTCATCAAGCACCTTGTCGCAACACTGCCCTTGGTCGACCGGGAAAACCTGGAGTTTGCAAAGCTCGAGTTTTTTCAGAAAAACACTTATGAACTGGGCCTCGACTTCACCTCTAAAAAACGACAAGGCGCGGAAAACAAACTGTGGGTCAAGGCCACCGGAAGAAATGGCAACACTGTTTATGAAATTGATTTGAACGCAGGTGCAATCAAGTCGGTGCCGACCTCGGAGTTAACAACAAAACGCGAGCGGCAGGCCAACAAGGAGTTCAAGACGGAGCCCTTCAAGCCCAAGACCGTGAGCGAGGCTGCCCTTGGCCAAAAGAGCCAGGACGGCTTGTCAACGCCGCCCCCCAGTTTTTCCAGTGCGCGAACCCAGCACATCGCCGATGCCTTTGTTGAGCATCTTGATCTCGACAGTGATGACATAAAAACCTATGCCCGAGGTGTCACCTCGTTCGATAAACAAATGGCAACCGAGTGGAACGTCACCCACTTTTTTCTTGACCTGATTCCGCTCAGGTCAGCCATCGCGAATTTTTCCAGGGGCAACCACCTGGAAGGGGCCAGTGACCTGGCGCTGGATGTCTTTGGTTTTGTCACGGCGGGCGCGGGTGTGGCGGCGAAAGTCACGAAGGCGGGGGCCAAGGTCGCGAGCGCCGCCGCCAAGGCCATTCAAGTGGCAAAAGTCATCGGTGTGGCTGCCATTCAAGCATTCAACCCATTGGATGGCTTCAGCGAACTGGTCGCGGGCGGTGCCCGGTTGCTGGGCAAAGGCGCCAACTTTGTATGCGCCACGGGTGCAGAGGTGGTCAACAAGCTTAGGGGCGCGAGCGGCAGCTATGACCTGTTGAAGGCTGCCAGTAAACACTATGACGCAGCAGCGACGGGTACCTTCAAGGTCGCCGGGCAAAGCGTTGATGGAGGCGCGGTATTCCAGAACGGTCGATGGTATGCGTTTGATGTGGACAGGATGCGGCCTTACGGCAGCCCTCTTGAAGGCTTCACCGCAAAAACGAGTGCGATGGATGGGGCGATCATCACCACGCCTGCCGAGCCGGGCAGCGCCCTGAACAACCGGTTGCTTGGCGACTACAGCGTGGCCGAATCGAAAATAGCCGGGCTTGCGCGCAACAGTCAGGGGATCTATGTGGCGGCGGACGGTCACTTGTCCCACATCCGCCATACCGATACTGCCGGCAACACTGCGGTCTACGAAGTGCGGCAAGTGACTCGCACCGCCGACGGTGCCGTACAGGCGCAGATTTATCACAACAACCGGCAAACGCCGCTGCTGGTGCAGCACCTGCAGGGGGACCAATGGCAGCGCCTGGGGGCACGCGGCGGTAACCCGCCTTCTGTGGCATCAGACCTGGGGCCGGAAATTGGCGGGGGCGGTGAGGGGACGATCTACGACAGTCTCGACGGGAAAAGTGTCTATAAGGACTATGGCCCTTCATCCATGACTTCTGCCGACGACTTTGTCGATAACGAGACCCTGTGCCTGAACAGCTATTACGGTGACGGCTTTGCAACCACGATATTTGAAAATGGTCGCCGTTATTTGAAAATGGGCAAGCTGGACGGGGTGGATGTAAATACCCTGGCAAGGGGAAGTTTGCCCCCAGAGGCCAGGCTTTTACTGGATGACGCATTTCGGCGCATGGAACAGAAAAATCTTTACCACAACGATCTGCAGTTAAGTAATTTCCTGTATTCAGCGAGGGATAATAAAATCTATCCAGTGGACTTGAACGCAAACGGTCTTGAAGACATGACACCGTTTCTCGCCAATATGTACAAGCGTGATCGAGACGAGCTGCGCAGGGCCTATTACGCGCTGATCGCCAAGGCGTAGCTGCACTTGTGGCGGGTGTACCCTGCTGTGATCGCAGCAGCAGGGTTTTGACGTGACCGTCAACGACTGCCAGAGCGTGTTCAGTCCTGGTGGTTGAAGTCGCCTTCGGACACCAGCTCGTTCAATGGACGACGCGGGCTCGGGGTTTCCCGGGCTTGCAGGTAGTCGGCCAGGGTCGATTTGTCGCCGAGCTTGCCAATCGCCACCGCAGCGTGCAGGGCGTAACCTTCAGGAATCTTCAGTTCCTTGCGGGTCAGTTCCTGGTCGAAACCGGCCATGCCGTGGGTGTGCCAGCCGCTGAGGCTGGCTTGCAGCGCCAGGTGGCCCCAGGCCGAGCCGGTGTCAAAGGTGTGCCACAGGGCCGGGGTTTCTTCGGTGGCACCAGGCACGGCAAAAGTCGTCTTCGATGCGACGATCACCAGGGCCGAGGCATGCTGTGCCCAGCCACGGTTGAATTCGTTCAGCAGGCCCAGGAAACGTTCCCAGTTCGGCGTGTCGCGGCGCGCATAGAGAAAACGCCATGGCTGCGAGTTGTAGGCCGAAGGTGACCAGCGCGCGGCTTCGAAGAAGCTCAACAGGGTGTCCACCGGGATGCTTTCGCCGGTGAAGGCGCGCGGCGACCAGCGGTCGGTGAATTGTGGGTGGATCGGATAGTCGGCGACGCGTGGGTTGCTGCTCATTGGGCTGATCCTGATGAAAAACCGGGGTTCAAAACTACTTCGCCGCCGGGTGGCTGACAAGTCTTGTTCTACCGACAGTCGTAAGCGCTTGGCCCCGGGGGCCATGGGCACTAGACTGGCGGCCTTTTAACATACCGATATTGATGTAGAGCCATGGCCGCCAAAGTCGAACCTTTCTGGATCCGCAAAACCCTCGAACAACTCGACCAGGATGAGTGGGAGTCGTTGTGCGACGGCTGCGGCCTGTGCTGCCTGCAAAAGCTCGAGGATGAAGACGACAACAGCGTCTACTACACGCGCATCGCCTGCAAACTGCTGGACCTGAAAACCTGCCAGTGCACCGATTACCCCAACCGTCGCGCCTCGGTGCCCGATTGCATCCAGCTCACTCCGGGCCAGGCCGACCAGTTCAAATGGCTGCCGCCCACCTGCGGTTACCGGCTGGTCAGCGAGCGCAAGGACTTGCCGCTGTGGCACCACCTGGTCTGCGGCGATCGCGACGCTGTGCACCAGGAACGCATTTCCCAGTCCGGGCGCATGCTCAGCGAAGGCAGCGTGCCCGAGGATGACTGGGAGGATTACCTGATTTTTCGTGCAGGCTGAGAAGGAGTGTGTATGACGGTTGGAGCCAGGCTGGCGGCGAGCCTGCTGTTGTTGGTATTGAGTGCGCCGGCGTGGGCGGCGAAGAAAGTTGACCTGGACTATCACGTCAAGCTGTTGCCCCAAAGTGATCAGGCAGAAGTGCGCCTGAGCCTGTCCCAGGGCTCGGCGGTGCGCAGCCTCAACTTCGACCTGGGCCGCGACGGCGACTACAGCGACTTCAAGGCCGATGGCCAGTGGCAAGTGTTGCCGGGCAATACCCCGGGTGACAGCCGCGGCCTGTGGCAACCGAGTGCCGACAAGGCCAGCCTGACCTACCGTGTACGCCTCACCCACGCCCGCAAGAAAGGCGTCTACGAAGCGCGGATGACCCCGAGTTGGGCGCTGTTTCGCGGCGAAGACCTGGTGCCCACTGCACGTCTGGATCAACAGGACGGCATTGAACTGGTGTCGCGCCTGGTGTTTGAACTGCCTGCCGGCTGGAAAAGCGTCGAGACGTCCTGGCCGCGCATCGGCAAGAACAAATTCCGCATCGATAACGTTTCCCGCCTGTTTGACCGGCCCACCGGCTGGATGCTCGCGGGTACGCTGGGCAGTCGCAGGATGCGCCTGGGGGAAACCGAAATCACCGTGGCGTCGCCCAAAGGGCAAGGCATGCATCGCATGGATGTGCTGACCTTGCTGACGTTTGTCTGGCCGCAAGTGCAAGCGGCATTCCCACGGCACCCGGCGAAATTGCTGGTGGTGGGCGCCAGTGACCCGATGCGCCGCGGTGCGTATTCGGCGCGGGACTCGATCTACCTCAACAGCCGTACGCCGTTGGTCAGCGAGAACGGCAGCAGCCCGTTGATCCGTGAAGTGGTGCAGGCTATCGGCCGCTTCAACGACCACCAGGGCAGCGATTGGATCAGCGAGGGCTTGGCGCAGTACTACGCCATTGAGCTGATGCGCCGCGCAGGGGGGATCAGCGACGATCGTTATGCCGCCCTGCAGGCCCGGCTGGCCAGCGAAGGCAAGGACGTGACCACTCTGCGGGTCGAGCACGCCAGTAGCGCGACCGTCTCACGAGCGGTGGTGTTGTTGCAGGAGCTGGACCGCGAGATTCGTGTGAAAACCCACAACAAGCGTTCGCTGGATGATTTGACCCAGGCGGTGATGCGCCTGAACAGCATCAGCACCAAGGAATTTGTGCAGCTGGGGGAGAGCATTATTGGCGAGTCGTCGGTAGTGCTCGATACCAAACTGCTGCACTGAAACCAAGGTGGGAGCGGGCTTGCTCGCGAAAGCGGTGTATCAGAAACACAGTCAGTGACTGACACTCCGCTTTCGCGAGCAAGCCCGCTCGCACTTTTGATCGGGGTTAACCCACAGTTTTGCTGGCGTTTTCAGCCGCCACTTCAGCCTTGGTCTTGAGGTTTTTCAGTTCCTCACCGGCGCGTTCGATCTTGGTTCGCACGCTGTTCATTTCCTGGCGGCTGCGCTCCAGCAGCTCTTTCGCCGAGCTATGCCCGCTGATCCCGCGTGCCAGCGCTACGCCGCCAATCGCCACCTGGATCAAACCGAAAAAGCCGCCACGGCGCAGGCCTTTGCCCATCATCACCACACCGCCAGCCAGGGAGCCGATGCGTTCCCAGCCCTGGACGTTTTGCGTGGGTTGGGGCTCGAACGGGGTGGACCGGATAACGGGTCGCAGGGTTTTGCTGTCGCTCATGATCTGTCTCCAACAAGGGCTGATTGATATGCAGCTGACTGCACACAGGCCGCGGATGTTCCCAAAAAATCAGTATTTGGGGCCCGAACGGGTGTTGTTGCCCTTGGCCAGACGGTCGTAAAGCACCACGTTGACGGTGGCGGCGAGGTTCATGCAACCGGTGGTCGGGATGTAGATCACGTCTTCACACCAGTCGCGAATCTCTTTGTCGAGGGAGCCGTCTTCCGGACCGAAGATATACAGCGCACGGTCCGGATGGGTGTATTCGGGGAGAGGGCGGGCGCCTTCCACCAGCTCGACGGCGACGGGGATGCAGCCCAGGGGCAGGATCTTTTTCAGGTCGTCGATACCGATCAGCGGAATGTCGTGGTGGACCTTCTTGGTGTCGGTAATAAAGTCCCGGGCCCGCTCATAGCGCTTGCCGGTGTAGAACACCGAGGCCACGCCGTAGCAGCCGGCGGCGCGCATCACCGAACCGACGTTTTCGGGGGATTTGGGGTTGTACAGACCGATGCAGCTGTAGCGTTTATTGCCCACGGGAGAGGGTGCCTTCGAGAAAAACCGCGATTATACGGCCTCGGGCTAATGCATTGCTTGGGCGATCGCTATCGCGGGCAAGCCCGGCTCCCACATTTGGAATGCGATCCCTTGTGGGAGCCGGGCTTGCCCGCGATGAGGCCGTCACATTCAGCGAAGATACTCAGTCGTCTTTCTTCATCAACCCGGCCAACGCCGCAAACGGGTTGTGCGTCGCCTTGGCGATCGTCGGGCTGCTGGTGGAGCCTTCGCCGAAATACTGCTGGTCGGTATAACGCGAGTGTTCGTTGTCGTGGCAATACAGGCACAGCAACTCCCAGTTGGAGCCGTCCTGGGGGTTGTCGTCATGGTTGTGGTTGCGGTGGTGCACGGTCAGTTCGCTCAGGCGCTTGCCGGCGAATTCACGGGCGCAGCGGCCACACACGTGGGGGTACATCTTCAGGGCTTTGTCGCGGTAGCCCATTTCCCGGTCGCGCTGGGCATCGGCGAGGATGCGATCCAGCTTGGCGGTGTGGGACGGCGGGTTGGTCGAGCTCATCATGGCTCCTGTCTTTTAGTGGATCACGGATAGCGTTGATTCTAGCTGCTTGCGGGCTAATAAACCTCCGGCTTTTTCAGGCGCAGTCATGCCGGTGAGGGGGATTGTTTGTAGTATCGACGAACTGAATTCATAAGGAGCGGTACTCATGCGGATGCATTCATGGTTGTGGGCGCTGCTGTTGTGCGCCGTCAGTGTTCAGGTCCAGGCGTTTTCCACGCCCCAGCCAGGCCAGGTGATCAATGTGGCGCTGGAGCAGCTCCACCCGACCCAGGCCGTCATCGGTTTTGATCAGATTCATTACAAGCTGGGGGTATTTGCCGAGTCGCCCAAAAAAGTGTTCGACGAATATTGTGAAACCAACGGCCAGGGCGGTGTCGACAAGGTGCCTGAAGATGCCGATCTGCATAAGCCGGGCAGCTTCACCTGCAAAGACCCGGTAGGCGCTCACCCGGCGGATATGAAAACCGTGGTGGTCGGTCCCGCTGGCCAGTTGTACCTCACCGACGGCCACCACTCGTTCAGTACCTTGTGGGAGCAGCCAGGTGCCGGCGCCAAACTTAAGATGTGGGTGCGGGTCACCGATAACTTCAGCGACAGTCCCGACCTGGCGACTTTCTGGAAACGCATGGAGCAGGGCCGCAAGGTCTGGCTCAAGGACGGCCAGGGCAAGACCATCACGCCTGAGCAAATTCCGGCACACCTGGGCTTCAAGGATCTGGGCGACGACATGTTCCGCAGCCTGGTTTACTTCTCCCGCAAGGCGTCCTACGGCAAGCCGACCTCTGGTGAGGTGGTGCCGGAATTCCTGGAGTTTTACTGGGGAGGATGGTTGCGCACGCAGATTGACCTCGGCGCGTTCAACCTGAACAAGCAAGGCGGGTATGAAAAGGCAATCGAGGCGGTAGCCAAGCGCATGGTCAGCCTGGCGCCCGAGGCACCGGTAGGGGACAGCGGCTTCAGCGCCCAGCAGTTGGGCGGTTTCACCACGCTTAATCGCAAAGAGCTAAACAGTACGTTTGAAAAGAAAGTGCCCTACGTTATCGACAGTAGAGGCAAGTAGTTGACGATTGGGCAGTGGCGGCCTCGTGCCGCCTCTGTCAGGCGTCTGTTTCAGCCCTTGAGTTTCTCGGCAATCCAGATGGTATGCCGCGTGCCCTTGTTGCCATGGGCAAACACTTGCACTTCCTCGGCCTTGAAGCCGGCCTTGCGCAGTTTGTCGCTGAACTGCTTGTCGGCGCTGGCCGACCACACCGCCAGCACGCCCTTGGGCCGTAGCGCCTTGGCGCAGGCGCTGAGGCCACCGGCGGAATACAGCCAGCTGTTGGCTTTTTGCGTCAGGCCTTCGGGGCCGTTGTCGACGTCCAGCATGATCGCGTCAAACCCCTGGGGCTCGGCCTGCAGCACCTTGGCCACGTCTTCCAGACGGATCACGGTGCGCGGGTCCAGCAGCGGGCGGCCGGACTTTTCCCCCAGAGGGCCACGATTCCACTCGACCACGCCGGGCACCAGCTCGGCAACCACCACTTCGGCAGTCTTGCCCAAATGCTTGAGCGCTGCCGCCAGGGTGAAGCCCATGCCCAGGCCGCCAATCAACACCCTGGAGCCGGGCCGACCGGCGACTTTGCGGCACGGAATCTCCGCCAGCGCATCCTCGGAACCGTGCATGCGCGTGTTCATCAACTGGCCACCGTCACCGCCCTGAATCTTGATGACAAAATCCTCACCGTATTCGAACAGGCACAAGGCACCGCCGTTGTCGGGGATCGGAGTGGTGTCCAGCAGAACGAAACGTTTCATGGAAATCTCATTGGGAAGGGCATTCTTGCGCGGTTGGGAGTAGCCTTACGACTTTACGGTCAGGCCATGGAGCCATCGATGAAGTGCAGCATTCTAACGGTCATTGTGTGGAGCGCGCTCGCCCTTGGCGGTGTGGCCCAGGCTCAGGAGTCGCAAACCGTGCCGATTACCCCCGCGCCCACGGCGGGTTCACCGGGTACTGCAACGCCCACGCCTTACCCGCAAGTCACGCCACCGGCGACACCAAAGGCGGCCGGCAGCGGTGAGCCATTGTTGGCGCCGATCGTGCTGCCCGCGCCGCCGAAGGACCAGACGATCCCCGGCTTGCAGCAAAACGACATCAAGCCTAAGACCCCAGGCGGCTAAAACTGCTGGGACAGCAATTGCCCGTCCGCCATGCGCAGGCGCCTGGACAGGGCGATAGCAATCGCACGAATGATCTTGGCCGCGATTTTCGGTGCATCGTTGAGCATCTTTTCCAGGGAATCCTTGCCCAGGTTCAACAGCACGCAATCGCTGGCCGCCACACAGCTGGCGGAGCGGCGCTCGCCGTCCAGCACAGCCATCTCGCCAAAGGTCCGTCCGCTGCGCAAGGTGGCGATAGTCAGGCGCTGGCCTGCATGGTTGGTCTTCTGCACCGCCACCTGGCCTGAGTGAATGATGCACATGAAGGTGCCCGCGTCGCCCTCGAGGAAAATCACCTCATCGCGGGCGATGCTGCTGATGTTGAAATAGCCCGCCGCTACGTGGAAGTCTTCCGGCAGCAACGGGTCGAACAGGCCGCAATCCATCAGCATGTCGCGGATTTCGTTATTGAGTAAGGTCGGTTCTGGCATGAGGCTTACAGTCTTTGTCCATAAATCGTGCAGGGCGCGCCCGGCGGTCAAGTGTTCAGACCGGCCCGCCAGGCGGAGTTCCTTAAATCAGCCCCAGCGCCTTGAAAACAAATGCATATTCGAGTGCTACGTCACGTAATCCCTGGTAACGACCACTCATGCCGCCGTGGCCAGCGCCCAGTTCGGTCTTGAGCAGCAACAGGTTGTCGTCGGTCCTGGTGTCGCGCAGCTTGGCCACCCACTTCGCCGCTTCCCAGTACTGCACGCGGCTGTCGTTGTAGCCGGCGATCACCAGCGTCGCCGGGTAGGCCTGGGCGCTGACGTTTTCGTACGGCGCGTAGGCCTTGATCCGCTCATACACCTCCGGCTCTTCAGGGTTACCCCATTCGTCGTATTCGGTGATGGTCAGCGGCAACTCGGGGTCGAGCATGGTGTTGAGCACATCGACGAACGGCACTTCGGCAATCGCCGCCTGGAACAGCTCCGGGCGTTGATTGAGCACCGCGCCGATCAACAGGCCACCGGCGCTGCCGCCGCTGATGGCCAGTTGCTTGGAGGTGGTCAGGCCCTGGGCGATCAAGTGTTCGGCGCACGCGATAAAGTCGCTGAAGGTGTTTTGCTTGTGCTCCTGCTTGCCGCCGCGATACCAGGCCTCACCCAGTTCGCCGCCGCCGCGTACATGGGCAATGGCGAAGGCCACGCCACGGTCCAGCAGGCTCAGGCGGGCGTGGGAGAACCACGGGTCGAGGCTGTGGCCGTAGGCGCCGTAGCCGTACAGATACAGGGGCGTCGGCTTACCCAACTGGTCGCGTCGGACGACAAGACTGATCGGCACCTGAGTGCCATCGGCCGACGTTGCCCACAGGCGTTGGCTGACGTAGTCGTCGGCGTTGAACACACCCAGCACCGGGGTTTCCTTGAGCACTTGTTGTGCGCCGCCGGCCAGTTCCAGCTGACGAACCTGGGCCGGGCGGTTCAGGGCCTCATAGCGCAGGCGGATCTTGTCGCTGGCAAATTCCAGGCTGTTTTGCACATAGAGGCTGTAGGCCGCGTCCGGTAACTCCACGCGATAAGCGGCTTGCCCCTGTGGGTGCACTTCGATGATCGGCAGGCCGCCGATCCGCAGGCTCAGGGTCATGGCCCGGGCATTGAGGCTTACGCCATCGAGCATTACCGCGTCGTCGTGGGGGATCAGGTTCAGCCAGTCGTCCTGGGTCGGCACACTGCCGGTGTCGGCCGCCTGGAACAGCGCAAAGTTGATGCCATCACGGTTGCTGCGGATAAACCAGGTCCACTGGTCGTCCAGCTTGCCGTGGTCGACGTCATATTCATGGCCTTCGACCCGTGGCGCCATGCAGGTAAACGCCTGCTGCGGCTTTTCGGCGTCCAGGGCCCAGATCTCGCTGGTGGTCTTGCTGCCCAGGGCCAGCAGCAACTGACGCTCGGAGCTGGAGCGGTAGCAGTGCAGGAAGAAACGTCCGTCAGGCTCGTGGAACACTTCTTCGGCGGCAGTGCCGTCCAGGCGATAGCGATACAGCTTGTGCGGGCGATGGGTGTCGTCCAGTTCGGTGAAGAACAGGGTCAGGCTGTCGTTGGCCCAGGTCATGCTGCCATCGCAGTCTTCAAACTCCAGTTCGCTGACCTTGCCGGTGGCCAATTCCTTCACGTAGAGGGTGTAGATCTCTTCGCCGCTGGTATCCAGGCTGTAGGCCAGGCGCTGGTGGTCCGGGCTGATGCTGAAGGCGCCGAGGGAGAAAAAGCCGCCATTGGCCAGTACGTTCGGGTCCAGCAGCAGCTCTTCCGCGCTTTCGTCGACCTGTTGGCTGTCGTCCGCCGGGCGCGGGCAGCGGTAGTGGCGGGCGTATTCGTCGCCGGCGGTGGTGCGGGTGTAATACAGGTACGGGCCCCAGGGCGAGGGCAGGGACAGGTCGGTTTCGAGAATGCGGCCCTTGATCTCCTCGAACAGGGTCTCGCGCAGCGCCTGCTGGTCGGACAATTGTGCTTCTTGCCAGGCATTTTCCGCCTTGAGGTAATCGAGCACCTCGGCGCTGTCACGCGCTTGCAACCAGGCATACGGGTCGGTGCCTGGGGCCTTGCGGGCGATCGGGGCGGCAGTGATGTGGGTCGATGGGGGCATGGATCACTCTCTGTCTGGCGGTTGGCCGACGGCATTGCAGCCTCGGCACTGAAAAGCCGTTATCATAGCGGCCTGTTTGCCTACCTTGCCATGGACACCATGACCGAGAACGACTATCTGATCGCTTGGGGCCTCTACGCCTTCGCAGCCCTGGGTTGCCTGTTGGTGTGGTTTGCCATGACCCGCTGGATGTGGCGCTGGCTGCGCGAGCCGCTGCGGTTGCTGGTGGCGGTGCTGCTGTTCAGCCCGACCATCGTCGACCCGGTGAAGACCCAGTTCGCCCCGGCCGTGGCCATCACCGCCCTGGACCTGGTGCTCAAGGTCGGCAACAACGCCTGGCGGGCGATTTCCGATCTGTTCATGTATTGCATGATCGCGTTCGGCGTGTACCTGGTGTTCGTGCTGATCCGCTGGCCCATCGAGCGTGCCGCCAGGGTTCGTCGTGAGCAGAAGGCCGCCGCTGCGGCAGCCGCTGCCGCCGAGCCGGAGGATGACGACGAACCCTTCGCCGATGAGCGTTACGGTCGCCCGGCACCTGTCAGCGGTATGCGGGTCGAACCGCGCCTTTAACGTTGTACGCCCTGTATCGAGAAGCCTGGCATGTGTGAATTATTGGGCATGAGTGCCAACGTACCGACCGATATCGTCTTCAGCTTCACCGGGCTGATGCAGCGCGGCGGACGTACCGGGCCCCACCGCGACGGTTGGGGCATCGCCTTCTACGAGGGCCGTGGCCTGCGGTTGTTCCAGGACCCGGCGGCCAGCAGCGAATCGGAAGTCGCGCTGCTGGTGCAGCGTTATCCCATCAAGAGTGAAGTGGTGATTGGCCATATCCGCCAGGCCAATGTGGGCAAGGTGTGCCTGTCCAATACCCATCCGTTCGTCCGTGAACTGTGGGGCCGTAACTGGTGCTTTGCGCATAACGGTCAACTGGCGGACTTCAACCCCCGCGCCACGTTCTACCGCCCGGTGGGCGATACCGACAGCGAAGCGGCGTTCTGCGATTTGCTCAACCGAGTCCGTGAAGCGTTCCCGGAACCGGTGGACATCGAACAGGTGCTGCCGGACCTGATCGCCGCCTGCAGCGAATACCGCAGCAAGGGCGTGTTCAACTGCCTGCTCAGCGACGGTGACTGGCTGTTCTGCTATTGCTCGACCAAACTGGCACAGATCACCCGGCGTGCGCCATTTGGCCCCGCACGGTTGAAAGATGTCGACGTGATCGTCGATTTTCAGGCCGAAACCACCCCCAATGACGTGGTGACGGTAATTGCCACCGAACCCCTGACCGAAAACGAGACCTGGACCCGCTACGAACCGGGCCAGTGGAGCCTGTGGCGACGCGGCGAATGTGTCAGCCAAGGTAAAACGGAATAAGGACGTCGAATATGTTGCTCAGCTATTTGCGACTGGTGTTGTTTGCCGTGGGTCTGTTGGTCGGTGTGCAGGTGCCGGGTTTTATCAGCGACTACGCCAAGCGCGTCGAAGCCCACTTGATCGAAGCCCAGACCGGCTTGCGCGGCTTCGATGCCACGGCGCAACAGTTCTTCAACGGTGACTTGCAGGCGCTGGTGGCCCATTACCGTGCCAGTGACGATCCGGTGTTTCGCAGCGATGCCAATAGCCTGGGCACCTTGCTCGACCGCCAGGTAGCGCTGGATAAGCAGTTCCAGGCGATGCAGGGCCCGTGGTACATCCGCGCGCTGCAAGTGGCGGTGGCCGCCGACCCGGCGATTCGCCAGGAAACCTGGAACGGCTACAGCTACATGCTGTTGCTGACCCCGGAAGCCATGGGCTGGGGCCTGGGCGGGGCGATGTTGTTGTCGTTCGGCATCGAGTGCCTGTTCCGCCTGATCGACTGGGTGGTGTTGGGCGGCAAGCGCCTGCGCCAGAGCCGACCGATTGAAGAGCGGGACCTCAAGGGGCTTTAAAGGCTGACGCGGTCAAATTGTGGGAGCGGGCTTGCTCGCGAATGCGGTGCGTCAGTGACATATGGGTTGGCTGGCACACCGCATTCGCGAGCAAGCCCGCTCCCACAGTTTTAAATCGGTTCCTTCAGTGGCATGGGTTTGCTCAACACCATCAAGTCCTCGCCCACCTTCTGTGCGTACTGCTGCACCACGCTCTGGCACAGCGCCACAATCTCCTCCACCAACTCCACGCCCACTCGCCACGACACCACCACCTGCAGGTTCGGCGGCCGTTGTTCCATGGGCAGCATGGTCAATTCACCTCGTGCCAGCTCTTCACTGACCAATACGGGCGGGAACGCACCAATCCCGAACCCGTCCCGCAGCAGGCGGGTGATCGCTGACACCGAGTTCACACAGTTCATCCGTGGGGCGGATACGCCGTTAGCCTGCATCAGGCTGAGCACGTCCTGGTGCGGACAGGAGTTTTTCGAGTAGGTGATGATGCGCTCCTGGGCCAGTTCGGCGAGGGACGCGTAGTCGCGGTTGTAGATCGAGTGGCTGGCGACGATCCAGCCCATGGGGTGGCTGGCCAGTTCCAGGCTGCGCAAGGTTTCCTGGCGCAGCAGGTCGGTTTGCAGGATCAGGTCGAGAAAGCCTTTTTGCAACTGATCGCTGAGGTTCAGCGCGGTATCGGCGACCAACTCGATTTCTACCCGCGGAAAGTTGTCCGTCAGTTCTGCCACCAGCGCGCTCAGCCAGGTGTGGATCACCGTGTCCATCACTCCGATGCGGATACGCCCGACCTTGCTGCTGGTGGTTTCCAGGGACTGCTTGAGCCCTTGCATGGTCGCCATCATCTGCTCGGCATAATCGAGCACCTTCAAGCCTTCCGGCGTCAGGCTCACACCTCGGGAATCGCGCAGGAACAGCTTCACCCCCAACTCGCTTTCCAGCACGGCGATGCGGCTGGAGATCGAGGCCTGGGTGGTGAACAGCTTCTCTGCCGTGAGGCGAAAGCTCTTGAGCTTGGCCACCCAGACGAAGGTTTCGAGGAACTTCAAATTCATGGGATCAACTTTTCTTATGCATGGATTGTTTTTTATTAGTTGGACGCAGCGTGCCGCAACCGCCAAAAATCGAGCTGTCTCACGATAAGCGTCGTTGGGGCTCGGGACAACATCGTTGCGAGATCTTGGTAAAAGATCCCACACTACAAAAAAATAAAGCCTACAGGAGCCCTACCGTGAGCCGCCTGCTATTGAACTGCGACATCGGCGAAAGCTTTGGCAACTGGACCTTGGGTCTGGACGCCGAAGTCATGCCGTTCATTGATTGCGCCAACGTAGCCTGCGGTTTCCACGCCGGCGACCCGAGCATCATGCGCAAGACCGTCAGCCTGGCCTTCGAGCATGGCGTGCAGGTGGGCGCGCACCCGGCGTACCAGGACCTGCAGGGTTTCGGCCGCCGCTCCATGGCCTACACCCCGCAGGAAATCCAGGACCTGTTGCACTACCAGGTCGGCGCCCTCGACGGTATTTGCCGGGCCCAGGGCGGACGGGTCAGCTACGTCAAACCCCATGGCGCGATGTACAACGACATGATGGCCAAGCCTGCGCAATTGAGAGCGGTGATCCAGGCCGTGGCGGCCTACGACGCCAGCCTGCCATTGATGCTGATGGCCACCCGCGACAACAGCGCCGCCCAGGCCCTGGGTGACGAATATGGCGTGACCCTGTGGTTCGAAGCCTTTGCCGACCGTGCCTACGACAGCGCCGGCCATCTGGTCTCCCGCCAGTTGCCGGGCGCGGTGCATCATGACCCGGAAAAGATCATCCAGCAGGCCTTGATCATCGCCCGGGGAGACCAGTTGGTCGCCAGTGATGGCAGTCCGTTGCACCTGCAAGCCAATACCTTGTGCGTGCATGGCGATAACGCCAGCTCAGTGGCTGCCGTGCAGCGCATCCGCGAGGCGTTGACCCCAGCATGAAGCCACGGATTGAAGTGGTGGCCATCGACTGCCTGATGGTGCGCCTGTTTGAGGTGATCGCCGAAGACAACATGCCCTGGATGCTCGCCGCCACCCGCCGTTTGCGCGAAGGTTTTGGCCCGGCGCTGGTGGACCTGGTGCCGTCCTACACGACCCTGATGGTGCACTACGACCTGCTGGCGCTGGACCCTGGCCAAGCACGGGCGTTGATCGACCAGGCGCTCAAGGAATTGCAGCCCGAACCCAAGGGCAGCGGGCAATGTCATGTGTTGCCGGTCTGGTATGACCTGAGTGTCGGCCCGGAGTTGGCGTTGCTGGCGCAGCGCAGTGGCCTGGCAGTGGAGGAGGTGATTCGCCGTCACAGCCAGCATGAGTACCAGGTATTCGCCTTGGGCTTCGCCCCGGGGTTTGCCTTTATGGGGCTGGTGGATGAACAGCTCGCGACACCGCGGCTCAACACCCCGCGCAAGCGGGTGGCGGCGGGCAGCGTGGGCATCGCCGAGCGGCAGACGGCGGCTTATCCGGTGGTCTCGCCAGGCGGCTGGAACCTGATTGGGCGCACGCCGGCCAAGCTGTTTGACCGTGAACGCGAGGGCTACAGCCTGATGCAGCCTGGGGATACCGTGCGCTACAAAGCGGTCAGCCATCGCGAATTCATCAACCTGGGCGGCGATGATACGCCGTTGGAGGCGCAGGCATGAGCCGCTTGCTGATCGAGGCCAGCACGCCGCTGTGCCTGTTGCAGGACGCCGGACGTTTTGGCGTCAGGCATTTGGGCGTGACCCAGGGCGGCGCGCTGGATTGGGTGTCGATGTCGTGGGCCAATTGGTTGCTGGGCAATGCCCTGGATGCGCCGGTGGTGGAAATCACCTTGGGTGGCTTCACCGTGCAGGCCGAGGACTATTGCCTGCTGGCGCTGGCCGGGGCGGACTTGGGCGCGTATGTCGACGAGCGCGCGATCAGCCCGGGGCGCAGCTTTATTCTGCAAAAAGGCCAGCGCTTGCGTTTTACCCAGCCTTTCAGCGGTGCGCGGGCTTACCTGGCAGCGCCGGGCGGGTTTGATGCGCCGCAGGTGCTGGGCAGCTGCGCCACGGTGGGACGTGAAGAACTGGGCGGGCTGGATGGCTTTGGCCGGTCACTGGCCGAAGGTGCGCAATTGACCTATTCGGGCGTGGGCGGTGCGATGCAGGTGTTGTCCGCCGGGCAATTGCCGAAGCTGGATTCCAAGGCGCCACTGGAGGTGATCCTCGGGGCGCAGATCGGTCAGTTTGGCGGGCAGAGTCTGTTTGATGTGTTCAACAGCGAGTGGACCCTCGACAGCCGTGCCGACCGCATGGGCATGCGCTTGCTGGGTACGCCGCTGGAGTATCAGGGGCCGTCGCTGATCTCGGAAGGCATCCCGCTGGGCGCGATCCAGGTGCCGCCGGATGGGCAGCCGATTGTGTTGCTCAATGACCGGCAGACCATTGGCGGCTACCCACGATTGGGCGCGTTGACGCCATTGGCGTTGGCGCGGCTGGCGCAGTGCTTGCCGGGGAAGAAGGTGAGGTTGGCGCCGGTGGTGCAGGAAACGGCGCATCGCCAGCAAGTGGAGTATTTGCAGTACCTTGCCAGAAACTAAAGACCGCCGCAGGACAAAATGTGGGAGCGGGCTTGCTCGCGAAGGCGGTGTATCAGCCAATATATTCGGTGACTGACACTGCGCTTTCGCGAGCAAGCCCGCTCCCACATTTGATCGTGGTTGTCTGGGAAACAACTTACTTCGACAAAAAGCGCATCCCTTCCTCAAGCCCGCGCAACGTCAACGGAAACATCTGGTCCTCGATCAAATCCCGCACAATCCCGGTGGACGCCGTATAGCCCCAGGTATCTTTCGGATACGGATTAATCCAGATCAGCTTCTTGTACTTCTCCATGAACCGCTGCATCCACACATACCCGGGCTCTTCATTCCAGTGCTCGACGCTGCCGCCGGCCTGGGTGATTTCATACGGCGCCATGGCCGCATCCCCAATAAAGATCACTTTGTAGTCGGCGCCATACTTGTGCAGCAGATCCTGGGTCGAGGTGCGTTCCGAGCCCCGGCGCATGTTGTTCTTCCACACCGATTCATAAATGAAATTGTGGAAGTAGAAATACTCAAGGTGCTTGAACTCGGTCTTGCACGCCGAGAACAACTCTTCGCAAGTCTTCACATGGGCATCCATCGAGCCGCCGATGTCGAACAGCAGCAACAGCTTGATGGTGTTGCGCCGCTCCGGGCGCATCTGGATATTCAGCAACCCGGCATCGCGGGCCGTATGGTCGATGGTGCCGTCAATGTCGAGCTCTTCCGCCGCACCCTGGCGTGCGAACTTGCGCAGGCGGCGCAGGGCGATCTTGATGTTGCGCGTGCCCAGTTCCACCGAGTCATCGAGGTTCTTGTACTCGCGCTGGTCCCAGACCTTGACGGCCTTGCCCTGGCGCTTGCCGGCATCCCCCACGCGTATGCCTTCGGGGTTGAAGCCGCCGGAGCCGAACGGGCTGGTACCGCCGGTGCCGATCCACTTGTTGCCGCCGGCGTGGCGTTCCTTCTGTTCTTCCAGACGTTTCTTGAATTCTTCGATGAGCTTGTCCAGCCCGCCGAGGGACTGGATCTGTGCGCGTTCCTCGTCGGTCAGCGAGCGTTCGAATTCCTTGCGCAGCCAGTCTTCGGGGATCAGCGCCTGCAGGTGATCATCGAGTTTTTCCAGGCCGTTGAAGTAGGCGCCGAAGGCCCGGTCGAACTTGTCGAAATGCCGTTCGTCCTTCACCAGGATCGCCCGGGCCAGGTAGTAGAACTCGTCCATGTCGGCGAAGGTCACGCGCTGTTTCAGCGCGTTGATCAGGTCCAGCAGCTCACGCACCGACACCGGCACCTTGGCTGCACGCATTTCATTGAACAGGTTGAGCAGCATGGCAATCGCCCTTATCGGTTACCGCGACGGCTCATGAACGCCAGGCGTTCCAGCAACTGCACGTCCTGCTCGTTCTTCACCAGGGCACCGGCCAGGGGCGGGATGGCCTTGGTGGGGTCGCGCTCGCGCAGCACCGCTTCGCCGATGTTGTCGGCCATCAGCAGTTTCAGCCAGTCCACCAGTTCGGAGGTGGACGGTTTTTTCTTCAGGCCCGGTACTTTGCGCACGTCAAAGAATACGTCGAGGGCTTCGCTGACCAGGTCTTTCTTGATGTCCGGGTAGTGTACGTCGACGATCTTTTGCAGGGTGGTGCGGTCCGGGAAGGCGATGTAGTGGAAGAAGCAGCGGCGCAGGAACGCGTCCGGCAGCTCTTTTTCGTTGTTGGAGGTAATGATGATGATCGGGCGCTTCTTGGCCTTGATGGTCTCGTCGATTTCGTAGACGTAGAACTCCATCTTGTCGAGTTCTTGCAGCAAGTCGTTGGGGAACTCGATGTCGGCCTTGTCGATTTCGTCGATCAGCAGGATGACCCGCTCCTCGGACTCGAAGGCTTCCCAGAGCTTGCCCTTTTTCAGGTAGTTGCGTACGTCGTGCACCTTGTCCACGCCCAGCTGCGAGTCCCGCAGGCGGCTCACCGCGTCGTACTCGTACAGGCCCTGGTGCGCCTTGGTGGTGGACTTGATGTGCCAGGTGATCAGCTTGGCGCCAAAGGATTCGGCCAGTTGCTCGGCGAGCATGGTCTTGCCGGTGCCCGGTTCGCCCTTGACCAGCAGTGGCCGCTCCAAGGTGATGGCGGCATTGACGGCCAGTTTCAGGTCATCGGTGGCAACGTAGGCCTGGGTGCCTTCGAACTTCATCTATCAATCCTCGAACGTGACGCCGAACGGTGCAGGACCGAAGCGGGCGAGTAATCAGCTTGGCCCGACTATACCGCGCAGCCCCGGCGACTGTGAACGCAGACGGGCTATTCAGTCTCTGAATGGGCAGTCACGTTGAAGATCAATCTGTCGAGGGCTTGGGTTGTTCATAGCGGGCGTTGAAGGCCTGGACAAAACCATTGCGCAAAATCTGCAAAAACGCCTGGAACGCGCTGATATCTTGCTGGTGCACGTTGCCGCTGAGCTCCACGCGGGTGGCGAACTGGTTTTTCTGCTGGTTCTTCAGCACGGTTTCGCTGACGCCAACCACCGCCTCCCAGATCGACCGAAAGATGCCCTTGTCCTTGTTCTCGACATCCTGCTGCCAGTTGAACACTTCGACATTGCGCAGCAAAGGCTTGATGTAGCCGGTCAACTGGCCTTTTTCGGCCTGGGCTTCAACCACCAGGTCGCCGTTGCCGGCATTGAAGTCGAACTTGCCGTAGGCCGAGGCGAAGTCATTCATGCGCTTGAGTTCGATATCCCGGGCCCGGAAGCGGAATTCGAAGTTTTCGAAATTGCTCAAGGGGTCGAACGTGGCGGTGGCTTCCAGCGGTGCCTGGCCCAGGAACAGCGCCTTGCCGTCGAAGCGCGCGTCGCGCTGGCCTTTGACATCCACCACGTTGGTCAGGTTGTAGAAGCTGGCGTTGACCTGGGTCGCGTACATATTGACCGGCGGTTTCGAACTGAAGTTATGGAACGCGATCTTGCCGTCGTCGATGCGTACCTCGTTGAGGGTGATCGGCAACAGTTTGCTCAGTTGGGCCCGCCAGTCGGTGCCCTGACCGGTCTGGGATGCCTGCTTGTTGGTGCCGCCGTCGACGAAGTTCAGCTCCGGCTTAATGAACTGTGCCTCGGCCACCACCGCGTGGTCGTACCACAGCGAATGCCAGCTCACTGACAGGTCGATCACCGGCGCCTTGACGAACGGTACCGGCACCTTGCCGTCGACCTTGACGATCTGCAGGCCGTTGATCCGATAGGCGCCGCGCCACAGTGCGAGGTCGACATCGGTGACCTGGCCGCGGTAATCGCCCATGTCGGCGAGTTTGTCATTGAGGTAATTGCGCACCAGATAGGGCAGGGCGATATCCAGGACGACCAGCAGTACCACGACCCCGACGAGGGTCCAGAGCGGCCAACTGTAGCGACGTTTCATAGGAAAATTCTCCATCCGTGTAGGCGATTGACTGCTGGCGCCGCCGGACGTTCGCTTGACTGGACGCCTTGCAACACGAGGCATACCCTTGGGGCCTTCCTGAAATTGCCTTAAGGACCCGTCATGAGCCGCATTTTTGCAGACAACGCGCACTCCATCGGTAACACGCCCCTGGTTCAGATCAACCGTATCGCGCCGCGTGGCGTGACTATCCTGGCCAAGATCGAAGGGCGTAACCCGGGGTATTCGGTGAAGTGCCGGATTGGCGCAAACATGATCTGGGATGCCGAAGGCAGCGGCAAACTCAAGCCGGGCATGACCATTGTCGAGCCGACTTCCGGCAACACCGGGATCGGCCTGGCATTTGTCGCCGCCGCCCGTGGTTACAAGCTGTTGCTGACCATGCCCGCCTCCATGAGCATCGAGCGCCGCAAGGTGCTCAAGGCCCTCGGCGCAGAACTGGTGTTGACCGAGCCGGCCAAGGGCATGAAGGGCGCGATTGAAAAAGCCGGCGAAATCCTTGCCAGCGACCCGGCCAAGTACTTTATGCCGGCCCAGTTCGAAAACCCGGCCAACCCGGCGATCCACGAGAAAACCACCGGTCCGGAAATCTGGAATGACACTGATGGCGCGGTGGACGTGCTGGTAGCGGGCGTGGGCACTGGCGGCACCATCACCGGGGTGTCGCGCTATATCAAGAACATCCAGGGCAAGCCGATCCTGTCAGTGGCGGTGGAGCCGATCAGTTCGCCGGTGATTACCCAGGCGCTGGCCGGTGAAGAGATCAAGCCCAGCCCCCACAAGATCCAGGGTATCGGCGCCGGTTTTGTGCCGAAGAACCTCGACCTGTCGATGGTCGACCGGGTCGAACTGGTCAGCGACGAAGAATCCAAGGCCATGGCGTTGCGCCTGATGCAGGAGGAGGGGATTCTGTGTGGTATCTCCTGCGGCGCGGCGATGGCCGTGGCGGTGCGCCTGGCGGAGAAGCCGGAAATGCAGGGCAAGACCATCGTCGTGGTGCTGCCGGACTCCGGTGAACGCTACCTGTCGAGCATGCTGTTCGCCGATTTGTTCACCGATCAGGAAAACCAGGCTTGATTCAAATCAGCGCGATGGCGTGGCCCTTATGCATAATTGGCCCGTTATCGCGCACCGCTAGATGCTGATTGTTGGAGTGCGCGGGTTTTTCCCGAGGCCCGGAGTGTTTATCATGGCCGGCTGCTACGTCTGGTTTCCCCTTAACGGGAGGCTAATGGCCAGACGCCTATTTCCAGGAGTTGCTGCATGACCTTTTCTTTGGCCGCCAAACTGTCGGTGTTGCTGCTGTTTATCGGCAGCACGCTGTATGTGCATTTGCGTGGCAAGGCCCGTTTGCCGATGTTGCGTCAGTTCGTCAACCATTCAGCGCTGTTCGCCCCGTACAACGCCTTGATGTACATCTTCTCCGCCGTGCCGTCCAAGCCGTACCTGGACCGCAGCAAGTTCCCGGAGCTGGACGTGCTCAAGGACAACTGGGAAGTGATTCGCGAAGAGGCCATGCACCTGTTCGACGAGGGCTACATCCGCGCCGCGGAGAAGAACAACGACGCCGGTTTCGGCTCGTTCTTCAAGAAGGGCTGGAAGCGTTTCTACCTCAAGTGGTACGACAAACCGTTGCCGTCGGCTGAACTGCTGTGCCCGAAAACCGTGGCCCTGGTCAGCAGCATTCCCAACGTCAAGGGCGCGATGTTCGCCCTGTTGCCAGGTGGCAGCCACCTCAACCCGCACCGTGACCCGTTTGCCGGTTCCCTGCGTTATCACCTGGGGCTGTCCACGCCGAACTCCGACGACTGCCGTATTTTCGTCGACGGCCAGGTGTACGCCTGGCGCGACGGTGAAGATGTAATGTTCGACGAGACCTACGTGCACTGGGTGAAGAACGAAACCGAGCACACCCGGGTGATCCTGTTCTGCGACATCGAACGCCCGCTGAGCAACCGCCTGATGACCCGCATCAACCGTTGGGTCAGCGCGCAACTGGGGCGCGCCACCGCGCCGCAGAACCTGGATGACGAACGCGTTGGCGGGATCAACCAGGCGTATGCCTGGAGCAAGCGCTTCAGCGACAGCTTCAGTGGCGTGGTCAAGCAGTGGAAGCGCAAGCATCCGAAGGCTTATCGCATCCTGCGGCCAGTGCTGGCGGTGGTGGTGCTGACGGCGCTGGGGTATTGGTTGTTTGGTTAAGGCTTTTACTGGCACGAAAAAACCGCTCCGATGAGCGGTTTTTTTATGCGCTGGATTTGTGCGGGCGAAGTTATTGCAAAGCATGTCCCCAGCTGGTTATAGTCGGCCGCAGGTGTTTCCAGACACCTTGTTCATCCCTTCATAAAAGATCAGCACATGCCAGCTTCCCTGCGCATAGCGGTAGTCGATTCAGCGGTCAACGCTGCGGTCGTGCCGTGCGGGAGCCAGCAGCCTGTGCAGATCAGTCACTACCCCCCACCTGTCAGTAGCACGCCGGTGTACGCAGTCGTATCACCGCCGGGTGTTGGCATTTCGGGCTGATCAGCTGATGGCTGTTCCCCTGTGCCCGCCTGAAAAAACCTACTGAATTTCAGCTGTTGCTGAGTTGGCTTTTTGCCTGATCACAGGTGGTATCCATGTCTGTTCTTTCGAAACAATCCGTGGCCGCGGCGGCCTCGACGAGCCTGTTTGTCTTGCTGTGGAGCAGCGGGGCGATTTTCTCCAAATGGGGCCTGGCCCACGCTTCACCCTTTGCGTTTCTGCTGATCCGTTTCGCCATCGCCCTGGCGGGGTTGGTGATACTGGTACCGATCCTCAAGCTGAAGTTGCCGCGTCCCGGCAAGCCGATGCTTTACGCGGCGGCTACCGGGCTGGTGCTGTTGGGGGCCTACCAGATTTTCTATCTGCTGGCCCTGGACCTCAAAGTCACGCCCGGCATGATGGCAACCATCATGGGCGTGCAGCCGATCCTGACCGTGGTGTTGATGGAACGCCGGCGCTCCTGGAGCCGGATGTTCGGCCTCGCGCTGGGATTGGCGGGGTTGATCATGGTGGTGTACCAGGGCATCGGGATGTCCGGCATGTCCCTGGCAGGCATGCTTTTTGGCCTGTTGGCCCTGGCCAGCATGACCTTTGGTTCGATCATGCAGAAGCGCATCACCGATAACCCGTTGGGCACGCTGCCTGTGCAATACCTGGCCGGCTTGCTGTTGTGCTCGGTGTTTGTGCCGTTCCAGCCGTTCCACTTTGAACACAACACCGGCTTTTTCGTGCCGGTGCTGTGGATGGGGCTGGTGGTGTCATTGCTGGCGACGCTGTTGCTGTACCGGCTGATTGCCCGGGGCAACCTGGTGAATGTCACCAGCTTGTTCTACCTGGTGCCCGCGGTGACGGCGGTGATGGACTACCTGATCTTCGGCAACAAGCTGGCAATGTTGAGCTTGCTGGGGATGGGCTTGATCATCGTCGGATTGGCTTTTGTGTTCCGTAAGAGCTGATAAAACCAACGCTGTAGGAGCCAAAAAGCTCCTACAGCTTGCGGGCCAATTTCCCCGGCCGAAGCACCAGCCACAACGCCCCCGCAATCAACAACCCGCCATACAGATGCGCCATGGACAACGGCTCATCCAGCAGCAACGCGCCCCACAACACCCCGAATGGCGGAATCATGAAGGTCACGGTCATCGACTTCACCGGGCCGATGGACGTCAGCAAGCGGAAGTACAGGATGTAGGCAAACGCCGTGCATACCAGCCCCAACCCCAGCAGCGACAACCATACAGGCCAGCCACCCCAGCTGACCGGTGGATGGCTGATGGCACTCCAGGCAAACAGCGGCAGCAGGAACAGCGTGGCCCCGAGCATGCTGCCCAGGGCCGCCAGGCGACTGTCCAGGCCGCCCTGTTGATCGAGCCAGCGGCGTGCCAAAAAGCCGGCAAAGCCATAGCAGGTGGTCGCCAACAGGCATGCAAGCGCACCCATCAGCAATTCCATGTCGAAGGCCACCGGCCCGGCGCGGGTCAGGATGCCAACGCCGAACAGGCCCAGGCATACCCCGGCGATTTTCGACGGCGTGAGGCGCTCACTGAAAAACAACCCGCCAATCAGCACGCCCATCAGTGGCGTCGTGGCATTGAAGATCGCCGAGTAACCGGCCGGCAGCACTTGGGCCGCCACTGAATACATGGTCGCGGGAATGCCCGAGTTGATCACCCCGAGCAACAGGACCGTCTTGAACTTGTCCTGGAAATCCCAACTCACCCGCATCATGGCGAGGATCACCAGCAGGCCGGTGGCGGCAATCGACACCCGGAAAAACGCGGTAGGAAGGGTGCCGATTTCCGGCGCGATAATTCGCATGAACAAAAAACTCGCGCCCCAGATAGCGGCCAGCACCAACAGGTGCAGGGTGTCGACAGGTCTCACGGAGGAACTCCAGTTTGATAAGGGCGGAAGTGTTGCCCACCGACCTGTCTGACACAATCGCTAATACATGTTTTACAGCACGAAACGCGTCACCAAGCCATTGAGGTCCACCGCCAGCCGCGACAGTTCCTGGCTGGCCGCCGAGGTCTGGGTGGCACCGGCGGCGGTTTGCGTCGACAGGTCCCGGATGTTCACCAGGCTGCGGTCCACCTCACGAGCCACCAACGCTTGCTGCTCGGCGGCGCTGGCGATGACCAGGTTGCGCTGGCTGATCTGTGAGATTGCCGCCGTGATTTTCTCCAGTGCACTGCCGGCGCTGTTGGCCCGCTGCAAGGTCTGGCCAGCGTGTTCGGCGCTGCTGTTCAGGGCGCCGACGGTGTCCTGGGTACCTTGCTGGATACCGTTGATCATCTGCTCGATTTCTTCGGTGGAGTCCTGGGTGCGTTGTGCCAGGGAGCGCACTTCGTCAGCCACCACGGCAAAACCACGACCGGCCTCGCCCGCGCGGGCCGCCTCAATCGCCGCGTTGAGTGCCAGCAGGTTGGTCTGCCCGGCAATCCCGCGAATCACTTCAAGCACCTTGCTGATGTCCTGGGCCTGCGCCGCCAGGCCCTCGGCCTTGGTCGAGGCACCGAGGACTTCGTCCACCAGGTTCTGGATCGAGCTGATGGTTTCGCTGATCTGGTAGTGACCGTGCTTGCTGTCTTCGTCGGAGGCCTTGGAGGCTTCGGCGCTGGACACCGCATTGCCCGCCACTTCATCGACTGCCGCGCTCATCTGCGTCACGGCGGTGGCAGCCTGTTCGATCTCGTCGTTCTGCGCTTGCAGGCCGCGGGTGCTCTGCTCCATTACCGAACTCATCTCTTCCGCCGCCGAGGCCAACTGCTGCGACGATTCGCTGATGCCACGGATGGTTTCCTGCAGGTTGGCCTGCATGGTGGCCAGCGCGGTGAGCAGTTGCGCCGGCTCATCCTTGCCCTCCACGACGATCGGCCGGCTCAGATCGCCGGAGGCGATGGTGCGGGCCACTGTCAGTGCCTGGCCAATGGGCGCGGTGATGCTGCGGGTCAGCAGCCAGGCCAGCAGTAAAGTTGCCATCAGGGCGGTGACGATGATGGTGCCGACCACCCATTGGGCGCTGGTGTACATCTGCGCCGCCGATGTTGCGGCGTCTTCCACACCTTTTTGGTTGAAGGTGATCATGTCTTCCAGGCTTTTATTGAGGACCATGCCTTGGGGGGCGAGGCGGCTGTTGAGCAGGTCCATGGCGTTTTGCTGCTGGTCCTGGTCGACCAGTTGAATCATCTGGCCGACGATCGTCATATAGCTCGCAACGTTGGCTTTCAACTGTTTGAGCAGGTCGCGTTCCTGCTCGTTGCTCAGCAGGGTTTCGTGACGGTTCAGCAGTTCTTCAAGGTCGCCACGCTGGCGGGTGATCAGGTTTTTGCTGTTGTCACGCACCCGGGACTCATCGGTGGTGAGCAAGCGCAACGCTTCCAGGCGGATGCTGGCGACGCAGGCGGCGCTGTCGTGAATGTTTTCAATACTCGGCATCCACGACTCTTCGATGATCAGTGCGCTTTCCCGCAGCTTGGCCATCTGGCCTAAACCAAACAGGCCGACCACGATCAACAGGCTGGCCAAAACCCCAAAACTCAGACTGGCGCGCAGGCCGATCCCCATATTCCTCAATGACATCTCAATGCTCCTTTGGCGGTTAGAACCTGTTCCCGGATCGGTCTTCTGACCTTGTTAGGTGGGAGAGGGCGCGCTATATAGCAAAGTGCCACTAGCTAGGGTAGTCAGGGTTTCCCTTACGTTGGATCCAATGGTCGAGAAGCCACCAGTACCGGAGCAGTAGAGCAAAGACTCTTATTTACCCCGGCTCTCACAGGCAGGCCACGTCACATAAGGCCTGTAGATGAAACGTTTAATGCCGGGAGCGTGACGCGCGGGTTTTTTGTTGACCAGTTAGTCGAATTAAATAAAGAGTAAATAAATGTACGAAATGAACAATCTTGTACAAGTCTGAATGAAAAATGATCCTTCTCCTGTTCCCGCACACTGGCTAAGCTCAGCTCACTCCAAATGCCCGCAGAGGTTTCCCGAATGCCGCAGCCCACGCCCGCCCTCGACATTGCGCAGATGATCCTCGACGGCTTCGACGACTACCGCGAGCACTTCCGCCAGATCACCGACGGCGCCCGGGAGCGTTTTGAAAAGGCGCAGTGGCAGCAAGGGCAGGCGGCATCGGCTGCGCGCATCAATCTTTACGAAGAGAAGGTCAGCGAAGTCACGGCGCGGCTGCGGGCGGCTTTCGATGAAGCCGTGTTGCTCGACATTGCCGCCTGGCCGCTGGTGAAAAGTGCCTACATCAGCCTGATCGACCTGCGGTTTGACGATGAGCTGTCCGAGACCTGGTACAACTCGACGTTTTGCGGCCTGTTCAGCCATGACCTGATCAGCGACGGCTGCATGTTCATCCATACCACCCGGCCCAGCCTGCGCCGCGCCCGGGCGGCGCAAACCCGCACCTACAAGCCGGGCGGCAAGCTGGCGGGCATGCTGGAGCAGATTTTCGCCGACTACAGTTTCAGCGAACCCTACGCCGACTTGCCCGCCGACCTGCGCCGCCTGGAGGCGCAATTGCGCGAAAACCTGCCGGACTGGGTGTGCAAGGACCCGGACCTCAACGTCGAACTGTTTTCCTCGGTGCTGTACCGCAACAAAGGCGCGTACCTCGTAGGGCGCATCTACACCCGCGACGAACAGTGGCCGCTGGTGATCCCGCTGCTGCACCGCGAAGGGCGCGGCATCCAGATCGACGCGCTGATCACCGACGAGGCCGATGTGTCGATCATCTTCTCGTTCACCCGCTCCTATTTCATGGTGGACGTGCCGGTGCCGGCGGAGTTTATCGGCTTCCTCAAGCGCATCCTGCCGGGCAAGCACATCGCCGAGTTGTACACCTCCATCGGCTTCTACAAACACGGCAAATCCGAATTCTACCGGGCGCTGATCAACCACCTTGCCACCACCGATGACCAGTTCATCATGGCGCCGGGCGTGCGCGGCATGGTCATGAGCGTGTTTACCCTGCCGGGCTTCAACACCGTGTTCAAGATCATCAAGGACCGGTTTTCACCGTCGAAAAACGTCAACCGCGCCACCGTGATCGAGAAGTACCGGTTGGTGAAAAGTGTCGACCGGGTAGGGCGCATGGCCGACACCCAGGAGTTCGCCGACTTCCGTTTTCCGTTGAGCAAATTCGAGCCTGAATGCCTGGCCGAACTGCTGGAAGTCGCCGCCGGTACCGTCGAAGTCGAAGGCGATACGGTACTGATCCGCCACTGCTGGACCGAGCGGCGCATGACCCCGCTGAACCTCTACCTGGAAAACGCCAACGAAGCCCAGGTGCGCGAAGCCCTGGAAGACTACGGCCTGGCGATCAAGCAACTGGCGGCGGCGAATATTTTCCCGGGCGACATGCTGCTGAAGAATTTTGGCGTCACCCGCCACGGTCGCGTGGTGTTCTACGACTATGACGAAATCTGTTTCCTGACCGAGGCCAACTTCCGCCACATTCCGGCGCCGCGTACCCCGGAAGATGAAATGGCCTCCGAGCCCTGGTATTCCATCGGTCCGCTGGACGTGTTCCCCGAGGAGTTTCCGCCATTCCTGTTTGCTGATTCCGGCCAGCGCCGCCTGTTCGACGAACTGCACGGCGAGTTGTACAACGCCGACTACTGGAAAGGCCTGCAAGAGGCGATTCGCGCCGGTAAGGTAATCGATGTGTTTCCTTACCGGCGCAAGGGCCTGGACAATGAATGAGGGGAGCGCGCGGCGGCGCTTTTCTGCGACAATCCGCCCCCTGCCTACATAGACGACCTTTGCGTACCTGATGACTGACCAAGCGCCCGCTATCGACCAACTGCTGAAAAACCTCGATCACGCCATGCTCGCCGACCGCCACCGCCTGCGGCGGCAGCTGCTTGAGCTGCGCAAGAAACCCGATGAGGAAAAACTTGCGCAGTGGGTGACGCGGATGCAGGCCTCCTGCGCCCAGGTGACGGCGCGGCGCGCCAGCCTGCCGGTGATTCGCTATGACGACAGCCTGCCGATCGCCGCCAAGCGTGACGAGATCAAGGAAGCGTTGCTCAAGCATCAGGTGCTGATCATTGCCGGTGAGACCGGTTCGGGTAAAACCACCCAGTTGCCGAAAATCTGCCTGGAAATCGGCCGCGGTCAATATGGCCTGATCGGCCACACCCAGCCGCGGCGGATTGCGGCGCGCAGCGTAGCGAGCCGGGTCGCGGAAGAGTTGGCGACGCCGCTGGGTTCCCTGGTGGGTTATCAGGTGCGGTTTGAAGACCAGAGTGATTCCAACACCCTGATCAAGCTGATGACCGACGGTATCCTGCTGGCCGAAACCCAGAACGACCGCTACCTCGAACGCTACGACACGATCATCGTCGACGAAGCCCACGAACGCAGCCTGAACATCGACTTCCTGCTGGGTTATCTGAAAACCCTGCTGCCGCGTCGCCCGGACCTCAAGGTCATCATCACCTCGGCCACCATCGACCTGGAGCGCTTTTCCAAGCACTTCGACGATGCGCCGATTGTCGAGGTGTCGGGCCGCACCTTCCCGGTGGAGACCTGGTACCGCCCGCTGACCCTGGAGCAGGACGAGGAGGGCAACCGCGTCGAGGACGACCTGACCGTCGACCAGGCGATTCTCGCCACCCTCGATGAGATCGCCGCCTTCGAGCGCAGCGAGCGCAAGAGCCCCGGCGATGTGCTGGTGTTCCTGCCCGGCGAGCGCGAGATTCGCGATGCCGCCGACATGCTGCGCAAGGCCCAGCTCAAGCACACTGAAATCCTGCCGCTGTATGCGCGCCTGTCGCCGGCGGAGCAGCAGCGGATTTTCCAGTCGCACCCGGGCCGGCGTGTGGTGCTGGCGACCAACGTCGCGGAAACCTCGCTGACCGTGCCAGGCATTCGTTATGTGATCGACAGCGGCACCGCGCGCATCAGCCGCTACAGCTACCGGGCCAAGGTGCAGCGACTGCCGATCGAGGCGATTTCCCAGGCCAGTGCCAACCAGCGTAAAGGCCGGTGCGGGCGGGTCGAACCCGGTATCTGCGTGCGCTTGTACAGCGAAGAGGATTTTATCGGGCGCCCGGAATTTACCGATCCCGAGATTCTTCGCACAAACCTCGCGGCCGTAATCCTGCAGATGCTGCACCTGCGCCTGGGCGAGATCACCGATTTCCCGTTTATCGAGCCGCCGGACGGCAAGGCCATCAGCGACGGTTTCAACCTGCTGCAAGAGTTGTCCGCCGTTGACCGCAACAGCCAGCTGACACCGATGGGCCGCCAGTTGGCGCGTCTGCCGGTGGACCCACGCATGGGCCGCATGTTGCTGGAGGCAGCCAAGCTTGGCAGCCTGCAGGAAGTGCTGATCGTCGCCAGCGCCATGTCGATCCAGGACCCGCGCGAGCGTCCGCCGGAGCGCCAGCAAGCCGCCGACCAGGCTCACGCACAATGGAAGGACGCGGATTCGGACTTCGCCGGGTTGGTGAACCTGTGGCGTGGTTTTGAAGAGCAGCGCCAGGAATTGACCGCCAGCCCGCTGCGCAATTGGTGCCGCAAGAATTTCCTGAACTATCTGCGCCTGCGGGAATGGCGTGACTCCCACCGCCAGTTGAGCCTGATCTGTCGCGACATGCAGTTGACCGTCAATAAAGAACCGGCGGACTTCCCGAAACTGCACAAGGCGGTGCTGTCCGGCCTGCTCAGCCAGATTGGCCAGAAGACCGAAGAGGGCGATTACCTCGGCGCGCGTCAGCGGCGTTTCTGGATTCACCCTTCATCGGGTATTGGCAAGAAGCGTCCGCAATGGCTGATGACCGCCGAGCTGGTGGAAACCACCAAGCTGTACGCGCGGATGGTGGCCAAGATCGACGCCGACTGGATCGAGCCGTTGGCCGGGCACCTGATCAAGAAAAACCACTTCGAACCCCATTGGGAAAAGAAGCGCGGCCAAGTGGTGGCGTTTGAGCAGATCACCCTGTTCGGGTTGATCATCGTCGGGCGCCGGCCGGTGCATTACGGGCCGATTGATCCGGTGACGTCTCGCGAGCTGTTTATCCGCGAAGGCCTGGTGCGCGGCGAGATCCAGTCCCGGGCCCGCTGCCTGACGGCCAACCAGCAATTGCTGGAGCAGCTTGACGAACTGGAAGCCAAGGCCCGCCGGCGCGATATCCTGGCGGACGAGGAAACGCTGTACGCCTTCTACGATGCGCGCCTGCCCGCCGAGATCCACCAGACTGCGACCTTCGACAGTTGGTACAAGGTCAACAGCCAGAAAGACCCGCAACTGTTGATCATGCGCGAAGAAGACGTGCTGGCCCGCGAGGCCAGCGAAGTCACCGCTGCCCATTACCCCGACACCTTGCACCTGGGCGACCTGGCGCTGGCCTTGAGTTATCACTTCGAACCCAACCATCCACGGGACGGTGTGACCCTGCGCGTGCCGGCGCCGCTGTTGCCGGCCTTGCCGCCCGAGCGCCTGGAATGGCTGGTGCCCGGTGTGATCGAGGCCAAGTGCATTGCCCTGGTGCGCAACTTGCCCAAGGCCCTGCGCAAGAACTTCGTGCCGGTGCCGGATTTCGTCAAGGCGGCGTTGCAACGTATCGAGTTCGGCCAAGGCTCGTTGCCTCAGGCCTTGGGGCGCGAGCTGCTGCGCATGACCGGGGCACGGGTCAGCGATGAAGCCTGGGCCGAGGCTGCGCAGCAGGTGGAGAGCCACCTGAAGATGAACCTGGAAGTGGTCGACGGCCAGGGCAAGTTCCTCGGTGAAGGCCGCGACCTGGCCGAGTTGACCGCGCGTTTCGCCGAGGCCAGCCAAGCTGCGTTGGCGGTGCCGCAGACTGCGAAGAGCCAGCAGCCGGTGGAGGCCAAGGTGTTCGCGGCGGTGGCCGAGAAAACCCAGCAAAACATCGCCGGGCTGTCGATGACGGTGTATCCGGCCTTGGTCGAAGAAAACGGCACGGTCAAGGAAGGGCGTTTCTCTACCGCTGCCGAGGCTGAGTTCCAGCACCGTCGAGCCTTGCAGCGCCTGCTGCTGCAACAACTGGCCGAGCCGGCAAAGTTCCTGCGGGGCAAATTGCCGGGCCTGACCGAGTTGGGGTTGATGTACCGCGAGCTGGGGCGTATCGAAGCCCTGGTGGAAGACATTCTGTTGGCCAGCCTCGACAGTTGCGTGCTGGAAGGCGAAACCAGCCTGCCGCGGGACGGCGCCGGCCTGGCCGCCCTGGCCGAGCGCAAGCGTGGCAGTTGGACCGAGCACGCCGAGCGCCAGGCGCGCCTGACCCTCGAAATTTTGAAACTGTGGCATGGCCTGCAAAAACGCTTCAAGGGCAAGATTGACCTGGCCCAGGCGGTGGCGCTGAATGATATCAAGCAGCAACTGAGCAATCTGGTGTACCCCGGTTTCGTACGGGAAACCCCGGCGCAATGGTTTAAGGAGCTGCCGCGCTTCCTCAAGGCCATCGAGCTGCGCCTGGAGAAATTGCCAAGCCAGGTGCAGAAGGACCGGGTCTGGAGTACCGAGTTGGGCGGCTTGTGGAGCCAGTATCAGAACCGCCTGAACAAACACGCCCAGGAAGGCAAGCGCGACCCTCAGCTGGAGCTGTATCGCTGGTGGCTGGAGGAATACCGGGTATCGCTGTTTGCCCAGCAGTTGGGCACCAAGGTACCGATTTCCGACAAGCGCCTGAGCAAGCAATGGAGCCTGGTCGAAGCGTGACCGACGTGCGGCAAGCAACTGTGGCGAGCGAGCTTGCTCGCGCTGGGCTGCGAAGCAGCCCCATAAGGTCTCTCTGAAACACCCGGGGCACTTTATTGGGCCGCTTCGCGACCCAGCGCGAGCAAGCTCGCTCGCCACAGGGAAGGTGTTTGCGCGGGATAGGCGCCAAGTGTCCGATGTTGTGGCAAACTTCGCGGTTATAAATGCCGGGATCGTCGAGTTAGGCTGGTGCAGCCGTGGCGCGATGGAATAAAGCGTTACCAGTTTGAAGGCCGCTGGGCGGCATAAAACTACTTACGGTTTGGTACGACGGTACCAATACCCTTCTGCCTGAACAGATTTAGAGGAACGACCGTGCATAACGTCGTCATCAGCGGCACAGGCCTGTACACCCCGGCCAACAGCATCTCCAACGAAGAGCTGGTGCAGTCTTTCAATGCTTACGTGCAACAGTTCAACCTGGATAACGCCGCCGCCATTGAACGCGGTGACGTGGAGGCCCTGACCGAATCCAGCGCCGCCTTTATCGAGAAGGCCTCGGGCATCAAGAGCCGCTTTGTCATGGACAAGGCCGGCATTCTCGACCCGCAACGCATGGCGCCACGCCTGCCCGAGCGCTCCAACGACGAATGGTCGATCCTCTGCCAGATGGCCGTCAGTGCTGCCGAGCAAGCCTTGCAGCGCGCCGGCAAGACCGCCGCCGATATCGACGGTGTGATCGTCGCCTGTTCCAACCTGCAGCGGGCGTACCCGGCGATTGCCATCGAAGTCCAGGAAGCGCTGGGTATCCAGGGTTTTGGCTTTGACATGAACGTGGCGTGTTCCTCGGCGACCTTCGGTATCCAGAACGCCGCCAACAGCATCCAGCTGGGCCAGGCGCGGGCGATCCTGATGGTCAACCCGGAGATCTGCACCGGCCACCTGAATTTCCGCGACCGCGACAGCCATTTCATCTTTGGCGATGCGGCCACCGCCGTGATCCTGGAGCGGGCCGACCTGGCCACTTCCGAGCATCAGTTCGACGTGGTGAGCACCAAGCTGCTGACCAAGTTCTCCAACAACATCCGCAATAACTTCGGCTTCCTCAACCGCGCGGCGGAAGAGGGCATCGGTGCCCCGGACAAGCTGTTCGTGCAAGAAGGCCGCAAAGTCTTCCGTGATGTCTGCCCGATGGTCGCCGAGTTGATCGGCAAGCACCTGTCGGAAAACCAGCTGAATGTTGGCGATGTGAAGCGTTTCTGGCTGCACCAGGCCAACCTCAGCATGAATCATCTGATCGTCAAGAAACTGCTGGGCCGCGAGGCTTCTGTGGAAGAGGCGCCGGTGATCCTCGATACTTACGCCAACACCAGTTCGGCGGGTTCGGTGATTGCGTTCCACACCTACCAGGACGACTTGCCCAAGGGCGCTGTGGCTGTGCTTAGCTCGTTTGGCGCAGGGTATTCGATTGGTAGCGTGATCCTGCGCAAACGCTGATCATGTTTTGAAATCGAGGTCTTGAATGGCAGCAGCGGACGACGCGCACCTGCTTGAACGATTGCTCAAGGGTGAGCAGCGGGCCTACAAGGAGTTGGTCACCACCTACCAGAGCGCCATGCGCGCCGTGGCCTATGCCATCGTCGGCCAGCGCCATGCCGACGAGGTGGTGCAGGACGCCTGGCTGTCGGTGGTGCGCAACCTGGCGAAGTTCGAGGGGCGCTCCAGCCTCAAGACCTGGCTGCTGACCATTACTGCCAACTCGGCAAAGGGCCGCTACAAGCAAAACCGCCGGGAAGTGCTGCTCGATGACCTGCCGGCGCCCCATGGCACCATCGGTGATGATCGCTTTGTGCCCGAAGATGGCCATTGGGCCGTCGCGCCGTTTGCCTGGCACCAGGACACGCCCGAAGCCCTGCTCACTGAAGACGAATTGCGTAAATGCCTGGAGCATACACTGGCCAGTCTTTCCGAGCTGCAAAGCAGCGTACTGCTGCTGCGTGAGCGCCAGGGGCTGGAGTTGGAGGAGATTTGTAATCTTCTGACGCTATCGCTCTCCAATGTTCGTGTGCTGTTGCATCGAGCACGGCTTAAAGTCTTCGCCACGGTGGAGCATTTTGAGGAAACCGGCGAATGTTGACCTGTAAGGAACAAGTGGCACGTTCCAGTGACTATCTCGATGGGCAACTGACCTTTCGCGAGCGCCTGCTGGTGCGCCATCACCTGATGTTCTGCCCCAACTGCCGGCGCTTTATCCGGCAGATGCGCTTGATGCAGGCGACGCTGAAGATCCTGCCCGAGCCGCCTATCGCCGATGTTGATGCGTTGGCCGAACGCCTGGCCGCCGAGCGCTCCCGCGACCAATAATATCCATCACTTTTCACACTGAAACGAAGCCCGCATCGATAAAAGATGCGGGCTTTTTTTTGCTCAAAAAACAACCAAGATGAAAAATATTTCATTTTTCTCGGGTGTTTTTACATTTTGTATCATCTGCCATTTTCACCAGTTTTCAGGGCTGGAGCCTTGATTTACATAGGCTCTTGCTTATTTCGAATGGCTATTAAAAAGTTCCCGAGTAACAAAATCTTTATGTTCCGGCAACCCAGCTGAAATATCCCCTCGCCAAGATCGCCCCCCCAACACCAGCGGCTCTAAACCGCGTGTTTTACCAATGTACAAGACCATCAATTAGGGGAATTCTTCGATGATCCGCAAGCACTTCGCCGGTTTCGCGGCCAGCGCCTTGGCCCTGGCCGTCACCGCCCAGGCTTTCGCCGGTACTGTCACTACTGACGGTGCCGATATCGTTGTCAAAACCAAGGGCGGCCTTGAGGTTGCAACCACCGACCAGAATTTCAGCTTCAAGCTGGGTGGTCGTTTGCAGGCCGACTACGGCACGTTTGATGGCTTTTACACCAAGAATGGTAACTCGGCTGACGCCACATACTTCCGACGTGCCTACCTCGAATTGGGCGGCACGGTGTACAAGGACTGGAAATACCAGATCAACTACGACTTTTCCCACAACTCCGGCAATGCCGATGATGGCTACTTCGACGAAGCGTCCTTCTCGTACGTAGGCTTCAAGCCAGTGGTGATCCGCGCGGGTCGTTTCGACCAGGACTTCGGCCTGGAAAAAGCCACCAGTTCCAAATGGGTGACCGCCATCGAGCGTAACCTCGGTTATGAAGTCGCCGACTGGATCAACTCCCACGAGAACGGCATGGGCCTGCAGGTCAGCGCCGTGGTGGCTGACATGGCCTACCTGTCCTCCAGCGTGTCGTCCAAGGACATCAACGACAAGGACGGCAAAGGCGTGAAGCAGTTCAACGGCCGTGCCGTGTTTGCGCCGATGCACGACAGCGGCAACGTCTTGCACCTGGGTGTGGACGTGGCGGTGCGTGACCTGAAGGACACCTCGTTCGACTCGCGGATCCGTCCTCGCCTGGACGCTCGTGGCGTTGCCACCAACGGCGGTAACGATGCCGGGGCCAACGGCAACCGTGCGACCTTCGGCGGCGGTGTAGGGCTGGACTCCGGCAACCTGACCGCGAACGACGCCTACGACACCGACACGGTGTTCGGCGGCGAATTTGCCTTCGCCCGCGGTCCGCTGTCCCTGCAGGCCGAATACCTGAACCGCAAGATGAAGGCCGACAGCAGCGCTTATCAGGATGTGAAGGCCACGGGTTTCTACGGCCAGGTGGCCTACACGCTGACCGGCGAGTCCCGGGTCTACAAACTCGACGGCGCCAAGTTCGACACCATCAAGCCGCAGAACAAGCAGTTCGGTGCGTGGGAAGTGTTCTACCGCTACGACAACATCAGCGTTGACGACAAAAACGTAGTGCGTAACAGCGCGACCCGTGAAGTGGGTGACGCCAAGGCAAGCCTGAACACCATCGGTGTCAACTGGTACGCCAACGAAGCGGTGAAGGTGTCTGCCAACTACCTCAAGGTCAGCACTGACAAGATCCAGAACGCCAATGGCGACGACAGCGGCGACGCCATCGTGGCCCGCGTGCAATACGTGTTCTAGGCAACCTGTAATACCGCTGCAAAGCGCTCTTTCTTCATCCGTCAAAGCGCTCCTCATTTGGTTTGCCCCGCCGTTTGGCGGGGCTTTTTTTTGCGCCGTGTCCTGTAGGCGCGAGCTTGCTCGCGAAGAACCCGAGATCACCGCGTTCTGTCAGAATGGTCGCGTTGTCGTTAACGATCATCGCGAGCACGCTCGCTCCTACACAAAGCCGTGACCGTCGGGGAATGGGATGCCGTTACAACGTTTGAATAACCTGTCCGAGATTGCGCCCGATGAATGGAACGCGTTGGTCCCCGTCGATCAGCCGTTTCTGCGCCATGCGTTCCTCAGTGCCCTGGAAGACAGCGCCAGCATCGGCCCGCACTCCGGCTGGCAGCCCGAGCATTTGCTGCACTATGAAGGTGAACGGCTGATTGCCGCGTTGCCCAGCTATCGCAAATGGCATTCCTATGGCGAGTACGTGTTCGACCACGGTTGGGCCGATGCCTGCGAGCGGGCGGGCATCGACTACTACCCGAAATTGCTGACGGCCGTGCCCTTCAGCCCGGTCAGCGGCCCGCGCCTGTTGGCCGCCAGCGCCGAGGACGGTTTCGAATTGCTTAAAAGCCTGCCCGGTTACCTGGAAATCGAAGGCCTTTCCAGCGCCCATATCAACTTTACCGACGCCCTCGCAGACACCGCACTGGCCCGGCAGCCGGGTTGGCTGCAACGCCTGGGCTGCCAGTTTCATTGGCAAAACCGCGGCTACCGAGACTTCCAGGACTTTCTCGACGCCCTGAGTTCGCGCAAGCGCAAACAGATGCGCAAGGAGCGCGAGCAAGTGGCGGGGCAGGGCATCGAGTTCGAGTGGCTGCAAGGTCATGAGTTGAGCGAGGCGCGGTGGGATTTTGTCTACGCCTGTTACGCCAATACCTACGCCATACGCCGACAATCGCCGTACCTGACCCGGGCGTTTTTCAGTCTGCTGGCCGAGCGCATGCCCGAGGCGATTCGCGTGGTGCTGGCCAAGCAAGGCTCACGGCCGGTGGCCATGGCCTTCAGCCTGATCGGCGGCAACAGTTTTTATGGGCGTTACTGGGGCTGCCTGGCCGAGTTCGACCGGCTGCATTTCGAGACTTGCTTCTACCAAGGCATGGATTACGCGATTGCCCATGGCCTGCAGCGTTTCGACGCCGGCGCCCAGGGCGAGCACAAGTTGATTCGCGGGTTTGAGCCGGTGATCACGCACTCCTGGCATTACCTGCGACACCCGGGATTGAAGACCGCCGTGGCGGATTTCCTGGAGCGCGAAAGCGTGGGGATCCTGGCATATGCCGAGGAGGCGAGGGCAGCCCTGCCTTATCGGCAGGGCTGAACCTGTCTGGCTCAGGCGGTTTTTTCCGTGCCGAGCCATCGATAGGTAATGCCGCCGACCACTGCACCGAGGATCGGCGCCAGCCAGAACATCCACAACTGCTGCAGCGCCCAACCGCCGACGATCAGCGCCGGGCCGGTGCTGCGGGCCGGGTTGACCGAGGTGTTGGTGACCGGGATCGAGATCAGGTGGATCAGCGTCAGCGCCAGGCCAATGGCAATGGGCGCGAAGCCCGTCGGCACACGACGGTCGGTGGCGCCGAGGATGATCAGCACGAACATCGCCGTCATCACCAGCTCGCACACAAACCCCGCTGCCATCGAATAACCACCAGGCGAATGCTCGCCGTAGCCGTTGCTGGCCAGGCCCGAAGCCAGTTCGAACCCCGGCTTGCCGCTGGCTATGAAGTACAACAATGCAGCGGCAACGACGCCGCCGATTACCTGGGACACGATGTACGCCGGTAACTCCCTGGCCGGAAATCTTCCGCCCACTACCAGCCCCACCGACACTGCAGGGTTCAGGTGACAACCGCTGATGTGCCCGATGGCAAATGCCATGGTCAGCACCGTGAGCCCGAACGCCAGGGCCACACCGAGCACACCGATCCCGACCGGGGACGATGCGGCCAGTACCGCACTGCCGCAGCCACCCAACACCAGCCAAAACGTACCCAGTCCTTCCGTAACGGAACGTTTGAACAGTGACATGAACACATCCTTAATAGATTGCTCTATCTGATTAACGGGTCTGTGATGCATCCCTGCTGCCTTAAATCAGGGCCCTCCTGGGGCCTGATTGGAGTACAGCAGGATTGTGTCGCAAGACCAGCGGGATAGAGAAAACTGTCAGAATTGTTCGGAATTGAGGTTGCAGTTAACCAACGGAATCAGTCTATTCCGACGAAGCCACCGGTCTGGTGTTGCCACAATCGCGCATACAAACCGCCGTGTGCGAGCAATTCGGCATGGCTGCCGGTCTCGGCGATCTGGCCTTTTTCCAGCACCACCAGCCTGTCCATTCTGGCAATGGTGGAAAGCCGGTGGGCGATGGCGATTACCGTCTTGCCCTGCATCAGGGTTTCCAGGCTTTCCTGGATCGCCGCTTCCACTTCCGAATCCAGCGCGGAGGTGGCTTCGTCCATGATCAGGATTGGCGCATCCTTGAGCAGCACTCGCGCGATGGCGATGCGCTGACGTTGCCCGCCGGAGAGTTTCACCCCGCGTTCGCCGACGTGGGCGTCGAGGCCGGTGCGGCCCTCGGCGTCCGACAGCAATGGGATGAACTCGTCGGCGCGGGCCTTGTGCACGGCGGCCCAAAGCTCTTCGTCGGTGGCGTCCGGCTTGCCATACAGCAAGTTGTCGCGGATCGAACGGTGCAGCAGCGAGGTGTCCTGGGTGATCATGCCGATCTGTTCGCGCAAGGTTTCCTGGGCGACGTCGGCGATGTTCTGGCCGTCGATCAGGATACGGCCGCCTTGCAGGTCGTACAGGCGCAACAGCAGGTTGACCAGGGTGGATTTGCCCGCGCCGGACGGACCGATCAGGCCGATCTTTTCACCCGGTTTAATCGCCAGGTTCAAGCCGCTGATGATCCCGCTCTTCTTGCCGTAGTGGAAATCCACCTGATCGAACCGCACCTCGCCATGGGGCACTTCCAGGCGCGGGGCATTTTCCCGGTCGGTCACTGCCAGCGGCTGGGCGATGGTTTTCAGGCCGTCCTGGACCATGCCGATGTTTTCGAAAATGCCGTTGACCACCCACATGATCCAGCCGGACATGTTGACGATACGAATCACCAGGCCGGTGGCCAGGGCGATGGCGCCCACCGAAATCAGCGATTGGGTCCACAGCCACAGGGCAAGGCCGGTGGTGGTGACAATCAGCAGGCCGTTCATGGTGGTAATCACGATGTCCATGCTGGTCACGACGCGGCTGGCCAACTGGGTTTTCTCGGTCTGCTCGACGATGGCTTCCCTGGCGTAGTTCTGCTCGAAATTGGTATGAGCGAACAGCTTCAAGGTGGTGATGTTGGTGTAGCCGTCGACGATCCGCCCCATCAGTTTTGAGCGTGCCTCGGAGGAGATGACCGAGCGCTTCTTGACCCGTGGCACGAAGTACCGCAGGGCCAGGCTGTAGGCGACGATCCAGGTGATCAGCGGGATCATCAGGCGCCAGTCGGCTTCGGCGAACAGCACCAGGGCGCTGATGGCGTAGATCGCCACGTGCCAGATCGCGTCCACGGCGGCCACTGCGGAGTCGCGCAGGGAGTTGCCGGTTTGCATGATGCGCTGGGCAATGCGCCCGGCGAAATCGTTCTGGAAGAAGTTCAGGCTCTGTTTGAGCACATAGCTGTGGTTTTGCCAGCGGATCAGGCTGGTCATGCCGGGGCTGATGGTCTGGTGCACCAGCAGGTCATGCAGGGCGCCGAAGATCGGGCGCAACAGCAGGGCGACCACGGCCATCCAGATCAGCTCGGTGGCGTGGATCTGGAAGAAGTTGGCGGGCGGCGTGCCCTGGGCCAGGTCGATGATGCGGCTCAGGTAGCTGAACAGCGCCACTTCGATCAGCGCGCCGATCAGGCCCACCACCAGCAAGGCGGCAAAGCTTGGCCATACCTGGCGCAGGTAATAGACGTAGAAGGGCAGGACTTTGTCTGGAGGGGCCGCGCTGGGAGGTTCGCGGAAGATGTCGATCAGTTGTTCAAAACGACGATAGAGCATTAGGTCTGACGCCCGCGCGGCGGGCTCTCCTGTTCAAATGCGCGCGACGCCCTGCGGGCCCCGCGCGAAACTCCCTGTAGCCTTCAGTCGATGCGCTTGGCCGACTTGATCAGGACAGGATCGATTGGCACGTTCTGCATGCCCTGTTTGGTGGTGGTCTGCGAGTTGACGATGATGTCGACCACGTCCATGCCCTTGACCACTTTGGCGAACACCGCGTAACCGGCATCACGGCCCGGGTCGAGGAAGGCATTGTCCGCAACGTTGATGAAGAATTGGCTGGTGGCGGAGTTCGGGTCGTTGGTACGCGCCATCGACAGGGTGCCGCGCACGTTATGCAGGCCGTTGCTGGCTTCGTTCTTGATCGGTGCTTCGGTCGGCTTTTGCGACATTTGCTGGGTAAAACCACCGCCCTGCACCATGAAGCCCGGGATTACCCGGTGAAAAATGGTGTTGGTATAGAAGCCCTTGTCGACATAGGCCAGGAAGTTCTTGGTACTGATCGGGGCCTTGACCGGGTCCAGTTCGATCTCGATGTCGCCATTGGTGGTGGTGATCAATACGTGGGGTGCCTTGGCGGGTTCGGCCGCCATCAGGTTGGCAGCGAACAGTACGGAACCGGCAAAGAAGGCGATTTTTTTCAGCATGGGTCAGTGATCCTGGGTTGTGGTTTCGACTGTCTTGAGAAAATCGAGCAGGGTGCTATTGAAGAGTTCGGGTTGGTCCAGCGGCGTGGCATGGCGGGAATCCTCGATCACCACCAGTCGCGCATCGGGCAGCAGTTTTACATAGATTTCTTTCTGCGCCACGGGGGTGTAGTCGTGGTCGGCGCTGATGACCAGGGTTGGACAGGAGATTTTCGAAAGTTGTTCCTGTACGCCCCAGCCAACAATCGCATCGAAGCTGGCGAGGTAAGCACGTTTGTCGTTTTTTGCCCAGCGTTCGGCCATCTTGCGCCGCAGTTCGGCCTGTTCGGGCTTGGGAAACAGCATGCTGCCCAGGGCTTTGCCAATGGTGTTCAGGCTGAGGATACGCGCCAGGCTCCAGCGTTTGGCCCACTGCCAATAGTCGCTGGCGCTGCGAACCTTGACCTGGGGCGCACTGTTGACGATGCACAGGCTCTTGAGCATTTGCGGCTCATCCACTGCCAGTTGAAAGGCGATCATGCCGCCCATGGACAGGCCGACCACGTGGGCCGGCGGTAGCTGCAGGTGTTCGATCAAGGCCACCAGGTCGGCGGTGAAGCCGGCGATGCTGTAGCGCTCACGGGGCTTGTCGGAGCGGCCGTGACCGCGCACATCCACCACCACCAGGCGGTAGTGTTGGGACAGCACGGGCACTTGCAGTTCCCAGTCCAGGCAACTGGAGCCCAGGCCGTGGATCAGGATCAGCGGCGCGCCGTGGCCATATTCCTCGTAATGCAGGGTGCAACCTTCATGTTCGAAATAGGCCACGTGAACTCCTTGTTCAGGCTTGCTGCGGTGCGGCGAATGGCGCGTCCAGTGGTGCAGTGTCGAAGGTGCGCAGCAACTCGACGAGAATCTGCGTGGCCGGGCCCAGGGGTTTGTCCTTGTTCGAGTAAAGATAGAAGGTCGGGTTGCGGCTGCCACCCCGTTCCAGGGGCAGTAGCTTGAGCAGGCCTTCCTTGAGTTCGCGTTCGATCAGGTGCCGCGGCAGCCAGGCGAAGCCCAGGCCGCTGCTGACGAAGGTGGCGGCGGTGGGCAGGCTGCCGACGGTCCAGCGCTGCTCGGCGCCGAGCCAGCCGACGTCCCGTGGCTGCTGGCGGCCGGAGTCGCGGATCACCACCTGCATGTGGCTTTCCAGATCCTGGAAGCTCAGTTCGCGGTGCAATTGATGCAGCGGATGTTCGGGGTGGGCCACGGCGACAAATTCGACGTCGCTCATTTCCGTACCGAGGTAACCGGGAATGATGAACCCGCTGATGGCGAGGTCGGCCATGCCGTCCATCAACAGCTCTTCGACGCCGGACAACACCTCTTCGCGCAAGCGTACCCGGCAGCCACGGCTTTGCGGCATAAAGGCAGTGAGGGCGCGCACCAGGCGGGCGTTGGGGTAAGCGGCATCGACCACCAACCGCACCTCGGCTTCCCAGCCTTGTTCCATATGGTGGGCCAGGTCTTCCAGTTGGCTGGCGTTTTTCACCAGTTGCCGGGAGCGGCGCAGCAGCACTTCACCGGCTTCGGTGAGCACGGCCTTGCGCCCGTCAATGCGCAGCAGCGGCACGCCGAGCTGATCCTGCATGCGGGCCACGGTGTAGCTCACCGAGGATTGCGAGCGGTGCAGCGCTTCGGCCGCCTGGGCGAAGCCGCCATGGTCGACCACGGCTTGCAAGGTGCGCCATTGATCAAGGGTAACGCGGGGCGCTTTCAAGATGAGCTCCTCTTGTCCTAAGCTGGCGGTCCTTATTGGAGACTGCCGAATGAGAAAATTCTGTTGTGTGCTGCTGGCGTTGCTGCCGTTGAGTGCGTTTGCATTCAGTACCGATGTGACGAAAGACATTCAGGGCGTGAAGATCGATTACAGCGCGTCAGACGTCGACAGCACTATCAGTTCGATCCAACTCACCAACTACGGCCCCAATGACGCGGAGTGCAAGGTACGCTTTACCAATGGTCCGGAAGCCCCGCGTACCCGCAAGGTCACGGTCGCGGCAGGGAAAACCACCAACACCACGGTCAATTTCAGCCGTGCCATTATCAAGATGCGTATCCAGCTGACCTGCGCACCGAAATAAGGCAAAAGCGGAGGATGCCCACAGCAATACTCCGCTTATAAACAAATTTCTAGATGGGTTATAGCAGTTTTTTACGCTTTTTAATCGAACGGGCTCTGTCTAACCTTCACTCCATCGCCTTACAGCATTCACCGATGGAGCTTACATAATCATGGCCCGTGTTCTGATCATCGAAAGCAGTGCCCGTCAGCAGGACTCAATCTCCCGCCAGCTGACCCAACAATTCATCAGCCAATGGAAAGTCGCCCACCCGGCTGATCAGATCACCGTACGAGACCTCGCCATCAACCCGGTTCCGCACCTGGATGCCAATCTGTTGGGCGGCTGGATGAAACCTGCCGAGCAGCGCAGCACGGTTGAGCAGGCCTCCCTGGACCGCTCCAACGAACTGACCGATGAGCTGCTGGCCGCCGATGTATTGGTCATGGCCGCGCCGATGTACAACTTCGCGATTCCCAGCACCCTCAAAGCCTGGCTCGACCATGTGCTGCGTGCCGGTGTGACCTTCAAGTACACCGCCACCGGCCCCCAGGGCCTTTTGACCGACAAGCGTGCCTTTGTGCTGACCGCCCGCGGCGGCATCCACGCCGGTGGCAGCACCGACCACCAGGAACCGTACCTGCGTCAGGTCATGGGCTTTATCGGCATCCATGACGTCACGTTCATTCATGCCGAAGGGGTGAACCTGGGCGGTGATTTCCAGGAGAAGGGTTTGAACCAGGCCAAGGCGTTGTTGGCCCAAGTGGCGTGAGATGTTAATCGTCAGATAATCGCCCGCTGTTTAGATAGCTCCACGCAACCCTTCAAGTACGCGTATCGAACCTCCCTTTGCACTTTTTGCTCCTGAGTGCTCCCGCCCGACTGACGCTTTTAGCGAGGTCGGGTTTTTTTTGCGTTGAGTTTCGTAACGCGCGGAAAACCGCTAATGTCGCGCCCATTCAAAATGAGGCGAGCATGGGCTATCTACTTGTTGTGACGCTGATCCAGGCGTTTTCCTTCAGCTTGATCGGCGAATACCTGGCCGGTCACGTCGACAGTTACTTCGCGGTGCTGGTGCGCGTGTTGTTGGCCGGGCTGGTGTTTATCCCCCTGACCCGCTGGCGCTCGGTAGAACCGGCGTTCATGCGCGGCATGCTGTTGATCGGCGCACTGCAGTTCGGCGTGACCTACGTGTGCCTGTACCTGAGCTTTCGCGTACTGACGGTGCCGGAGGTGTTGCTGTTCACCATCCTGACACCGTTGCACGTGACCCTGATCGAAGACGCCCTGAACCGCCGCTTCAACCCGTGGGCGCTGGTGGCCGCACTGGTGGCGGTGGCGGGGGCAGCGGTGATTCGCTTCGACCAGATCACCCCGAACTTCTTCATGGGCTTCCTGCTGCTGCAACTGGCCAACTTCACCTACGCCGCCGGGCAGGTGCTTTACAAGCATCTGGTGGCCCGTCATCCAAGTGATCTGCCGCATTACCGGCGCTTTGGCTACTTCTATCTCGGCGCGTTGGCGGTGGCGTTGCCGGCGTTCCTGATGTTCGGCAAGGCCAACTTCCTGCCGGAAGCGCCGTTGCAATGGGGCGTGCTGGTATTCCTCGGGCTGGTCAGCACGGCACTGGGCATGTACTGGTGGAACAAGGGCGCGTGCATGGTCAACGGTGGCACATTGGCGGTGATGAACAACCTGCATGTGCCGGTGGGGTTGTTGCTGAACTTGCTGATCTGGAATCAGCATGAACCGTTGGGCAGGTTGCTGCTGGGCGGCTTGGTGATTCTCGGGGCGGTGTGGATCAGCCGGCTGGGCCTGCGGTCGTCGGCGCCAATTGCGTCAGCAAAAAATCAATGAATGCGCGGGTCTTTTGCGGCACGCGTCGCGCTGACGAATAAACCGCATTGATGGTGATTGCCGGCGCCTGCCATTCGCAGAGCACCGGCACCAGGCGCCCGGCGCTCAGGGCGTCTTCGACGATAAAGTCCGGCAACAGCGCGATGCCCATCCCGGCCTCTGCCGCCTGGGCCAGCAGGTCGCCGTTGTTGGCGTGCAGAGGGCCGGTAACGTTGACCCGCTGGGTTTCCTGGCCCTTGCTCAGTTGCAGGCTGACGCCGCTTTGCAGATACCCATAATTGAGGCATTGGTGGTGGCGCAGGTCTTGCGGGGTCTGCGGTGTGCCCGCGCGTGCCAGGTAGGCTGGCGCAGCCACCATGATCCGTGGCGCAGGTGCCAACTGGCGGGCGATCATCGTTGAGTCGGGCATGCTGGCGATGCGGATAGTCACGTCGAAACCACCGCGTACCGGGTCGACCTGTTGGTCGCTGAGCACCAGTTGCAGCTCGATATGCGGATGCTGTTCATGGAACAGCGGAATCAATCTTCCCAGGCGATGCAGTCCGAACGACATCGGCGCATTGACCCGCAACACTCCCCGTAACTCCCCGATGCCGTCTCTGGCTCGCTGTTCGGCCTCGTCCAGGGCGGCCAGTACTTCACGCGCAGCTTCAAAATACTCGGCCCCGGCCTCCGTCAAATGCAGGCTGCGGGTGGTGCGCTGAAGCAGTTGCACGCCTATGGATTCTTCCAGCGCCTGAATCTGTTTGCTGACTTTTGAGCGCGGCACGTCCATGGCTCGCGCGGCGGCCGCGAAGCCGTTCTCGCCGACCGTGACGACAAACGCCCGCATGCATTCGATGCGATCCATGATTGTCCCTTTTTTAGAATCAATGATTCTCGATTTTAGGTAATTGTCTCGATTTTATCCATCCCATAAAGTTACTTCCAAGCCGCCAGCCAAGCTTCACAGCGGCGCTGAACGCACCCCTTACCGAATCGAAACCATTAAAAGGAAGTCACCATGTCTATTCGCGAATTGCTCAACCCAGCCAACTCCACCCTGATCCTGATCGACCACCAGCCACAGATGGCCTTTGGCGTGCAGTCGATCGATCGCCAGACCCTGAAGAACAACACGGTGGCGCTGGCCAAGGCCGCCAAGATCTTCAACGTACCGACCATCCTGACCTCGGTTGAGACCAAGAGCTTCAGCGGCTATATCTGGCCGGAGCTGCTGAATGTGTTCCCGGACCAGCAGCCAATTGAGCGCACTTCGATGAACTCCTGGGAAGACAAGGCGCTGGTGGCCGCGGTGAAGGCCACCGGGCGCAAGAAGCTGATCATGGCGGCCCTGTGGACCGAGGTGTGCCTGAACTTTCCGGCCCTGGAAGCCCTGGCCGAAGGCTACGAGGTGTACATCGTCACCGACGCCTCCGGCGGCACCAGCAAAGAAGCGCATGACATGTCGGTGCAACGGATGATTCAGGCGGGCGCGGTACCGGTCACCTGGCAGCAAGTGCTGTTGGAATACCAGCGTGACTGGGCTCACAAGGAAACCTACGACGCGGTGATGGGCCTGGTACAGGAGCACAGCGGCGCTTACGGCATGGGCGTGGATTACGCCTACACCATGGTTCACGGCGCGCCGCAGCGTCAGGTCAAGTAAGGCCGAACGCAAAAAAACGGCACAACTCGGGTTGTGCCGTTTTTTGTTGCTACATCACTGCCTTTTCCGCCGGGGGCAGGTGACTGGCCCCCAGCACCGCCGGCAACATCCCTGCCCGCAAGTCACCGCCGCTTGGCTGCTGGTACAGGCTCAAGCCAAATTCCGGCAGCACCGCCAGCAGGTAATCGAAGATATCGCCCTGGATCCGCTCGTAGTCGGCCCATGCGGTGGTGCGGGTGAAGCAGTAGATCTCCAGCGGAATGCCCTGGGCGGTGGTCTGCATCTGCCGCACCATGCAGGTCATGTTCGGCTGGATCTCCGGATGGCTTTTCAGATAGGCCAGGGCATACGCGCGGAACGTGCCGATATTGGTCATGCGTCGGCGGTTGGCGGACATCGCCGCGACATTGCCCTGGGCTTCGTTCCAGGCTTTGAGTTCGGCCTTTTTGCGGCTCATGTAGTCGGTCAGCAGGTGTACCTGGGTGAGCTTCAGCTCTTCGTCGTCGCGGATGAAACGCACGCCGCTGGCGTCGATATACAGGCTGCGCTTGATCCGCCGGCCACCGGAGGCCTGCATGCCGCGCCAGTTCTTGAACGACTCGGACATCAAGCGCCAGGTGGGAATCGAGACGATGGTCTTGTCGAAGTTCTGCACTTTGACGGTGTGCAGGGTGATGTCCACCACGTCACCGTCCGCGCCGACCTGGGGCATCTCGATCCAGTCGCCGACCCGCAGCATGTCGTTGCTGGTCAATTGCACGCTGGCGACGAACGACAGCAGGGTGTCCTTGTAGACCAACAGAATCACCGCCGACATTGCACCCAGACCGGAAAGCAGCAGCAGTGGCGAGCGGTCGATCAACGTGGCGACGATGATGATTGCGCCAAACACGAACAGCACCATCTTCGCCAACTGCACATAGCCCTTGATCGAGCGGGTGCGGGCGTGTTCGGTGCGGGCATAGATGTCCAGCAGGGCGTTGAGCAGTGCACTGATCGCCAGCACCATGAACAGAATGGTGAACGCCAGGGCGACATTGCCGATGAACAGGGTGGCGGTCTTGCTCAGGTCCGGCACCAGATACAGGCCGAACTGGATCACCAGTGACGGCGTCATCTGCGCCAGGCGATGGAAGACTTTATTGTGCCGCAGGTCGTTGAGCCAGTGCAGCGCGGGTTGCCGGCCCAGCAGCTTGACGGCGTGCAGGATGAGGTACCGGGCCACTCGTCCGAGCAGCAATGCCACTACCAGCAACACCATCAGCGCGAGGCTGGAATGCAGCAGCGGGTGTTCGTCGAGGGTGCCCCAAAGGTCTTTGACGTTGAGCCAGAGCTGTTTGATATCCATGGGTAAACGCGATTCTTCTGTAAGACGTGTCGGGCCGATTAGAGCATTTAAGTACGTCAAAGTTGTGGTTGTGGACAAATCCCCTGACAAAAAAGCGCCTGATTAACCCAGTTCGCGTAAAGAAACTCGGCCTGAGCGCCCGAAACCGTTACCCTATGCAGCTGTTTTTTTGTATTTCTTCGAGGTAGCACCCGTGTTTTCCCAATTCGCCCTGCACGAACGCCTGCTCAAAGCCGTGGCCGAGCTTAAATTTGTCGAGCCAACGCCTGTGCAAGCAGCGGCCATCCCGCTCGCGCTCGAAGGGCGTGACCTGCGGGTGACGGCTCAAACCGGGAGTGGCAAGACCGCCGCTTTCGTCCTGCCGATTCTTAACCGTCTGATCGGCCCGGCGAAAGTCCGTGTCAGCATCAAGACCCTGATCCTGCTGCCAACCCGCGAACTGGCCCAACAGACCCTGAAGGAAGTGGAGCGCTTCTCGCAGTTCACTTTCATCAAGTCCGGCCTGATCACCGGCGGCGAAGACTTCAAGGTCCAGGCTGCCATGCTGCGCAAGGTGCCGGACATCCTGATCGGCACCCCGGGCCGGATGATCGAACAACTGAACGCCGGCAACCTGGACCTCAAGGAAGTTGAAGTGCTGGTGCTCGACGAAGCCGACCGCATGCTCGACATGGGCTTTGCCGACGACGTGCAGCGCCTGGTGCAAGAGTGCGTGAACCGCCAGCAGACCATGCTGTTCTCGGCCACCACCGGTGGTTCGACCCTACGCGACATGGTCGCCAAGGTCCTGAACAACCCTGAGCACCTGCAGGTCAACAACGTCAGCGACCTGAACTCGACCACCCGTCAGCAGATCATCACTGCTGACCACAACGTGCACAAAGAGCAGATCCTCAACTGGTTGCTGGCCAACGAGACCTATCAGAAGGCTATCGTGTTCACCAACACCCGGGCCATGGCCGACCGCATCTACGGTCGCCTGGTGGCTCAGGAGTACAAGGCGTTCGTCCTGCACGGTGAGAAAGACCAGAAGGACCGCAAGCTGGCCATCGACCGCCTCAAGCAAGGCGGCGTGAAGATCCTGGTCGCCACCGACGTTGCCGCCCGCGGCCTGGACGTGGATGGCCTGGACATGGTGATCAACTTTGATATGCCCCGCAGCGGCGACGAATACGTGCACCGTATCGGTCGTACCGGGCGTGCCGGCAACGATGGCCTGGCGATCTCGCTGATCTGCCATGGCGACTGGAACCTGATGTCGAGCATCGAGCGCTACTTGAAGCAGTCGTTCGAGCGCCGCACCATCAAGGAAGTCAAAGGCACCTACGGCGGGCCGAAAAAGGTCAAGGCGTCGGGCAAGGCCGTTGGCGTGAAGAAGAAAAAGGTCGACGCCAAGGGCGACAAGAAGAAGGCCGGTGGCAAGTCGCCGACCAAGCGCAAGATTGCCAACCGTCCAAAGACCGACAACCTGTCGTTGGTCAGCAAGGACGGCATGGCGCCTCTGAAGCGCCGCAAGCCGGAAGCACCGGCTGCCGAGTAAGGCTTGAGCCATAAAAAAACCGGACAATGTCCGGTTTTTTTTCGCCTCAGTTTTTGGCCTTGGCCGCTGCTTCGTCCATTTCCTTGAGGCGCTGGTCGATCAGTTGGCACTTGTCGGGCAGGTCCGCGCTGGCGGTTTCCAACTTCATGTTCTGCAATTCTTCGTTGATCTCCTTGGCCTTCTCCGGGTTCTGTTGGGTGAGCTTGGTCACTTCCTTGGCCAGTTGTTCACGTTTGGCGGTGGCTTCTTCGAGCGTGCAGGCCCACGCGGGCAGGGCGGCAAGCAGCGTGGCGGCGACGGCCATATTCAGCAGGGTTTTCATGATTCGGACCTCCATGGCGGTGATGAACGGTTGAGGGCCGTGAGCACTGAAAAGTTCAGCGAAATCGCGTCCGTCCGCTAGGCTGAACGGACGACGGGTCCGGCATGTCACACCTTTGAAGGGCCTATTTCGTGTGCCTTCAGGAGGAATCAGGATGACGACTTACGATTGGGATTTGATCGAACGACTGTTGCATGAGGTACAGAACGGTGGCGCCAGCTTCGCCCCACGCAAATACGCCGAGGAAGAAGCGACTAAAAGGGCCGCCGCCGGAGAGCCCATCGGTAATCTCGACGAGTTTAAAAAGCTCGCGGCGGATTACGAGGCGTTGTTGTTCAAGCACGGCTTTATTGAGTCGCGGTCAGAGGAAGAGTGCGGCAATGGTGAGAACTTCAAATTGACCCAGCGCGGCTCACAGTTGCTGAGCCTGATCGACAGCTGTATCCCCGGTGATAATCACCCGCGTCAGGTGCTGGACGAGCAGGCGGATGCGCTGGATCCGGCGACGTTTGATGAACTGGCTTCCAAACCACAGATTGCCTGATGACTATGGGGTGCCAGCCTTCAGGCATTTAAGGGCCTTGAAGTCGCTGCGCACCTTGTCGATCTTTTGTGTCAGCTTCTGGCGTTGTTGCACGGTGCTTTCCGCCATCAGGTCGACGATCAGGCTGCGGGCAGCGGCTTCGGTCTGGGCGTAGGCCTGGCGATATTCCGGCGTCCACAGGCTTTCGCGGTTCACCAGCAGTTGCTCGATCTTCTGTGGGAAATCGCTGCTGTGGCGGTCTTTGACGGCTGCGATAAATAGTGTTTGCCAGTGGGCGCGGTTGCCAATCCATTGTTGGTTCTGCTCACCCAAGGCGATCGACCAGGCGGTGACGCGATTCTGCTGGCTGGCACTTAACGGCCCGAGCCATGCATCCAGCCGTTTGTTCATGCGCTCGGCGCGTTCCTTGATCTGCTGCTCGAGGGGCGGTTTCAGGTATTCGTCCTGACGCTTGCGCAGGTCCTTGGCGAACGCTTGCTCCATATCCTGTACTTGCTGGTCGTCCAGCCCCTGCAGTAGCTCGACGGCTGACGGCGTAATCGCCCGGGCGCTCTCGGCAATAGCTTGTTTGGCTTCGGCGGTACGGGTTTGCAGGGCGGCGTCGGTCACCTGGTTGGTGTCGACCATCTGTTGCAGGCGATCGAGCCAGCTCAGGTAGCCCGGCAACTGGGTGGTGCAATGCCAGGCCAGGTGTTCCTTGAGTGTGTCGTTGAACCAGCTCTTCTGCCCGGCGTTCATTTCCAGGTAGTCGCTGAGGGTCCAGGGGATGATCACATCCAGATTGCGATAGGCCAGGCCCACCCGATTGCAGCCGGCAAGCACCAGGCTGAGGGTCAGCAACATCACCAGAAATTTTAACCGACGCAGCATGAGCGAGTCCTTGCGCAGACGAGAGTATTGCATCTGAACCCGTCAGGGCAGCGACAGTTCAGCCCATCAATAAAACGCCCGCTCGGCCTTCAGGGTCAACAGCCCGTCGCATTGCGAGTTGTGTCCGGAGTAGGCCGAGCAATCGCCGCCGCTGAGGCTGGAGTCGCTGTAGATCAGGTTCAGGTCGACGCCCATCCATGGCCTGGAAAATTGTACCGACCAGTCGCTGAAGCTGCGGATCGAGCTGCCATCGGCCACCGAGACCGGGGTGCCGAGCTGGTGGGTGGTGTACTTCATGCTGACGCCGATGCCGAACGGCTTGGTGCCGCCGAGGTCGGCGAACAGGGTGCTGTCCTGCCGGCCCGGGTCGTTGCTGAAGGAGGCGCCGAAGCGATTGCCCAGCAAGGTCAGGCCGCCGTAGAACTCCTGGCTGTCGAGGGGGCTCAGCTTGGGATAGCTGTAGTGAATCATCCCCAGTTCATAACCCAGGGTCTGGTCGAAGGGGCGTTTGAAACCCAGGTAGGAGTCGACTTCCAGGTTGCTGGTCGGGGAAATGCCCATGCTCGGTGAGAATTGGCCGAGGTACAGGCCGCTGCCGTGGCTCAGGTCCAGGCCGCCATGGAACGAGTCGCTCCCGGGCGCCGTGGGCTTTACCAGGCCTTGAGCCATGCTTCGGCTGGGTGTCGTGCCCAATTTCAGGTCGAAATCACCCAATTCACGCTGGAAAACCTGCGCTTCGGCGAGGGGGCTGGCCAACAGGGCACCGGCCAGGAATATGCAGGATTTGAGCATGCTTCACTCCATGAAAAGCGAGGAGCAGTAACGGGAAATATCAGGCAAATGCCCGATCTAGACGTGTGCAAGCATACCGGCGATGGTTCGCAGATGAGGCCCGTTCGTCGATTGGCGTAATAAAGGGGTGTATCAGAGGGTAGTGCGGGCTCTAGTCCTAGCGCCTTGAAAGGCAAAGCGCATAGGGACCAGGTGTAATGCGCGAGTCTTACTTTTTACCCAGGGTGATCTGCTTGGACGGGCCGAAAGTCTGGCCGCTTACGCCTTTGGCAATCTGCTGGATTTCGCCGCCCTGCTTGAGGAATGCAGCAATTTGGCTGTTGATCGATTCGCTGGTTTCAACGGCGGGAGCTGGCTTTGCTTTGCTGTTGGATGCTTTTACGCGCATGGCGGCCACTAACCTGTAGAGAATTAACTTGGCCATGCATCGTACATGAAATGCTTGACAATTGCTTGGCAAATATCCCCCTGAAATATACGCAGGGTTTATGATTCGCCTGGATTATTAAGTGAAATACTCACCTAACTTGCTGTTTTAACTCGAATCCATCGAGGAAATCCGGCCGTGGGTACTGGCCGGATTCAGCCCGATGACCTGACGAGCGGGGCGCTTCTCGGCAAACCCATGATTTTTCAGGCCTGTACGCCGGTACGCGGGACCGCCGTCGTCAACTCGGGTAGAATGCCGCCCACGCAATGAGGGTATTTGAGATGGCTTTAGTCGGGCGCTACAACAGCTTGCAAGTGGTTAAACACACTAACTTTGGTTTGTACCTGGATGGTGATCAAGAGGGCGAAATCCTCTTGCCCAACCGATATATCCCCAAAGATATTCCCAGTGAAGATGAAGACTGGCTCAACGTTTTCATTTATCTGGACAGCGATGACAAACTTATCGCGACCACCGAAAAACCAAAAGTACAGGTGGGTGAATTTGCCAGTCTGAAAGTGGTTGAAGTCAACAGTATCGGTGTATTCCTCGATTGGGGCCTGCCCAAGGATCTGCTGCTGCCTTACTCCGAAGAAAAGCGCCAGCTGACCGCCGGTGAGTATTGCGTGGTACACGTCTACCTCGACAAACACACCAAGCGCATCACCGCCACCGCACGCCTTGACCGCTACCTGGACAAGACCCCGGCCACCTACAAGGTCGGCCAGGAAGTTGACTTGCTGGTAGCCGAAGCCACCGACATGGGCTTCAAGGCCATTATCAACAACAAGCACTGGGGCCTGATCCACAAGAACGAAGTGTTCAAGTTCCTGCGCCCGGGCAAGGAAGAGAAAGGCTTCATCAAGGAAATCCGCGCCGACGGCAATATCAGCCTGAGCCTGCAGCCTGTGGGTGAAGAAGCGGCCTCCAGCCTGAACTCGAAGATCCTCGCCAAGTTGCGCGACAACAACGGCACCTTGCCGGTCAGCGATAAAAGCGACCCGGCACTGATCAGCAGTTTGTTCGGTGTCAGCAAAGGCAACTTCAAGAAGGCCATCGGCGCCCTCTACAAGCAGGGTCACATCGTGATCCACGCGGATCGCATTGAACTAAGCTGATCGTGGTTTGCTCTTCTGTAGGAGCACGCTTGCTCCTGCAGAAGGCCGCCTCAATGTCCAGAAAAACGCTTTTCGCCTACCTCGGTACGTTGCTTGCCTTTCTGATGCTTGACGGCCTGTGGCTCGGTGTCCTCATGGGCCCGACCTACAAAGCGCTGCTCGGCCCGTTGATGCTTGACCAGCCGCGCCTGTTCCCAGCCGTGGCGTTCTATCTCCTCTATGTATTCGGTTGTGTGGTGCTTGTCGTCCTGCCTGCGTTGGCGAGCGGCGGCTGGCAGCGTGCCGCGCGGCTTGGTGCACTCCTGGGATTGGTAGCCTACGGCACCTATGACCTGAGCAATTGGGCAACCCTGCAGGGCTGGTCCGCCGGTTTGGCCTTCATGGACATCGCCTGGGGCACCTTCCTGACTGCCGTTTGCTGCACCGTGGGCTATCAATGTGCGCGCAGGGTGCACAATTGATTGTGTACAGGATTGCCCTGCACCATCCCTGAGCGAATCACCACCGTTCAATCGTCTCTACGCCTCCTGAAGAGCCAAGCTCTACGGGGGATTGTGGCGAGTTTTATTGCATTGGCACGCATTCTGCTCATCAACTCGTATACAAACCATGCCGCCTCCCGTACGCACTCCCGTCGCGGGTGGCAGGCCGGTATTTACGAGGAGCCCTGCGATGACCGAACAATTGCCCAAAGGCTACAGCCCGCGCCTGTACAACCAGGACCTGGGACCGCTGCCGCAAAAATGGAACTGGTACAACATCTTCGCCTTCTGGATGAGCGACGTGCACAGCGTCGGCGGCTACGTATTCGCCGCCAGCCTGTTCGCCCTGGGGCTGGCCAGTTGGCAGGTATTGATCGCCTTGCTCGCCGGGATTTGTATTGTGCAATTGATCGCCAACCTGGTGGCCAAGCCGAGCCAGCAGGCGGCAGTGCCGTACCCGGTAATCTGCCGGTTGGCCTTTGGGGTATTCGGGGCGAATATCCCGGCGGTGATTCGTGGGTTGATCGCAGTGGCCTGGTACGGGATCCAGACATACCTGGCGTCCAGTGCATTGATCATCGTGGTGCTGCGCTTTTTCCCACAGATGGCGGTATACGCAGAGCCGCACTTTGCCGGCCTGTCGTACCTGGGCTGGTTCGGTTTCCTCAGCCTGTGGACGCTCCAGGCGCTGGTGTTCTGGGCGGGCATGGAGTCCATCCGTCGTTTCATCGACTGGGCGGGGCCTGTGGTCTATGCGGTGATGTTTGCCCTGGCAGGCTGGATCGTCTGGAAGGCTGGCTGGGCCAATATCAGCTTCACCCTGGCGGAAAAATCCCTCTCAGGCTGGCAGGCGTTTGGCCAAATCATCGTGGCAACCGCGTTGGTGGTGTCGTACTTTTCCGGGCCGACCTTGAACTTCGGTGATTTCAGCCGCTACTGCCGCACGATGAAAGACGTGCGTCGCGGAAATTTCTGGGGCCTGCCGGTGAATTTCCTCGCGTTCTCCCTGGTCACCGTGGTGATCGTCTCGGGCACCTTGCCGGTGTTTGGTGAAATGCTTCATGACCCGATCGCCACCGTTTCGCGTATCGACAACGACATGGCCGTACTGCTGGGGGCGTTCGCCTTTGTCACCGCGACCATCGGTATCAACATCGTCGCCAACTTCGTCTCGCCGGCCTTTGATTTTGCCAACGTGGCACCGAGCAAAATCAGCTGGCGTGCCGGTGGAATGATTGCGGCGGTGGCCTCGATCTTCATCACCCCATGGAACCTGTTCAACAACCCGCTGATGATCCACTACACCCTCGATATCCTCGCCGCGTTTATCGGGCCGTTGTTCGGGATTCTGCTGGTGGATTTTTACCTGATCAAAAAACAGAAGATCGACGTGGATGCGCTGTTCGATGACAGCCCGAGCGGGCGCTACTACTTTGACGGCGGCGTGAACTGGACGGCGGTCAAGGCGCTGGTGCCCGCGACGCTGGTGGGCGTCGCGATCACCTTCACCCCGGTGCTGCAGGGCATGGCCAATTTCGCCTGGTTTACCGGCTGCTTCCTGGGTGGGCTGTTTTTCCTGGTGCTGGCGCGGCGTGAACAGGTTCGTGCGCCTGTGTCGATGGTTGCCGGCTGACCAGCACCGATCCGGCCACCAACAAACCGGCGCCTGCTACCACCAGCGCCGGTTGCAGGCCGCCGCTGAGGTGGCTGCTCACCGACGCCAGCAACGGACCGCTCAATTGGCCGATCGCAAAGCTGGCGGTCAGCAACCCGGTGCTGCGCTGGTAGCCGTGGGGGGCGACCTCACGCAAGCGTGCCATCACCAGTTGCATGCACGCCAGGAATGGCCCACCGCACAGCAACACCCCCAGCGCCAGCCCCCAACCGTTGCCCAGCAGGCAGGCAAACACGCCGGCCGCTTGCAGCCAAAGGGTTGTCATCAGCCAGCGACGGGTGGTGTCCGGGTCCTTGCGGCGCAAACTTGCCGCCACCACGCCAATCGCGGCAGCCAGGCCAAAGCAGGGCCAGAACAGGTCTGCTTGCCATGCTCCCTTGAATTGCGCGCTGGCCATCTGTGACAGGAATGTCGCCGGGATGATGTAGCCAAGGCCATACAACACGTAGATCCAGCACAGGTGTGTGATGCTGCCGTTGCTGGCCACGGCGGTGTGGCTGGCAACGGGCGAGTCGGCAGCGGAAGGCTTGGGCAGGAACGGCAGGATTGCCAGCAGCATGACCAGGGCGACCACCCCATACACCAGCCACAAGGTTGCAGAGTCTTGCCCCAACTGGTTGGAGCCCAGCGCCAGCAACCCGGTCAACAGAATCCCCAGCCCCGGCCCGGCAAATACCAGCGCACCCAGGCGTGGGCGCCCGGCCGCAATGGCCAGTGGCTGGCTCAGGCTGGTAATCATCACCAGCGCCCAGGCACTGGCTACACCGGTGCCAAAGCGCAACAACAGATGCGGCCAGAACCCGTGGGCCCAGTACGACGCCAGGGTCAGCAGCACACACAGCCACAGCCCGCCGTACAAACGCCCGCGTACATGGTGATGGCTGCGGGCAAAGATCGAATCCACCGCGCCGACGAAATAACCCAGGTAGTTGGCGGCCGCAATCAGGCCGGCGCCGGTCAGGTCGATCTGCCCTTCACTGAGCAAATGCGGCATTTGCGGGGTGAGTGCGAATCGACCTATGCCCATGGCCATCATCAGGGCGATAAAGCTGGCGAGTAAGCGGATCAGCGGTGACATGGTGGTTTTTCCTGGGAGCAGCGAGTGACCATCAGGCTAAAGCGGATTGACTTTCTTTAAAAATGAATAATAGTGAGTAACTTGTTCAGTTTTGGAGAATGGTGATGGAGTTCAGTCAATTGCGGATTTTCCAGGCCGTGGCCGAGGAAGGCTCCATCACCCGTGCCGCTGAGCGCTTGCACCGGGTGCCGTCCAACCTGTCGACCCGGCTTAAACAGATGGAAGAACAGCTGGGCGTCGAACTGTTCGTGCGCGAGCGCCAGCGCTTGCAGCTTTCTCCTGCAGGCAAAGTGCTGCTGGACTACAGTGCGCGCCTGCTGGCCTTGCATGACGAAGCCCATGGCGCGGTGCAAGGCGGGCAACCGGCTGGAGACTTTGTGCTCGGCAGCATGTACAGCACGGCGGCGATTCATTTGCCCAAGCTGCTGGCGCGTTACCACAAGGCGTATCCGATGGTGAACCTGCAGGTGCAGTCAGCGCCCAGCGGTGAACTGCTGGAAGGCTTGATCACCGGGCGCCTGGACGCCGCATTGGTGGATGGGCCGTTGACCCTGGCCACCCTCGACGGCGTGCCGCTGTGCGAAGAGCGCCTGCTGCTGATCTGCGAGGCGGATCATCCGCCGGTGCGTGGGCCGCAGGATGTTGCCGGCCGTTCGGTGTTCACTTTCCGACGCAGTTGTTCTTATCGGGCGCGCCTGGAAGCCTGGTTTTCCCACGATCGCGTGGCCATGGGCCGGGCCATCGAGATCGAGTCCTACCAGGGCATGCTGGCCTGTGTAATCGCCGGTTCCGGCGTGGCGTTGATGTCGGAATCGATGCTCGACAGCCTGCCGGGCAAAGACAGCGTGTCCATTCATCCGCTGGCCGAGCCTTTTGCCAGCGCCACCACTTGGTTGATGTGGCGCAAGGGCATGCTCGGCGCTAACCTCAACGCATGGATTGACCTGCAGCAGGAGGGCAAGGTGCTACCGGAAACCGAAACCCGAGCGATTGCTTGAACGATCCGTCAGGATTTTGATCAATTCAGTAATAGTTCGTTGTGGTTTCGTTCAAGCAATACGTAAGACTTAAGACTACTATCTGTAGGAAGCGGCCACAGAATTCCAGCCGCTCGGCATTACCCCAAGGGGGCACCATGAAAGAGAAACTGCAAAACTGGCTGCACGACCTCGGCGTCGCACTCGGCTTGATCGAGCCACCGCTGCAACCGGTGCCAATCCGCACCGATGACGAGCAGCGTCGCCCGCGTCGCAGGTAAGTCCTGGAAAGCGCTCAAGCATGTTTGTTTGGGCGCGGCCAGGTGGTTTGCCTATGTATTGGAGTCATGATTGATCATGACCCGTTGCTGTGTACTTCAATTCTTCGTCTGGCTTTGGCCGGACGTTTTCATTTCCGGGGTTTGGTGATTTTCTCAAGACACCTGCTTTCGGAATAATCCTTAAAATATTTAATTTAACAATGCCACGGTAATACCGATTGGTAGTCCGGACGTGTGTGCGTCAGTCGAGTTTTGCCATTAAGTATCGGAATTGGACTACCTGTTTGTCAGAGTCGACGGGCTTATTTGATTATTAGGATAGGCGTAGGTTGAGTTTCATCACGAAAAGATTTGTATCGTTTGCAGTTCTTGCAAGCCCCCAACTTCATTGAGTTGCGCTCTCCGGAGTATGAGCCAGTCAGAACTGTTGGAGACAAAACCATGATGTTCTCTTCCGTTCCGCCAGTCGCCGCGTCACTTATTGCCACCACCGAAAACATCTTGCATATCGCCCCTGCATCGCGTGGCTGGAAGGCTGATGCACCCGGCAACGTGGTGTTTTTCCCGCCGACGTTAACCAAGCAGGCTCTGCTTATACAGATTGCACTGCTGCGCCCATCAACGCTCGTTGTCGCAGACCAGGTTATTGATGCCGACGTCATCAACCAATGGCGTATATCCCACCCATTTGGCGAACTCTGTTTGGTCCGCAGAGGTACTAGTCTGGATAAGATCCGATTGGATCTGTGCGAGTCCAACAATGTTCGAGTGATTAATACGCCAGGGGTCAATGCGCCGCATGTTGCTGCCTATATTGCGCACTGGCTGACGCTGGCCGATGGCTCCTTGCCCCATGACATCTGTGTGCTGGGATACGGCAATGTAGGGAAAGAGCTTGTTAAGTTGTTGCTTGCTCGAGATCCGGATGTTCGGATTAAGGTGTTGTATCGACGCGAACGAGTGCCGGACAGTTTCGGGAAAGCCTCTTCCGATTGTAGGGTTTCATTGGTTGACGACTGGCTTGAGGCGCTCGAGGGGGCCAATGCAGTCGCCCTATGCTTATCCCTGAATGATGAATCCATTTATCGCATTGATCGGACCCTCATTCAGTGCCTGCACAGGAAGGCTCGCCTTGTCTGTGTCGCCAAGCCGGATGTCTTTAGCGACGATGCGTTGCAGACCCTGGCAATCTCCGAAGACATCCAGCTCATATTGGACTACGGCCCCAGGACGCTGGATGCGTTTCGGGGGCGCGCACAAGCGCTCGGCTGCAGTGTCTCCACGTGGTACAAGCCGCCGACGCTGACGACACAGGCGGCCACCACCGAGGCCTGCCATTGCGACCTCGACTATGCGGTCTCGGTGCAACTGAGCTTGAGGGCCTTGCGCGGCCTTGTCCGGCGCAAACTCGCACACTCATTGGCGATCCCCTCTCGACAAGCCGATGCCGGTGCGCCGCGTGTGTCGATCATCGGCAGAGGTATCAACGGGCTGCTCCAAGCCGTGATGTTCCGCCTGGCAAATTATCAGGTCACGGTTTACGGAGGAAATCAGCAGCGCGATGGTGCCAGTCACAAGCAGGTGAACATGCGTCATCTGTCAGCAACGGAGACGACTGCAAAACCGCTGCCTAACGATTACCTGACTCCCGCAAATCAGTACCTGGCCATTGAGTGCAATCGCGCAGGCATCGAGCTGTTTGAAAAATTCCTGGCCGACAACCCATCGCTGGCACGATTTGCACGGTCGCGAATTGTACGAGCCTATGTGGACGGCTCCAGTGGCACGGAGGCCGCGATCCGCGAGCAACGGGATATCGAAAACCGGCCTTGGCCGAGTGGCAAGCCGGGACGAGAGCTTGCAGAGATCAGTCAGCTGCAATTCCAGGCAATGTATGGAGTTCCTGAGGTCGGGCGGGCGATTGAGGTGTCGGGCTACGATCTGGAATTTATCCATTTAATGGATGAGATGGTGGCGCTTTTGCAGCGCTCAGGGGTTGAGTTCCTGCCACGGCACCTGAGTCCGGCCCAAATTGCCGATCTGAGTAGAGAGCACTTTGTCGTCACGGCCATGGGGGTGGACGAACCAGAGGTCATCCCGATCATTGGCTGGTTTTTCAAGCTGCGCGCCGTTGATGATGAAGGTGTCGACATACGCGGACTCAAGCTGCAGTACGACCTGCCAATCGGCGTCATGAATTGCCGCCTGGACGGGAACTGCATCCTTGTCTCCGCCGGGCAGGTGCCGCCCGATTCGACGCCGCAGTACAAGGAACAGATACGGGCGGCGTGCCTGGCTGCCGTTTCTCGACACTTTCCAAAGTCCTGCAGCCGCGCAATCGAACGTGGCGACTTGCAACAAATCGAATGTGCCAGGCCCGGCACCGCAGATGGACTTTCAATCGTGCATTGGTCCGCCTACAACCGCATTGTCGCAGGGGCAACTTATGCCGGGGGCACCACGCAGGGATTGGTATGGGCCTCTTTGGTCCAGGAAGTCATCCAGGCCAGAGCGCCGGCGGTTTCGGCAGTGTGGGAATAAAAAAACGGGTGCGACATCCGACGTCGCACCCGCTGAAGAAAGCTACTTTCAACTATTCGTTCAGATCGCCCGAGCCGCAACAGCCTCCGGGCGACGGGACAGCAAACTCACCAGCACAAAACTCACCAGGCCCACACCCAGGCTGTAGTAGATCGGTGTATTGGCGTCCAAACCATCCTTGATCATGAACACCAGCGCGGTCACAAAGCCCAGGGTCATGGAGGTGATCGCCCCGGAAGTTGTCGCACGCTTCCAGAAAATCGCCCCGATCAGCGGGATCAACATGCCGCCCACCAACAGGTTGTACGCCAGGGTCAGTGCGCTGATCACATCATTCACCACCAGCGCGATACCCAACACAGCGATACCGGTCAGCAAGGTAAACAGACGGTTGATCTTCAAGCTCGACTGCTTGCCACCACGCAGGCGCGGCAGCAGGTCTTCGGTCAATACGGTGGAAGCGGCGAGCAAGCCGGCGCTGGCGGTGGACATCATCGCGGCCAGTGCAGCGGCGATTACCAGGCCGCGGATACCGTCCGGCAGCGAGACTTTGACGATGGCGGCGAACGCATTGTTGACGTTGTCCAGGTCCGGGATCAGTACGTGGGCGGCCATGCCGATCAGCGCACAGGCCAGTCCGTAGAGGATGCAGTAGAAACCGGCGAAGGTGCCTGCGTACTGGGCGACCTTTTCGTCACGGGCGGTGAACACCCGTTGCCAGATGTCCTGGCCGATCAGGATGCCGAAGAAGTAGATCATGAAGTAGGTGATGATGGTGTCCCAGCCGATTTCAGTGAAGCTGAAATTCGACGCGGGCAGTTTGGCCACCAGTTCGTCCCAGCCGCCGACGCGGTACAGGCAGATTGGCAGCAGGATAAACATCAGGCCGACCGTCTTGATCACGAACTGCACGATGTCGGTCAGGGTCAGCGACCACATGCCGCCAATGGTCGAGTACACCACCACCACGCCACCGCCTACCAATACCGACATCCAGAACGGCAGGTCGAACAACACTTGCAGTACGGTGCCGATGGCCAGGATCGAGGTCACGCCGATCATCAGCGCGTAGGCCAGCATGATCACCGCACTGGCCTGGCGGGCCATGGGGTTGTAGCGTTTCTCCAGGACCTGGGTCACGGTGAAGATTTTCAGCTTCAGCAGCGGCTTGGCCAGGAACAGGTTCAGCGCAATGATCCCCGCGCCCAGCGCGGCGCACAGCCAGAAACCGGAAATACCATGTACATAGCCCAGGCGCACGGTGCCGACGGTGGACGCACCGCCCAGCACCGTGGCAGCCATGGTGCCCATGTACAGCGTCGGGCCGAGGTTGCGGCCGGCCACCAGGTAGTCTTCATGGGTCTTGGCGCGGCGCATGCCATAGTAGCCGAGCACCAGCATGCCGGCGGCGTAGATGAGGACGACGAATAGATCTAAGGTCATGACGGCGAGTCTCCGATTATCTTTTTTATGTGGGGCTAAAGGGGGCTGTGTGGCGAGGGAGCTTGCTCCCGCTGGGCTGCATTGCAGCTCCAATCCATTCCACGCAATTCATCAGGCGGCCTCGCGACTGCTGCGCAGTCGAACGGGAGCAGGCTCCCTCGCCACAGTGGGCCCGTAGACGGCAGCCGGTTCAGGGAACACGCGAAGCAGTGTCAGGTACACCAGCGAGGCCAGGCCCAGGGTCACCGGCAAGCTGATGTCGATACCGTCGGCGAGGTTGCCCAGCGGCCCGACAAACTGCCCCGGCAGGTTGACGAAGCACAGGCCCACCAGCGCACTCGGGATCCAGGCCCCCAGGCCGCGCCAGTTCCAGCCATGGCTGAACCAGTAGCGCCCGCCGGTTTCGCCGCGAGTGAACACTTGCAGGTCATCCGGGCAGTAGTAACCCCGGCGCACGATCAGGCCGATGATCATCATCACCATCCACGGCGTGGTGCAGGTGATGATCAGCACGGCGAAGGTCGACACGCTCTGCACCAGGTTGGCGGCGAAACGTCCGATAAAGATGAAGGCAATCGACATCACCCCGATCAGCAGCGTCGCCTTGACCCGGGACAGCAGGCGCGGGAATACGCTGGACATGTCCAGGCCGGTGCCATACAGCGAGGTAGTGCCGGTGGACATGCCGCCGATCACCGCGATCAGGCACACCGGCAGGAAGAACCAGCTCGGTGCCACCGCCAGCAGGCCGCCGACATAGTTGTTGGCCGCGATGTAGTCCGGTGCCTTGACTGCCACGATGGTCGCGGTGGCCAGGCCGAACAGGAACGGGATCAAGGTGGCGATCTGCGCGAACACCACCGCCAGCATGATCCGCATCTTCGAGGTTTCCCGCGGGATGTAGCGCGACCAGTCACCGAGGAACGCGCCGAAGGAAATCGGGTTGCTCATGGCCACCAGCGCTGCACCGATAAACGCCGCCCAGAAGCCGGTCTGGCCGAGGGCAACGGTGCCGGCGAAGTGGCTGTCGAAGGCCGGCGCGAAGGCGAAGATCCCCAGCAGGAACAGCAGGCTCGCCGCCCACACTGCGATGCGGTTGACCCACAGCATGAAGCGAAAGCCGTAGATGCACACCGTCAATACGAGAATGGCGAAGACGCCGTAGGCCAGGCCCAGGGTCAGGTCGGTTTCCGGCAAGCCCACCAGACGTTTCGCACCGCCCACCAGTGCATCGCCTGAGCTCCACACCGACAGTGAGAAGAACGCGATAGCGGTCAGCAGCGACAGGAACGAGCCGACAATCCGCCCGTGCACACCAAAATGCGCACCGGAAGACACGGCGTTGTTGGTGCCATTGATCGGACCGAACAGACCCATGGGGGCGAGGATCACCGCACCCACCAGCACGCCCAGCACAATCGCCCAGACGCCGGCCTGGAACGACAAGCCAAACAGCACCGGAAAGCTCCCCAGCACCGCGGTGGCGAAGGTGTTGGCACCGCCGAAAATCAGGCGAAACAAATCCTTCGGCCCGGCGGTACGTTCGTGGTCCGGGATCTGTTCGACGCCGTTGGTTTCTATGTTGCGAATACTGTTTTCGTTGTTTTTATTATTCATGATCTGCTCCGATCACATTGGCTAATGGGGCGGCAGCCCTTCCGGCATAGCGGACAAATGTTCGTGACAGGCCAGCCACAGGCCTTCTTTTTGTTGTGTGCGATCCCCTTGCCGCTTGAAGACAATGGTCTCGCGTTCCTGGCTAAAGAATTGCTCCCCGTTCATGCGCAGCTCGGTGGCCACGTCATGCACAAATACCGCGACGTCACCGTGCAGGCTGACGAAAGCGTTGCTTGAGGTGCAGGAAAGCACCTCAAATCCCTCGTCCCGGCGCCAGCTGTCCCACAACACCTGGTAGGCATCGCGACTCAGCAGCGGCTGGGGGAGGGTGTAGAACACGAAGCTGGCGTCGGCACTGAACGCACCGAAGTAGGCGTCGCGATCATTGCGGGCGAAGGCCGACACCAGGTCGGCCGCGGCTTTTAATACCTCGGCCTGGGCGCTCATCAGCGGTGCGCCACGCCCGGCAATACGCAGAGCATTTCGTACAGCAGGTTGGCGCCCAGCAGCGAGGTGTTGCCGGTGGTGTCGTACGGCGGCGAAACTTCTACCAGGTCGCAACCAATCAGATCCAGGCCTTGGCAGCCGCGGATGATTTCAATCGCCTGGATCGTGGTCAAGCCACCGATTTCCGGGGTGCCGGTGCCGGGCGCCCAGGCTGGGTCGATGCCGTCGATATCGAAGCTCAGGTACACCGGGCCACCGCCGACTTTCTCGCGCACTTCAGCCATCAGGGGCGCCAGCGAGTGATGCCAGCATTCTTCGGCCTGGACCACACGGAAGCCCTGTTTGCGGCTCCAGTTGAAGTCTTCGGCGGTGTAGCCCTGGGCGCGCAGGCCGATTTGCACCACGCGGTCGCAATCCAGCAAGCCTTCTTCCACCGCGCGGCGGAAGGTGGTGCCGTGGGCGATTTTCTCGCCGAACATGTGGTCGTTGACGTCAGCGTGGGCATCGATGTGCACCAGCCCGACCTTGCCGTGTTTCTTGTGGATCGCCCGCAGGATCGGCAGGGTGATGGTGTGGTCGCCACCCAGGGTCATCGGGATCACATTGTGTTCGAGGATCTCGTCGTAGGCTTCTTCGATGATGCGTACGGCGTCCAGCAGGTTGAAGGTGTTGATCGCCACGTCGCCGATGTCGGCAACCGACAGCGAGTCAAACGGCGCGGCGCCGGTGGCCATGTTGTAAGGGCGGATCATCACCGATTCGGCGCGAATTTCCCGCGGCCCGAAACGGGTGCCGGCACGCAGGGAGGTGCCGATGTCCAGGGGCACGCCGACGAAGGCGGCATCCAGGCCCTTGGCCGATTGCAGATGGGGAAGACGCATCATGGTGGCGATGCCGGCGAAGCGCGGCATTTCGTTGCCGCCCAGTGGTTGGTGGAAAATCTTGTCCACGGGATTGCCTCATCGTTTTGTTTATTAGAAGCCGATTTTGCGAAATGCATGGGAAGGGAAGAATCGGCAGGGGCAAATACTTAGTTCAGATTTTTCTAAACTAATGCCTGAGGTAAACTCGGTTCAAATGTGGGAGCGGGCTTGCTCGCGAATACGGTGTGTCAGTCACGGAGGGTTCGATTGATCCACCGCATTCGCGAGCAAGCCCGCTCCCACAGGTTTTATGTTTGCCTCTGGAGAGCCCATGGCCAACGCCTTGCCCGACCTGAAACTCCTGCGCATCTTCGTCAGCGTCGTGCGGCACCAGGGTTTCGCCAATGCCCAGCACGAACTCAACCTGTCGACCTCGGCCATCAGCACTTACATGAGCCAGCTGGAAGCCGCGTTGGGCCTGGTGCTGTGCCATCGCGGGCGGGGCGGGTTCAGCCTCACCAGCAAGGGCGAGTTGTTCCATCAGGAAACCCTGCGCCTGCTGGGCGAGCTGGAAGGCTTCGAGCAATACGCCGCCGCGCTCAAAGGCGAACTGCGCGGCACCCTGAAACTCGGCGTACTCGACTCCACCGTCAGCGACAAGGCCTTGCCGTTTGCCGAAGTGATCGGCGCCTACAGTCAGGAACACCCGGCGGTGCATTTGCACCTGTCGGTGATGAGTCCTTACGAGTTGCAACTCGGCGTCCAGGACAATCGCCTGGACCTGGCCATCGGTGCGTTTTCCAACCGGATGAGCGGGCTGATCTATATGCCGCTGTACCGCGAACAGCACTGGCTGTATTGCAGCACCCGTCACCCATTGTTCAACGAGCGGCGCATTCCCGAACAAGTCATCACCCAGCAACGCATGGTCGGTCGTGGTTACTGGAGCCAGGCCGAACTGGCGCGTCACGGCTTCAAGCACAGCGCCGCCACGGTGGAAAGTATGGAGGCGCAATTGATCCTGGTGCTGTCCGGCGCCTACATCGGCTACCTCCCGGAGCACTACGCCCAGGCCTGGGCCGACAAAGGGGATTTGCGGGTACTGCTGCCGGCAACCTTTGGTTACCAGGCGCCGTTCTCGATGATCATGCGCCGGGGCCGCAGCCGCGAACCCCTGATCCAGACCTTCCGCGATTTACTCAAAGCCCAGCTCAACCAGGCCTGAAAACCCATGTCCAGACCCCAATGCTCCCGCTGCCTGCGGCCCACCACTCACTGCCTGTGCGCGCTGATTCCCCGGCTGGATAGCCGAACCCGGGTGTTGCTGTTGCAGCATCCGAGTGAGGTCAATCACGCCTTGAATACCGCGCGGTTGGCGGCGCTGGGCTTGGTGAATGCGCAGTTGGTGGTGGGGGAGGTGTTTGAGGATTTGCAGGCGTTGTTGAGTCCGCCGGGTTATCAGGCGCGTCTGTTGTTTCCGGACGAAAATGCCCAACCCTTGCAGGCCTATACGCCATCCGACGAACCGTTGCTGTTGGTGGTGCCGGACGGTACCTGGCGCAAGGCGCGCAAGTTGCTGCACCTCAATCCTTTATTGGCGGCGCTGCCTCGGGTGACGCTGGCGGAAGGCGCCGTGTCCCGTTATCGGCTGCGTAAGGCACCGGGGCCCGGAGCGTTGTCGACGGTGGAGGCCATCGTGCAGGCGTTGCAGGTGCTTGAAGCGCCCACCTCATTTGAGCCGCTGCTGAAACCGTTCGAGGCATTGATCGAAGGACAGATTGCCGCGATGGGCGACGAAGTGTTCCAGAGAAACCACGGCCCCGCCTGAGTTATTCCATTAAGCGATAAGCACCACACTTTGCGTGATATGGCCCGCCAGCCTTTCCCGGTATGATGGTCGCCCCCGCAGTCTGGATTGCGAATACGCCATGACCTTGCAGTACCCCACCATCGCCGATTGCGTCGGCAACACCCCGCTGGTCCGCTTGCAGCGCCTGCCGGGCAACACCAGCAATACCTTGTTGCTCAAGCTCGAAGGGAACAACCCGGCCGGCTCGGTCAAGGACCGCCCGGCGTTGTCGATGATCACCCGCGCCGAGTTGCGTGGGCAGATCAAGCCCGGCGACACCCTGATCGAAGCCACCTCCGGTAACACCGGGATTGCCCTGGCCATGGCCGCGGCGATCAAGGGCTACAAGATGGTCCTGATCATGCCCGACAACGGCAGCGCCGAGCGCAAGGCGGCGATGACCGCCTACGGCGCCGAGTTGATCCTGGTCACCCAGGAAGAAGGCATGGAAGGCGCCCGCGACCTCGCCGAGCGTATGGCTGCCGAAGGCCGTGGCCTGGTGCTGGACCAGTTCGCCAACGGCGATAACCCCGAGGCGCACTACACCACCACTGGCCCGGAAATCTGGCGCCAGACCCAGGGCACCATCACTCACTTCGTGAGTTCGATGGGCACCACCGGCACCATCATGGGCAATTCGCGCTACCTCAAGGAGCAGAATCCCGAGATCCAGATCGTCGGCCTGCAACCGATGGAAGGCGCAGCGATCCCGGGGATCCGTCGTTGGCCCGAAGAGTACTTGCCGAAGATCTACAACGCGGCTCGCGTCGATCGCATCATCGACATGGCCCAGCGTGAAGCCGAAGACACCACCCGCCGCCTGGCCCGTGAAGAAGGGATCTTCTGCGGCGTGTCGTCCGGTGGCGCCGTGGCCGGGATGTTGCGCTTGTCCCAGGAGTTGGAAAACGCGGTGATCGTCGCGATCATCTGTGACCGTGGCGACCGTTACCTGTCGACCGGCATTTTCGACGCGCCCAACTGATGGCCAAGCACGAGAGAGGCCTGCGCTTCCAACCGACGGGCGGCAGCCGGGCCCCACAGATTCCTGTAGGCAAGAAGCAGCGCCTGACCATCGAGCGCCTGGCCAACGACGGCCGCGGCATTGTGTTCTTTGAAGGCCGCACCTGGTTTGTCGTGGGTGCGCTGGCCGGCGAAGAGGTGGAAGCGCGGGTGTTGGGCGCCCACGGCAAAGTGGTCGAGGCGCGCACCGAGCGCGTATTTACCGCCAGCGAACTGCGCCGTCCGGCACCCTGTGTCCACGCCGGCCGTTGCGGCGGTTGCAGCCTGCAACACTTGCCCCATGACGAACAACTCGCCCTGAAACAGCGCATGCTCGCCGAGCAATTATCCCGTGTGGCCGGTGTCGAACCCCAGGAGTGGGCCGCGCCTTTGAGCGGGCCGGAATTCGGCTATCGTCGCCGCGCCCGCGTGGCCGTGCGCTGGGATGCCAAGGCGAAGAAACTCGAGGTCGGCTTTCGTGCCGTGGCCAGCCAGGACATCGTCGCCATTGACGATTGCCCGGTGCTGGTACAGGCCTTGCAACCGATCATGCAGCGTTTGCCCAACATGCTGCGGCGCTTGAGCAAGCCTCAGGCGTTGGGGCATGTGGAATTATTCAGTGGTTCGTCGATTGCCGTGTTGTTGCGACACATGGCGCCCTTGTCCGAAGCGGACCTGACGATCCTGCAGGAATTTTGCACGTTCCATGAAGCCCAACTGTGGCTGCATGGCGAGGGCCAGCCGCAACCGGTCGAACCAGACCAGGCCTTGGGCTATCGTCTGGAACCGTGGGATTTGCAGTTGGCGTACCGCCCGGGAGACTTTGTGCAGGTCAACGCCGGGGTCAACCAGGCGATGGTCGCCCAGGCGCTGGATTGGCTGGCGCCAAAGCCCGACGAGCGGGTGCTGGATTTGTTTTGTGGCTTGGGCAACTTCGCCTTGCCGCTGGCCCGCCAAGTGCGGGAAGTGGTGGCGGTGGAAGGCGTGCAGGCCATGGTGGACCGGGCGGCACAGAATGCCGTCAGCAATAATTTGCATAATGTTCAGTTTTTTCAGGCCGATTTGTCCCAGCCTTTGACCGACGCGGAATGGGCCAAACAGGGCTTTTCTGCGGTACTCTTGGACCCACCCCGCGATGGTGCCCTGGAGGTTGTGCGCAAGCTCGCTACCCTGGGGGCTGATCGCCTGGTGTATGTGTCCTGCAATCCGGCGACGCTGGCGCGGGACACGGTCGAGTTGGTCAAGCAAGGCTACCGGCTAAAACGTGCCGGGATCCTCGACATGTTTCCCCAGACGGCGCATGTCGAGGCCATGGCGTTATTTGAAGCGGGCTAGGATGCCCGTTTAATCCGACTGGCCTGCATCTCCTGGGCCTGTGACCTGCCAGGGAGCGTGCACAAGCTTTTTTTGTAAAGCAGGTCAGCGATGATTTTGACGCACTAAAAGGTGCGTCGTAGGGAAGGTAAGCAAGATGGTACAGGTGAGAGCACACCAGCCGATCAATACCGACGGCAGTATCAATCTCGAGGCATGGCTGGATCATGCCATCAGTGTCGACCCGGCACTGGACCGTGAAGCCTTGAAAGCAGCCTGCGAGTTCGCTCGTGAGTCTGAACAGCAAGACAATGCGGCGAAGAACCTGTGGGCCGAAGGCACTTCAAGCTTTCGCACCGGGTTGGAAATCGCCGAGATCCTCGCCGATCTCAAGCTCGATCAGGATTCGCTGATCGCGGCGGTGCTGTATCGCGGCGTGCGTGAAGGGCATATTCAACTGCCCACCGTCAGCCAGCGTTTCGGCACCGTGGTGGCCAAGCTGATCGACGGCGTGCTGCGCATGGCGGCGATCAGTGCCAGCCTCAGCCCGCGCCAGTCGATGGTGCTGGGCACCCAGGGCCAGGTGGAAAACCTGCGCAAGATGCTGGTGGCGATGGTCGACGACGTGCGCGTCGCCTTGATCAAGCTGGCCGAGCGTACCTGCGCGATTCGGGCGGTGAAAACCGCCGACGACGAAAAGCGCAACCGCGTCGCCCGCGAGGTGTTCGACATCTACGCGCCGCTGGCCCACCGCCTGGGCATCGGCCATATCAAGTGGGAACTGGAGGACTTGTCCTTCCGTTACCTCGAACCCGATCAATACAAACAGATTGCCACGCTGCTCCATGAGCGGCGGCTGGACCGTGAGCGCTTTATCGCCGACGTGATGAGCCAGTTACGCACGGAATTGCAGGCCACCGGCGTTGAAGCCGACATCAGCGGCCGGGCCAAACACATCTATTCCATCTGGCGCAAAATGCAGCGCAAGGGCCTGGCCTTCAGCCAGATCTACGACGTGCGCGCCGTGCGTGTGCTGGTGCCGGAAATGCGCGACTGCTACACCGCGCTGGGTATCGTGCACACGCTGTGGCGGCACATCCCCAAGGAATTCGACGACTACATCGCCAACCCCAAGGAAAACGGTTACCGCTCATTGCACACGGCAGTGATCGGCCCCGAGGGCAAGGTGCTGGAAGTACAGATCCGCACCCACGCGATGCACGAAGAGGCGGAGCTGGGCGTATGCGCTCACTGGCGCTACAAGGGCACCGACGTCAAGGCCGGGTCGAACCAGTACGAAGAGAAAATCTCCTGGTTGCGCCAGGTGCTGGAGTGGCACGAAGAGCTGGGCGACATCGGCGGTTTGGCCGACCAGCTGCGGGTAGATATCGAACCTGACCGGGTCTACATCTTTACCCCCGACGGCCACGCGATCGACCTGCCCAAGGGCGCCACACCGCTGGATTTTGCGTACCGGGTGCACACCGAGATCGGCCACAACTGCCGTGGCGCCAAGATCAACGGGCGCATCGTGCCGCTCAACTACAGCCTGCAGACCGGTGAACAGGTCGAGATCATTACCAGCAAGCACGGTACGCCGAGCCGCGACTGGCTGAACCCGAACCTGGGCTACATCACCACGTCCAGGGCGCGGGCGAAGATCGTCCACTGGTTCAAATTGCAGGCGCGCGACCAGAACGTCGCCGCCGGCAAGACCTTGCTCGAGCGCGAATTGGCACGCCTGGGCCTGCCGCAGGTGGACTTCGACAAGCTGGCCGAAAAGGCCAACATGAAGATCGCCGAAGACATGTTCGCCGCCCTTGGTGCCGGCGATCTGCGCCTGGCGCAGTTGGTCAACCTGGCCCAGCAACTGGTTGAGCCGGAGCGTGGCAGCGAGCAGCTGGAACTGATTCCACGCAAGGCCACCGGCTACAAGCCGGGCAAGCGGGGCGATATCCAGATCCAGGGCGTCGGCAACCTGATGACGCAAATGGCCGGCTGCTGCCAGCCATTGCCGGGCGACGCCATCGTCGGTTACATCACTCAGGGCCGCGGGGTGAGCATTCACCGCCAGGACTGTGCCTCGGTGTTGCAACTGGGCGGGCGCGAGCCGGAGCGGATCATCCAGGTCAGTTGGGGCCCGGTGCCGGTGTTGACCTATCCGGTGGACATCATCATTCGTGCCTACGACCGTTCCGGGCTGCTGCGTGATGTGTCGCAGGTGCTGCTCAATGAGCGGATCAACGTGCTGGCGGTCAACACCCGCTCGAACAAAGAGGACAACACGGCGCTGATGTCCCTGACCATCGAGATTCCGGGGCTGGACGCGTTGGGTCGGTTGCTGGGGCGTATTTCCCAGTTGCCGAACATTATTGAGACCCGGCGTAATCGCACGCCATGAGTAGCTGGATGAGCGCGGACTGAAATGTGGGAGCGGGCTTGCTCGCGAAGGCGTCGTGTCAGTCGCCTGATATTTGACAGACACACCGCCTTCGCGAGCAAGCCCGCTCCCACATTTGATCCTCAGCGTTCCCACTTCTGCGGAAAGAGACTGATGTATTCACTTGAAGACCTGCTGCACCTGATGAACCGCCTGCGCGACCCACAATACGGTTGCCCGTGGGACATCAAGCAAACCTACGCCACCATCGTCCCCCACACCCTGGAAGAAGCCTACGAAGTCGCCGATGCGATCGAACGCGGGGATTTTGATCACCTGCAAGGTGAACTGGGCGACCTGTTGTTCCAGGTGGTGTATTACAGCCAGCTGGCGCGGGAAGAAGGGCGCTTCGAATTCGCCGGGGTGATCGACAGCATTACCCGCAAGTTGATTCGCCGTCACCCACATGTGTTTCCTACGGGAGACTTGTACGCGCCGCTGGATATTCCGCAGCTGAGCGAAGAGCAGGTCAAGCAGCGTTGGGAAGAAATAAAGGCCGAGGAGCGTGCGGAAAAGTCCGACGTCCCACAGCAGTTATCCCTGCTGGATGATGTGCCCACGGCCTTGCCGGCGCTTTCCCGCGCCGCCAAATTGCAAAAGCGTGCCGGGCAGGTGGGTTTCGACTGGCCGGCCGCGTTGCCCGTGGTGGATAACGTGCGCGAAGAGCTGGATGAAGTGCTCGAAGCCATGGCCGATAACGACCCGGCAGCCATCGCCGATGAAGTAGGTGACCTGCTGTTTGCGGCGGTCAACCTGGCCCGTCACCTCCAGGTCGACCCGGAAGCAGCCTTGCGTTTAGCCAACGCTAAATTCGAACGACGTTTCCGATTTATCGAACAGGCGTTGCGCGAGACCCACCGTCCCATAGAAGATTGCACCCTCGAAGAGTTGGACGCCCTGTGGGGCGAAGCCAAACGCCAGGAAAAGAATCTGTCCAGCTGCGGCTGAGCCGTTGCCCAAGTGAGTAAGCACCATGAGCATTTCCCTTCGCGACCAGTTGCTCAAAGCAGGCCTGGTCAACCAAAAGCAGGCCAAGCAGGTCGGCAAAGAGAAACAGAAACAGCAGCGCCTGGTGCATAAAGGCCAGGCCGAAGCGGACGATAGCCAGGCGCGCCTGGCCATCCAGGCGCATGCCGAAAAGGTCAAGCGCGACCAGGAACTGAACCGTCAGCAGCAGGAAAAAGCCGAGGCCAAGGCCCGCGTTGCGCAGGTCAAGCAATTGATCGAAACCTCGCGCCTGCCCAAGCTGACCACCGAGGACTACTACAACTTCGTGGATGACAAGAAGGTCAAGCGCCTGTCGGTCAACACGCTGATGCGTAACAAGCTGAGCAACGGCTCCCTGGCGATCGTGCATCACGGTGGCGGTTACGAGGTGATCCCGCGCGAAGCCGCGCTGAAGATCCAGGAGCGGGCGCCAGAGCGCATCGTCCAGATGAACGTGCTGACCGAAAGCCAGGTGCCGGATGAGGATGATCCGTACGCCGCCTACCAGATCCCTGATGACCTGATGTGGTAATGCGTTAGAAACACACATTGTGGCGAGACGGCTTGTTGTGGTGAGGGGGCTTGCTGTGGCAAGGGAGCTTGTTGTGGCGAGGGAGCTTGCTCCCGCTGGGGCGCGAAGCGCCCCCAAAAATCCAACCCCCAACCCCAAAAACACAAACCCCGCTCAAAAGGCGGGGTTTGTGTTTATAGACACTCCAGCTGCGTGGGGCTGGTTATCTACAGGATTTCAGAGTTTCAGGAGCTTTGCGCCTGGCGTTTCATCTCAAGGGTCTCGAGCTCGTTTTTATAATTATGAGCTTCGGCCTCGTCGTGAAACATGCCGACCAGCAGGTCTTGCTGGTGTACATCCCAGATGTGAATCCCGTGGGCTACTGCTTCATGGGACATATGTTCATCGTCGCGTTCAGTTACTTTTACAGTCATCTGCTTGCTCCAATCTCTGGTTGATCTGCGGCAAGGCGTCGCAGGCCTTTGTTATATGATTTGTTAGCTTGCTAAGTAAATAACCAGGAATTGCAACACACCTTTACAGAAAATGGAGTAATCCCGCGAGCCCACGGAAACCGCGACATTGCGTCGCAGGGCGCTGAGTTTTATGACAAAAGTTTCATGTTGGCGTCAGGCGACAGGCAAAAAAAAGCCCCGCGTACGCGAGGCTCTTTCATTGCGCAGAGGATCAGCTGCCTTTGACAGCCTTGCCGTCAACGGTACCGTCTTGCAGCATGATGTTGTATTCCTTGCCGTCGGTCTCGACCTGGCGCAGGGCAACCAGGATGCCGCCCCAGTCCTTGGCAAACCACATTTGGGTAATGCGCTTGCTTTGAGTCGGGTCACGCACGCGCTCGACCTTGATCGCATCGATGGAGCCGGCTTTGGTCTGGACCTTTTCCGGGCCGATCACGCGGAAGTCGTAGGTATCGACATCAGTGCCTTCGACGACGTTGTAGCTCATGCTTTTCTTGCCGGCTGCCACATCGCGCTGCAATGCCAACTGGTAGGTCGACTTGTCGAGCATGCCGCTTTGAAGGGCCACGTTGACCGGGTCCTTGTTTTCAAAGCCGGTGACTTTTTTGGCCGTCTGATCGAAGTCGAGGTTGATCTTCTTCGTCTTGCCCAGGCCACCGCGTTCGAAGGTGTAGCTCACCGGTTGCAGGGCGTCTTTGTCGAAGCGGATCACGCTGGTTTCAGTCAGGCTGGCGATCATCATGGAAGCCTTGAAATTCAAGGTCCAGCTGCCGTTGTCATTCTTGGTCAGGCTGCGTTCTGCCGAACCACTCATGGGCAACTGTTTCCAGTCGGCGGTGTAGCTGGCGGAGAAAGGGTGAAGGTCTGCCGCTTGCACGGCAGGCAAGGCGAACAGCGCAAAAGCGAAGAGCAGGGCGCGACGCATAAAGTCTCCTAGGTTCGAATCAAGTGGCCGCTGGCCGCAAGTAACTGACCGTCCAATAATGCACCGTGGTCGCCAAGAATCAACCGCCCCTCAGCGAACCAGCGAACAGCCAGCGGGTAAATCCTGTGTTCCTGGGTGTGAACCCGTTGCGCAAGCGTCTGCGCAGAGTCCGCAGACTCTACCGGAACTACTGCCTGTACGACCAGAGGCCCGCCATCGAGTTCCTCGGTGACAAAGTGCACGCTGCAGCCGTGCTCGGTGTCGCCGGCCTCCAGGGCACGCTGGTGGGTGTGTAACCCTTTGTATTTTGGCAGCAGGGACGGGTGGATATTCAGCAGACGCCCGTTGTAGTGACGCACGAAGTCAGCGCTGAGAATGCGCATGAAGCCGGCCAGTACCACGAGTTTCGGGTTGAAGGCGTCGATCAGTTCGATCAAGGCGCTGTCGAAGGCCTCGCGGCCTTCAAAAGCCTTGTGATCCAGGGAGCGGGTGTCGATACCTGCGTCCCTGGCGCGTTGCAGGCCGTAGGCGTCGCTGCGGTTGGAAATCACCGCAGCGATGCGCACCGGGCTGTCGCCGGCGCGCGTGCTGTCGATCAGGGCCTGCAAGTTACTGCCGGTGCCGGAGAGCAGCACCACGACATCACAGGTTGCAGGCATCAGTGCGCCTTAAGGTTCTTCAGTTCAACCTGAGCCGCGCCTTCAGGGGCGGTAGCGATCTGGCCGATGACCCAAGGCTGTTCGCCGGCTTCACGCAATACGTTCAGCGCGCTTTCAACGTGCTCTTGAGCCACGCAGATGACCATGCCCACGCCGCAGTTCAGCACGCGGTGCATCTCGGTTTCGTTGACGTTGCCTTTCTCTTGCAGCCAGTCGAAGACTGCCGGGCGCTGCCAGCTGGCCACGTCGACAATCGCCTGGGCGCCTTCAGGCAGTACGCGCGGGATGTTGTCCAGCAGGCCGCCACCGGTGATGTGGGCCATGGCCTTGACCGCGCCGGTGTCCTTGATCAGCTTGAGCAACGGCTTCACGTAGATGCGGGTCGGGGCCATCAGCAGGTCGGTCAAGGGCTTGCCGTCGAGCTGGATGGTTTCGATGTCGGCGCCGGACACTTCGATGATCTTGCGGATCAGCGAGTAGCCGTTGGAGTGCGGGCCGGACGATGGGAGGGCCAGCAGGGCGTCACCGGCAGCCACCTTGGAACCGTCGATGATTTCGGATTTTTCGACAACGCCGACGCAGAAACCGGCCAGGTCGTAGTCTTCGCCTTCGTACATGCCTGGCATTTCAGCGGTTTCGCCGCCGACCAGGGAGCAGCCGGACAGTTCGCAGCCAGCGCCAATGCCGGTGACCACCTGGGTAGCGGTCTCGACGTTGAGCTTGCCAGTGGCGTAGTAGTCAAGGAAGAACAGCGGTTCGGCGCCGCACACCACCAGGTCGTTCACGCACATGGCAACCAGGTCGATGCCGATGCTGTCGTGCTTGTTCAGGTTCAGTGCCAGGCGCAGCTTGGTGCCCACACCGTCGGTGCCGGAGACCAATACAGGCTGCTTGTAGCCGGCCGGGATCTCGCAGAGGGCGCCAAAACCGCCCAGGCCGCCCATGACTTCGGGGCGCGCAGTGCGCTTGGCGACGCTCTTGATGCGTTCGACCAATGCTTCACCGGCGTCGATGTCTACACCGGCGTCCTTGTAGC
>Ga0209173_100130_pt1 | contig 79609 bp, 86 predicted proteins | sample SynthPrep_16_END_FD_187206 | JGI IMG/M metagenome (GOLD analysis project Ga0209173, IMG submission 187206) | Synthetic microbial communities from Ohio, USA - SynthPrep_16_END_DS12_MetaG (SPAdes) (version 2) | ecosystem: Engineered > Bioreactor > Aerobic > Activated sludge | place: USA: Ohio...
CAACCGCATGGTGTTTATGGATGCCGGCCAGATTGTGGAAGCCGGCAGCCCGGAAGAAATTCTAATAAGCCCACAAAACCCGCGTACCCAAAGCTTTATTTCTGCCGTTCGCACTTAACTAAAAAACTAACGAGAACGCCCCCATGAAAAATCTGTTTCTTCCAAGTTTGCTCGTAGGCCTGATGGCCTCCACTTCGGTTTTGGCGGCATTGCCGGCAGCGATCAAGGACAAGGGTGAGATCAGCGCGGCCATCGTGCCGAACTACCCGCCGATGGATTTCAAGGACACCGCCACCAACAAGCTCACCGGCCTGGACTTTGACCTGGGCAACGCCCTGGCCGAGCGTTTGGGGGTGAAGATCAAGTGGCAGGAAACCGGCTTCGAACAAATGCTCAGCGGCCTGACCACCAAGCGTGTGGATATTGTGCTGTCGGGCATGACCGACACCGCCGAGCGTCAGAAGGCGGTGACCTTTATCGACTACTTCACCAGCGGCCCGCAGCTGTACACCCTGGCCAAGCGTGAAGACCTCAAGGAATTGACTGACCTGTGCGGTAAAAAAGTCGGCACCAGCCGACGTACGACCTGGCCGTCGGAAATTGCCGCATGGAGCAAGGAAAACTGCGAGAAGGCCGGTAAGCCAGCCATCGTGGTGATTGGGACCGAGGGCTCGGCGGATGCGCGGGCACAGTTGCAGCAGAACCGTCTGGATGCGGCGATGCAAGGCAGTGAAACCATTCCTTACCTGATGTCGCTGGACAAAGGTAAATACAAGCCGGTGGGCCTGGCGATTTCCAAGCAGTTCACGGGGCTTGGGATTGAGAAGAGCAATACCGAGTTGGTCACGGCCATCAGTGAGGCGTTGCAGGGCATGATTGATGATGGGACGTACGGCAAGATTCTGCAGAAGTGGGATCTGGAGCAAGGTGCGGTGGAAAAAATCAGCATCAATGCCGGCCAGTAACTCGATCTAAATGTGGGAGCGGGCTTGCTCGCGAATGCGGTGGATCAGCCAGTACAGTTGGCACTGACACACCGCATTCGCGAGCAAGCCCGCTCCCACACTGGATCTTCATCGCCTTGAAAAAAGAATAAGGACATCCGCCCCACCGTGGCCACGTACTCCCTGGTAATCCGCCGCCTGATGATCTGCTCGGTGACCATCGTCGTCAGCCGCGCCATGACCAGCCCATTGCTCGCCCTGTTGCTGAGCACCCGCCTGGGCCTCAACCAGCAAGATATCGGCTTGCTGATGGGCATCGCCGTGTTCATCGCCACCCTGCTGGGCCTCTACGGTGGCTACATCATCGACCGCCTGGAAAAGCGCAAGCTGCTGATCCTGGCGATGCTTTCCAGCTCCATCGGTTTTCTGTTGCTGACCTTCGCCAGCAACCTGTACCTGACCACCCTGACCCTGGTGATCACCGAAGCCGCTTCGGCACTGTTCCTGATCGGCTCCAAGGCGATCATCAGCGAGAACCTGCCGGTGGGCCAGCGGGCCAAGGTGTTTTCCCTGCGCTACACCCTGACCAATGTCGGCTACGCCACCGGCCCGATGCTCGGCGTGGTGATTGCCGGGCAGATGCCCCTGGCACCGTTCCTGATCGCCAGCGCGATTGCCTTTGGCAGCCTGTTCCTGATGATCGGCATCCCACCGACCCAGCGCGACGACAGCAACAAACCCTTAAGTTTTCTCAGCACCCTGAGGACCCTGCGCAGCGATCGCACCTTGATCCTGTTCACCAGCGGCAGCCTGTTGAGCACCATTGTCCACGGGCGCTACACCCTCTATCTGTCGCAGTTTCTGCTGGTGGCCTACAAGCCGGAGAACGCGCTGAAAATCCTCTCTGCGGTGCTGGCGTGCAACGCCATCACCGTGATCCTGATGCAGTACCAGATCGGCCGCTTCCTCAAGCGTGAACAACTGCGCTACTGGATCGTGCTTGGCACCTCGCTGTTTATTGCCGGGTTGATCGGCTTCAGCATGGCGGACGGCCTGGTGTCGTGGTGTGTCGCGATGTTTGTGTTCACCCTCGGGGAGATGATCATCTACCCGTCCGAGTTCCTGTTTATCGACACCATCGCCCCGGACGCCCTGCGCGGCAGTTATTACGGCGCACAAAACCTGGCGGCATTTGGCGGCGCCTTGAGCCCGGTAATCTGCGGCTACCTGCTGATCAATGCATCCCCCGCCTCGATGTTCTATGTACTGAGCGGGTTGACGGCAGTGGGTGGCACCTTGTGTTTCCTGAGTGGCCGGCGTGTGGTGGTCCGTGCGTAATTTCTACTGATATTTGCTCGATATCCCGCTATTAATAGCGAAACCTCTCACGGACCCGAGCCCCATGAAATTCGACACGGCCTACAGCCTGAGTCTCGACGACAAGCTGTCGATCTATGACGTGCGCGACCTGAATTTCGACGAAACCGCCGCCTTCGATTCCGACAAGGACAGTTTCCTGTGCCCCAACGACGAGTGCCGGGCGGCGTTTGCGGCGGGTAATGTGTTGGGCACGTTCAATGCAAAAAACGTCAATTACCTGCGTACGCCCCACTTCAAGAACATCCCCAGCACCCGGCATATTGAAGGTTGCCGGTACGCCAGTCGCCATGCCGGAAAAGGCGAAGCTGAAGACGGGCCGGAAGAAAATTTCCCGTCGGAATTTGTCCTGACGCGGCGCCAGTACGAACGCAAAACGCCGGTCATCGGTGCTGAGGCTGGCACCCCACAAGAACCACCGAAAACGCCGGCAACCCGCAACGCCTTGTCTCACAGCTCAAGCGACACCACCCCGGACAAGACCAGCGTCTTTGCCCACCCCGTGGAATGCTACGTGTCGAATATCGGCGATAAGGAAAAGCTGAAAAGCATGCCCTTGAAGATCGGCGATCACACCGCGACCTACTGGACGTTTTTCAAGAAGATCGAATACCTGCAAGACAACAAAGGCCTGATCTACTGGGGCAGGATCAAGGAGATCAAGGACTACACCAGCAGCTTTCGCATCGACTTCGAAAAGAAGGCCTGGCTCGACAAAAAGCCCTATTCCATCAACGTTTACCTGAGCAAAAAACTGATCGAGAACTACCGCAAGCGCAAGGCGTTCCTGGAGCAGATCAAGGCCGCGGTGGACAGTGATCGAGCGCTGTATTGCTTCTTCTACGGGGTGACACCGGAGCTGAAACAGGTGCCAAGCAAGAAAAACCCCGAGCAGACGTTCGGGGTATTCAGTGCCAATATCGAGAACCTGGATCACCTGATTATTCGCGAGGCGCCGGGGTTGGGAGAACGGTAATGCGATTCCAGGTCAGGCCCTTCGGCTGAATAAACGGTACTTTTCACGTGCAAGTGCGGCGCCCGCAGGGTCCAAGCCGCCTACCGTGACCAACCAGTGAATCAGCATTTCCTCATCCGGTAAATGAAGCCCCTTCACATTTTTCAAGCTTCGAGGCGTATGGTTGATTCGAGCGTCGTAATGCAGAGCGCTCCAAGGCATTGCAACAAGATCCACGCCTTCTGCGTCCATCTCAAAACTCCGCAATATTTCGTTGATTTGAGTCTGCGCACTCCGATCACCCCGCTGCTGTAGACAGTACGACTCGACCAAACTGACGAATTGCTGCTCAGGCAAAGACGGATCAACCAAATCCAAAACATCAGACTTCAAGGCGAGATCCAAAACACCACTCATCCACCGATTAATAAAGGTGCGCACGAAGCCATCGGCGTCGGCTTTTTTCATATCAAAAAACAGCATGCAATAGCGGGTTTTCAGATGTATCACCAACAGCACATGTTTACGTTGCACCGTCGCGGCATGGACCAGCCACTGATGAGGGTCGGCGTACAGGTCATCGCCCTGGCGCTCTTGTGTCGGCGGTTTTTGAACCGGGGTAATTTTTTTGCCTTTGTGAACCCGGCTAAAAAAATTACCAGCCGCCTGCGTACAATTAAAACTAAGCATCAAGATATTTCCTGAACATTCTGACTGAAGTCTAAGACAAGACTCAGTCGCCTTGTACGTGTGCAGCAACCCACTCGATTTCGTAACGCTGCCTGACCGCGTAGCCGATAGCGCTCAATGTCTCTTCGCTTAATACCGACAACTCTGAATCACTCAACAAATCATGCCTGATCATTTGCGCAAGGCTCTCGCGGGCTTTCGAACGACTGTAGAGATCAAACATTCGGACGACATCGTTATCGCGATCCCTGGTGAGGCTATACAGCGTCCTGTACCGAGCCTCGGCAGAAAGCGTTTCGCGCTCGCTGATGGTCTTTGCATCAGCCAGTACGCCAAGGTAAAAGCGTTCAAGCGCCAATGCCCTGAGGACTTTGAACTTCTGCCAATCGCTTTCGGAAATGGACATGACATTCCCCCGGTCACTTTCTTTTGAATAGAGAAGTAACCCTAGCCTGCGGCTAAAAGAACGCAAAATCCACTTGCGTCAGACCAGCATGCTCACCATCACCACGCCCAACAACCCGATATACACCCGCGCATGCAGTGCATCCGGGATGCGACCGATCCACGGCGTGGCCAGGCGAATGCCCAGCAGCGAACCCAGGGTGAGGATGGCAAACGCCAGCAAGTCGACATAGCCGACAAACCACGCGCCCAATTGCACCTTGGCGAATCCCGCCATGAGCATGTAGGTAAATGTACCGGCCAGCGCCACCGGCACGCTCAGCGGGTTAGCCATGGACGTGGACTGGGACATGCTCAAGCCACAACGGCGTAACAGCGGCACGGTCATCACGCTGCCGCCCACACCCAGGAAGGTCGCGATCACGCCAATGGCGATGCCGCCGCCCGTCACTTCCGCTCCGCTCAGGCGTCGTGGCTGGAGCCTGTCGTCCTGGCTGAGAAAGCCCCTGCGCAACAGGCAATCGACAATGGTGACGGCCAGGTAGGCGACAAAGGCGTACCGCATGAAATCGCCGCTGGCGAACATTGCAGCCCCTGCGCCCAGCACGGCGCCGACCCCGATGTACCCGCCCAACGGCCACAGGTAATGGCGAATCAGATTACCTTTGCGCTGGTGTTTTCCGGTGGCAAGCAGCGCGTTTACGATCATCACGCAGGTCGAGGTGGCGACCGCGATATGCATCGCTGATTCACTCACGCCCGCGTCGTGGCTGAGCTTGAGCATGCCGTACAGCAACGGCACCACCACGAACCCGCCACCGAAGCCGAACAGCACAGCGGTCACGCCGGTCACGCAGCCGAACAGTGCCAGTAATAGATAGAACATCGAGAATCGCCTTCAGCATCAGGGAGAGCTGTCGACGATAGAGATTCAAGGCTTGGCCCGCTTGCGCATGTCGGCCAATAATGTGCGAGATATTGCCACTTCCGGAATCAGCTCCATGCGCAACGTTTCCATCGCTCAACTGGACCTGACGCCCCGAACGGTCGTGGCAATCGGCACCGACTATCCCCACGGCTATCTGCTCAAGCGCCACAGCCACCGGCGCGGCCAGTTGCTGTATGGCGCCACCGGGGTGATGCAAGTCAGCACCCAGCAAGGCAACTGGGTTGTGCCGCCCCAGCGTGCGGTGTGGATTCCCGCCCAGGTGCCCCATGAGGTGCTGATGATCGGTGTGTCGACGCGCAGCCTGTATATCGAACCGCACGCCGTCACCGACTTGGGCGCCAGTTGTCACGTCATCAATGTTTCACCCCTGATGCGACAGTTGCTGATGGAGGCGGTGGAGCTGCCGCTGGAATACGACGAGGCCGGGCGCGACGGTGCGCTGGTCAGCCTGCTGTTGCATGAACTGGCACGCGCCACGCACTTGCCCCTGCATATCCCGCTGCCGGAGGACCCTCGCCTGCTTGCTCTGTGCCTGACGTTTCTGCAGCGGCCCGACGTGCACCAGTCACCGGTTCAATGGGCGCAACAATCGCACCTGAGCCTGCGCACCTTCAGCCGGCATTTTCGCCAACAAACCGGCCTGAGCTTCGTGCAGTGGCGCCAGCGGGCCTGTGTTGTGCAGGCCTTGGCGCGGTTGGCCAGCGGTGAAAGCGTCACCCGGATCGCCCTGGACCTGGGCTATGAAAACCCGGCGGCATTTTCCAGCATGTTCCGCCGGGTGCTGGGCCAGTCACCGAGCACCTACCTGGAAGGTGCGAAATAGAGCGGCGGCAGCGCTATCGGAAAATCCAGTTGATGAGCGGTCAAAACAACTGTACAAAAACACAGTATAGTTTGCCCTCCCCCCGTCGAACCTGGAGAAAGCCCATGTCCTCTCTGGCAATGAGCAACACCGTAGAACAGCAGATCGTCCTTCATCAATTCACCCCACGGCACAGCGTCCAGGCCCGCCTGATGCTGGGCTGGAGCCGAGAAGACCTGGCCCGGGAAGCGGATGTGGAAGTGGACGCCCTTCAACGTTTTGAAAGCCATGGCGATGTGGGCGATGCTGTCCGCCTGAATGTGGCGTTTCGCCTGGAGGCTGAAGGGTTGGTGTTTTTCCCGGGCTTTGCGCCGGGTTGGGGGATGAATGTGCGGGGCTCTTTGCCACTGTCGTCAGAGCATTCAGTGCTTGAAACGGTTGAGTAAGATTTCTCTTCGCGCTGACGCTTATCCCTATTTAGGTATATCCTCTCATGAGTTCATGGAAGCCACTCCTCTGGGTGGGCGGTAGCAAGAAAGATCTGCAGCAAATGCCTGGGCCTGTTCAAGATGTGTTTGGCTTTGCGCTCCACCTCGCCCAAGGAGGAGGCAAGCACTCACAGACCAAGGCATTGAAAGGGTTTGGCGGTAACGCGGTACTTGAGGTGGTGGAGGATTTCGACAGCAACACTTATCGTGGTGTGTATACCGTCCGTTTCGACTCAGCTGTTTATGTCCTTCATTGCTTCCAGAAAAAGTCGACGAAAGGCATCGCTACAGCACAGCACGACATACAACTGATCAAACAGCGACTCAAGGCGGCGCAGGATCATGCACAAGCATCACAACGCGATTGAGATCGAAGAAAGCAGCGGCAATGTCTATGAAGACATCGGGCAGCCCGACGCCAGTGAAATGCAGGTCAAGGCACAGCTGGCGACGAAGATTGGTGAGATTCTCAAGGCACGTAGCCTCACTCAGGCACAAGCCTCCGTCATTCTCGGTTTATCCCAACCCAAGGTGTCTGAAATGCTGCGTGGCAGGTTTCGGGGTATCAGTGAAGCCAAAATGCTTGAGTGTTTGTCGCGCCTGGGGCGCGATGTGCAAATCGTTATTACAGCTGCGCCAGCTTCACGTACTCAAGGACGTATTGAAGTGCTATTCGCCTGAGTTGCCCTAGGTTCTGGCTCCCGCAAGTTCACGCCTGCAACTGCAACGCCCGACGGATCATTTGTGGCGGTTGGCCAAACGCTCGCAGGAAGGCTCGACGCATGCGCTCCGGGTCACCGAAGCCCGTCTCTCGGGCGACGACGTCGATGGAGTGGCTGCCGGATTCGAGCATCAACCTCGCCGCTTCAATGCGCAGGTGTTCTACCGCCTTGGCCGGGGATTGCCCGGTTTCGGCGCGGAACAGTCGGCTGAACTGACGCGGGCTGAGGTGTGCCGCTTGCGCCAGTTGTTCTACCGAGAGGTCCTCGTGCAAGTGCCCTTTGGCCCACGCCAGGGCGGTTTGTACGCGGTCGGACTTTGGGTCCAGTTCCAGCAACGCCGAGAACTGTGACTGGCCACCGGCACGGCGATGGTAAACCACCAGTTTTTTCGCCACGTCGCGGGCCACTTCCACGCCCAAATCGTGCTCGACCAGAGCCAGGGCCAGGTCGATGCAGGCGGTCATCCCGGCAGAAGTCCAGAGCGGGCCATCGACGGTGAAGATCCGGTCTTCCTCCAGCTTCACATTGGGGTAGCGCTGGCGAAACGTCATGGCGTGGTACCAGTGGGTGGTTGCCTTGCGCCCTTCCAGCAGGCCGGCCGCTGCCAGGTGGAACGAACCGGTACAGGCCGACGTAACCCGGCGCGACGCCGTCAATGACGCTTGCAGGTACTCCACCATGCCAGGAGTGGGCTCAAGTAGTTCGTTGTCCCCCAGCACCAGGATCGTGTCGTAGACCTGCTGCCCGAACGCCAGGCTATCAATGGCAAAGCCCATGGAGCTTTTTATCGGCCCGCCATGCTCCGACAACAAGTCCACGCGGTAGAACGGTCGCCCCACCACGAAGTTGGCAAATTCGAACACGCTGCTGGTGGACAGGCTGAGCACCTGGAAACCGGGAAACAGCAGGATACCGACGGACACCATGACCAAACCTCATGTCTCTAAAAGAGGGATATATGACATTGCAGCCACCACATTACACCCATAATCTTGGTTCCAACAAGGCCGATCCCCTCCCCGGCCCATTTGGAGCAACTGCCATGTCGCAACACAAAGGTTATGCCCTGATTACCGGTGCCTCGTCAGGAATTGGTGCGGTGTATGCCGACCGCCTGGCCCGTGCCGGCTACGATTTGATTCTGGTGGCCCGCAACCAGCAACGTCTGGGGCAGTTGGCAACACGCTTGAACGCCAATACCCAGCGTGACGTGCAAGTGATAGCGGCCGATCTCAATCTGCCAGCCGACTTGGCGCGAATCGCCCGGATCGCGCACGAAGACAGCCGTATCAGCCTGCTGGTGAATAACGCCGGTGTGGGCGCCACGGCTTCGCTGCTGGAGTCGGATGCCGACAAAATGGACGCGATGATTCTGCTGAACGTACTGGCGCTGACCCGCCTGGCCAAAGCCGCGGCAACCAACTTTGTCGCCCAGGGCCGTGGCACGATTATCAATATCGGCTCGATTGTCGCTCTCGCTCCCAAAGTGCTGAATGGCGTGTATGGCGGTACCAAAGCGTTCGTGCAGGCGTTCAGCGAATCGCTGCAGCATGAGCTGAGTGACAAGGGCGTGGTGGTCCAGGTGGTGCTGCCAGGTGCTACCGCCACGGAGTTCTGGGACATCGCCGGCCTGCCTGTGAACAACCTGCCGGAAGCCATGGTGATGACCACCGAGAACCTGGTGGACGCCGCCCTGGCAGGCCTTGCTCAGGGCGAAGCCGTGACGATTCCGTCCCTGCCCGACAGCGCCGATTGGGATACCTACGAAAGCGCACGGCTGGCCCTGGGCCCGAACCTGTCGCACCGTGAACCCGCCGCTCGTTATGGGTTGAAGTAATCCGGACTAGCGCAGGCCGGGTATAAACGCAGGCTTCCTGATTGCATGGGAGGCCTGCTCATACCCGTAGGCGACCGACAGCAACGTGGCTTCGCTCAAATTTGCCCCATAGAAGTGAACGGCTGTTGGCATCCCTTCGTCGTCCATTCCCGATGGCATGGAGATACCGGGATAACCGGCCACTGCCGAGTAGTAGTAACTGTACGAGCGAAAATTGGACAATTCGCTCATGTTGGTTTTTCCAATAATCACCACACCGGCCTTCAGCAGGTTGTCCACCACCTTGGCGTTCCTTGAAGCGGGCCTGCCCACCCGCGCCATGGAGCCACCGCTGGTCTGTATCTTGTCGCCGGTTTCGAACACATCCTTGAGCGCTATCGGAACGCCATGCAAAGGCCCGCGCCCAAACCTGGTCCGATCATAAATACTCCCCGCCTGCCTGAATGTTGGGAATACCGTCCGATATCCCTGCCCCAGTCTAAGAAGCGAAATACTCGATGACTCGGGGGCAACTCTCACCGCCGCGTACGATCACTCTCCCCATGGCGTAGGCCCTTAAAGCCGCCCCAGAACCTGCTGACAACCTCGAACCAACGCCGCCAGACGATCTCTGGACCAGTGCGCACCATAGAACCAGACGACCCTCGACACCCCGTCGACGTCGGTGCCCGCGGGCACGCTGAAGCGTGGGTTATCGGCAGTCGCTGCTTTGTGGAAAGCAACACCTTGCGCATCCGCCACCACCCCATCCAGGCGGTTTTCCGTGACCCGGTCGTTAATCTCATTGCCGGGGTCCAGGGTAAAGTGACGTGTGTCATCGGTCACCCGCGCCGTCACAGGCACCAATTGCGCACCGGCTGCACGCAGTACGTCCAGTACCCGGGCAAAGTGCGGGCTGTGTTTGGCGGGTTTGCGCACATCACCGGTAACGTACTCGCTGGCAAAACCAATACGGCTGCCAGCCAGGGGCGGTGTGTTGATCAGATGACCCGGATCAGCGACGGGTGGAATCTCCACCATCACCCGCCCCTCGGGGTCGACACCGCTGAGGGCAATCAGTGATAACGCGGGATCGCGCACGCTGTGCATCATGGGGCCAGGGAGGTCGAGCCTGGGGCCGTAACCGCCCGTGGAGCCGAACTCCAGGCCGCCCTGGTGAGTGGCCGAATTGACGATCGTACCGGCCGCATGACTGCCAAACACAACGCCCTGGCTGGCAGTGGGGGCGCAAGGCTGGGGAGTACAACCGTCCCCCGATCCTGAAGGCTTGAACAGGCAGCGCACGCCCGGCCCCGTGACCTTCCTACTCTTATCGTCCATACACTCCCACGCCCGGAATAAAGTTTCGAGGCGTGATTGCATCCCTTCAGCGAGGTGGATGTCTGTCGGAAATGGCTGGTTTTGGCTCGTTCAAAAGCCCTGAAAGCGCGATCAGACGGTGATTATCCGCTGACGTGCGCTTCACTGCCCTGATGCTCGACGTCCAGCCACCAGGCCTGCCCGCGCTCCGGCTGGTTGAGCATGAACGCCTGCCCCATCGCCGGTGTGGTGATCGACACGTTACGCTCCCATGCCAGCGCCATGATGCGGTCGAAGGGTTCGTGCCATGCATGAAACGCCAGGTCGAACGTGCCGTTGTGGATCGGCAGCAACCAGCGGCCCTTCAAGTCGATGTGCGCCTGCAGGGTTTCTTCCGGTTGCATGTGCACGTGGGGCCAGTCGACGTTGTAGGCACCCGTCTCCATCAGGGTCAGGTCAAACGGGCCGTACTGCTCGCCGATACGCTTGAAGCCCTCGAAATAGCCGGTATCGCCGCTGAAGAAAATTCGCCGCGGGCCGTCGATCATCACCCACGAACACCACAGCGTCTGGTTGCCATCGAACAGGCCGCGCCCGGAAAAGTGCTGGGCCGGCGTGGACACAAAACGAATCCCGTCCACTTCAGTGCCCTGCCACCAATCCAGCTGCCGCACCTTGCTGGCATCCACGCCCCACTTGACCAGCGTATCGCCCACACCCAGCGGCGCGAGGAAATAGCGGGTCTTGTCCGCCAGTTGCACCACCGCCTTGTGGTCCAGGTGGTCGTAGTGGTTGTGGGAAAGAATCACCGCCTCGATCGGCGGCAGGTCCTCAAGGCTGATCGGCGGCTGGTGGAAACGCTTGGGGCCCGCCCAACTGAACGGCGAAGCACGCTCGGCGAACACCGGGTCGGTCAGCCAGAACTTGCCGCGCATTTTCAGCAGCACGGTGGAATGGCCGAGGCGGAAAACGCTATGGTCCGGGGCGGCAAACAGTTGCTCGCGAGTCAGCGGCTGCACCGGGATCTCACCCACCGGGCGCGTGCTGCGGGGCTTCTGGAAGAGCATCTTCCACATGATGCCCAGGGTCTTGCCCAAGCCGCCATGCTGGATGGGCTTCTGATTGGTGAAGTGACCTTGATGCTGTTCGGAAGACTTGGGCGCTGTAGAAGAACTGTCGAGACGGGTTGAGATCGTGGCCATTACCGAGGAACTCCTGCAGACTGCTCTAAAAATTACACTGCACAGTGTAGTTTCTAGATTGCAACAAAACCGGGAGCAAGTAAACTACCGAGTGTAAGTTTCCCTTCAGAGCCGAACTCCCACCATGACTGTACCCCTGCGCCTCACCGACCGTAAACGCGAAGCCATCGTGGCAGCCGCCATTGCCGAGTTTCGTGACAACGGGTTCGAGGTCACCAGCATGGACAAGATTGCGGCCACGGCGGGGGTTTCCAAGCGCACGGTGTACAACCACTTCCCGAGCAAGGAAGAGCTGTTCGCCGAGATCCTGCATCAACTGTGGGCCAGCAGTGTTGCGCAACTGGACGTCAGCTACGCCAGCGACCGCCCGCTGCGAGAGCAACTGCGCGGGTTGCTGCAGGCCAAGATGACGATGATGTCGGACGCCAACTTCCTCGACCTGGCCCGGGTCGCGATTGCCGCCACCATCCACTCGCCGGAACGTGCCCAGGACATGGTCAACCGCCTGAGCAAGCGTGAAGAAGGCTTCACCCAATGGGTGCGCGCCGCCCAGGAAGACGGCCGGCTGAGCTGCACCGACCCATGCTTCGCCGCCCACCAGGTGCAAAGCCTGCTCAAGGCCTTTGCCTTCTGGCCACAGATCACCCTCGGCCAGCCGACCCTGGACGCCGACGCCCAAGCGAACGTCATCGAGTCGGCCATCGACCTGTTCCTCGCAGGCTATGAGGTCGTGCCGCAGCACTGACCTGTTGCAGGAACGACATCCAAGGTCGTTTTTATCTGATTCGCCGCGTGTCCTTTGCAAATGGCCTGGAAGGACACTGATTATTCCCACGCGAATAACTGACAATATTCACACGTATTATCCGACCAGTGGTTTTCCCGATCACGTGTGCCGTCGTACCTGCAAAAAAAGAATCGACCCAGGAATCTATGGAAAACCAACGAGGCAAAGGGCTGTCATTTGCCAGACGTATCTACAGGCCAAGGATCATCGGCCTGGGCATCGGCTGCATCAGCGTCATCGCCGCGCTCTACCCACTGCAAATGCCAGGCTGGGTCTGGGCGTTGCTGCTGTTCAATGGTTTTGGCTGGGCGCACCTGGCCTATCAACTCTCGACCCGCTCCGATTTCCCCTACAAGGCGGAACGGCGAAACCTGCTCTACGACTCACTGCTCGGCGGGTTCTGGGCGGCGACTACACAATTCACGCCACTGACAGCCGTGACCATCCTGTCGATGATGACCATGAACAACGTCGCCGCCGGCGGCAAACGCCTGTTCCTCCACGGCATCGTGGCGCAACTGGCAGGTATCGGCGTGTCCTGGCTGCTGTTTGGCATCCACTTCAATCCCGACGTCAGCCTGGTCCAGGTCTACGCCTGCCTGCCGATGCTGACCCTGTATCCCATGGCGCTGGGCATGGTCTGCTACCGCCTGGCGATCAAATTGTCGGAACACAAACGCGCCCTGAGCGCCCTGAGCCGCACCGACAGCCTCACCGGCCTGCTCAACCACGGTTCGTGGAAAGACCTGCTGCACCTGAAGTTTCACAAGTGCCAGCAACAACATGGGAACGCCACCATCGCGCTGATCGATATTGACCATTTCAAGCAGATCAACGACAGCTATGGGCACATCATCGGTGACCAGGTTCTGCGCCAACTAAGCCTGGAACTTCGACGCAACCTGCGGGCAAACGACCTGGCCGGGCGATACGGCGGCGACGAGTTCTGTGTGATTCTTCCGGACATGCCCATGGAACAGGCCGCGCAAGTCATGGAACGCATGCGCGAGGTGTTCAGCAATTACCGCAACCCGGAAATCCCCGAGCTGCGGGTCAGCCTGAGCATTGGCCTGGCGTCTTTCCAGAGCACCTTCACCGACGCGGCCATGTGGCTCAACGCAGCGGACCGCGCGCTGTACGCGGCCAAGGACACCGGCCGTAACCGAGTCAATATCAGCGACTACGTGGTCGCCCATTCCGCCTGAATCCCGCCCTCTACATCTCGTCTGAATTAAACGCGCCCGTCGCCGACCGATAGCATAATGCCGCCATTGGTCGACTGGCATAGAACTTCTTGCCGGCCATACGACTCAGAACCCGCTGTTCCACCCCGCTGCCAGCACAAGGAAGCTGGCAATGAGCACGTTTGCCGTATGGCCAGGCCTTACGGTGGCAGGCGCCCCCATGGATACCCCTGACGCTTGCTTCCCCCGAGCACACGACCATGCTATTCAACGCCCATAAAAAAACCATCAGTACCCTGCAAGCCACCATTGCCCAGCAAGCCAGCCTTCTCGACGCCATCGACCGCTCCATGGCGGTGATTGAATTTGATCTGCAAGGCACGGTCCTGCGGGCCAACGAGAATTTTCTCAAGGCCATGGGCTACACCGCCGACCAAGTCATGGGCCAGTCCCACCGCCTGTTCTGCACCCCGGCCTTTGCCCGCAGCGCCGAGTACGGCCAGCTATGGACGCAACTGCGCAACGGCCAATTCCAGTCCGGCACCTTTGAGCGCGTGACCAGCGACGGCCAGCCGATCTGGCTGGAGGCCAGCTACAACCCGGTGCGCGACGAGTCCGGCAGCGTGGTGAAAGTGGTGAAGTACGCCATGGACGTCACCCCGAAAATGCAGGCCGAGAGTGAAGCCAACGCCAAGTTGCAGGCCATCGACCGCGCCATGGCGGTGATCGAGTTCAACCTCGACGGCACCATCATCAGCGCCAACCAGAATTTCCTGCAGCGCATGGGCTACAACCTGGCGCAGGTGCAGGGCAAGCATCACCGCATGTTCTGCACACCGGAGCTGGCCAACAGCAGCGCCTACAGCGATTTCTGGCGACGGCTGAACCAGGGTGAGCTGTTCAACGGCCAGTTCGAACGCATCGACAAAAACGGCCAGGTGGTGTGGCTGGAAGCCAACTACAACCCGGTGTACGACGCCAGCGGGCGCCTGTGCAAGGTGGTGAAATACGCCTCCGACGTCACCGCCATGGTGGAGAAACACGCGGCCGACGCGCAAAGCGCCACCCAGGCTTATCACATCTCGCTGCAAACCCGGGACATCGCCGAAAAAGGCGCCGAGGTGATCCAGCAGACCGCCACCGGCATGCGTGAGATTGCCGCCAATATCGACGGTTCTTCCGCGCTGATCGCCAAGCTGGGCGAGCGTTCGCAGCAGATCACCGCCATCGTCAACACCATTCGCGGGATTGCCGACCAGACCAACCTGCTGGCCCTGAACGCTGCCATCGAAGCCGCACGCGCCGGCGAACAAGGGCGCGGCTTTGCGGTGGTGGCCGATGAAGTGCGGCAATTGGCGGCGCGCACCAGCGGTTCAACGGCGGAGATTTCGTCGATGATCGAGATGATCCAGACCGAAACCCGCCAGGCCATCGACAGCATGGACGGTACCCGCGACCGCGCCGCCCAGGGCGTGGACCTGGCCAACCAGGCCGGCACGGTGATCCTGCAGATTCGCGAAGGCGCCAGCGAGGCGGTGCAGGCTGTGAGTGCGTTTGCCAATGAACGGGGCAACAGGTAAGCGACAGGCTTCTTCATGTGCCAGGCCGAGGGCTCGGTCTATAGTGGTGGCTTGTCTTACGCCACGGATTCGAGCCCGCCATGACCCCGGATAAACCTGAAGCCAATGTTGACCACCTGCGCTTTCATCGTAAACACGCCCATCTCGCGCCGACCTTTGGCAACGACACCTTTGCGCTGAAAGCCGAAGCCTTCGCGCGCTTCTTTGGTACCCCGACGTTCCTGGGGGCGCAAACGGCAATCGTGATTCTGTGGGTCGTGCTCAACATGACCGGCATCACGCACTTTGACGTCTACCCGTTCATCCTCTTGAACCTGGCGTTCAGCCTGCAATCGGCCTATGCCGCGCCGTTGATTTTGCTCGCCCAGACCCGCCAGGCCGCACGGGACAAGGCCCAATCCGACGCCGACGCCCAGCACCGCGAAGCCCTGGCCGTGGCCAACACCGAACGCCAGGCCCAGGCGGCGCAGACCACCAAGCAACTGCTGGAACTGTTGGAGCAGAACACCAAGCTCACCGAGATGACCAAACAACTGACCGAACGCATCGAAGGGCTGACCAGCGAAATGCACGACCAATTCGTGCGCAAGACCTGACCCTCCCACGCATCCCGTGTGGGAGCTGGCTTGCCTGCGATAGCATCTGCGCGGTATGCCTGATGCACCACAGCGCCTGTATCGCAGGCAAGCCAGCTCCCACAGTTATCTCACCGGCAAGCGCACATGCTGGCCCAACTGATCAAATAACGTCACCACCGAGCGCAAGGCCCGGCAATCGGGGCGCGTCAGCAGCCACAGGGCGGTGTCGTGCCCCACCAGCGGCGGGCTCAACGGTTGCAGGTCCGCGCCCAGCAGGTAATCCGGCAACGCGGCCACGCCGAGTCCCGCGCGCACCAGCTCGGTTACCGAAACCATGCTGTTGCAGCGATAGGCCGGCATCACTCCCGGCAAGTGCTGGCGCCGCCAGGTGACGGTGGGGTGATCCGGCAGGAAGTCATCCGGCGCGATCCAGTTCAGGGCCGCCAGTTCCTCCCCCCCATGCTGGCGGGCATAGTCGGCACTGGCGCACACCCGATACGACACCGTGCCCAGGCAACGTCCTACCAGATGTTCGGGCGGAGCCTTGGTCAGGCGCAGGGCGATATCCGCATCGCGGCGACTGAGGTTGGCGAAGTCATTGGACGTGCTCAGCTCCAGGGTCAGCGCCGGGTAACCCGGCATGAACTGCGCCAGGGCCGGCAGCAACAGTGACTGCAATACCGAGTCCGTGCACGTCAGGCGCACCGTACCGCTGATCACTTCACCGCCCTGCTCCACTCCCACACGTGCTGCCTCCAGCGCCTGTTCGGCACGTTCGGCCTGCTCGGCGAGGGTGGTGGCCAAGGTGGTGGGCAGGTAGCCGGCGCGGCTCTTTTCGAACAGCGTCTGGCCCAGTGCCGTCTCCAGCCGCCGCACCGCGCGAAACACCGTAGACACATCCACCCGCAGCAACGCCGCCGCCCGCGCGAGCGTGCCGCCGCGCACCAGGGCGAGGATCAGGGAAAGGTCTGGGTAGTCGATCTGATAGTGCGCCGCTGCATTGAACATGTGTGTTAACGCCAATATTGATTGCGTGAACGCCAATCTATAGTGAGCGCCAGGACTCAACAAGCCACGGATACCCTCGATGAATAAAACCACCCTGCACCTGGCCCTGATCGGCGACTACGATGCACAGGTCACCGCCCACCAGGCCATTCCCCTGGCGTTGCAACAGGCCGGCGCGGCGCTGGGCCTGACGGTGCGGTTCGACTGGCTGGCCACCGACACGATCAAATCCACCGAACAACTGCAGCACTACGACGGCTTCTGGTGCGTCCCCGCCAGCCCCTACCGAGACCTTGACGGCGCGCTGCTGGCCATCCGGTATGCCCGTGAACAAAAGCGCCCGTTCCTCGGCACCTGCGGCGGTTTTCAACACGCGGTGCTGGAATATGCCCGCAACGTGCTGGGCTGGGCCGACGCCGAGCATGGCGAACTGGCTCCCGATTCGCCCCGTGCAGTACTCACGCCCCTGACCTGTGCGCTGGTGGAAGCGACCGACACCATCCACTTGATGGCCTATACCCGCATCGCCGAGGCCTACGCCACCCTGGATATCCATGAAGGCTACCGTTGCCGCTATGGCATCAATCCAGACTTCGAAAGCGCATTGCTGGAAGCCGACCTGATTGCCAGCGGCCATGACTCGGCGGGCGACCTGCGGGCGGTGGAGCTGCTGGACCATCCGTTTTTTGTCGCCACCCTGTTCCAGCCGGAACGTGCGGCGCTTAAAGACGTCACCCCGCCGCTGGCCATTGCGCTGCTGAAGGCCTGCGCATGATCGCCAAGACACCCAAACCGCCGTACTACGCCGTGGTGTTCAGTTCATTGCGCACTGAAGGTGACAACGGTTACGGACAAGCCGCCGACCGCATGCTGGAACTGGCCCGGCAACAACCCGGGTTTCTTGGCGTGGAATCGGCGCGCGGGGACGACGGGCTGGGCATCACGGTGTCCTACTGGAGCAGCGAAGCGGAGATCCTGGCCTGGAAGCAGCACGCCGAACACACTGAGGTGCGCGAACAGGGCCGCGCCACCTGGTACTCGTCGTGCCATACGCGGGTGTGCAAGGTGGAGCGGTCTTACGCGTTCGAGCGCTGAAACCTCAGTCTGTGTAAACACTTAATGTGGACAAGGGAGGCTCTGTGGTGAGGGAGCCTGTGTGGTAAGGGAGCTTGCTGTGGCGAGGGAGCTTGCTCCCGCTGGAGTGCGCAGCGCTCCCAAGATTTTGGGGCCGCTTCGCAGCCCAGCGGGAGCAAGCTCCCTCGCCACAGCAAGCTCCCTCGCCACAGCAAACTCCCTCGCCACAAAAAGCGCTCCAGCCGCAGGGCTATGCGGCACTCAACTGACCAGACTGCGCACCGCACTGATCTGTGGAATCTCCACCCGACGCATGTACACCCGCAGCGGTTCGGTGATGTTGATGCGATCGTCGATGTTCTGGTCCAGCAACAACTGGATCCGCTCGCGGGACAAGGTCATGGCCTGCCCGTCGACCGGCAGCCAGACAAACTCGGCGGTTGGGATGATGCCGTCATCGGCCACGTCCATGCCGAAGGAGTCTTCGCTGAAACGGACGATGTACTGGCCAGTCTTGCGGTTCAGGCCGACAAAACCCTGGAGTTGGTCGGCGGCCTGGCAGATAAGCTCGGAGGTGATGCGCATGGTAAACCTCACTGAAAAGTCCTACTTGGACTGGAAAGATGGTTTACACGCGTGGCAGGAAAATCTGCCCTCTGATGGGGCAATTCAAGGCAAGAGTACTGCATCGCACCGCACAAAAGTGCAGAAAAATGGCCGGTGAACACGTTAATGTCGGTTTGGTGATAGCGCCATTCGCAAGCAATTGTTAAAAAGGAGCCCTTCTCAAAGTTACCTCCACGAAAGGACTTCGCATATGCCTGTCACGTTTACCAAGAGTGCCCTGCTGCTGGCCCTGATGCTGGGCCTTGGCCACGCACAGGCGGCAAGCCCGATCAGCCCTACCGAATTGGCCACCAACGAAGGCATTCCGCACCCCGCCGTGATTGCCCACCGTGGCGCCTCCTTCGATGCACCGGAATCCACCGCCGCCGCCTACAAAGTCGCGCGCGACCTGGGTGCCGACTACCTGGAAATGGACCTGCAGCGCAGCAAGGACGGCGTGCTATTCGCCCTGCATGACAACAACCTGCAACGCACCACCGACGTCGCCACCAAGTTCCCGGAGCGCAAGGACAGCCCGGCCAACGAGTTCACCTGGGCCGAGCTTAAAACCCTGGACGCCGGCAGCTGGTTCAACGCCGCCTACCCGGATCGCGCCCGCCCAGGCTTCGTCGGTTTGAAAATCCTCAGCCTGGACGAAATCATCAAGATCGCCGAAGGCAATCCGCAGCACAAACCCGGCCTGTACATCGAAACCAAAGAGCCGAAGCAATTCCCGGGCATCGAGGCCGACCTGAAGAACAAACTGCTGGATAAAGGCTGGTTGAGTTCCACCGGCTCCAACCAGGCCCAGAAAAACATCGGCGTCGGCCAGGGCAAGGGCCGCGTGGTGCTGCAAACCTTTGAGAAAGACAGCCTGAAAGAACTGCAAAAAGAGATGCCCAACACCCCGAAAATCCTGCTGTTGTGGGTAGGTGAAGGCAGCATCGAACCGAAATCCAAGGTGCCCTTCGCCGAGTCCGGCGAGCCGAGCAAAGCCGCCTACTACGCCAAGCAGGAGCCGAAGGACGCCGCCGAGTTCGAAAAATGGATCGACGAGGCCAAGAGCCTGGGCGCCATCGGTACCGGCCCTTCGGCACAGCTGACCAACCTGGGCGACCAGAGCTATTCCGACCTGGTCAAACCCGAGATGAACCAGTTGACCCACGACAAGGGCTTGCTGGTGCACGTGTACACCGTGGATGAGCCGGTGGACTTCGACAAGGTCATGAAAGCCGGCGTCGACGGCATCTTCACCAACCGCGCTGCCGAACTGCTGAAGTACTACAAGCGCTGGCCGTCCTCGAGTGTGACCGACCTGCTGAAGGACAACGGTTACTGAGTGAGTTCCGAATGGTCAGGTCGCCTGTGGCTTGGGCCTGACTACGGGCTGATCCTGGGTATACCGGGGCGCACTGCGCCCCATGCACACTATGCCCACCAGCTGATGTTCTCCGCGGGCGGGCCGATCACGGCCAGCCTCGATGGCCGTGTCATCACGGCCCATCGCCTGTTTATCCCGTCCAGAATGCCCCACGCCATCCTCCAAACCCATGGCGAGGTGTTGATGGTGTATGCCGAACCCGGCGCCTTTGACTTCGACTCTTTGCAGGCAGCCCTGGCCGACAGTGAACGGTCCCTGGAAGCACTCGAGCGCGCGCTGCGCCAATTGCCGAGACGTGCACTGGAAGATGCCAGGGTGGAGCGCGCGCTGTCGGCGCTGGATCAGCAACTGAGTGGCAAGGTCTCGGCCCAAGCCCTGGCACAGGCGGCGCACGTTTCGTTAAGCCAGCTGGAACGTTTGTTCGCCAACCAACTGGGTTTGCCCGTGCGTCGCCTGGTGTTGTGGCGGCGCTTGCGAGTGGCGCTGGGACTGGCGCTCGGCGGCAGCACCCTGACCGAGGCTGCCCATGGCGCCGGGTTCGCCGATTCGGCGCATTTTTCCCGGACCATGAAACAACTATTCGGCGTCACGGCCGGGGCGTCGTTGCGCAACCTGCACGTACGAATCCTCGACTAGACCCGCGGGAACCGGCGGCTCCTTGCTCAATTGCACCGTCCTGAACGGATCGCGCAACTGCGCCACATACTCCCGCGGAAAATCCGGCCGGCTGCCAATCCCCAGATCGCCCTGGCCCATTCGATAGTCATGGCTGTAAAACGCCGTGCCCAACAGCCAATCCCACAGATTGAAAAACAAGCCGAAATTCACATCCCCAGCCCGGCCATATTTCATGTGATGAAAACGATGCACCGGCGCCCAGGCGAACACCCAGCGCAGCGGCCCCAGGCGCATGTCGACATTGGAATGCTGCAACAGCAGCTGCATGGCAATCGCCAGGGCCAGCAGCAGCGCCACCTCCGTGGGAATGCCCAGCAGGATCAACGGCGTCAACCCGGCCGTGGCTTCCAGCATCTGGTGCAACGGATGCTTCATCAAGCCATTGAAGCCATACAGCCGTTGCACGCTGTGGTGCACCGCGTGCAGGCGCCACAAGGCAGCGACTCGGTGGCTGGCGTAATGCATCAGGGTGATGCCCGCATCGGCAATGAAGATCGCCAGCAGCAATTGCGCCCAGAGCGGCCACGCCCGCGGCCATACACCGTCGACGGCCAACAGCGCGGTCAGCACCGGCAAGATCAACAAGCCCACCGCATTGAGGCCCTCATTGACCAACGCATGAATCAAGTCGCGACGCCGATCACCCTGGTTGCGATTCCACTGCGGCTCATAGGGCAACCGCCACTCGGCGATAAACGAAACCGCCACCGCCAGAACAAATACCAGCCCCAGCCACTGCAGCGCATCCCTCTGCACCAGCCACAGCGCCCACCCGATAAAGCCCGCCCAGAACAAGGGCGCATACACCCAGGCCATTAACTGTTTCATCTGTGCCTCCCGTAAGTGAGACGCCAGCATGAAACCCCGCACTCGCCGCCGATTGAACAAACGGCGCAATCTTAAGGGTGAGTTAAGTTGCGCTGGTTAACCTGATCCCACTTAAACAGCTCACCCCAAAGGATCACACCATGAAAAACCTGACCGCTCTGTTCGCTGCTGCCGCCTTGACCCTTACCGCCGGTTTGGCCCAGGCCGATGTTCGCCCGGACCAGATTCCGAGCCTGCTCAAGTCCGGTGCCGTGATGGATTTTGAAAAGCTCAACGCCAAGGCCGTGGCCCAGCACAAAGGCGCCACCATCGTTGACACCGAACTGGAAGACAACGCCGGCCGCCTGGTCTACGAGACCGAACTGCGTGACACCAGCAACGTGAAGTGGGACGTGAAGCTGGATGCCAAGACCGGCGAAGTCCTGGAAAACAAGCAAGACACTTGAGTTGAACCGCAAAAACGCCGCGCCGCCTTCGGGCCGCGCGGCTTTTTTATGCGCGCTCGTCGCCCAGAAGAGCAAATAGTCTAATTAGCGTGAACGAATTTGTACCTTACGCCGCCAAGCTCGCTAGAATCCCAACCATCAGCCAAGGCACAACGCCAGCAGCATCAGGACCGGAACCGTTCGCCATGGGGCAAAAAGCCGTCGACATTGCCACCATTGGCAGAATCAGCGCCGTCCCGGCGATTCTCCAGGTAGTCAGCGAGATGACCGGCTTGCGTTTTGCGGCCGTGGCCCGGGTCACCGACGATTCCTGGACCGCCTGCGCCGTGCGCGACCAGTTGGACTTCGGCCTGCCCGTGGGTGGCGAGCTGGACCTGACCACCACCCTGTGCCACGAAATACGCGACTCCCACGTCTCGATCGTGATCGACAAAGCCAGCGAAGACCCGCTGTACCGCGACCACCACACGCCGCGTATCTACCACTTTGAAAGCTACATCTCGGTGCCAGTGTTCCGCACCGACGGGCGTTTCTTCGGCACCATCTGTGCCCTGGACCCGAACCCGGCGCAACTGCGCAGCAGCACCATCCAGTCGACCATGGAGTCGTTTGCCCGGGTGCTGTCGCTGCAGATCGAAGCCGAAGAAAGCCTCCAGCAGACCGAAGCCGACCTGCAGCAGGAGCGCGAAACCGCCGAACTGCGCGAACAATTCATCGCCGTGCTCGGCCACGACCTGCGCAACCCGCTGTTCGCGATCAACGTCGGCGCCGAACGCCTGCTGCGCAAACACCCCGACCCGGCCACCGACACCCTGGTGCGGCACATGCTGGCCAGCGGTCGCCGCGCCTCGCAATTGGTGGAAGACGTACTGGACTTTGCGCGCGGGCGAATGGGCAGCGGCATCCCGGTGAACATCAGTGAATGCACTGGGCTTGAAGACACTTTGCAGCATGTGGTGGAAGAGGTGCAGCACGTCCATCCAAAGCGGCTGATTCACGCCCACATCGGCAATCTCAAGGGTGTGAAAGGCGACCGCGAGCGGCTCGCGCAATTGCTCTCCAACCTGGTGGCCAACGCCATCAGCCACGGCAACCCGCAAGGGCCGGTTGAAGTCAGTGCGCAGGTCAACGCCGGCACGTTTGAGTTAACGGTGAAAAACCTTGGGCTGATCAGTGAGCAAGCCATGCCGCTGCTGTTCCAGCCCTACTCCCGACCGACGGGCGCCCTGCCCCAGGCCGGGTTGGGCCTGGGGTTGTACATCGTCAAGCAGATTGCCGACGCCCATGGCGGGCGGCTGGAAGTGTCTTCCCACGAGCAGGACGGCACGGTGTTCAGCTTCAGCTTGCCCGCGGGCGATTGACGGCCACCTCAAACCGTCACAAAACCGTCAAATCCTGTTGCCATGATGCGCTCAAGTGAACCTGTGAAATTTCCTACAGGCACTTTCCCTGCGAGCCTCCATGAACCACAGCATCGACCACAGCCACCAGGACTCCGACCTGTTTGGCTTGCTCTACGGTTTTCGTTTCCGCCCCGGTGAAAAGGGCGAACAGATTGATTCAGCCACTGCCCTTGCGGCCTTGCAGCAACCCGGTGACCCCGACGAATTCCTCTGGCTGCATTTGAACCTGGCCCACGCCGCGTGCGAGCGCTGGATGCAGGCGCACCTGAACCTGCCGGAAGAATTCTTCGAAGCCTTGCACGAAGGCTCACGCTCCACCCGCATCGAACACGTGGACTCGGCCTTGCTGGCGGTGGTCAACGACGTGGTCTTCAACTTCAGCAGCATGGTGTCTTCAGACATTTCCACCTTATGGGTGTGCGCCCGCAGTCGGCTGCTGATCAGCGCGCGCCTGCAACCGCTGCATTCGGTGGACAAGCTGCGCTCATCGGTGAAGGCCGGTGAACACTTTCGCTCGCCGCTGGAACTGCTGGTGCATTTGCTGCGGGACCAGGGCGAGGTGCTGACACAGATCGTGCGCAAGACCAGCCTCAGCGTCGACCAGATCGAGGACCAGTTGCTGTCGTCACGCCTGTCCACCAACCGCGCCGAACTGGGTGCCGCGCGCCGGGTGCTGGTGCGCCTGCAACGGTTGCTGGCGCTGGAGCCGGGCTCGTTGCTGCGACTGCTCAATCGCCCGCCCCAGTGGCTGCAGAAGGAAGACGTGAAAGAGCTGCGCAAATCCACCGAGGAGTTTGCGCTGATCATCAACGACCTGATGGCGTTGGGTGAGCGCATCAAGCTGCTGCAGGAAGAGATCGCCGCCAACCTCAACGAACAGAGCAACCGCACGTTGTTCACCCTGACCGTGGTCACGGTGCTGGCGTTGCCGATCAACATCATTGCCGGTTTTTTTGGCATGAACGTTGGTGGCGTGCCGCTCTCGACAGACCCGGAAGGCTTCTGGATTCTGGTGGCGCTGGTGGCGACATTCACCCTGATTGCCGGACGCTGGGCGTTCCGCAAGCGCAAGGATTATTGAATTTGAAATGCGATCAAGTGTGGGAGCTGGCTTGCCTGCGATAGCGGTGGTGACTGATACACCGCTATCGCAGGCAAGCCAGCTCCCACATTTTATCGGCGGTGTTTTATAGACCGGCGGCAACTTCAATTCCCTAAACACTGATTTACCGCAGCATCTCTGTAACATTCTGCAACGATCATGACGGATATCCTCCCTCAACACTGGATGTTCCGGCATGGCAACCCCTTCGCTGACCGCCTCCACCGCCTCCGTCACCAACGATCCCAAACCGCGCCTGGACAAAAAACCGGGCCTGGTGACGGTGATCATTTTCTTCGCCGTACTCGCCATGGGCCTGTTGTTCACCGCCTACAGCCTGATGCACGACATGCACGAGCTGGGCACGGTGGTCACCACCTGGACGCCGTTCCTGCTGCTGGGCGTGGCGCTGTTGATCGCCCTGGGCTTCGAGTTCGTCAACGGTTTCCACGACACCGCCAACGCGGTGGCCACGGTGATTTACACCAACTCATTGCCACCGCATTTCGCGGTGGTGTGGTCGGGCTTTTTCAACTTCCTCGGCGTGCTGCTATCCAGCGGCGCGGTGGCGTTCGGCATCATCGCCCTGCTGCCGGTAGAGCTGATTCTGCAGGTGGGCTCCTCGGCCGGCTTTGCGATGATCTTCGCGCTGTTGATCGCCGCGATCCTGTGGAACCTCGGCACCTGGTGGCTGGGGTTGCCGGCGTCGTCGTCCCACACCTTGATCGGCTCGATCATCGGCGTGGGCGTGGCCAACGCACTGATGCATGGCCGCGACGGCACCAGCGGTGTGGACTGGGGCCAGGCGATCAAGATCGGTTATGCGCTGCTGCTGTCGCCGCTGATCGGCTTCGCCTTCGCTGCCCTGCTGTTGCTGGCGCTGCGGGCCTTCGTGAAAAATCGCTCGCTGTACAAAGCGCCGAAAGGCGATACCCCGCCGCCTTGGTGGATTCGCGGCATGCTGATCGCCACCTGCACCGGTGTGTCGTTCGCCCATGGTTCCAACGATGGCCAGAAGGGCATGGGCCTGATCATGTTGATCCTGGTGGGCACCCTACCGATGGCCTACGCGTTGAACCGCACCATGCCGGCCGGTGAGTCGTTGCAGTTTGCCGCGGTGGCCGAAGTCACCCAGGCCGCCCTGGTAAAAGCGGCGCCGCAACTGGCCCCCGCCGACTCTCGCGGCACCTTGTCGACCTACGTACGCACCAAGGAAGCCACCCCGGAACTGGTGCCCGCCCTGGCGGCCATCACCGGGCATATCGGTGAGGAAGTGAAGAGCTACGGCTCCCTCGCCGCCGTTCCGGCCGAGGCCGTTGGCAACGTGCGTAACGACATGTACCTGACCAGCGAAACCATCCGCCTGATGGACAAGGGCAAGGTCGGCAACTTCGATGCCGACACCCAGAACAAGCTGCAACTGTTCAAGCAACAGATCGACAACGCCACACGGTTTATCCCGCTGTGGGTCAAGATCGCCGTGGCCATCGCCCTCGGGCTCGGCACCATGGTCGGCTGGAAACGTATCGTGGTGACCGTGGGCGAGAAGATCGGCAAGACTCACCTGACCTACGCCCAGGGCGCATCCGCCGAGATGGTGGCAATGCTGACCATCGGCGCGGCAGACATGTATGGCTTGCCGGTGTCCACCACCCATGTGTTGTCGTCGGGTGTGGCCGGGACCATGGTGGCGAACGGCGGTGGCTTGCAGATGAAGACCATCCGCAACTTGCTGATGGCCTGGGTGCTGACCTTGCCGGCGGCGATTCTGTTGTCAGGCAGCCTGTACTGGCTATTCACCCAATTGTTCTGACACAACCCGATAAAAATGTGGGAGCGGGCTTGCTCGCGAATGCGGTGGCTCAGTCACAGACTTATTGACTGACACTCCGCTTTCGCGAGCAAGCCCGCTCCCACATTGGGTTCAGTGGTGAGTTCAGGTGCTAAACAACCCACCCATCAGCTTCAGCCGCTTCTTGTACACCCGCCGCGCCTCCAACGCTTCCTCCAGCGTCACCGCCACAAACCCCGCCCGCTGGTTCGGTTGCATCTGCCCGATCAGATCCAGGTCGGCACTGATCACCGTGCCAATCATCGCGTAGCCCCCGCCCGACACCGCGTCCCGGTGCAGCACGATCGGCTCCAGGCCCGCCGGCACCTGGATCGAGCCGATGGGGTAGCAACTGTCGACGATGTTCGACGGATCGGACCCGGCGCCAAACGGCTGTTCCCGTGGCTGAAAGCTCAAGGCATTGCCGCCCTTGAAGCGATAGCCGATGCGGTCGGCCTCCGACCCCACCGTCCAGGGCTCGGCAAAAAAGCTGCTTTTGGCGGCGGGCGTCAGGCGCTCGTAGTACAGCCCCGGCACCACCCGCAGGGTCACGTCCCCACCCACCGATTGGCGCAACGCCATGGGCAAACTGTTCCCCGCCCGGCCTTTGCCACTGGGCTCGCCCACGGGCAGTTCATCACCCTCCACCAGCCGCCGCCCCTGAAACCCGCCCAATGCGCCGAGGGTGTAAGTCGAGCGGCTGCCCAACACCAGCGGCACATCGATGCCACCGGCCACCGCCAGGTAAGTCCGCGCGCCGGCCCTGGGAAATTCAAAGCGCAGTACTTGCCCGGCGCGCACTTCAAAAGCGGTGTCCTGATGCACCACCACGCCGTCCAGGCGCGGCGACATCAGCGCCCCGCACAACGCCACCAGGGCATCCTGCTGAAACTCCAGCTCCGGCCCGATCAACGTGCATTCCAGCCCGGCAGCGCCGATGGGGTTGCCCACCAGGTGGTTGGCCGCGCTCAACGCGTATTGGTCCAGGGCGCCGGATGGCGGGATGCCGAGGTGGTAATAACCTTCGCGGCCAAGATCCTGCACGGAGGTGGCGAGGCCGGGTTTGAGTACCTTGATCATGCCAGCGCCTCCTGCAGGGTTTTCGGGTAACCGATGGGGTCGGCGAGAAAGGCGTCGAGGGAAAACTCCACCGGGCGGATGCGCAGGTCGAAGCGCCCTGCGTCCACTTCTGCCACGGCCAGGTCATAGGCGTCGCGGTCCATGGGTTTGAACTGCACGATGTCGCCGGGGCGGAAGAACACCATGTGCTCTTTCAGGTAAGCCAGTTGCTGTTGCGGGTCGTAGATCGGCGCCGGGGTGACGCCGAACATCTGGTAACCGCCGGCGCCGCGTACCGAATAGATACAGCCAAAGCAGCCGCCGTGGCCGAGGGTCAATTTCGGCGTGTCGGTGCGTGGGCGCAGGTACTTCGGCACCTGCAACTGCCGCTCGCGTTCCACCATCTGGAACATGAACGGCAAGCCCGCCACAAACCCCACCATCGAGACAAACCACGGCGCGCCACTGTGGGCCGCGATAAACGCGTCCACATCCGCCAGGCCGTTGATCCGCGCTGCGTATTCCAGGTCGGTACCGGTCGGGTCCTGATGACGGTCGCGAAAGCGCATCAGGGTTTCATGGGTCCAGGGGTCGTTGTACAGCACCGGGATTTCGATGATGCGGGTGTGCAAGGTACGTTCGGCCACGGCCTGGGCTTCGGCGCTTTGTACCGCGTCGAGCAGCACGTGGGGCGCGATGCGGTCCGGGTCGAAACGAATCTGGAACGAGGCATTTGCCAGGCAGACGTCCAGCACACCGTCCAGGGCCAGGCGTTCCACCGCGCGGGTGACGGCCATGCCCTTGAAGAAAGCCTCCAGGGACATGCTCTCGCTGACCTCGGCAAACAGGTGTTCATCACCGCCAAAGCTGTAGCGGATCGGGGAAGATTCAGCCATGTCTGTTCCTCTTGGAATCATTGTAGAAAGGCAGGCAAAAAATCAATCAGACCCGGTGTCTGGGCACCGGTGTCGGTCAGCGGGGTGTGCGTACTTCGATGCCCGCCTGATCCAGCGCTTCACGGGTGGCTTCCGCCAGTTCAAGGGCGCCGGGGGTGTCGCTGTGCAGGCAAATGGAATCGAATTCGATAAACAGGTCTTCGCCTTCAACCGTGCGCACCAGGCCGGTCTGGCAGGCACGCAGGACACGCGCCGCAACCGTCGCCGGATCCAGCGCCCGCACATTGCGGGTAAACACGATGGAGCCGGTGAGATCGTACTCACGGTCGGCATAAAACTCCCGCACCACCGGCTGGCCGAGTTCCTTGGCAATGCGCCAGATCACCGAGTTGGGCATGCAGTACAGCAACAGCGTGGGTTCCAGGCGTTGCAGGTTTTCCACCAGCAACCGCGCCGCTTCTTCATCCCGCGCCAGGTGCATGTACAGCGCGCCGTGGGGCTTGATGTGTTGCAGCGTGAGGCCCTGCACCCGGGCGATTTCCCGCAGGGCGCCGAGTTGATAGAGCATGTCGTCCACCAGCTCCTGGGCCGGGGCGTTGATATGGCGTCGGCCGAAACCTACGAGGTCGCGAAAACCCGGGTGCGCGCCAATCGCCACGCCCAACTGCTTGGCGCGTTCGACGGTACGGCGCATGGTGCCCGGGTCGCCGGCGTGAAAGCCGGTGGCGATGTTGGCCGAGCTGATGTAGGCCATCAGTTCGCTGTCGACGCCGTCGCCGATGGTCCAGGGGCCGAAGCCTTCGCCCATGTCCGAATTGAAATCCACTGCCTGCATCGGGGTCGCTCCGTTGAAGTTCTTGCGATGGAAATTAGGCTGCCCCTTGACCCCTTGGGAAGATCTATTATCAGATGGCCCATCTTCTGAAAATCAGATACCCGATACTGATCGTTCCCACGCAGAGCGTGGGAGCGAGCGGAGAAACCAATGTCCCTGACCCTGCGCCAAATCCGCTACTTCGTCGCCACCGCCGAAATCGGCCAGATCTCCCAGGCGGCGATTCACCTGAACATCTCCCAATCGGCGGTGACCACCGCGATCAAGGAGCTGGAAGCGATGCTCGGCGCGCAGCTATTCGTGCGCTCGGCCCAGGGCATGAGCCTGACCGACGCCGGGCGGCATTTCCTCAACCGGGCGTATGTGATTGTGCGCAGCGTCGACGATGCCCTGAACAGCCCGCTGCCGGACTACCGCGCCAGCGGCGTATTGCGGGTGGCCGCCAGCTACACCGTGCTCGGTTACTTCCTGCCGCACCACTTGCAGCGCATGGAACACTGGCACCCGGACGTGACCATCGAGGTGTTCGAACAGGAACGCCAGGCCATCGAACACGGCCTGCTTAACGGCCAGTTCGACATGGCCGTGGTGCTCACCGCCAACCTCACCCACGCGGATATCGTCTCGGAAATCCTCTTCAACTCCGAACGCCGCCTGTGGCTGCCCAGCCATCACCCGTTGTGCGAACGCCCCGCCGTGAGCCTCGCCGATGTGGCCAGGGAGCCGTACATTTTCCTCACCGTCGACGAAGCCGAACAAAGCGCCATGCGCTACTGGGAACAGGCCGGGCAAACCCCCAAGGTGCGGCTGCGCACCAGTTCGGTGGAGGCAGTGCGCAGCATGGTCGCCAACGGCAGCGGCGTGGCGATCTTGTCAGACCTGGTGCATCGCCCGTGGTCACTGGAAGGCAAACGCATCGAAACCGTGAGCGTCACCGACAAGGTCACGCCCATGAGCGTCGGCCTGGCCTGGCACCGCGAGCGCGATTTCACTCCGGCGATGCAGGCGTTTCGGGATTACTTCCATGATGCATTCCTGGCGCCGCAGCAGTTGTCTGCCCGGCGTTGAAAGCAGCCTGCAAGGTGGCGGCCAGCCAATCCATGAACACCCGCACCCGCAGCGGCAAATGCCGTTGGCCGGCGTACAGCAGGGACACGTCCAGTGCCGGCGCCGGATAGTCCGCCAGCACCGCCACCAACTCGCCGCTGGCCAGTTGATCGTGAATGCCCAGGGCGGGCACCTGGGTCAGGCCAAAGCCACCGATGCACGCCGCCCGGTAAGCGTCGGTGCTGTTGACCGTGACGCGCCCTGCCATGGGAATCCGCTGCACCTTGTTGCCTTGTACGTATTCAAACCCTGGAGAACGTGAGCCCAGCGGGCGTACGTAATGCACCAACTGATGGTGAGCCAAATCAGCGAGCGTCCTGGGTACGCCGTGGCGCTTCAGGTACGCAGCACTGGCGCAGTTGATCATCGGCATGCTGCACAACAAGCGGGCTACCACCGACTGGTCCGGCTGCGCACCGACGCGCAAGACGCAGTCGAAACCTTCCGCCAGCAAATCAACCTGGCGGTCGGTGCTGCTGATTTCCAGCTCGATCAGCGGGTGCAGGTCCATGAACTCGGGCAGGCGCGGCAGGATCAATTCCCGGGCCATGACATTGGGCATGTCCACCCGAATGCGCCCCGCCAGCTGCGCTTCATCCTGGCGAAACAAGCCTTCCAGCTCTTCCATGTGCGACAGCAAATCCTTGCTGCGCTCATACAGCACGCGCCCGTCCTGGGTCGCCTGGACCTTGCGCGTGGTGCGCTGCAACAGGCGCGCGCCCAGCAACTCTTCCAGCGCCTGCACATGCTCGGAAACCGTGGAGCGCGGCAAGCCCAGGCTCTCGCCCGCCTGGGTGAAACTCGACAGTTCGGTGACGCGCACGAAGGTACGCAGCAACTCTAGTTTGTTCATGGGATTGTTCGCCTTATCCGGCCAGTGATTCCGGCATAGCTCTGTTTATCACGTTATGGCCGGACAAATACACTCAGTCCCACGAACCATCACACGCCCCGAGGACTTCACCATGACCCGTAAAATCGCACTCATCACCGGCGCCAGCCGCGGCCTGGGCAAAAGCGCTGCGCTGCACCTGGCGGCACAAGGCGTCGACATTATCGGTACCTACAACAGCGCAGCGGACGAAGCCCAGGCCGTGGTCGCCCAAGTCGAAGCGCTGGGCGGCAAGGCGGCCATGCTGCAACTGGACGTCAGCCAGAGTTCCACCTTCGAGGCGTTCACCGCCCAGGTCGGCTCGGTATTGAAGGACGTGTTCGGCCAGGCGCACTTCAACTTCCTGATCAACAACGCCGGGGTCGGCGCCCACGCCAGCTTCGCCGACACCACCGAAGCGCAGTTCGACCAACTGGTGGCGATCCACTTCAAGGGCCCGTTTTTCCTGACCCAGAAACTGCTGCCGCTGATCAGCGACGGTGGCCGCATCATCAATATCTCCAGCGGCCTGGCGCGCTTCAGCCTGCCGGGTTATTCGGCCTATGCCTCGATGAAAGGCGCGGTGGAAGTGCTGACCCGCTACCAGGCCAAGGAACTGGGTGCCCGTGGCATCACCGTCAACACTCTGGCCCCCGGCGCGATTGCCACCGACTTCAGCGGCGGCGTGGTGCGCGACAATCCGGACGTGAACGCGATGGTCGCCAACAACACCGCCCTCGGTCGCGCAGGCTTGCCGGATGATATCGGCGGGGCGATTTCTACCCTGCTGGCCGACGGCAGCAACTGGATCACCGGGCAACGGGTCGAGGCCTCGGGCGGGATGTTTCTGTAACGCGCTCGGATTCTCCGCTAGCATCAATGCTTTCGGTTACCTGACAGGCAATCACCCATGAGTTTTGATCCAGGACTGGCCGGTGGCATGGGCGTACTGGCCGCCGTGGTCGACAGCGGCAGTTTCGCCCGCGCCGCCGACAGCCTGGAGATGACGCCTTCGGGGGTCAGCCGGGCTATTTCGCGGCTGGAAAAACGCTTGGGCATCCGCCTGTTCGACCGCACTACCCGCTCGGTGCAATTGACCGACGAAGGTCGGCGTTTCTACCAGGAAATCGCCCCGCTGCTGGCCGGCCTGGAAGAAGCCGCCAGCTCGGCGGCCGACAGCGCCCTGACGGTGCGCGGGCGGTTGCGGGTGAACATCGACCCGTACTTTTCGCGGCTGGTGCTGGGGCCGGTGCTGGGTGAATTCATGAGCCAATACCCGCAGCTGCAGTTGGACCTGCACACGCGGGATCAACTCGGGGACCTGGTGGCGGATGGCTTTGATTTGGCCATCCGTTTTGGCATTCCGCAATCGTCCTCGCTGATCGCCCGCAAGCTGATGGAAGTGCGGGTGCTGACGTTGGCCTCGCCAGCTTATCTCGAGCAGCATGGTCGCCCTTCACACCCCAAGGACCTGGAAGACGGCCAGCACGTGTGCATCGACTTTCGCGACTCCCAGACCGGCCGGCCGTTTGGCTGGGAATTCCACCGGCCGGGCGAGCAGGTCAACATCGCCACCAGCGGGCGGCTGGTGGTCAACGATGCAGGGACCTTGTACAGCGTGTGCGAACACGGCCATGCCGTGGCGCAAATGCTCGACCTTGGGCTGGCACCGGCGCTGGAATCCGGCGCGTTGATCGAGTTGTTTCCCGACTGGCCCGACGAGCGCTTCCCGTTGTATGCCTTCTACCCATCGCGGCATTTGCCGGCGGCCAAGGTGCGGGCATTCCTCGATTTTGTGGCCGCCCTACAACCCCTGTAGGAGCTGGCTTGCCGGCGATGACGTATCCAAAATCGCCATCGCCGGCAAGCCGGACTCCTACGCGGTGCGCATCCGTTTCTGCATAATCCGCTCCCGCGCGGCGTCATACGCCCAGTGATACACATAGGTGTACGGCAGGAAAAACAGCAACACGCCGATGTCGAGGATAAACGCCTGCATCAGGCTGATGTCCAGCCACCAGGCAATCAACGGCACACAGATCGCCACCAGCCCGCCTTCAAACATCAACGCATGCACCACGCGGGTCCACACCCCGCCGGACAGTTGCAGGCGCGCCTTGAGACGGTCGAACAGGCCGTTGAAAATCACGTTCCAGGCCAGTGCCATAAGGCTGATGGCCAAGGTCACGACGCCCATCTCCAGGGCCGGCTTATCCATGATCCACGCCAGCAGCGGTGTACAGATCAACAAGGCCAATCCTTCAAAACCAATGGCCTGCCAAACGCGTTCAGTAATCGACTTGGTGGGTGTCATGACCCGTTCTCCGTGAGTGACGATGGTTGCCATCATTACCCTTTGACTCGATACTTCATAACCAGTAACCATCGATCAAGGCGATAGTCATGGCATCCCACGAAGTGCTTCAGGCGTTTGTGCAGGCGGCGACCCACGGTTCGTTTTCAGCGGCGGCGCGCAAGCTGGGCAAGAGCCAGTCCACCGTCAGCGCGGCGGTGGCCAGCCTGGAGATTGACCTGGATGTGGTGCTGTTTGATCGCAGCAGCCGCAAGCCGACGCTGACTCCGGCTGGGCACGTGCTGCTGCAACGCGCCGAGCAGGTGCTGGAAGCCAGCAGCCGCCTGGAGTTGGCGGCCAGCCAGTTGTCCCAGGGGTTGGAGCCGAAGTTGAGTATCGCGATGTCCGATACGTACCAGTCGGACCGTTTCGAAACCGCCCTCAGCGCCTTCGAACAGCGCTACCCGGACCTGGAGCTGGAATGCCTGATCGCCGAATGCGAGGACTTGATTGCCCTGGTGCAAAGTGGCCGGGCGCAGATTGCGTTTATCGAGATGCAGGAGGTTTACCCGCCGGACCTCACCAGCACCACCGTGGAAGAGCGCACGGAAATCGCGCTGTTTGTCTCACCCAGACATCCGCTGGCGAACCTTGCGGACATCGACCAGCAAACCCTGGAACAACACCGCGAACTGCGCCTGGCGAGCATCATCAACCCGAATGAAACCCGCGGCCTGGGCCGAGTGTGGTCAGCGCCCAGTTACCTGATGCTGATGGAAATGGCGCAGCTGGGTTTTGGCTGGGCACCGCTGCCGCGCTGGCTGGTGGAGCGGTTTGGCGGCGACCACCTGTGTGAAATCAAGGCCCGGGGCTGGCCGCGCTCGGTGGCGGTGGACGCGTTGTGGTCACGCCAGCATCCGCCCGGCCCGGCCGGCAGTTGGCTGCTGGGCAAGATGCTGGAATAACGCCGGAACACACTATTCGCAACAATGAAGATCAAATGTGGGAGCTGGCTTGTCTGCGATAGCGGTGTGTCAGTCACCACCGCTATCGCAGGCAAGCCAGCTCCTACATTGAATTTGCGGTGAATTCAAAGGCGCCGTCAGGCGGCTTCAATCTGCGGCGGGCGGTTGTTCTGGAAATACTCATGCAAGGCCCGCAACGCCGGCAACTCCAGGGCCTGGGCGGCAAAGCACAAGCCCACCCGACGCGTCGGTGCCGGCAGGTGCCAGGGGCGAATCACCACCCCGGCCCGCTCCGTCGCCAGCGACTGCGGCAACATCGCCACGCCGACACCGGCCGCCACCATGTGCAATGCCTGGGTCAACGAACCGGCATGCCCGGCCACCGCCTGGGGCGAGCGGCCGTACAAGGCCATCAGCCGTTGGTGGGAATCATGCTGCGGGCAGGTGATCCAGTCTTCGATCGGCGCCCAGGCCTGCTCCTTGCCGCCCGCCGCCATCGGGTGCGCAATCGGCAGCGCCATCACGTAGGACTCTTCCCAAAGCGGCAGGAACAATTCGTCCTCGCAGCACATTTCCTCTACCGCCAGGCGCCCTTCTCCTTCGCAGCCTTCCTGCAAGGTCAGCAGCAAACCCGGCAGGCCCTGGTGCGCCATGCGCAGGAAAGTTTCGATCTGGCTGTCGGCAATATCGCCTTCCACCCCCAGTTCCAGGGCGATGCGGTTTTCGCGCCCGCGAAACAAGCGGCTCAATGCGTCGGCCTCGACCACCATGCGCCGGGCTTGCGGGTACAGCACCCGCGCCTCGTCACTGACCTCGACCCCACGAGACTGGCGCAGAAACAGCGCCACGCCCAGTTCTTCTTCCAGTTGCTTGATGGTCACCGACAACGTCGGCTGGCTGATGAACAGGCGCTGGGCGGCGGCGGTGATATTGCGTTCCTCGAATACCGCGAGAAACGCCTTGAGATGACGCACATCCATAGTTAATACCGATGACAGACAGAGGAATAAGGCATTTTTCAGCCAGCCGAGGGCTAAATATACTGCGCTCCACGTTCAGTTATTTGTTTTTCTTATTTCAGGAGTTCCACCATGAGCAAGCCATTGATCATCATCACCGGTGCCAGTTCGGGCATTGGCGAAGCGACTGCGCGCTTGCTGTCGGCCGCCGGCCACCCGCTGTTGCTGCTGGCCCGCCGCATCGACCGGCTGAATGCGCTGGAGTTGCCGAACACCTTGAGTCGCGGTGTCGACATCACCGATCGCGCTGCGCTGGTGGCAGCGGTGAAAGAAGCCGAAGCGCAATTCGGCCCGGCCGATGCACTCATCAACAATGCCGGCGTGATGCTGCTGGGCGCGGTCAGCGAACAGGACCCGGCACAGTGGGAGCAGATGCTCGACGTCAACGTAAAGGGCCTGCTGAACGGCATCCATGCAGTGGCCGGCAGCATGGTCGAGCGCAAGGGTGGCACCATCATCAACGTCAGCTCGGTGGCCGGGCGCAAGACCTTCCCCAACCACGTCGCCTATGTAGGCACCAAGTTCGCCGTGCATGGAATTTCGGAAAACCTGCGGGAAGAAATGTCGCCGCACAATGTGCGTGTGATCACCATTGCGCCGGGCGCGGTGGAAACCGAACTGCTGAGCCACACCACCGACGAAGCCATCAAGACCGGCTACCAGGCGTGGAAACAGGACATGGGCGGCACCGTGTTGAGCGCCGATGATGTGGCTTCGGCGATTGCCTATGCCTACCAGCAGCCGCAGCATGTGTGCATTCGCGAGATCGTGTTGGCGGCGACGCGTCAGCAGCCGTAACTCATTCATCAAGACAACATCGAACAAATGTGGGAGCGGGCTTGCTCGCGAATGCGGTGGATCAGTCACTGAAATGTTGACTGACACACCGCATTCGCGAGCAAGCACGCTCCCACATTTGGATCTCCGGCGCCTGCACTATTTGAGTTCGGCCAATCGCCGCTCGATAAAGCGCTTTTCGGGCACTTGCTGGGTCAATGCCAGCGCCCGTTCAAACGCTCGCCGCGCGTCCTCCACTCGCCCCAATCGCCGACAAAACTCGCCACGCGCCGAGTACGCCAGGTGATAGTCCACCAACTCCCCCCGCGCCAGAATGCCGTCCACCAATTGCAAACCGGCCTGCGCCCCATCGCGCATCGCAACGGCCACCGCGCGATTCAGCTCGATCACCGGCGATGGCATCGCTCCAAGCAACACGTCATACAGCCCGACGATCTGCGGCCAATCAGTCTCATCGGCGCTCACGGCTTCAGCGTGTACCGCCGCAATCGCTGCCTGCAGGCTGTAGGGCCCGAAGCGGCGTGTGGTCAGGGATTTCTCCACCAGGGCGCATCCTTCAGCAATCAACGACGCATCCCACAGCGAACGCTCCTGCTCATCCAGCAGCACCAATTCGCCGCCCGCCGAGGTGCGTGCCGGGCGCCGGGACTCGTGGAGCAACATCAGCGCCAGCAAGCCCATCACTTCCGGTTCCGGCAACAACTCCATCAGCAAACGGCCCAGGCGAATCGCTTCGCGGGTCAGGTCTTCACGGGTCAGGTCGGCGCCCATGGACGCCGAATAGCCTTCGTTGAACACCAGGTAAATCACCCGCAGCACACTGTCCAGGCGCTCGGGCAACTCCGCCAGGGATGGCACCTGATAGGGGATTTTCGCTTCGCGGATCTTGCCCTTGGCCCGCACGATGCGCTGGGCGATGCTAGTGGGCGTGGCGAGAAACGCCCGGGCGATTTCCTCGGTGGTGAGGTCGCAGATCTCACGCAAGGTCAGCGCCGCCTGGGCATCCGCCGCCAGCGCCGGGTGGCAGCAGGTGAAGATCAGGCGCAGGCGGTCGTCTTCCACGTCTTCAACGCTCCAGTCTGCCGCTTCCAGCGCATCGGCTTGCGCCTGCAACAACGGGGTAAAACGCGCCTGGCGACGTAAACGGTCGATGGCCTTGAAGCGCCCGGTCGAGACCAGCCAGGCCCGGGGGTTATCCGGCACACCGTCCTGCCCCCAGCGCTCGACTGCGACGAAGAACGCCTCGTGCAAGGCTTCTTCAGCCAGGTCGAAATCGCCAAGCAAGCGAATCAGGGTCGCCAGGATGCGCCGCGATTCGCTGCGATAAACCGCTTCAACCCGGGCCTGCACCGTCAATCGCGCAGGCCTTCGGTCACCAGCGTCACCAGCCGGTCGAGGCTCTGTCCCCAGCCCTCGTGAAAGCCCATGGCTTCGTGGGCCTGCTTGGTTTCGGCGCTCCAGTGCATGGCGCGGGCGGTATAGAGGGTTTTGCCGTCGACGTCTTCAAAGGTAACTTCTGCGGTCATGAATGGCTGGCCCGAAGGGATCCAGCCGGGGGTGAAGGCGTCGGTAAACACCAGCCGACTGGGGGCGGTAATCTCCAGGAATACGCCCTGGGTTGGGTATTCGCTGCCGTCCGGCGCGCGCATCAGCGTGCGAAATTGCCCACCCACCCAAAGGTCCATTTCGCACTCGGGAGTGGTCATGCCGTGTGGGCCCCACCACTGCTGCAACAAGGCCGGCTCGGTCCAGGCGCGGAACACGCGGCTGCGAGGGGCATCGATCAAGCGACTGATGGACAGTTCAAATTCGGCGGGTTTGGGTTGAATGCTCATGGGAAACCTCCTGGGTTTTATTGTTGTGATCAGAGATTCAATTCACGCACGGGGCGCACTTCCACACTGCCGACCCGGGCGGCCGGTATGCCGCCGGCCACCTGGATCGCTTCATTCAGGTCCTTGGCTTCGATCAGGTAAAACCCGGCGAGCTGCTCCTTGGTTTCCGCAAACGGCCCGTCGGTGATCGACAACTTGCCGTTGCGCATGCGCACGGTGGTGGCGGTGCTCACCGACTCCAGCGGCTCGGCGGCAAGCATGCGCCCGCTGGCCTGCACGGATTGGCCATAGGCGAAACATTCCGGGTCCTTGGGGCTGTCGGGCGAGTCGTGCAGCACCTGTTCGTTGCTATAGATCAGGCAGAGGTATTTCATGGGATTCTCCGTTTTCGGACAACTGACTATAGTTCGCGGCGCTCAAGGTTTCAGGTCGAACAGACCGGCGCCGGTTTCCATGTCGAACGGTGCCGACCAATGTTCATGCACCACTTTCCACTCGCCGCCAACGCGCTGGTAGCCGGCGCTGACGCGCATCCAGCAGGTCTTGAGTACGCCGTCGGGCCCGGTGCCGCCACAGTGCGCGAGCCAGTGGGCAAAGGCGCTGTTATCGCCGGCGACGATATGCATCTCATGGAAGTCAAAAACCCCGGGGCCCGGGCAGAACTCCATGCACGCCTTCCAGTGCGCCTGATAGGCGACCTTGCCCTTGAACTGCAGGGCGCTAACGGCGTCGAACGCGACGATATCGTCGGCGTAAAAGCTGACTATTTTCTCGACATCCTTGGCGGTGACCGCCTGTTTCCATTGTTCGATCAAGCTGCTGATTGCGGTGCTCATGGCGATACTCCTTGCGGGAAAAATCACTGAAGACACCCTTAGTCGACTGAGATCCGGGCCAATCGACACTCCCGCAAAAAATAATTGCGACTAGCGCAAACCCGCTAGAATCCGCGCTTCTATGTAGGATTTCGGATGCTACGCCGATGGAAACCCGCCTCGTCGCCTATCAGACGTTGACTGCCCTGCAACAACAGCAACTCAACGCCCTGGAAGTGCATCCCGAACAACTGGGTTTTTCCGGCGATATCTACTGTGCGCTGAACACCCTGCTGGTCAATCCGAATCCCGGCGTGGCAGGCTTTGCGTTACTCGCCGACGAGATTCCCGTGGCCTTCCTGCTGCTCAAACGCCCACCCTGCCTGCCCCATTGGGCGGGTGAACACAGCGCCACGCTGCATGCGTTGCAAGTCGATCGCCATCGGCAAGGCCTGGGGTTTGGCAAAGCCTGCCTGCAAGCCCTGCCCGCCGCCGCGCGCCTGGTTTGGCCGCAGATCAAGGCGCTGGAACTGTCGGTGGACACGGACAATGTGGCGGCGATGGGGCTGTATTTGCAGCAGGGCTGGGTGGACAGCGGGGAGGCGTATAAGGGGCGGATTGGGTATGAGCGCCGGTTGGCGTGGGTGTTTTAAACAATAAGGAGGTGGTGAAGATGCTAACAACCCTGGAACAACTCGAATCCCTCTACGGCCTGCCCCACGAACGCGCCGTGCGCAAGGAAATCCCGTTTCTCAACGAGGATTACCAGGCCATGGTCCGCGCGTCACCCTTGGTGGTGGTGAGTTCATCCGGCCCGGACGGCATCGACGGCTCGCCCCGTGGCGACGTGCCAGGTTTTGTACGAATCATCGACGAGCGCACGCTGGCGATTCCGGATCGGCCGGGGAATAACCGCCTCGACACCCTGCGTAATCTGGTGGTGGACCCGCGCATAGCGTTGCTGTTCATCATCCCGGGCATTGGCGAGACGTTGCGGGTCAATGGCCGGGCGCAGATTTCCATCGAGCCTGGGTTGCTGGAGAGCTTTGCGGTAAATGGCAAAGCCGCCCGTTCGGTGATTCTGGTGCAGGTGGAGGCGGCATATTTCCATTGCTCCAAAGCCTTTGTGCGCTCCGATTGCTGGAACCCGGAAAAGCATCTGGATCGCTCTGCACTGCCCTCCGCCGGGGCGTTTCACAAGCGCTTGAATGATGGCGCGTTCGACGCCGAAGCCTATGACCGCGAGATGCCGGAGCGGGTCAAGGCCACGCTGTATTGAGAGGCCATTGCAGGAGCGAACGTGCTCGCTCCTGCCAGTGGCGCGATCAGGCGGATTCGGCGTTGATGGGAATCCAGATTTCCACGGAGCCCGTGCCTTTACCCACATCGAAATCGGCGCTGTAGCGCTCGAAATCAGCCCCGACCACCTTGTACCCGGAGGCCGGCAGCCATTCGAACATGATGCGTTCATAGGTCTGCGCCAGCGCCTGCACCGGGCCAAAATGCGGGAACACGGCATAGCGATGGGCCGGGATTTCAATCGACTGGAAGTTGCTCGGTACATCGCCCTTGGTCGGCACCTCGATGCCCGCCAGGTAGTCGAATTCATCGTGTTTGGCGTTGTAGCACACGCCATAGGTCACGCCGCCGACGCGTTTCTTGATCTCTTTGAAGCAGCTGTCGAACAGCTCCCACAACTTGGGAATATCGCCAATCGTGGCCTTTGAATAACGCCCTTGCACACCCGCGATCACCAGGGCCTTGCCCTCTTCCATGCGCGGCTGTAACGGCAGTTTTGTCTGTTGATCCATCTGAACAGTCTCCTTCTTATGAGGGAACAAACCCGCGTCGAGTATAGGGGCATATCCCCGTCGCACTCCAAACAGAAATTTTTCCCACAGCATCTGGACAATTGGCCATGATCGACCGTATTGTCTGCCCCGCAGGCCACCGCAGTGGCCGACGTCGCTCGGACGGTTCCGGGCGCTTACGTATTTCGAGGCAACAATGGCCGAACCAGGTTCGCCGCGCCGCTTTGCGCGCATAGATCGACTCCCCCCTTACGTGTTCAATATCACTGCCGAGCTGAAGATGGCTGCGCGTCGGCGCGGCGAAGACATCATCGACTTGAGCATGGGTAACCCGGACGGCGCCACGCCACCGCACATCGTGGAAAAAATGGTCACCGTCGCCCAACGCGAAGACACCCACGGTTACTCCACTTCCAAAGGCATTCCGCGGCTGCGCCGGGCGATTTCGCGCTGGTACAAAGACCGCTACGAAGTGGACATCGACCCGGAAACCGAAGCCATCGTGACCATCGGTTCCAAGGAAGGCCTGGCGCACTTGATGCTGGCCACCCTGGACCAGGGCGACACGGTGCTGGTGCCCAACCCCAGCTACCCGATTCACATCTACGGTGCCGTGATTGCCGGCGCCCAGGTGCGTTCGGTGCCGCTGATTCCGGGGGTGGACTTCTTCGCTGAGCTGGAACGTGCGATTCGTGGCTCGATCCCCAAGCCGAAGATGATGATCCTCGGCTTCCCGTCCAACCCCACCGCGCAGTGCGTGGAACTGGACTTCTTCGAACGGGTGATCGCCCTGGCCAAGCAGTACGACGTGCTGGTGGTGCATGACCTGGCCTACGCCGACATCGTCTACGACGGCTGGAAAGCTCCGTCGATCATGCAAGTGCCGGGGGCCAAGGACATCGCGGTGGAGTTTTTCACCCTGTCCAAGAGCTACAACATGGCCGGCTGGCGCATCGGTTTCATGGTGGGCAACCCGGAACTGGTCAACGCCCTGGCGCGGATCAAGAGTTACCACGACTACGGCACCTTCACCCCGCTGCAAGTGGCGGCGATTGCGGCGCTGGAAGGCGATCAGCAGTGCGTGAAGGACATTGCCGAGCAGTACCGCCAGCGCCGTAACGTGCTGGTGAAAGGCCTGCATGAGCTGGGCTGGATGGTCGAGAACCCGAAGGCGTCGATGTACGTCTGGGCGAAGATTCCCGAGGCGTATGCCGCGATGGGCTCGCTGGAGTTTGCCAAGAAGCTGCTGCTTGAGGCGAAGGTGTGTGTGTCGCCGGGGATTGGCTTTGGTGAGTATGGCGACGACCACGTGCGCTTTGCACTGATCGAAAACCAGGACCGGATTCGCCAGGCGGTGCGGGGCATCCGGGCGATGTTCCGGGCGGATGGGCTGGTCAAGAAAGCTGACGCCTGACCCGATGATCGTTCCCACGCTCTGCGTGGGAATGCCGCCTTGGACGCTCTGCGTCCGCTTGTGACGCGGAGCGTCACAGGATGCGTTCCCACGCGGAGCGTGGGAACGATCACTTACCGCCTAGACCACCAGCGACAGCAACATGATAAAGCCCAACGCCACCACCGACAGAATGGTCTCCATCGCCGTCCAGGTCTTGAACGTCTCGGCCACGGTCATATTGAAGTACTGCTTCACCAGCCAGAACCCCGCATCGTTGACGTGAGACAGCACCAGCGAGCCCGCCCCCGTCGCCAATACCAGCAACTCGCGGTTCACCCCCGGAATCATTCCCACCACCGGCACCACAATGCCGGCACCGGTAATGGTCGCCACCGTCGCAGAACCGGTAGCCACACGAATCACCGCCGCCACCAGCCAGGCCAGCAGGATCGGGTTGATCTGCGCAGTCACCGCCATGTGGCCGATCACATCACCCACGCCGCTGGTCACCAGCATCTGCTTGAAGCCACCACCGGCACCGATGATCAGGATGATCGCAGCCGTCGGCGCCAGGCTGGCGTCGAGCAGCTTGAGGATTTGCTTGGAGCCAATGCCCTGGCGATGGCCAAAGGTGTACAGCGACAACAGCAAGGCCAGCAGCAAGGCGGTGATCGGGTGACCGATCATGTCCATCCAGTTGCGGATCACATGGCCGTCCGGCAGGGCGACGTCGGCGAAGGTTTTCAGCAGCATCAGGAACACCGGCAGCAGCACGGTGATCAGGGTGATGCTGAAGCTCGGCAGGGTCTTGGATTCCGGTTGCTCACTGGCCAGTTGGTCCACCAGTTCCTGGGACGGGTTGCCCGGGATGTACTTGGCGATAAACGAACCGTAGAGCGGGCCGGCGATGATCGCCGTAGGCAGCGCGACGATCAGGCCGTAGAGAATGGTCTTGCCGATGTCGGCACCGAACACGCCGATCGCCAGCAGAGGGCCCGGGTGCGGTGGCACCAGGCCGTGCACCGCCGACAGGCCCGCCAGCAGCGGAATGCCGATCTTGATCAGCGACACACCGGTACGGCGCGCGACGATAAACACCAGCGGGATCAGCAACACAAAACCGATCTCGAAGAACAGCGGAATGCCCACCAGGAACGCGGCGAACATCATTGCCCACTGCACCTTCTCCTTGCCGAAGGCCCGCACCAGGGTTTGCGCGATCTGATCGGCACCGCCGGAATCGGCCATCATCTTGCCGAGCATCGTACCCAGCGCGAGGATAATCCCGACAAAGCCGAGCACCCCGCCGAAGCCGTCCTGGAAGGCCTTGATGATCTTGTCCACGGGCATGCCCGAGGTCAGGCCGAGAAAGCCTGCGGCGATGATCAGCGCAATGAACGGGTGGACTTTGAACCGGGTGATCAACACGATCAGGCCGATGATGGTCACCACTGCATCGAGCAGCAGATAGGTATCGTGGGACAAGCCAAACATGGGGGTCTCTCCTGTTTGTTGTTGTTATTAAAGCCGGTAAAAAATTCAGTGCAGGCGGACAGCGCTATCTTGTCCGGCAAAAAATTATTTGTTTGGTTCAAAGCCGTGTTCGAGCCACCAGGCATTGGTTTGCTCGGCCAGTTCTTCGACGCTGTCTACGCTGGCGTTGAGGGCCAGGGTCAACGGCTCGCCCACCGGCGATTCAAGAGTGGCGAACTGGCTGTCGATGAGGCTGGCCGGCATGAAATGGCCGGGGCGATGGGATACACGGTCGGCGGCGACTTCGCGGGTCAGTTCCAGAAACACAAACCCCAGGCCCGGCGCGGCTTCGCGCAGGTGGTCGCGGTATTTCTTCTTCAGGGCCGAACAGGTGAGCACCGGATGCTCGCCGGCCTTGAGCGAGCGGCGCAGCTCATCGCACAGGATGTCGAGCCAGCCGGCGCGGTCTTCGTCGTTAAGGGGATGGCCGGCGCTCATCTTTTCGATGTTCGCGGCGGGGTGAAAGCTGTCGCCTTCGATGGCAGTGGCGCCGTTCAGCAGGCACAGGGCCTCGCTGACGCTGGACTTGCCACAGCCGGAAACACCCATGATCACGAGGGCAGTAACAGGTTGACTCATGAAACACCTCAAGACGCAGATAGCGCTACCTTTGCACGCTGTAAGGCTAGTGCAAAAACAGGCTTTTCCCGCGCCGTCTTGTCATTTTTATGGAGTGACGCGTGCATCTGCTCCAAAGGTTTGAACGGGAACAGGCATCCCGACGTTCAAGAATTTGCAGGGTCTTGGAGACAGCGCTACCTTAGTACCTCGATTTTTGTTTGGCAAGCCGCCTGATGACTCCCAAGAACGATAAAAATACCCGCACCACGGGCCGCCCTACCCTCAATGAAGTGGCCCGCCTGGCTGGCGTCAGCCCGATTACCGCCTCCCGGGCCTTGCGCGGCATCAGCACCGTGGCCACCGAACTGGTGGAAAAAGTGCAAAAAGCCGCCGCCGAACTGAGCTACGTGGTCAACCCGGCCGCCCGTGCCCTGGCGTCTGCCCAGAGCCAGTCGGTGGTGGTGTTGGTGCCGTCACTGTCCAACCTGCTGTTTATCGAAACCCTGGAAGCCATCCACCAGGTGCTGCGGCCCAAGGGCTTTGAAGTGCTGATCGGCAACACCCACTATTCCCGCGACGAAGAAGAAGACCTGCTGCGCAACTACATGGCCTACCAGCCACGGGGTTTGCTGCTGACCGGGTTTGACCGTACGGAAAGTGCCCGGCGCATGGTGGAATCGAGCAATGTGCCGTGTGTGTACATGATGGACCTGGACCCGGGCGCCGGACTGAACTGCGTAGGATTCTCGCAATTGAACGCCGGGGAAACGGCGGCGGCGCATTTGATCTCACGGGGTCGCAAGCGGTTGGCCTACATTGGCGCTCAGTTGGACCAGCGCACGTTGTTGCGCGGTGAGGGCTTTCGCCGGGCGTTGCAGCAGGCGGGGTTGTACGACCCGGCACTCGAAGTGCTGACGCCACGGCCATCGTCGCTGGGCCTGGGTGGTGAGCTGTTCCTGCAACTGCTGGCCAGCCATCCGGACGTGGACGCGATCTTCTTTGGCAACGACGACCTGGCTCAGGGTGCGTTGCTGGAAGCGCTGCGCCATGGCATCAAGGTGCCGGACCAGATCTCGGTGCTGGGCTTCAATGACCTGCCGTCTTCCTCGTTCATGGTGCCGCGCTTGAGCAGCATCAGCACCCCGCGCGAAGCCATTGGCCGGCGGGCGGCAGAGCATTTGTTGACGGTGATGGCGGGCAACAAGATCGCCCGGCCGGTGGTGGACATGGGGTTTGAGTTGAAGGTGCGCGAGAGTACCTAGGCCGGTCCTGTATACGGGCCATCGGTAAAACGCTCTACGCTAGCCCTTGCGAGTATGAAAATCCACTGTGACTTCTGACAGTATACAAACCTGCGAAAGGCTCATTTAATCAAGCGACTATCCAGTAATAAGAGATAGCAACTGCACGTTAGATGGAGCATCTCGACATGAACCATTCCGACCAGTCCGACCAGTCCAGAATTAACGCACAACCCGTACTAAGCGGGACACTTAAGGTTGAGCAATCCGTAGATGGGCCTTTCGAAGCTACCAGCATTCGGTATGATTTTACCCGGGGCGATCTCTGGTTTCAGGGTGAGTACGTTGATGGATTAGGAAAAATTCAGCTTATTACCCTTGTCCTGCCTTACACGGAAGGTACATTTTCCGGCGGATTCAGCCCCAACGCTGAAGGCTATTACACCCGCCGTGCCAATGACACATCACAATCCTGGCATTCAGTGTCCGGCGATTACCAAGCCACCTTTATTAAACGCGCTGGAGATCTGGACGGAGAGTTCCAATTTCTGGGTTCTTGGCCAGGCTCGGAGAACCGGCAATTTAAGGGTACGTTCGATATTCAGACTGGCCCCTTAAGCGTAAAGCCAAACCAGCTTGAGTAGACTGCGCGAACGCATACAGGCGGTAGCTGTAGGAAGTGGCTGATGTTGATGGCAGCGCCTTGCTCCGTTGCCTACAGGTACGTCAGAATCCGCCGGCTTGTGCCCCTGGGTAGGGCTCTCTAAGGTTGCCCGGTCGCTGAATTTCTCAGTGATCGGGTTTAGTAGCCCGAACTGGTTCACTCTTAGTGCATGAGCTTCATCTGTCAGACGATTTTGTCTGTGCTTGATGGCGGCTGTGCGTAGGGCACCCTCGGGTGCGCCGGCTATGAGTGTCCACCGGTCTACTAACCTGCGCGCAGCTGCCTCCTTTTCGTTTAGTAGCGATGTGGGGGTGGCCTAATACAGGGCACTTACTATGTTCAAAGCAACTCCCAATCCTCCCACCTTATTCACCGTCAGCCCCGACGCCAGCAGCGAAAGTCTGATCGCCAACAGCTACGAGACGTTTTCCTCGGTCAGCACGTTATTGCTCGACCTGTCTGATGAACTCACCGGCAAAGACCGCGACACCGCATTGGCGATTCACCAGTTGAGTGAGTTGGGCGTATTGCTGATGGGCAAGCTGATGGACCTGGAATCACCCCTTATCTAACAGACCGCACGCGGTCAAAACTGTGGGAGCGGGCTTGCTCGCGAATGCGGTGTGTCATCCGACCTTTCCATCACTGATACACCACATTCGCGAGCAAGCCCGCTCCCACATTTTTGATCCTGCCCACTTAACAACCTCGCCGTGCCTTCTGGCCCCTGCTAAATTGCCCCCTGCCTTCTCACCCTCGTCAGGAAAGCACCATGGGCCATTCGCTGAAAATCCTCGGTCGCACTTCTTCCATCAACGTGCGAAAAGTCCTGTGGACCTGCCAGGAACTGTGCATCTCCTACAACCGCGAAGACTGGGGCATCGGCTTCGCCTCCACCCAGTCCCCCGAATTCCTGGCCCTGAACCCCAACGCCCAAGTCCCGGTGATGATCGACGACAACGGCGTGCTGTGGGAATCCAATACCATCTGCCGCTACCTCGTGGGCCTGCACCAACGCCACGACCTGTTGCCCACCGAGCCGGTCGCCCGTGCGAGGGTCGAGCAATGGATGGACTGGCAAGCCACCGAACTCAACCCGTCGTGGGGTTACGCCTTCCACGCTCTGGTACGCAAGAACCCGGACTACCAGGACCCGCAACGCATCAAAGCCGGGGTAAAAAGCTGGAACGACAAGATGGGCCTGCTTGAAGAGCAACTGATCAAAACCGGCGCCTACGTCGCCGGTAACGACTTCACACTCGCCGACATCCTCATCGGCCTGTCGGTGCACCGCTGGTGGATGACGCCCATGGAGCATCCGTCCTACCCGGCGGTCAGCGCTTACTACGAAACCCTCAGCCAACGCCCCGGCTTCAAAACCTTCGCCCTCGACGGCCACAACTAAAAACAAGGACTACCCAATGAACGGACTCAACGTACTACTCACCGGCGCCTGCGGCCGCATCGGCAAGACGTTTTTCCAAGCCTCGAAAGACCGCTACCGCTTCACCCTCACCGACCGCATCGAGCCGGATTTCGCCCTCGGCGAACACCGTTTCATCCCCGCCGACCTGAGCGACAAAACCGCCCTCGCCGCCCTGCTCGACGGGATTGACGTGATCGTGCACCTGTCGGGCATCCCCCACGCCAGCGCGACCTTCGACGAGTTGTTGCCCAACAATATCCTGGCCACCACCTACCTGTTCGAAGCCGCCGTGGCCGCGGGTGTGAAGCGCCTGGTGTTCGCCAGCAGTGCCCAGACCATCGAAGGCTACCCGGTAGACCGACAGATCACGCCGGGCATGCCCGTATTGCCCGCCAACCTGTACGGCGTCAGCAAATGCTACGGCGAAGCCCTGTGCGGTTTTTACGCGGCCAAAACCCCGCTCTCCACCATCGCCCTGCGCATCGGTGCGTTTGAATTCCCCGAAACCCACGACCTGAACAACGCCCGCGACCTCAGCGCCTGGCTCAGCCCCCGCGACGCCGTGCAACTGCTGCAACGCTCGGTGGAAACCATCGGGGTGAAACACCTGATCGCCCATGGCATTTCCAATAACCGTTTCAAACGCCTGGACCTCAGCGAAACAACCCGTGTGCTGGGTTACCAACCGGTGGATGATGCGTTCCAGGCATTCGAGATCCCGATCACTTATTGAGTCTTCTGCCCATGTCTTCACCCTCTCTTGCAGACGGTATCGACCCGATCCGCGCCGCCCACATCAGCGCGCGCATTGATCGGTTGCCCGCCGTCGCCACCGTCTGGCGCCTGGTGGCGCTGCTGTCGATTGGCGGCTTTTTCGAGCTGTATGACTTGTTCCAGACTGCCTATATCAGCCCCGGCCTGATCAGTGACGGAATTTTCCACACCGGCAGCCAGGGCGTATTCGGCTTCTCCGACCAGGCGGCCTTTGCCTCGGCGACCTTTCTCGGCCTGTTCCTCGGCGCCAGCCTGCTCAGCCCGATTGCCGACCGCTACGGGCGCCGGGCGATCTTCACCTTTGCGTTGATCTGGTACACCGTCGCCACCGTGTTGATGGGTATCCAGACCTCCGCCCTGGGCATCATCTGCATGCGCTTCCTGGTGGGCATCGGCCTGGGCATCGAACTGGTGACCATCGACGCCTACCTCTCGGAACTGGTGCCCAAGCGCATGCGCAGCTCGGCGTTTGCCTTTGCGTTTTTCATCCAGTTCCTGTCGGTGCCGGCGGTGGCGTTGATGTCGTGGTGGCTGGTACCCCAGGCACCGTTCGGGATTTCCGGCTGGCGCTGGGTAGTGGTGAGCAGTGCGGTATTTGCGCTGTTTATCTGGCAACTGCGCAAGCGCCTGCCGGAATCGCCGCGCTGGCTCGCACAAAAAGGCCGTTTCGAGGAAGCCGGGCAGATCATGGACAGCCTCGAAGCGCGCTGCCGGAAAGACCACGGCAAGCCACTCGATGAGCCGGAACCGCAAGCCGTCAGCGTGCAGGGCCAAGGGCGCTTCGCCGATATCTGGCAACCGCCGTACCGGCGCCGGGCGTTGATGCTGATTGTGTTTCATGTGTTCCAGGCCATCGGCTTTTTTGGCTTCGGCAACTGGCTGCCGGCGCTGCTCTCGGGCCAGGGCGTGAGCGTCACTCACAGCCTGGGCTATGCCTTCATCATTACCCTCGCCTACCCGTTGGGGCCGCTGCTGTTTGTGAAGGTGGCGAACCGGTTTGAGAACAAATGGCAGATTGTCGGCTCGGCGCTCGGCGCGGTGATCTTCGGCAGTTTGTTCGCGCTGCAAACCACCGCCGTGGGCCTGGTGATCTGCGGGGTGATGATCACCTTCTGCAACGCCTGGCTGAGTTTCAGTTATCACTCCTACCAGAGCGAACTGTTCCCCACCAACATCCGCGCCCGGGCGGTGGGTTTCTGCTATTCGTTCAGCCGGTTGTCGACGGTGTTCAGCAGCCTGTTGATCGGCGTGATCCTCGAACACCTCGGCACGCCCGGCGTGTTGGCGTTTATCGCCAGCAGCATGTTGATCGTGATGATCACCATCAGTTGGTTCGGCCCGCGCACCCGCAACCTGGCGCTGGAGAACATTGCCCACTAGCGGCAAACAATGGCCGGCGGCACGCCAACGCTTGCCGACGGTAGCGGCCAAAAGCCCCGTAAACACGGGGCCATACCACTGGGCACGCTAATTGCTCCACCTGTGGCACCGCCCACATCCACAGGTGTCCTGATCATGCTGATCAACAACAACCCCCAGGCTCAGTCTACGATCCAACGCATCAAGCGCGCAGACATGGACCCGGCCAACGCCGCGGCCAGCGCGCTGTACAGCGGTGCCGCGCAAAACGTGCAACAGGGCACTACCACTGTATCGACCACACAGGCAGCGGCCGACGCCACTGCCGACAACATCAATGCCGCCTTCGCCAAGACCCGTGTGCAGTTGCAAGCCACCACCGCAACCGCCTCGACCACCGATACGGCCAAGACTGACTCCACCACGTCGGCCCGCAGTGACTTCACCGACTACATGAAAAAAAGCCCGGCCGAGCGCATCCGCGAGCAACTGCTCAAGGAACAGGGTTTGACCGAGGATGATGTGAAGAACATGCCTCAGGACAAGCAGGATGCTATTTCCAAGGAAGTTGCAGAACGCCTGAAGGAGCAGCAGGCGCAGCAGGTAGCGGCGAAGACCGCTGACCCGCAGGCGCAGACGGTGAAAGAGACCCTGGCTGCGATCTAAGCGCTGACAATACAAACCCTGGTCAGGGAACTTGCTGGAGTGAGGGAGCTGCTGTGGCGAGGGAGCTTGCTCCCGCTGGAGTGCGCAGCGCTCCCAGGATTTTGGGGCCGCTTCGCAGCCCAGCGGGAGCAAGCTCCCTCGCCACAGCAAGCTCCCTCGCCACAGGTTATTTCTCGGCCATAACGGTGTGTTACTGCAGTTGCAGTGTGGAATTGAACTGACTGATCGCATCCACCACATGCCGTGACCCTTCCTGAATCTCCAGGATCACCTGCCCCGCCTCATTCGCCAGCTCCACCCCAAGCCCCGTGCGGCTCAGGCTCGACTGCATGCTCGACACCGCGCTGATCGACAGGTCGTGGTTCTTGCGCACCACATCCACAATCTCGATCGTCGCCTGGCTGGTGCGCGCCGCAAGGCTGCGCACCTCATCCGCCACCACCGCAAACCCGCGCCCATGCTCGCCCGCCCGGGCCGCTTCGATCGCCGCATTCAGCGCCAGCAGGTTGGTCTGGTCGGCGATGCCGCGGATGGTCTGGACGATGGTGCCGATGATGTCCGACTGCTTGCTCACTGCGTCGATGCTCACGGCCGCTTCGTTAAGGTCACGGGAAATTTCTTCGATGATCTGCACGGTCTGCTGCACCACTTCCGAACCCTTGCGGGCGCAGGCGTCGTTTTGCACCGAGGTGGCGTGAGCCGAGTCGGCAGCCGTGCGCAAGGTGGTGACCTGGTCGGTGATGTCGCTGGCGAACTTCACCACTTTGTACAGGCGCCCGTTGGCATCGAAGATCGGGTTGTAGGAGGCTTCCAGGAACAGCGTTTGGCCGAATTTGTCTTTGCGCTCAAACCGGTGGGAGTGATATTCGCCGCGATTGAGCGAGGCCCAGAATGCCTTGTAGGCCGGCGATTCGGTCTCACCGCGATGACAAAACAGACTGTGGTGCTGGCCGACGATTTCACTGAGGGAATATTTCACCGTCTTCAGGAAGTTGTCGTTGGCATTCAGGATCTGGCCTTGCGGGGTGAATTCAATGACCGCCATGGAGCGGCCGATGGCATCGATCAGGCTCTGGTTTTCATGCTCGCGGTGAATCCGCGCCGAGATGTCCGAGGCCACCTTGATCACGCTCTGCACCTGGTTGTCGGTACCGATTACCGGCATGTAACTGGCCTCCAGCCACACTTCCTGGCCATGCTTGTTCAACCGCATGAAGGTGCCACTGAGGGGCTCGCCCCGCGCCAGGTCGCGCCAGAGCTTGGCGTAGGCGTCGGTGTGGGTGTAGGCCTCTTCGCAGAAAATCCGGTGATGCTTGCCGCGAATTTCTTCGGCGCGGTAGCCCATGGTCTTGCAGAAATTTTCATTGGCATCCAGCACGATGCCGTCGCGATCAAACTCGATCATTGCCATGGAACGGCTGATGGCGGCCAATTTGGCTTTGGCTTCGGTAAGGGCGCAGGAGAAACGTTCGATTTCCAGCAAGTCGGATTTGTGTTGGCGGTTGAACATGTCAGATCACCCTTTATTTTCCCGACGCCCAGGCGGGCGCATTCCATTCACGGTTTGAATCTTGATCGCAGACCTTTATGGAGAAACCCATCCGAAACGCTTTATATGCCGAGCGTCATCAACGGTTCTGGGTGAGCATAGACAGGCGTTGTCGCTATGCAAGGCCACTAGTCAGCCAGCATTTGCAACAAAGCATTAACCACTGCGGAAGGCGGTTGGTGGCGTGATGTCACCAACGCAAACTCGCGATGCACCGGCTCCGCCAGCGGCATGATGCGCAAGCCGTGGCGCTGGGCCGGCAGGGTCATCTCGGGCACCAGCGTCACTCCCACGCCTTCACGCACCAGGCTGAAAGCGCTGTTCCACTCGCGCACTTCCACCCGCACCTCGCGCAGCACCAGGCCGGCTTCCTGCGCCAGGCTGCGGGCGTTGACGGTGCAGCCGCCGGTGGCAAGCACGAACGGTTGCTCCACCAACTCTTCCAGCGTGACCGTTGCCTGCGCCGGGCGCCGGGAAAACCCGTGGGCCATCGGCAGCACCGCCACCCAGTTATCGCGCCCCAGCACGGCGGCATTGCGCTCGGACGGCGGGTTGAGCACCACGCCCAGGTCGATCAGATTCGCGTCGAGCAAGGTGTTCACTTCATCGTCGGTCACTTCCAGGGCTGTGACCTCGATGCCGGGGTAAAGCTGGTTGAACCGACGCAGCAGCGGCGGCAGGAACACCGCCAGCACCATGGGGAAACTCGCGATGCGAATCGTCCCACGCAGCATCGGCCGCGCTTCGTCCACGGTGGTGCGAATCGCCTGCAAGGCCCCGAGCATCACCCGCGCCTGCTCGATCACTTGCAGGCCCAGGGCGGTAGGCACGGTCTGACGCGCCTCACGCACAAACAACTGCGCACCGAGGTTGGCCTCCATGGCCGCCATCGCCTGGCTGGCGGCGGACTGAGTCATGCCCACCCGTTCGGAGGCCGCAGTGATGCTGCCGTTGTCCGCCACGGCCACCAGCAGGCGCCAGTGCATCAGGTTCATCATGGCAGTAGCTGTCCTTATGGCAGGATTCTGAAAGATTAATTTTACCCAAGGTGCCATGCCCACGAAACTGAAGGCAACTGTCCTGCGGAGTTGCCCCGATGAAGCTGTATTTTTCCCCGAATGCCTGTTCCCTCGCCTCCCATATCGCGCTGCGGGAATTGGCCCTGCCGTTTGAATTGATTCGCGTCGACAACCAGAAAAAGCTCACGGCTGACGGTGATGATTTCCTGCAGATCAACCCCAAGGGCTACGTGGCCGCACTGCAACTGGACAACGGCGAGGTACTGACCGAAGGCGCCGCCATCCTGCAATACCTGGCCGACCGGGTACCCGCAGCGGGCCTGGCGCCGGCCAATGGCAGCTGGGAGCGGGTGCGTTTGCAGGAGTGGCTGAACTTTGTCTCCAGCGAGATTCATGGCGGGCTGGGTGTGTTGTTCAAGGACGCGATTCCCGATGAGGTGAAGGCGCTGTTCAAGGCCACGCTGTTCAAGCGCTTTGCGATTCTGGTGCAGACCCTGGAGCGCCAGGATTACCTGCTGGGCGCGCAGTACTCGGTGGCGGATGCGTACCTGTTTGTGGTGCTGCGCTGGGCGGGGTTGTTTGATATCGACTTGCAGCAGTGGCCGGCGTTGGCGAAGTTTCAGCAGCGGGTGGGCGAGCGGCCGGCGGTGATTGCCGCCCTGGCCGCTGAAAATCCATGACCTGAAATGCGATCAACCTGTAGGAGCTGGCTTGCCTGCGATAGCGATGGTGAATCCAACACCGCTATCGCAGGCAAGCCAGCTCCCACATTGGGTCTTCATAGTTTTAGAGAATGGGTTTCAAGCCATCGTTTTCGATGAATGCGCTGAACGCCAACACATCCACCGACCCCGAACGATCCTGATCCAGGTGCGCCACCTGGCGGCGCACCGCCTGATGAATACGCCGGGTGCCCTGCCCCAGTTGAACCGTGCCGCGCAGGTCTACCGCCTGCGCCGCCACGATCAACTCAATGCTGCCCAGCCACACCACGCGCTGCACCAGTTGCCGGGTTTTCTCGACCACCGCCAGCGCCTGCCCCGCGTAATCTTCCACGCGATCCGCCACCGGCACGCTCACCGCCGGGATCGGATTGGCCAAGTGCCCGATCTCCGCCACCAACGCCGAACCGGTGCGCTGCAAGGCGGCCATGCCCACGTGCCCGGGCTGGTTGATCAGAAAGCGCGGCAGTTCACTGGAGGCCGGCGACAGCAACTTGGCAATCCGCTCGGCGCTGCACACCGCCACGCGGCTCAACGCCAGGCCCAAGCCTTCGGCCGCCAGCGCGAGATGGGTGCTGTCGAAATTGGCCGTGGCCAGCACCAACGCGTCTTCGCTGATCAACGCCGGATTGTCCGCACCGCTGGCAAGCTCCAGCTCAACCACTTCACGCAGTTGCCGCATCGCTTGATGCGCCGCGCCTTGAACCACCGTGGCACAGCGAAAGCTCAGCGGGTCCTGTAGCCGACGCGGGTTGTCGGCCAATTCGCCGCCCGCCAGCAATTCCAGCAACGCCGCTGATTGCCCGCTTTGCCCCGGCGCCGGGCGCAACCGCGAAGCCCACGGCTGGAAAGGACTGAGGTTGGCCCGATAGCCTTCACACGACAACGCCAGCCCCGCCAACATGGCCTGCAATGCCTGTTCGGCCTCGGCCACCAGCAACGCGCCAAGGCCGATGCTCGCGGAGTTGGCCGACACCAGCGCCAGGCCATCCTTGCCCGTCAATGGCACGTTCAGCGCCAGACTCAAATGCGCCAACGGCGCCAGGTCGCTCTCGCCCAACGAGCCGAGCAACGGCACCGCGGGCTCCATGCCGCAGTTGAGTAACGCCAACAGCGCCTGCGCCGCACCCGGCGAAATACCCGAACGCCCCTGGGCCAACCCGGCCAGGCGGGCTGCGGTGATCGCGCGTAATTCCTCACGCTTGGCCAGGCGGCCAACGCCCACCGCACGCCCCAAAGGAATGTTTGCCTGCACCGGCGCAACCTGCGTATCCACCGCTGCACCGAGGCCGGTGGTCACCCCGTAAATCGGTGTGCCTTCAGCCACCAGCCGCAGCAACAGTCGATGCCCTTCGTCGATACGTTGGCGGGCCGCATCGCTGAAGTCAGCCGGTGCGTCTTGCCGGGCAATCGACAGTAAATCCTCAATCGTCAAACCGGCGGGATCGAAGTGAATCATGCCCAGCGCAACCGCTGGCCGATCCCCAGGCGTCTGGATTTTTCCAGCAGTGCGTGGCCCAGGGCAATATCGCTGAGGCTCAAGCCACGGTGCCAGAACAGGATGGTTTCCTCGGGGGTTTCCCGGCCGTTCTTCAAGCCGGCGACGATCTGCCCCAACTCGGCATGCAAGGTCTCGGCGCTGAGTTTTCCGGCGTCGACATGGGCGCGCAATGCGCCGAACATCCCGCCCTTGCACTGGCCCCAATCGTCCACCACCAGCTTGTGCATGATGTCGGTCAACGACAGTTCCACCGCGCTCATGGTGCCGTAGGGCACGACGAAGGCACCGGGCTTGATCCACTCGGTGTGCAGCAACGGTTGCGGCTGATCCAGGCGTGAAGCTTCCACCACGATGTCGGCGCCGCGCACCGTGGACTCCCAGTCGTCGGTGACAATCACCGGCTTGCCGAGGTCGCGGCGCAGGCGTTCGGCGAAGGCTTCGCGGCTTTCACTGCGGCGCGAGTGCACGCGGATTTCGTCGAAGTCGAACAGGTGGTCCAGCAGCCGCACGTTCCAATACGCCGTGCCACGGGCACCGATGTGCGCGAGGATTTTGCTGTCGGGCCGGGCCAGGTATTTGGCACCGATGGCGGTGACGGCGCCGGTGCGCATGTCGGTAATCGCCGAGGCGTCGAGGATGGCCTTGGGGATGCCGGTGGCCGGGTCCAGCAGGTTGAGAATCGCCAGTTCCGAGGGCAGGCCCTTGCGGTAGTTATCGACAAAGTCGCCCACCACCTTGACCCCGGCGTAGCCGATTGCGCCGCCCAATACACCGCGCAGCACGTTGAAGTGGCCGTTGATTTCACCGCCGGGAATCAGGTGCATGCGCGGCTCGATCACCGCCTCGCTGCGGCCCTGGATCGCCAGGCTGGATTCGATGGCGTTGAGGATTTCGTCGTTGGTCAGGGCCAGTTCGTCGATGTCCAGGCCGTTGAGGAAGTCGATGTAGATCGGTTGCATGGTCTGCTCACTGATGGGTTGCGAAGGTCGATGCTGAAGATGCTTTTATGGGGTGAGGGAGATTGCTGTGGGGAGGGAGCTTGTTGTGGTGAAGGAGCTTGTTGTGGTGAGGAGCTTGCTGTGGTGAAGGAGCTTGTTGTGGTGAGGAGCTTGCTGTGGCGAGGGAGCTTGCTGTGGCGAGGGAGCTTGCTCCCGCTGGAGTGCGCAGCGCTCCCGCCTTTTTTGGGGCCGCTACGCAGCCCAGCGGGAGCAAGCTCCCTCGCCACCGCAAGCTCCCTCGCCACAACAGCTCTTTCCCTAAAGCAAGCTCCCTTGCCACAGCAAACTCCCCCCACAGCAAGCTCCCTCGCCACAGGGATCAAGTTAAGGGGCCTTGAACACAACCTGCTGCACATCGACCTTTTTCGGGATCAGGCCGTTGGCAAAAAACGCGTCGGCCGTACGTTGCTGGTTGGCGATATCCACCGCTTCCAATGGCCGGCTCGGCGTCGGCGAGCGGTGCTGGAAGTAACTCTCCACCACCGCCGGCTGCAAGCCCAATGTCTTGGCCATCAGCGCGACGCTTTCATCATGCTGGTCCAGCGACAACCGCTGCGCCTGGGCAAACACCTTGAGAATCGCCGCAATCGCCTGCGGGTGCTGCTTGGCAAACGGCCCGCTGGCGATGAAGAAACTGCCCGCCGGGTTCAGCCCCTGGCCATCCCCCAGCACCTTCGCCGAACCGTCCACCACGGCCGCCGAGTAGTACGGGTCCCACACCACCCAGGCGTCGACCTTGCCTTGTTCAAACGCGGCACGGCCGTCGGAGGGCGACAGGTACACCACGTTCACGTCCTTCCACTGCAAGCCGGCACGCAGCAAACTTTTGAGGAACAGGTTGTGGGCGCTGGAACCCTTGAGCAACGCCACGCGCTTGCCCTTGAGTTCGGCCACGCTTTGCACGGTGCTGTCCTTGGGCAGCAGGATGGCTTCGGTGCGTCCGTCATTGGGCTCGACGCCGATGTAGCGAATGTCGATGCCGGCAGCCTGGGCGAAGATCGGCGGGATGTCGCCGATATTGCCGATGTCGATGCTGCCGCCATTCAGGGCTTCGATCAGCGGCGGGCCGCCGAGGAATTCGATCCACTCGACCTTGGTGCCCGGCAACCCTTGCTCGAACAGGTGATGCTCACGGGCGAGCACCATGCTCACCGAGCTTTTCTGGTAGCCGACGCGCAGGGTGGCCGGTTCTGCCGCCAGCAGCGGCCCGGCGCACAGTGCCAGCAGTGTGGCTGCGATGAGCTTGCGCATCAGAGACTCTCCTTGACCTTGGCCGCGACGTCCGCCGGCACCCATTGCTGCCAGACCTGCGGCTGTTCTTTCAGGAACGCTTCGGCCACCTGGCGCGGCGCGGTACGTTTCTCGGCCATTTGCGCGAGGATGCCGTTGAGCAGGTCAATCGGCAGGTCGACTTTTTCAAAGAACGTCACCAGTTGCGGGTACTGCGCCTTGAACGGCGCCGACACGCCAATCGCCAGGTGCGCTGGCATCGAACGAGTACCGATGGGGTGCGGGTTGTTGGCGTCGGCCAGGGTCTTCCAGGCTTCGGCGTTGAACGGTGGTTCTTCCAGTTTGATCAACTTGAAGCGCCCCAGCAGTGGCGTCGGCGACCAGTAGTAGAACAGCACCGGCTTGCCGCGACGGATCGAGGATGCAACCTCGGCATCCAGCGCCGCGCCGGAGCCGGTGCGGAAGTTGACGTAGCTGTCGGTCAGGCCATAGGCCTTGAGTTTCTGGCTGTTGACGATCTCCGAGGTCCAGCCGGTGGGGCTGTTGAGGAAGCGCCCACGGGTCGGGTCTTCGGGGTCGCGGAACACGTCTTTGTAGCGGGCCAGGTCGGCGACGGATTTAAGCTCCGGGGCCAGGGGTTTGATGCCCCGTTCGGCGTCGCCCTTGATCACGTATTCCGGCACCCACCAGCCTTCGGTGGCACCTTTGACGGTGTCGCCCAGGCCGAACACCTTGCCTTCGCTTTCGGCCTTGACCCACGCCGGACTGCGCCCGGCCCACTCTTCGCCGATCACCTGGATATCGTCCTTGGCCAGGGCGGCCTCCAGGCTCACGGTGCTGCCGGGCAAGGTGTCGGTGGGCAGGCCATAGCCTTTCTCGACGATCAGGCGCAGCACTTCGGTGATCAGGCTGCCGCTTTCCCAGGTGATGTCACCAAAGTGGATCGGTTTGGCAGGTTCGGCGGCCGTGGCTGATTGTGCCAGGACGGTGAGTACCAATAGCGAGCCACCGAGCAGGTTTTTTAGTGTTCTCATGAGTAGCCTCTTGGAGATTCAAAACAGATCCAGAGTGGGCAGTGTCAGTGTGGGAGCTGGCTTGCCTGCGATGCAGACACCTCGGTTTTCCAGGAAGACCGAGGTGATGCAATCGCAGGCAAGCCAGCTCCCACAGTTGATCTCCACACCCTTCAAGATCAGGGTTTAAAAGTCATAACTGAGCCGCGTGTAGTAAAACGCCCCTTCCGGCGCCGTCGGCGACAGGTAGCTGTATTGCTGGCCCGGGGTCTGGCGCAAACGGGTGTTGTAGTCGTCAGGCTTGCTGTCGAACAGGTTGTTGACGCCCACCGACACCCGCAGTTGTTTGGTGAAGGCGTAGTTCACGTCCAGGTCGGTGGTCCATTGCGCGCTGAAGGTCTGGTCGTACTGGGCGTTGGCTTCGCTGGAGGCATATTTGCGGTACTTGCCGTAACGGGTTTCGTTGAGGGCGATGGTCCATTGGTTGAGTTTGTGGACCGCGCCAAACACCAGCTTGTCTTCCGGGTAACCGTGCTCCAGGAAGCCACGGGATTCACGGGTCAGCACTTCGAAGCCGTTGGGGTTTTCGTGGACCTTTTCGATAGTGGTGCGGGCCTTGGTGTAGCCCGCCGACAGGTTCAGGTTGCCGAACTGCTCAAGGTCCAGGTTGTACTTGCCCACGATGTCGACGCCGCGGGTGCGGGTGTCGGCGGCGTTGGTCATGAACTGCGCCCAGGAGTACTGGCCGTAGCCGGCGTCCTTGAGGATCTGCTCGGCCAGCGGCCCGGAAATACCACCGCTGAACAGCAGGCGGTCACGAATCGAAATCTGGTAGGCGTCGATGGTCAGCGAGGCCTGGTCGGTTGGGCGCAGCACCAGGCCCAGGGAGAAGTTGGTGGACTTCTCGGGCTTCAGCGGCTGTGCACCTAGGGCTCGGGCGGCCGGGTTGTCGGCCGGCAGCATGCGGGTCAGCACCGGGTTGCCGTTGGCGTCGAGGTTGGTGGTGGTGGTCCAGGAGGTGCCGATCTGGCCCAGGCTGGGCGCGTGGTAGGCATTGTTGACCGTGGCCCGCAGGCCGACTTTCGGGGTGAAGTCATAGCGCGCCGAGAGTTTGCCGGTGGTGGCTGAACCGAAGTCCGAGTAGTGCTCGGTACGCCCGGCAATGCCCACCTGGAGCTTGTCGGTAACCTGGTTTTCCAGGCCGAAATACACGCCGCCCACATCACGCTTGAAGGTGCCGGCGTCGTCCGGGGTCAGGCCCGAGGCCTGCACCGCACCAACCTGCACGCCGTCGATGCCACCGTAGGAATAGGAATCGTAGTCGCCGGCCTCCAGCCGGTATTGCTCATGCCGGTAGGCGACGCCCGCTGAAACGGTGAGTGGATGGCTCGACCAGTCGACGTTCAGATCCTTGGCGTAATCCAGGGTGATGTTGGTCTGGTCGTTGACCAGGGTGGCGACGTTGAACTTGGTCGGGCTGTTGATCCCGTAGCTTGGGTTGACGGTGTTGAAAGCCAGTTCGTCGTGCTCGTCGCGGCCATAGGTGGCGCTCAAATCGAAGCGGCCGATGCTCTCGTCTTCATAGCGGGTGCCGACGGTGACGGCGCCGTCTTCATAGCGATAGCGGTATTTCGGGATGGTGCCATTGGGGTAGATCCCGGCCACGTTGTTCGGGCTGCTGGCCAGCAGCGGCGGCGTGTTGTTCACCGAAGTGTCCTGGCCGAAGGTGGCGAAACTGTAGAGGCGCCATTGGTCGTTCAGGCCGATTTCGGCGTTGGCCGCCAGGTTGTATTTGTCGCGCCCGGCACCGCCCCAGCGCGGGTCTTGTACCTGGCCGTCGGCGACGTATTTGTCGCCGATGTCATCGGGTTTGTTGTTCAGGGTGTTGAAGCTCAGGGTCAGGAAACCATCCCCCGGCAAGCCGATGCCGTACCAGCCATCGGTGGTTTTGCTGAAGCCGTCGCCCTGGGCGTATTTGCCCAGTTGGGTGTTGATGCCGCCACCGCTGTCGCGCTCCTTGAGCACGATGTTGACCACCCCCGCCACCGCGTCCGAACCGTATTGCGCCGAGGCACCGTCGCGCAGCACTTCGACGTGATCGATGGCGCTGATGGGGATCATGTCGAGGTCCACCGGCTGCGCGCCAATGAACGGCACGCCACCGGAAATGTTCACCACCGCCGAGGTGTGCCGGCGCTTGCCGTTGATCAGCACCAGGGTCTGGTCCGGGGACAAGCCGCGCAGGGAGGCGCCTTTCGGGTCCTGGCCGCGGGTGGCGCTGTTGTTCTGCGGAAAGTTGAACGAGGGCAGCAGTTGGAACAGCGCCTGGTTGAGGCTGGTGGCGCCGGTTTGCTTGAGTTCTTCGGCGTTTATCACATCCACCGGGGCGCTGCTGGTGAGGGCCGTGGCGTCGCTGCGACGGGTACCGATGGCGACCACACGGTCGAGGGTCGGCGCCTGGGCTTCGGCGGTTTGCGCCTTGATGCTGTTGCTGGCAGGCGCGACTTTGGCGCCTTCCTTGATGATGAATGCACCGTCCGGGCTGACCTGGACTTGCAGGCCGGTGCCCTTGAGCGCGGCGTCTACCGCCTGTTGCGCCGACAGCGAACCGTCGACCCGCGCCGAGGAATAATTGCCCAGCTGCGGCGTGAAGGAAATCACCTGGCCGCTCTGGCGGCTGATGTTCAGCAGCACTTCGTCCAGCGGGCCGGGCGCGATGTGGTAGACCTGGCGCGCCTCTTCGGCGCTGGCAGCGAAAGACAGGAACAGACTGGCCAACGGCACCAGGGCAAAGGTTCGAAGCGGTGTACGGTTGAATGGGCTCACGTTGGCTCCCCCCAAGGAAACTCCTGAGCGCTGCTCCCCGCAGCGCTTACGGGAGTGATGTGGGATGGCCGGGGGAAAACTTGCAGATCGTTTGGTTATGTCGTTAGAACCGACATTCGGAAACGACGCGGTCAACTGTGGGAGCTGTCGAGCTTTAGCGAGGCTGCGATGGTATCGCTGCGGTACATCTGCGAGGCCGAGGTGCTCGCATCGCAGGCAAGCCAGCTCCCACATTGACCGAGGTGAACCGTTTTCAGGCGGCACTGACGGTCACCCACAACCCGGTCCGGCGGGTGATGTGGATCGGCAGGGTACGTGCCAGGGTGTCGAGGATCTGGTCGGGATTGTCGAGGCGGTACAGGCCGCTGACCCGCAACCCTGCCACCGCCGGATCGAGGCGCAGCACACCGTTGTGATACGGGCGCAGTGCGTCGATCACCTCCACCAGCGGGCGGTCGCGCACTTGCAGGAAGCCATCGATCCAGGCGGTCGCGCCCGAGGAACTGGCGAGCACCGGTCCGAAGCCGAAGCGGTCATAAGTCACCTCGTGCCCGGCCTCCAGTTGCAGGCGTTCACCGTTCTGGCCGTCGATCTCCAGGGCGCCGTTGAGCGCCACCACGTGGCCCTGCCCTTCGCGCTCACGCAACAGCAGGCGATTGCCATCGGCGCGCACTCGGGCCTGGTCGGTCTGGATGAAAAACGGCCGGTGGCTGTCCTTGGCGATCTTCGCCAGCAACTCACCGTCGCGCAGGCGCACCACGCGGCGTTGTGGGTCGAATTGAATATCGGCGGCACTGCGGGCGTTGAGCAGTAACTCGCTGCCATCGGCCAGCTCTACAGTGCGCCGTTCGCCGGTGCCGGTGCGGATATCGGCGGTCAAATCCTCCACCACCGGCCGGGCCAGCCAACCGGCGCCCAGCACCAGGCCAGCGCCCACCAGGGCGCCGCGCAATACGGTGCGGCGGCTGGATGGCGCGTCCAGTGCCTGCTGCAATACCTTGCCGCTGACGCCTTGGGCCTGCGGAATTTGAAACACACCGAGGCGGGTTTCCAGTTGTTGGCACAAGGCTTCGTGACGCGGGTCTGCGGCACGCCACTGATGGTAACGCTGCCAGTCGGCGGCACTCGCCTCGCCGGAGCGCAGCAACACCACCCAGCGAGTGGCGCTGTCGATCAGGTCGTCGCTCATTCCAGGCACAGCCGCAGGCAGCGGTTGACGGCACGGGTCATGTAGTCGCTGACCGAGCGTTGGGAAATGCCCAGCTCGGCCGCGATTTCCGGGTAGGTCAGGCCATTGAGTTGCGACAGCAGAAAGGTCGCCTTGACCTTGGCCGGCAAGCCGTCGAGCAACTGGTCGATGGCCTGCAGGGCTTCGAGCATCTGCGCCAAATCCTCAGGGGATGGCGCGGGCGAGGTTTCGTCCTGGTCGAGGGCGTCGAGGTAGGCGCGCTCCAGGTCACGGCGACGCCACAGCTGGTACATCAGGCGTTGGGCAATGGTGGTGAGCAAGGCGCGTGGCTGGCGGATCGGCGCCACGCCCGGGGAACTCAGGAGCTGGACGAAGGTGTCGGCGGCGATGTCTTCGGCGTGGGCACGGGAATCGAGATGGCGGTGCAAACGGCCGCACAGCCAGTCGTAATGACTGCGGAATAATCCGCCCACGTAATCGCTGTGAGAAGTGTCGGCGCCGGACATAGTGGCTCCATCTGAGTAGGTTGCGCGTTATGTCCGGTGTTCCGGTGGAGCGATCCTAGCAAGGCTGCTTATTCTTTAATAATATTTAAAAGGTATTTTTATATAACCGATCGTTCCCACGCTCTGCGTGGGAATGCCGCCTTGGACGCTCTGCGTCTGCTTTGAAATGGTGACGCAGAGCGTCACAGGATGCGTTCCCACGCGGAGCGTGGGAACGATCATTGGAGGCGTGGATAACCCAAGGCTTTTGCCTGCTGCCGGTAATCCAGCAGCACCTGGTAATCCGCTTCGCTGGCGGGCAGCACTTCGTGTACGCCGAGGGTTTGCACCACTTCGGGCAGATCCTGCAAGGCCAGGTTCATGGCCTCCCGCAGGTGTTCACTTGAGCCCGGCGCGCTGATGTAAGGCAGCGTCGGGCTGGGCGCACTGCGGGTGACGATCCTCAGCCCGGCCACTTCCTCTGGCGCAAAACGGGCGAGGTAGTCGAAGGTCACGCTGTCGATGGCGGCAAGGTCGGCGCGGTTTTCCCGCAGCCAGCGCAGGCTTTCGCGATGGGCGCCGCTGATGCCGACTTCGGCAAAGAACCGACCGCCCTGCTGCAGCGGCGCCAGGCGTTCGCGCAGCAGGTTCATGCCGCTGTTGGAGTCATGGCCGTTGATCACGCCGCGGCTGTCTTGGAAGTCGGCCAAGGCAACGCGGGGATTGTCGTCGCGGGTCAGCAGCAGGCTGCAATGCTGGCCGCTGCTGCTGTGGGGCAGTTCGTAGCGCGGGCGGCCAATCACCTGGACTTGCCCGCGCAGCTCGGTCATCAGCGGGTAGCCGCAGGTTTGCGTCAGCAGCAATTGCGGGGCGCGCCACAGGCTGCGCAGGTCGAGATGATCAGCCTTGCGGCGGGTCGCGCCCAGGCGCTCAAGGATGCGCGAAAGCCAGCGCTCATTGGCCTGTTGCACCTGCTGCGGCGCCACGTACATCAGCAGTTCGGCGTAGCGGTCACTCATGGTCGTCTCTCAAGCAAAGGGGTGCCGTGGGCTGTCGATGGCCTTGAGCCCGTGACGGCCGATCAACTGGCCGTAACCCTGCACCAGGAACCCGCCGCTGCGCGCCACCCATTGTTCACGCCGCGCGCGGTACACGGTGGGCAGCAAATACCACGGCAGCTTCGGCAAGTCGTGATGCACCAGGTGCAGGTTATTGTTGAGGAACAGCCAGGTCCACGGCCAGGCGGCTTCGTTAAGCACCGTGCGCTGTTCCGGTTGTGGGTGCGGGCGATGCTCATAGTAGGAACGGATCGCCGCCACCGACAAGGCCGGCACGCTGACCAGCGCCACGTAGTGCCACACCGGCAGCACGCTGTAGTGGGCGATGAAGGTCAGCATCAGCACGGTCACGGTGCCATGGCTCAGCCACATCAGCCACGCCTGGCGCTGGCCTTCGCGCAGGCGCCTGACCTCGTTGCGCGCCAGCTTCCACAGCGCCAGCGGCGAACCCAACAGGAAGCGCCCCAGGACGGTCTTGGTCAGCCAATGCAAGGTGCGCTCGAACAGCGAACTGTCGTCCCACTGCCGCTGATTCAGGTAGCGGCTTTCCGGGTCGACACCGGGCACCGTCAGGTCTTCGTCGTTGTGGTGCACCAGGTGGCAGTTGCGGTACAGGGTGTAGGGGTACCAGACGGCAAACGGTGCGTAGCCGAGGAGTTTGTTCAAAGCAGTGAAGCGGGTGGGATGGCCGTGCAGCAGTTCGTGTTGCAGGGACATCCACAGCGTCACGAGCGGGATCAACAGTGCGGTACTCAGCCACAGGCCAAGCCAGTGGCTGGCGAGGATCACCGCAAACCAGCCGGCATAGACGCCGATCAACAGCAGCCAGGTCGGCCACTCGGTGCGGGCGGTAAAGGTCTGGGCCAGGGCTTCGATTTCCCGGCGCTGGGTTTCATCAAGGTAGTTGGACATCGGCAGCTCAGGGCAGGCGTGGCCGACGAAAAAGTCGGCTTCATCCTGCTCTGTGCAATGGGGCGGAAAAATCTTGCAGATCGTTTGGTGCTTAGCTTAGAACTTAATGACCGAACAGGTTGCTGTCGGTTTTCTTGGCCTTTTTCTCGGCGCGTTTTTCATCGGCGGTCTTTGCCGGTTTCTTCTTGTCAGCTTTCTTGGAATTCAGACCTTTGGCCATGATGCGTGCTCCACTTACAGGGGATGTAACACTGGGTATAACACCGATTGCCCAACAGAAGGCGCTTTGCCCGACTTATAATCTGCGCCCCCTGGATTCGCGTGTTTGAAAACCATGCCCGAGTTGCACATCGACCGACTGGCAGAGCCGTTGTGGCCGCTGCTGAACAAGTTCTACCGCAGCCATAACTCACCAATGAACGCCCTCAAGGGTGGCCAGTTGTGGGTGGCCAAGGGCAACGAGATTGTCGCGGGCCTGTGCCTGACGCCGGTGGTGGGTGGGCAGTGGTTGACCGGGCTGTTTGTCGACCCGGCGCTGCGTGGCCAGGGGCTGGCGGCGCAATTGATTCGCGCCTCGGTCGCAAGCGTTGAAGGCACGGTGTGGCTGCTGTGCCATCCGGACCTGGAAGGCTTTTATCAACGCCAGGGTTTTACCCAGGACACGTTGCTGCCGCAGTCCTTGTCGGAGCGCCTGGTGCGCTACAAACGCAACAAGCCCATGATCGCCATGGGCTTAGAACCGTTGGTGAGGTCGTCCTTCAATAAAGTGTGATCAGCCGTTGTGGGCCCCATGCTAGCCTCGGCGGCACCAGCGGCCCATTACAGGATGATCATGAAAGCGACCCTTGCAGCCTTATCCCTTGCAGCTCTCCTCGCCCCGGCCTTGAGCCAGGCAGCCGAAGCGCCGGTTTCCGCCGAGCAGTATGCAACCGTGCTCGCCGGCAGTTGGCGCGTGCCGGCCAACAGCGCGCGTGATGTGTATCGTCACCCGCAGCAGACCCTGGAGTTCTTTGGCCTGCGGGGCGACCAGACCCTGATCGAAATCACCCCCGGTGGCGGCTGGTACAGCGAGCTGCTGGCGCCGCTGCTCAAGGATAACGGCCACTATATCGCCGCCGTGCAGGCGCCGAACAGCAGTGCCTACGCGCGTACATCAGAAGAAAACCTGAAAAAGAAATTCGCCGCAGACCCGGTGCATTATTCCAAGGCCGGCTTCGCCGAGTTCGACCCCAAGGCTCCGGTGCTGGGCAAGCCTGGCTCGGCCGACACCGTGCTGACCTTTCGCAACGTGCATAACTGGGTGATGGCGGATACGGCGCCGGCGATGTTCGAGGCGTTCTTCAAGGTATTGAAACCGGGCGGCGTGCTGGGGGTGGTGGATCACCGGGCCAAGGACGGGGCGTCGCTGGAAGACATCAAGCACAGCGGTTACCTGACCACCGCGTATGTGGTGAAACTGGCGACGGATGCGGGGTTCAAGCTTGAGGGGCAGAGCGAGGTGAATGCCAACCCGAAAGATACCAAGGACTACCCGGATGGGGTCTGGACCTTGCCGCCGGCGTTGACGTTGGGGGAAAAGGACAAGGCGAAGTATGTGGCGATTGGTGAGTCGGATCGGATGACGTTGCGGTTTGTGAAGCCCGCAAAATAATCTGAATGCACGCAGAACAAATGTGGGAGCGGGCTTGCTCGCGAATGCGGTGGATCAGTCTATATCTTCGGTGACTGGCACTCCGCTTTCGCGAGCAAGCCCGCTCCCACAGTTTGATGTGTGTTTTGCCTGAGGGTTATTCGTCTGCGGTGGGATCCATATCCGGGAACATCACTTCGATAAACCCGAACTTGCTGAAATCGGTAATCCGCGATGGGTACAGCCGGCCGATCAGGTGATCGCACTCGTGCTGTACCACCCGCGCGTGAAAGCCTTCGGCAATCCGCACAATCGGCTCGCCCTTGGGGTCAAACCCTTCGTAGCGAATCTGCTGGTAACGGTCGACGGCCCCACGCAAGCCCGGCACCGACAGGCACCCTTCATAGCCTTCTTCCAGCACCGGGCTGAGCGGCGTGATCAGCGGGTTGATGAGGATGGTCTGGGGCACGGCGGGCGCGTCCGGGTAGCGTTCGCTGCTCTCGAAACCGAAGATCACCAGTTGCAGGTCCACTCCAATCTGCGGTGCGGCCAGGCCGACGCCACCGACGTGTTCCATGGTCTGGAACATGTCATCAATCAACTGCCACAGCTCGGGGCTGTCGAACATTTCCGGCGGAACCGGCGGGGCAATGCGCAGCAGGCGCTCATCGCCCATTTTCAGGATTTCACGGATCATCGATCAGACTTCATCGGTAGTGGGCTTGAGTGAGTGGTCCCGGCCAAGGCCTGAGACATGTTGTTTGTCGTCGTGCTCGCCAAAGTCCTTTTCACCAGGATCCTTGCCTTCGGCCGACATGTGTTCGATCACCGCGTTCATCTCCGCCCCCAGCAGCAGCACGGCAGCCGAGATGTAGAAGTACAACAGCAACACAATGATCGCGCCGATACTGCCATACATGGCGTTGTAGTCGGCAAAGGTTTTGACGTAGTAGCCAAAACCCAGGGAAGCGATGATCCACACCACCACCGCCAGCACCGACCCCGGTGTGATGAAGCGAAACTTCTGCTTCACGTCAGGCATCACGTAGTACATCAACGCCACGGCGAACATCAGCAGGATCACGATCAGCGGCCAACGCAGGATGGTCCACAGGGTGACCACGAATTCCTGCATGCCGATCTGCCCCGCCAGCCATTCCATCACCTGGGGTCCGAGCACCATCAGGGCGGCAGCGGCCAACAGCATGCCGGCGATGCCGATGGTGTAGAACACCGACAGCGGGAAACGCTTCCAGATCGGCCGGCCTTCCACTACGTCGTAGGCGGCGTTCATCGCGCTCATCATCAGGCGCACACCCGCCGAGGCGGTGTACAGCGCAATCACGATACCCACCGACAGCAGGCCACCCTTGGATTGCTGCAACTGGTCGATCACCGGGTTGACCTGCTCCAGGGCCTGGGGCGGCAACACCAGTTCCGATTGCATGCGCAGCCAGGTGAAAAAGTCCGGCAGGTGCAGGAAACCGATCAGGGCGATCAGGAACAGCAGGAAGGGAAACAGCGAGAACAGCATCTGGTAGGCCAGTGCCGAGGCGTACGTAGGCATTTCGTCGTCGACGAACTCTTTGACGGTGCGCACCAGCACTTTGTGCAGGGGCAAGCCTTGTAATACCGGAAAAATCATAGCGTCTCCTTTCGCCGCAAAAAGTTGAGTTCGTGGGCGACTCAGGGGCCGTTTTCTACATCAAGGTAGCCCATTTGGCGACCTTGAAACAATTTCCAAACTTTAATCACTGCAGGTGACACAAAAACGGCCATCCGTGGATGGCCGTCGGGCTGCTGGAGTGCAGGCAGCCAGGTCGGGACTATTTGACCGCTTTCTTTACTGCGTCCTTGGTGTCGCCGACTGCTTTTTGCACTTCACCTTTCTTTTCCTGAACCACGCCTTCAGCCCGCAACTTGTCGTTGCCGGTGACTTTGCCAACACCTTGCTTGATGTTGCCTACGGCCTCGTTCGCCAAACCTTTTGCCTTATCCGATGTGCTGCTCATGGTATTTCTCCTGGGAACAATCAAGGATTTTGGTCACTACGTAAACGTTGACCCTTGGCCTTTCCAGAGAGTTTCAATTATTTTTTCAGCGGCATTTCATCGCGCCGTACAGGTTTGGCTTTATGTTTTGCGGCCAACCCACGAGAATGCCGGGCACATCCAGGCGCAAGCGCTGGGTAACAGATCCCGTAGGAAGGTTATGAAACTCAATAAAGCACAGGCCATTGCCCGCAGAAACCAGGAACTGGGCGGTGCCGTACTCGGTGTCAACAACTGCCACTTCACCGACCTGGACCGCAAACGCAACATCTGGTGGTTCGACCTGCCGGTGGGCCGGATTGCAGTGGGCCAGTACGAGTGGATCCACTTGTTGATGCACAACGCCGAGAGCGACCAGTTGCTGCACCTGAAGGTGCCGACGGTGTTTCTGCGCGAGAAGCTGGAAGGCCTGGTGGTGCGCAATGCCGGCAAGCGCAAGCCGGAGATTACCCTGGAGCTGAGTGCCGACAAGGACTCGTTCCTCAAGGACGTACGCCCGGCCGGTGCCGGTGTGAGCTTCGCGCAGTTCGCACTGTAGGAATACGGTCTAAACCTGTGGGAGCTGGCTTGCCTGCGATAGCGGTGGGTCAGCTAACACTGCTTTGACTGGCCCACCGCTATCGCAGGCAAGCCAGCTCCCACATTTGGATTGCATTCCAAGTGGCCGGATCAGCGTTCAATAAAAAGCCCCGCATCTGCGGGGCTTTTTGTTGGGGCCGATTTACTTCTTCAAACCCAGCTTTTTCAGTTCTTCATCCCGCAGTTCGCGGCGCAGGATCTTGCCCACGTTGGTGGTCGGCAGCGCATCGCGGAATTCCACGGCCTTGGGCACCTTGTAGCCGGTGACGTTGGCGCGCATGTGCTCCATCACCTGGTCTTTGGTCAGGCTGGCACCCGGCTTGACCACAATGAAGATCTTGATGTGTTCCCCGGACTTCTCGTCCGGCACACCAATGGCCGCGCATTGCAGCACGCCCGGCAGGGTCGCCAGCACGTCTTCCAGCTCGTTGGGGTAGACGTTGAAACCGGAGACCAGAATCATGTCCTTCTTGCGGTCGACAATGCGCATGTAGCCATCCGGCTGGATGATCGCGATGTCACCGGTCTTCAGCCAGCCTTCGCTGTCGAGGATCTCGGCGGTGGCGTCTTCGCGCTGCCAGTAGCCCTTCATCACTTGCGGGCCCTTGACGCACAACTCGCCCACTTCACCCAGCGCCAGCTCGACGCCGTCATCGGTGATGACCTTGCACAGGGTCGACGGCACCGGAATGCCGATGGTGCCGATCTGGATGTTCTGGATCGGGTTCACGGTGGCCACCGGGCTGGTTTCAGTCATGCCGTAACCTTCGCAGATGGAGCAGCCGGTGACCGCTTTCCAGCGCTCGGCCGCCGCCAGTTGCAGGGCCATGCCGCCTGACAGGGTGACCTTCAGCGCCGAGAAATCCAGCTTGCGGAAGGCGTCGTTGTTGCACAGGGCAACAAACAGGGTGTTCAGGCCGACAAAGCCGCTGAACTTCCACTTCGACAGTTCCTTGACCATCGCCGACAGGTCGCGCGGGTTGCTGATCAGGATGTTGTGGTTGCCGATCAGCATCATCGCCATGCAATGAAAGGTGAAGGCATAGATGTGGTACAGCGGCAGCGGGGTAATCAGGATCTCACAACCTTCATTCAGGTTAGAGCCCATCAGCGCCTTGCACTGCAGCATGTTGGCGACGAGGTTGCGGTGGGTCAGCATCGCGCCCTTGGCCACGCCCGTGGTGCCGCCGGTGTATTGCAGCACGGCGACTTCGTCGCTGGCGGGGCTGACTTCGTTCACCGGCTGGCCGTGGCCCTTGGCCAATACGTCGTTGAACTTGATCGCCTTGGGCAAGTGATAGGCCGGGACCATCTTCTTCACGTACTTGATGACGCTGTTGATCAGCAGGCGCTTGAGCGGCGGCAACAGGTCGGCGACTTCGGTGACGATCACGTGCCGGACGGAAGTCTTGGGCACGACTTTTTCAGCCAGGTGCGCCATGTTGGCCAGGCAGACCAGGGCCTTGGCACCGGAGTCGTTGAATTGGTGTTCCATTTCCCGCGCGGTGTACAGCGGGTTGGTGTTGACCACGATCAGGCCAGCACGGATGGCGCCGAACACGGCGACCGGGTATTGCAGGACGTTGGGCAGTTGCACGGCGATTCGATCACCGGGCTGCAAGTCGGTATGCTGTTGCAGGTAAGCGGCGAAGGCGCCGGACAGTTCGTACAGTTCACCGTAGGTGATTGTCTTGCCCAGGTTGCTGAAAGCCGGTTTGTTGGCGAAGCGTTGGCAGGACTGCTTCAGTACCGCCTGAATATTCGGATACTCGTCTGGATTGATTTCTGCAGCAATCCCGGCGGGGTACTTATCCTTCCAAAAGTCTTCGATCATGGAAGCCCACTCCTCAGCGACGCGAATTCATTCATCGCATTTGATGCGATTATTATTTGTTTGTTTTTGGGTGAGTCTGGCGGTTAAAAGCAGGCCAAGAGGTCACAAAGCGCGCCGAGAGTAGCAGCTTTGCCAAGGGCCGCCTAGAGCCAAAAGAGGCCCCTACGGTCATAAACATGACTCAAGAATATCTAATGGTCATTTTTAGAGCAAAGATTCTATAAGCCAAGAAATGGCTCTGGAATGGGCTTCTACGCATTTAAACTGAATGAATAAAAACCAAATGTGGGAGCGGGCTTGCTCGCGAAAGCGCAGTGTCAGTCACAGGATATGTCGACTGGTACACCGCTTTCGCGAGCAAGCCCGCTCCCACATTTTTTGACCTTATTTCAAATCAGGCTATGTCGCGCAATTCGCGCCGCAGGATCTTGCCCACCGGCGTCATCGGCAACGACTCACGCAGCACAATATGCTTGGGCACCTTGTAGCCGGTGAAGTTGGCCTTGCAGTAGGTCTTCAGCTCTTCAAGGCTCACGCCCTGGGCACGGGCCACCACAAACAGCTTCACCGCCTCGCCGGTACGCTCGTCCGGTACGCCGATCACCGCGCAGCTGGCCACCGCCGGGTGCGCCATCACCACGTCTTCGATCTCGTTGGGGTACACGTTGAACCCCGAGACGATGATCAGATCCTTCTTGCGATCAACGATGCGCACAAAGCCGTCCGGGTCGATCACCGCGATATCGCCGGTCTTGAGCCAGCCTTCGGCGTCCAGGGTCTCGGCAGTGGCCACCGGTTGCTGCCAGTAGCCCTTCATCACTTGCGGGCCCTTGATGCACAGCTCGCCCCGCTCGCCCAGCGGCAGCTCCGCGCCGTTGTCGTCGATGATCTTCATCGCCGTGCCCGGCACCGGAATGCCCACGGTGCCCAGCTTCGATTTGCCGCCATAGGGGTTGGTGCTGGCCACCGGTGAGGTTTCGGTCAAGCCGTAGCCTTCACCAATCGCGCAGCCGGTCAGTTGCTGCCAGCGCTCGGCCGTGGCCTTGACCAGTGCGGTGCCGCCGGAGTTGGTGAGCTTGAGGTGGGAGAAATCCAGGCTCTTGAAGTCCGGGTGGTCCATCAAGGCCACAAACAGGGTGTTGAGCCCCAGCAGCCCGGTGAAGCGCCACTTTTTCAGCTCCTTGATAAAGCCGCCGATGTCCCGGGGATTGGTGATCAGTACGTTGTGGTTGCCCGACACCATCATGCACATGCAATTCGCGGTGAAGGCATAGATGTGGTACAGCGGCAGCGGCGCCACCATCACCTCCTGGCCTTCCTTGATCAGCGGATAGCCGTCGTCCCCCAGTTGCGACATGCACGCCCGCACTTGCTGCATGTTGGCCACCAGGTTGCCGTGGGTAAGCATTGCGCCCTTGGCCAGGCCGGTGGTGCCGCCGGTGTATTGCAGCACCGCGATGTCGTCGAGGGTCACCGGGTGGCGGTTGAGTGCCTGGCCGGCGCCCATGCGCAGGGCGCGCTTGAAGGAGATGGCTTGCGGCAGGTTATAGGCCGGGACCATCTTCTTGACCTTGTCGACCACGGTGTTGATCAGCCAGCCTTTGGCGGCGGGCATGAAGTCGCCCATCTTCGCTTCGATCAGGTATTCGATCTCGGTGTCCTTGCTGACTTCTTCAACCCGCGAGCCAAACAGGTTCAGGTACACCAGCGCACGAATGCCGGCATCCTTGAATTGGTGACGCATTTCCCGCGGGGTGTACAACGGGTTGGTGTTGACCACGATCAGCCCGGCGCGCAGGGCGCCGAACACGGCAATCGGATAATGCAGGACGTTGGGCATCTGCACGGCAATGCGGTCACCCGGCTTGAGGTCGGTGTGCCACTGCAGGTAACCGGCGAACGCGGCGCTGCGCCGATCCAGCTCGGCGTAGGTCAGGGTGATCCCCATGTTGCTGAACGCCGGACGATCGGCAAAGGTCTTGCAGGAACGCTCGAAGACTTCGATCACCGATTTATAGGCTGTGAGGTCGATCTCGTTGGGAACCCCGGCTGCGCGTTTGTCATTCCAGAAATCAGGTTGCATTATTCTTGTCCTCTTACCTGAGTGGTCCGGCCGCTTTTGATGTTGCGATGAAAGCGGAGCTTTGGGGACGTTAGCAGCTATGGTCAATCAGGCAAATACAACAAGATGCGTCATTGATTGTGTGAATCTCCCCGCCAAGGCCAGCGCTGATCCAGCGGCCTGCGGTGAATGAGCTATACACTGCAACGACCCTGAGCAAAGGAAGCGCCATGAACCACACCACTTTCTGGCTGACCGCGAATGACCGCAGTCGGGTGTACGTCAACCAGTGGCTGCCGGACGGGCCGCCCAAGGCGCTGATCATGCTGGCCCACGGCATGGCCGAGCACAGTGGCCGCTATGCCCGCCTGGCCCAGGCGTTGTGCGATGCCGGCTACGGCCTGTACGCCCCCGACCAGCGCGGCCACGGGCGTACCGCCGACGAGGGCACCCTGGGGCTGTTCGCCGAGAAAGACGGCTGGAACAAGGTGGTGGGCGACCTGGCGAGCCTCAACCAGCATATCGGCCAGCAAGCGCCGGGGGTGCCGATCATCCTGCTGGGCCACAGCATGGGCAGCTACATTGCCCAGGCGTACTTGCTGCACCACAGCGCGAGCCTTAACGGGGCGATTCTCAGCGGCTCGAATTTCCAGCCGGTGGCGCTGTACGGCGCGGCCAAGGTGATTGCCCATGTCGAACGCCTGCGCCAGGGGTTGCGCGGGCGCAGTGCGCTGATTGATTTCCTGTCATTTGGATCGTTCAACAAGGCGTTCAAACCCAATCGCACCGCTTTCGACTGGCTCAGCCGTGACCCGGCCGAGGTCGACAAGTACGTCAGCGACCCGCTTTGCGGCTTCCGTTGCACCAACCAGCTGTGGATCGACCTGCTGGGCGGCTTGCAGCAAATCAGCAAAGCGTCCAATCTCGCTCAGATAGACCCGGGGCTGCCGATCCTGATAATGGGCGGTGAATGTGATCCGGTCAGTGAAGGCAAGCGTCTCAAAAGTCTGGCCAACGCGTTGCGCGAAGCCGGCTGCCAGCACCTGGAGCTGAGCATTTACCCACAGGCGCGCCACGAATTATTCAACGAAACCAACCGTGATGCGGTCACAGCCGACGTGCTGACGTGGCTGGCCCAGGCAGCAGTGCTGCGCCGCCCTACTCGCTGCGAATGATTTTTCGTTTAAAATCAATATATTAAGATTTCTGATTAGCCACAGGATGCACCAACTGATGACCCAGGTTACCAACACGCCTTACGAAGCCCTCGAAGTCGGCCAGACCGCCAGCTACAGCAAGACCGTCGAAGAGCGCGATATCCAGTTGTTCGCGGCAATGTCCGGCGACCACAACCCGGTGCATCTGGACGCCGAATTCGCCAAGGCGACCATGTTCAAGGAGCGCATTGCCCACGGCATGTTCAGCGGCGCCCTGATCAGCGCGGCGGTTGCGTGCGAGTTGCCTGGGCCCGGCACGATATACATCGGCCAGCAAATGACCTTCCAGAAGCCGGTCAAAATCGGCGACACCCTGACCGTGCGTCTGGAAATCCTCGAGAAGCTGCCGAAATTCCGCGTGCGCATCGCCACCCGCGTATTCAACCAGCGCGACGAGCTGGTGGTAGACGGCGAAGCCGAGATCCTCGCGCCACGCAAGCAGCAGACCGTGACCCTGACCGAACTGCCGGCCATCAGCATCGGTTGAACGAACGCCCATGAAAAAGCCCCGCATCTGCGGGGCTTTTTTATTCAGGCGGGGCTCAAGACTGAGCGCGAGCCTGGTTACGCAGGGCTTTCACCTGGTCGTGGTTGCGTTGCGCGCCGTGGAACTGACGCTCTACCAGGTCACGAATGCCCAGCAGGTTGTGCTTGTTGATCTTCTCGATCGCTTCTTTGTAAGCCTTCAGTGCGTGGTCTTCACCGCGCTCGGCTTCGTTCAGCACGGCTTCTTCGTCTTTACCGGTCACCATCGACTTCACGTCGACCCAACCACGGTGCAAGGCACCGGCGACGCTGCCGGAGTCTTCCGGATCGCCACCCAGCGCTCTTACTGCGGTCTGCAGTTCGGCAGCGGCGGTACCGCAATCAACGGAACGTTTGGCAAACAGGGCTTTGAGTTCTGGGTGCTTGATGTCTTCTGCGCAGGTCTTGAAGCCTTCCTGGCCGTCTTTGCTGGTCTCGATCAGGTCGTTGAGTACGGAGATCGATTCTTTGTTGATATCAGTCATTTTTCAATTCCTTCGCGGGTTAAGAAACGTGTATTAGTAATTGCAGCGCCCGTGCCAGCTTTTGAAAAACAATTTATTACTTAAATTTCAATAAGTTAGCTAATACACAAAAATCTGTATCCGCTTTATTTGCATGATCTGTCATTTGGCCTCCATGCAGAATGCCTGTATTTTCCAAGGCATCGACTCAAACACCTGAAGCCGCAATGAACCCTGAAAAACTTGAACTGCTGATCACCCGCGAAATGCCCTTCGGCAAGTACAAGGGCCGGATCATTGCCGACTTGCCCGGCCCCTACCTGAACTGGTTCGCCCGTGAAGGTTTCCCCCACGGCGAACTGGGCGGGTTGCTGGCCCTGATGCAGGAAATCGACCACAACGGTTTATCCGAACTGCTGGAACCCCTACGCGCCAAGCACGGCAAGCCCGCCCCTCGTCATTAATAGAGCACGCACATGGACAGTACCCGCGACGAACAACACTGGCACGCCATCGCCCAGCGCTACGACCTGGAGCCCGGCCCGATCAACCTCGAAAACGGTTATTTCGGGCGCATGAGCCGCGCGGTACTTGAGCAGTATCAGGACAACGTCGCCTTCATCAACCGCAGCAACTCGATCCATGTGCGCCAGCGTTTCGAGCAGGGCGAAAACGTCGAGATCCGTAACCAGTTGGCGCAATTGATGGACGCCGATCCTGAAGCCATCGCCCTCACCCGCTGCGCCTCGGATGCGTTGCAGTCGCTGATCCGCAACTACAACCGCTTGCAGCCCGGCGACCAGGTGCTGATCAGCGACCTGGAGTACGACACCGTCAAGGGCGCCATGCGCTGGCTGGCGCAGAATCGCGGCGTAGAAGTGATCGAGATTGCCCACGAACACCCGGCCAGTTTCGACAGCCTGGTGCAGACGTATCGCGATGCGTTCCTGCGCTATCCCCGCCTGAAACTGCTGGCACTGACCTACGTGACCCACCGCACCGGGCTGGTGATGCCGGTGGAGGCGATTGCCGGCGCTGCCAGGGAACATGGAATTGATGTGATCCTCGATGGCGCCCATGCGCTGGGGCAGATCGAGTTCAACCTGGCGCAGTTGGGTATCGCGTTTGCCGGTTTCAACCTGCACAAGTGGATCGGTGCGCCGTTGACCCTGGGCTTTATTTATATCGACCCGCAACGGTTGGCGGACATTGATCCGGACATGGGTGAGTTTCACTATCCGGTGACCGATGTACGTGCCCGCACGCCGTACAGCACGCCGAATTTCCCGGCGTTGATGACCTTGCCGCTGGTGTTCGAAGAGCATCGTTTGCTGGGTGGATCCAGAGCCAAGGGCGCCCGCCTTAATTACCTGCGGGATTTGTGGGTGAGTGAGGTGCGGCAGTTGCCGGGAATTGAAGTGCTGACGCCCGACGATCCACGGCTGTATTGCGCGATCACGTCGTTCAAGTTCACTGACAAGCAGGATCAGCAGGTGATGGCGGAGCGACTGCTCAAGGAATACAACCTCTTCACCACAACCCGCAGCGGGGCGTCGTTCGGCAGTTGTATTCGGGTGACACCAGGCTTTTTGACGTCAGCGGCAGACATTCATGCGCTGATCAAAGCCATCACCGAACTCTGCAAAAACTAATCCGTAGCCGCTGTCGAGCGCCAGCTGCTACGGGGGTGGTGTCTTGGGTTTTCCTCCAGGCAAAAAAAAGCGGCACACCGACCAAGTGCACCGCAAAAATGCCGTAGAACACAGCAACAACGATTCGGTAAATCCAATCAGTCCAGCAGGGCCAGCGCCTCGGCGGTGGTTTCCTGGATGCGTGCCCAGTCGCCGTTCTTGACCCATTCCGGATCAAGCATCCAGCTACCGCCCACGCACATCACATTTTTCAACGCCATGTAGCTCTTGATGTTGGCCGGGCCAACCCCGCCAGTCGGGCAGAATTTCACTTCGCCAAACGGGCCGCCCAGGGCCTTGATCGCCGCCACGCCACCGCTGACTTCAGCCGGGAACAGCTTGAAACGGCGATAACCCAGGCCATAACCTTCCATGATCCCGGAGGCATTGCTGATGCCCGGCAACAGCGGAATCGAGCTGTGTACCGAGGCTTCCAGCAGGTCACGGGTAATCCCGGGAGTGACGATAAATTGCGAACCGGCCACTTCGGCCGCTTCCAGCATATGACGATCCAGCACGGTACCGGCACCGGTGCACAGCTCCGGACGCTGCTCACGCAGTACCTGGATGGCCTTGAGGCCGAACTGCGAACGCAGGGTCACTTCCAGTGCGGTCAAACCACCGGCTGCCAGGGCATCGGCCAGCGGCAGGATGTCCTGTTCACGGGCAATGGTGATCACCGGCAGGATCCGCGCCTTGGCGCACAGGCTGTCGATCAAGGCAACTTTGTCCGCCATGGAAACGGTAGGTTGAGGGCTGTTCATCGCGGCTGATCCTTGGCTCATGGGCACCAGTAAATCTCTAGAGTAGGTTGCAAAAACGCGCGTATCGGCATGGCAGCAACGTCGTCACTGGCCAGCGCGGCGCTCAAGGTGGTCAATTTCGAGCTGCCGGAAATCGACAGCACGGTGTAGTGGGCGGTTGCCAGCAGCGCGCGACTCATGGTCAGGCGCTGGTGCGGCACGGTCGGCGCCAGCATCGGCCAGCAACGACGGCTGCCGTCCGGCTTCAACGCTTCAGCCAGGTTCGGGCTGTTGGGGAACAGCGACGCGGTGTGGCCGTCGTCGCCCATGCCCAGTACCAGCACATCAATCGTCGGCAACTCGGCCAGCAGGCGATCGGCCTGCTCGGCAGCGTCGTCAAGGGTGGCGGCGACGCTGTACAGGCTCAGGAACTTGGCCTTGGCCGCCGGGCCTTGCAGCAAATACTTCTTCAACAGGCCGGCATTGCTGTCGGCATGTTCCACCGGCACCCAGCGCTCGTCGGCCAGGGTGATGGTCACCTTGGACCAGTCCAGGCCTTGCTTGGCGAGGTTCTGGAAGAACGCCACCGGGCTGCGGCCGCCGGACACCACCAGGGTCGCTTCGCCACGGGCACTGATGGCCGCGCGCAGTTGTTCGGCCACGTCATTGGCCAAGCCATCCGCCAGCAGCACCGGGTTGCGGTACTCATGGGCAGTCACGCCCTGAGGCAGTTTCAAATCAGATATCGCCATACCAAGACCTCCCGTCCCGCGTGATCAGTGCAATCGAGCTCATTGGCCCCCAGGACCCCGCCGCGTACGGCTTGGGCGCATCACCGGATTTTTTCCACCCGGCGATCAACTGGTCACACCACTTCCACGCGGCTTCGATTTCATCTTTGCGCACAAACAGGTTCTGGTTGCCACGCATTACTTCCAGCAACAGCCGCTCGTAGGCATCGGGAATCCGTGCGCTGCGATAGGTGTCGGAAAAATTCAGTTGCAGCGGGCCGCTGCGCAGTTGCATGCCCTTGTCCAGGCCCTGCTCCTTGGTCATCACGCGCAAGGAAATCCCTTCGTCCGGTTGCAGGCGGATGATCAGTTTGTTGCTGATCTGCAAGCGCTGCTCGGGGGCGAAGATGTAGTGGGACGGTTCCTTGAAGTGGATGACGATCTGCGACAGTTTTTGCGGCATGCGCTTGCCGGTACGCAGGTAGAACGGCACCCCGGCCCAACGCCAGTTACGGATATCGGCACGCAGGGCGACGAAGGTCTCGGTGTCGCTCTGGGTGTTGGAGTTCTCTTCTTCCAGGTAACCCGGCACCGGCTTGCCGGCGCTGTAGCCGGCGATGTATTGGCCACGTACCACCTGGGTGGTCAGGCCGTCCGGGCTGATGGGCGCCAGGGCCTTGAGCACCTTGACCTTCTCGTCCCGAATACTGTCGGCAGACAGGTCGGCCGGCGGGTCCATGGCGATCAGGCACAGCAGCTGCAGCAGGTGATTCTGGATCATGTCCCGCAGCTGCCCGGCCTTGTCGAAATAGCCCCAGCGACCTTCGATGCCTACTTGCTCGGCCACGGTGATTTCCACGTGGGAGATATAGTTCTGGTTCCACTGGGTTTCAAACAGGCTGTTGGCAAAACGCAGGGCGATCAGGTTCTGGACGGTCTCTTTGCCCAGGTAGTGGTCGATGCGGTAGGTGCGGTTTTCCGGGAAGAACTGCGCCACGGCGTCATTGACCTTGCGCGAGGAATCCAGGTCCGAACCGATGGGTTTTTCCAGGACGACGCGGGTATTTTCCGCCAGGCCGACCTTGGACAGGTTCTCGCAGATCGCGCCATACACCGCCGCCGGGGTGGCGAAGTAGGCGATCAGGCGTTGTTCGGTGCCGGCCTGTTCTGCCAGGGCGACGTAGTCGTCGGCCTTCAGGAAGTCGACATGCAGGTACGTCAGGCGGGCCAGGAAACGCTGGGCGACGGTTTCGTCCAGTTCCTTGCCAACGTAACCACGCAATTCTTTTTCGATGTGGGCCAGGTGCTGTTGCTCGGAACCGGCCTCACGGGCCAGGGCCAGGATGCGCGTGTCTTCGTGCAGCAGGCCCGCACCATCGAGTTGATAGAGGGCAGGAAATAACTTGCGCAGCGCCAGATCACCCAAGGCGCCAAACAGGGCAAAGGTGCAGGGTTCTACGGTTATCGAAGGCATGATGTTTGTTCTTTTATCAAGTTAAG
>Ga0209173_100134_pt1 | contig 76465 bp, 56 predicted proteins | sample SynthPrep_16_END_FD_187206 | JGI IMG/M metagenome (GOLD analysis project Ga0209173, IMG submission 187206) | Synthetic microbial communities from Ohio, USA - SynthPrep_16_END_DS12_MetaG (SPAdes) (version 2) | ecosystem: Engineered > Bioreactor > Aerobic > Activated sludge | place: USA: Ohio...
ACAGAATTTCTTGACGACCATAGAGCATTGGAACCACCTGATCCCATCCCGAACTCAGCAGTGAAACGATGCATCGCCGATGGTAGTGTGGGGTTTCCCCATGTGAGAGTAGGTCATCGTCAAGATTGAATTCCGAAACCCCTGTCTGCTAGCGCAGACAGGGGTTTTGTCGTTTAAGGGCTGGGCAAACAACTAGAACCGGCTCACCCTTTGCGTGCCTTACTGCTTCGCCTGGCCATTAACTTGCGCCACCATATATAGATCCCGGTAGCAGACAACATCGCGATCACAGCTCCCAGCAGCGCAATCAGCACCTGACCCGCCACCCCGATGATCCTGCCCCCATGGATCGGCAGTTGCAGCCGATAAAAGCGCTCTCCCAACGTACCTTGCCCTGCTATTTCCTGCCCCAGTAAACGCCCATCCGTCCCGTGGAAAAACAACCAGGATTTCCCATGGGCCTCGGTATCATGTTGTCCAAAACCCGCCCCATAAAAGTTGTACTCAAAGCTGTAGTAAAGCTCTCCAATCGCCGCCGTCAGTCCCAGCCGCTTGCCTTCCTCCAGCGCCCGCTCATAGGCCTGTTGATAACTCAGTTGTGTCACGCCCAATTGCTCAGCGGGTAACCCGCCACGGGCCTCATAGACGCTAGGCTCAACCGGTGAGAACAGCGAGACAGCAGGCTTGAACACCTGGCTCGGCAAATTCATCGCGACGCTGCTGACTGCAATCGGCAGCAACAACAGCCAAAGCCATAACCCGCCTGCACGATGCAGGTCGAAGTTCAGCCGGTAAGCGTGGCCGCCCTTGATCTTCCACGCCGTGGACCACTTCTTCCAGAACGGTTTACCTCTCGGCAGGGTCAGCCACAGCGCGATAAAACAATCGAACACCCATGCGATCGCCACCATTCCCATCAGCCACAAACCCCAATTACCCGGCAGTGTCAGGTTGTAGTGAAATTCCAGAATGAACGGAATGAAGTTCTCGCGCTGAAAGCAGCAAGCCCCCCAAACGCGCCGGCCCATTTCTTCGCCGCTGACCGGATCCAGGTAAAAGACCTGGTTGGGCTCCTCAAAGGGTTTGCCCGTCGCCGGATCGTTTCTCGCAACTGCCGCCAGCATCGCGGTATGACCGGCCTCTTGTGGATACTCCATGTACCAGACTTGCAGTTTGGGATGCTGCCCCTGCAACGTGTCCACCAGTTCACCTGGCGGCAATGCCGAACCTTTGGCCGTTGCTTCATAAAAGCCGGGATTGAGCCATTCATCCAACTCATGGTTAAACGCCAGTAGGCTGCCCGTGAGTCCCGCCATCATCAGAAACAACGCCGTTGCCAACCCGATGTAGCGATGAAGTAAAACCAGCAATGCGCGCATAAAAATTTCCTGCAAAGACGACAAAGCCAGCGCCTGGAATCAGGAACTGGCTTTGTATGAATCGAGAGGGATTAGAACTGGTAGCTCACCGTCGCACTGACGTTGCGCTCTTCACCCAGGTAGCAGAAGTTCAAACTGGCACACGACGCCACGTAAGACTCGTTCGTCAGGTTGTTGGCATTCAGGCGTACATCCACACCCTTCAGTCCAACCTTGCCAAGGTCATAACCCATCGAGGCATCAAACAGCGTGTAGGCGGGCACCTTCATGGTGTTCTCCGCATCTGCCCAGCTGTAGCCGACATAACGAACACCACCACCGAGTCGCAGGCCATCCAGTGCGCCGCTATCGAACTTGTAGTCTGCCCATACCGACGCCATATGACGCGGCGCCTGCGTCGGCGAGTTCCCCTTGTTCTCGATCACGTTGTCCGCAGTACTCAGCGTGCTGACCATCGACTTCGAATACTCGATATCGGTGAAGGTATAGCTGCCCAACAATTTGAGATGGTCGGTCAACTGCATATGCGCCTCCAGCTCCAGGCCCTGGGAGCGTACAGCGCCGACCGCGCGATAGAAGTTTTCCTGCGGCAGTTTGGTCGCCAGGTTTTCCTGGTCGATGCGGAACAGCGAGGCCGTGAACAAATTGTCGGTACCCGGCGGCTGATACTTCAAGCCGACTTCCCACTGGGTGCCGTCGGTAGGTGCAAGGGGATTGCCGGCACTGTCCGAATAGGAGTTCGGGTTGAAGGATTCGGAATAGCTGACGTAGGGCGCGAGACCGTTATCAAACAAGTAGAGCGCTCCGGCCCGGCCGGTCAGTTTGGTACGTTTATCACTGATCTCTGTGCCCAGCGGTCGTCCCGCTTCGGCAATGCGATTTTCATCGGAGGTCTCAACCCAGTCCTGACGCAGCCCGAGGGAGAACCGCCACTTGTCCATCTCAATCAGGTCTTGCAGGTAAACGCCGGTCTGCTCGAGCCGGCGCAGATAACTGGTTGGGCTGTAATAGCTGATCTCGGAATTGCCATACACCGGGTTGAACGCATTGATTGGCGCAAGAGAGCCGCTGCTCCAGTCCACGACGGTTTTGCGCCGCTGATAGTCCGCCCCCATCAACACCGTATGCTTGGTCGCGCCGGTAAAAAATTCAGCCTGCAGCATGTTGTCGATGATGAACGCATGCAGCTTTTCGTCACCGCCTGAATAGTAGCGATTCAGCTCATTGCTGGTGGGCGTGGTCCAGCCATAGGCATACACCTGGTCCAGCCGGACCTTCGAATCCAGATACCGAAAGTTTTGCCGCGCCGTGAAAACGTCATTGAAGCGATGCTCAAACTGATAGCCGAACGACTGCTGATCACGTTTGTACCCATCAATGTCCGGCTCACCCTCGAAGAAGTGATTGGAGATACGCTGGCCGTTGCGCTGATGCAACGCGCCATCTGCCGGCATGCCTCCGTGGTAGCCACCGTCGGGGTCATGCTGCAGGTACGCCTGGAGTGTGAGGGACGTGTCATCGGTAAAGTCGATGCTCAAGGTGGGTGCCAGCGCGTAGCGTTTTTCCTTGGCATGGTCGAATTGCGTGTCGGACTTGTCTGCAAGCCCGGTCAGTCGGTAAGCAATACGCTTGTCGTCATCCACCGGGCCGCTGAAGTCGAAACCCATGCCTCGCTGCCCTTGGGAACCTATCGTGGCCTGGACCTGATGGTATGGCTCAAACAATGGCTTCTTGCTGGTCAACGCCACCAGCCCACCCGGCGAGCTGCGCCCGTAGAGCACCGATGACGGTCCTTTGAGGATATCTACGCGCTCGAGGAAATACGGGTCCACCTGCATGGTGCTGTAGGTTCCGCTGTCCCCCATGGATTTCAGACCGTCGAGGTAGATGTTGTCCACCGAACCGTCGTTGAAGCCACGCATCGCCACATAGTCATAGCGGTGAGTGGCGCCATAAGGGTTGGTCAGCACGCCAGGGGTGTAACGCATGGCCTGGGCAACGGTTTGCGAGCCTTGGTCGTCCATCTGCTCGCGGGTCACCACTGAAACCGTCTGAGACGTTTCCAGCAGCGCGGTACTGGTCTTGGTGGCGATCTGGCTGTGGGTCGCGTTGTAGCCTTCCATGCTGCCCAGGGCATTACCCAGGGCGAAGCCTTTGATGTCGGTGGTCGGCAAGGTCAGCGCCTCGCTCTCGGGCTGGACCTGCAACACGAAACTCACGTCGTCCTGGGCCTGCGCCTGCAAGCCTGAGCCGTTGAGCAATTGGCTCAGGCCCTGTTCGGCCGAGTACTCCCCGTGCAGCCCGGGAGACTGTCGGCCCTGAGTCTGCGCAGGCGTGCTGGAAAGGGTGATGCCTGCCTGACGGGCAAACTGATTGAGCACATCGCTCAGCGCGCCTGCCGGGATGTCATAGCGCTGGCTGATACGTTCGACCCCGCTATCAGCCGCGACACCGGCCACTGGCAGCAAGCCGATGCCCATCGTGGTCGACAGCAATGCTGCGCGTACGGCTTTGCCGAGCAAAGGGTAGGAAGAGGGAGAGTTGCTGAAAAAACGCACAGTCATTATCGAGATCCGTAGAGGTCGCTGAAGGCAGATTGAATTGCTTACTGTCTAAGCCGGACTCACGGAAAAAAGCCGCCAAAAATAAATCAGGCACGCCAAAAATAATCAGGCCTGACGCTCCAGGCTCACCCACCAGCGGGTGCGATAGCGCAGGCGCACAGGCAGCGTCTGCGGAAGGATCGCCAATAGTTTCTCGGTGTCCTCCAGGCGAAAAACACCAGACAAGCGCAAATCTGCGATATCGCTCGAGCAGCCCAGATAACCATGGCGATAGCGCCCCACCTCCGCAAGGAAATCGGCAAGACGCATGTTGCGGGTGACGATCAATCCGTCGGCCCAGGCCCCTGTATCCATATCCGAAGGCGGTGCCAGAGCGGCCGCATTCTGACGCACCAGGTAGCTTTCTCCTGCATGCACTTGAGTGAAAAGCCCGTCGGCGGTATGCGGTGAATGAATCGCCACATTGCCTGACGCGACGCTCAGACGTGTGCAATCGCTGTCCTGGCGCACCACAAATCGCCCGTCTATTCCTTCGAACAAACCATGGCGGGTGCGAACCAGCAGGGGGGCGGTCGCCGCGGCGCCGCAGGTCACCAGGATTTCCCCACGCACCAATGTGATCAAGCGTTGTTGCGGGTTGAAGTCGAGGTCCACTGCGCTATCGGTATTGAGCTGCAGGCGCGTGCCATCCGGTAGTTGCACGCTACGGCGTTCGCCAGTGGTGGTAGCCAGGTCAGAGGTCCAACGCTGCCAGCCGGTGAGGTCTCGGCTGACCCAGGCCGCCGAACCCATCAACAGCACGCCGGACAATACCTTCAATGCCTGCCGGCGCCCAAGGCGCTGGGCACTGTTCTCCAGCGCCACATGGGCCCCGGGAATCGCCGCCAACTGGCTGCTTAATTCATGCTGCAGTGCCTGCACGCGTTGCCAGGCCAACTCGTGTTCATGATGAGCCTCGCGCCAGTGCTCGCACTGCGCCTTCAGGCGGACATTGGCGCGATTGTTACGCAGGCGCAGCATCCAGCTGATGGCCTGCTTGACCACCTGCGGGTCGATTCCTGCGCGCGCGGTGTTATCCATCGAGGTCATGCCTCATACCGCAGCACATAACAGTGATAAAGCGCCTCGGCGACATAGCGTTCCACCGAACGCAGCGACACACCCATCTGCTGCGCAATCTGCTTGTACGTCAGGCCGTCGCATTGAGCCAGTAGAAACGCCTTGCGTACCTTGGGCTTGAGTCCGTCCAGAAGCCGGGCGATGGACTCCAGCAATTCCAGAATCAACGCACGTTCTTCAGCACTCGGCGCCAAGGCTTCGGGCAAATGCGCGATGGACTCCAGGTAGGCGCGCTCGATTTCTTCGCGACGCCAATGATCGATCACCAGGCCCCGCGCGATAGTGCGCAGGAAAGCGCGAGGGGACTTGAGTTCGAAACGGTCGGTTTTTTGCAGCAGCCGCACGAACGTGTCCTGGGCCAGGTCCGCCGCATCCGCTGCGTTACCCAGACGGCTGCGCAGCCAAGTGTTCAGCCAGCCATGATGGTTGCTGTAAAGCGTCTGTACTGCGTACTCGGATGAGGGCATTCACACGGCCTGGCAAAGCGTCACAAATGATAATTAGTCGCATTGTCGACAAGCCTGAAAAATTTTGCAACTCCTGACGTTAGAGCGCTACCACTGGTCGGTTTCTGACATTAAAAGCAGATGCTTCTCACAAATTCCTAAGATTTATCCTGCCTTGGCCGAAAGCCTGACGAGCCATGCGTGCACCGAAATAGAGCAGTCGCAGAGTCTGCCTATACCGTTACATGGAATGTTGCATCCGGCACGCTCACCCCCTTTTGGCAAAAAGAAGTCAATGAAATGAATCTCAAGTTCAGTCATAAAATTCTGTTGGCCGCGTCAGGCGTAGTGGTTCTGGCCTTCGCGTTATTCACGTTCTACAACGACTACTTGCAGCGCAATACCATCCGGCAAAACCTGGAGTCGTCCATTCAGCAATCCGGTGAACTCACCGCCAGCAGCGTGCAGAACTGGCTCAGCGGGCGGGTGCTGGTACTGGAAAGCCTCGCGCAAAACGTGGCCCATCAAGGCAGCTCTGCCGATCTTCCGGGGTTGGTCGACCAGTCGGCATTTACCTCCAACTTCCAGTTCACCTACGTCGGTTCCACCAACGGCGTGTTCACCCAGCGTCCCGACGCCAAAATGCCCGACGGCTACGATCCGCGTCAGCGTCCCTGGTACAAGCAAGCTGTCGCAGCCGACAAGACCATGCTCACACCGCCCTACATGGCTGCAGTAGGCGGGCTGATCGTGACCATCGCGATGCCGGTGAAAAAGAATGGCGAACTGCTTGGCGTGGTCGGCGGTGACCTGAGCCTGCAAACCCTGGTGAAGATCATCAACTCGGTGGATTTCGGCGGCATCGGCCATGCATTCCTGGTCAGCGGTGATGGTCAGGTGATCGTCAGCCCGGACCAGGACCAGGTGATGAAGAATCTCAAGGACATCTATCCCGGCACCAACGTGCGCATCGAGAAGCTCAGCCAGGAAGTGGTCTTGAATGGCCAGGAACGGATTTTGTCCTTCACCCCGATCAGCGGGTTGCCGAATGCCGACTGGTACATCGGCCTGTCGATCGACAAAGACAAAGCCTACGCACCGCTGGGTAAGTTCCGCACCTCGGCATTGATCGCCATGTTCATTGCGGTTGCCGCCATTGCCGTGTTCCTGAGCGTCCTGATCCAGGTCTTGATGCGCCCGCTGACCACCATGGGCCGCGCCATGCAGGACATCGCCCAGGGCGAGGGTGACCTGACCCGCCGCCTGACAGTGGAAAGCAAGGACGAGTTCGGTGACTTGGGCAGTGCCTTCAACCAATTCGTCGAGCGTATTCACGCGTCGATTTCCGAAGTTTCCTCGGCGACGCGCCAGGTGCACGACCTGTCCCAGCGAGTAATGGCCTCGTCCAATGCGTCGATCATCGGTTCCGACGAACAAAGCGCGCGCACCAACAGTGTGGCCGCAGCGATCAACGAACTGGGGGCCGCCACGCAGGAAATCGCGCGCAACGCCGCTGATGCTTCGCAACACGCCAGCGGTGCCAGTGAGCAGGCCGATGATGGGCGCAAGGTCGTTGAGAAAACCATCCTGGCGATGTCGGAGCTTTCGCAAAAAATCAGCCTGTCCTGCACGCAGATTGAAACCCTGAACGCCAGCACCGACAACATCGGCCACATCCTGGACGTGATCAAGGGCATCTCCCAGCAAACCAACCTGTTGGCCCTCAACGCCGCGATTGAAGCGGCACGTGCCGGTGAGGCCGGGCGTGGGTTTGCCGTGGTGGCGGATGAAGTACGCAACCTGGCGCACCGCACTCAGGAGTCGGCAGAAGAGATCCACAAAATGATCACCTCGCTGCAGATTGGCTCGCGTGAGGCCGTGACCACGATGAACGCCAGCCAGACCTCGAGCGAAGAAAGCGTCGAGGTCGCCAACCAGGCCGGTGAACGCCTGGTCAGCGTGACGCAGCGGATCGTCGAGATCGACGGGATGAACCAGTCGGTAGCGGCCGCCACCGAGGAACAGACCGCCGTGGTGGAAACTCTCAACGTCGACATCAACCAGATCAACCTGCTGAACCAGCAGGGCGTGGCCAACCTCAACGAAACCTTGAAGGATTGCGACGCCTTGTCTCAACAGGCCAACCGCCTGAAGCAGTTGGTCGACAGTTTCAAAATCTGATCGATGAGCACACAGGAGCGAGCCTGCTCGCTCCTGTCTCCTTTAGCCAAACATCGCTCGCACATTCGCCAGCGCACCGTCGGCGAATGCCTGCACAAACGGCTCAAATCCCTCCATGCCAGGTTCAACCGGCTCGGCGATGATCGTCCAGGTCACCCGTGAGGATCCTGCTCCCAACGGTTCGACATCCATGGCGGCCCACAACCGTGCTACGCCCAAGGTGTTGTAGATCGTGGTCCAGGTCATGCGCATGGCCTGCTCGTCGCGGCTGTTGAGTTGCTCCACCACCAGGTGTCCATCGTGGAAGAACTTCTTGCGCAGCGATCCCGCGCCCGCACCAGTGATTTCGATGTGGGACAAGGCGGGGATGAATCTTTCAAATCCGCCAAAGTCGCCGACCACCGCCCACGCACTGGCGGCATCGCAGGCAACCACAACTGAGGACACCACAGGTTTGGCGCAAGGGTTGCGAATCAACGTATCGGGTTTCATAAGGTCTTCCTTCAATTGAGAGCCTGGTCACAGGAAACCGGTGCTGCGCAGGTACTCGCAGCCCTTGCGTAACAGCGCCGGATTTTTTTCGGGGTAGCGTCCGCCCATCTGCTCGACGCCGCGTCGTGCGTTGTCATGGCGGATCATCGAGGTATCGCCGATGTCCTCGCCCACCCCGTTGAGGTAGAAGCCCAGTACGCCGAACAGCGCATTGCGGCTGTCCACTGTGTGCAGGTGACGTTGCCAGTGAGCCACGCTCACCAGCTCGAATGCGTGGCCTGCCTGGCGAAAGGCGTCGACGTAGGTTTCCCAGCTCAGGGGCTGCGGGTTATGCAGGTTGAACACCGTCCCTCCAGCACGGCAGCGGCTGCTGTGGAACGCAATAAACCGGGCGAGAAAGTCCACCGGCATCAGGTCGAAATTCAACTCAAGGTGCGGCACCAGGCCCAGTTGGAGTGAACCTTTGAGCATCAACATCAGGCGATTCTTCTGTGGCTCGCAGACTCCGCTGCGGCTGTTGAAGCTGATGTTCCCCGGGCGATGGATATTGACCCAGGCACCTTGCGCTGCGGCGCGTCCCAGCAAGCGTTCGGCAACCCATTTGGACAGGTTGTAGCCATTCTGGATGTAGAGCGGCGGGGTGGCCGCGGCGGGGTTTTCGAGTACCTGGCCATGTGCGTCGATAGTGCTGGCGGCCGACAGCGTCGAGATAAAATTGAAGACCTTCTTGCACCGGGTTTCACACAGGCGCAGGCATTCCAGCACCGGTTCGACGTTGTCCTTGGCCAGGGTGGCGTAATCCATCACATGATTGACGTGGGCGGCGTTGTGCACCAACACGCCGAACTCCCCGGCGAGGTAGTCATACACCTCACTCGACAGGCCAAGACGCGGCTGGCTGATGTCGGCGGCATACACCTGCACCCGGCTCAGGTCCAGGTGTTCCAGACGGTACTCTCGCAGGGCCTCGGCAAACCTCGCGGTCGCCGAATGTCCGGGCCGTTCGCGCACCAGGCACGCCACTTCAAGTGCACCCTCGGCCAACAGTGCCTCGACGATATGCACCCCGAGAAAACTGTTGGCCCCGGTCACGATCACCCGGCGGCGTTCGCCCGCCTGTTCAGCCGGCAATGTCTGCACATGCAGCTCACGCAGCGCATCCCGGGTAGCCTGGCCGGTCGGTGCTTCGGGTGGTGCGTCGTCCCCCATCAGCGTAGCGAGGGTACGAACCGTGGGGGTTTCAAAAAACCGACTTAGGGATAGGCTGCGCCCGAACTGCTCGCGGATACGCAGCAGCATCGTCGACAGCAGGATGGAATGGCCGCCAAGATTGAAGAAGCTCTCGTCGGCCGACAGCTGCGTGACCGGCATGCCCAGCAACTCGCTCCACAGGTTGAGCAACTGCACTTGCATGGGCGTGTGCGGTTCGCCGTGAATGATGGCCGGCAGCGTTGGAGTCGGTAACGCCAGCAATGCCTGGCGGTCGACCTTTCCGTTGGGGGTGCACGGCATGCTCGCAAGTTCCGTGCACAGGGTTGGCCGCAAATAGTCCGGCAGTGTTTGCCGGGCATGCTGCGTCAGTGCAGGCAGGGCGTCTTGTGTTTCGGGCTGAGCAACAAAAGCCAGGATTCGCCGCTCACGGTCAATCACCACCGCCACTTGGCGAAACAGCTGACTGCTGCGCAGGCAATGTTCGATCTCTTGCGGTTCGACCCGGAACCCACGGATCTTCACCTGCTGATCCCGGCGCCCGACCAACTCGATGCCGGCAGCGGTCCACTTCGCCAGGTCGCCTGTGCGGTAGGCCCGCAAGGTCTGGCCGTCGGGCAACTCCAGGGGGACGAAATGCTCGGCGGTCTGACGCGGCTGGTTGAGGTAACCCAGGCTGACGCCGGGACCGGCGATGTACAGTTCGCCCAACACCTGCTCATCCACCGGTTGCAGGTGCTCGTCGAGGATCAGTACCTGGCTGTTGGCGATGGGCGTGCCGAGGTTGCGATTGCTGTCGCCCGGCTGCAACGTGTGGCTGGTCACCAGCACGGTGGCTTCGGTGGGCCCGTAGAAATTGTGCAGGCGGCACTGGCCTGCCAACTGCTCGATGACATAGGGCTCGCACACGTCGCCTCCGGTCATCAGGTGCGCCAGGCCCAGAGGTTGATCCAGCGGCAGGATGCTCAGCAGCGCCGGCGGCAGGAAGGCGTGGGTGACGCGCTGTTGTCGGATCAACTCCACCAGTTGCTGCGGGTCGCGTCGCTGGTCCTCACTGGGCACGATCAGCTCGGCGCCCGCGATCAGGCTCGGGAAGATATCGATCAGGGACGAGTCAAAACTCAAGGGCGAAAACTGCAAGACCCGGCTGTGTTCGCTCAGCTGCACATGACCCCTGAACCAGGCGCTGAAATGGGCCAGGTTGTGCTGGCTGAGCAGCACGCCCTTGGGTTGGCCGGTAGTGCCCGAGGTGTGGAGCACCATGCAAGGGTCGTCCATGGCGGGGCACTGGCGCATTGGCAGCGAGGTGTCGGGAGTGTCGACGGCACTCACATCCAATGCACAAAACCCGTCCCGCAGTGGATGCTTGCCATCATCCAGCAGCACCGAGACGCCGGCGTTTTCCAGCATCGCTTGCTGGCGTTGCAGCGGGTGGCCCGGCTCCAGGGGCAGGTACACCGCACCGCAGGCGAGTACCGCGAGAATGCTGGCGTACAGCTCCAGGGATTTGTCCAGGCAGACGCCGATTACCGGCGGCGTATCGTGGGGCCCAAGCAGAGGTCGCAGACGGTGCTGGATAGCCAGGCTCTGGCGATGCAACTGTCGGTAAGTCAGCCCGCTGCCGGCAATGTTCAACGCTGGCCGGTCGGCGAAGGTTTGCAGACTGTTTTCCAATCGTTCGATCAGGGGTACCAGGGCTTGCTGCTGCAGAACCAAATCGGCCGTCAGGTTAAAACGATGCAGGTACGCCAGGGATGCAAGCGCTTGCAGGCCGTGTTCCGGATCATCAGAGGCGACGGCCGCCTGCGAGAAATAGCCCGGGTCCCGGGAGAACCCACTCACCTGTTGGGCTACCCACTCCACCAGGCTGCTTACTGCGTGTTGACGCAGCCGTTGACCATTGCCACAGGCTTCTCCGGCAACCTCCAGGGTTGTCAGGAGTCGCCGTGAGTGGGCGTAACACCTGAGCTGCAGGGCCGGCAATCCACAGTCGGTCAACGCTCCCATACCCACGCGCAGGCTCATCAAGGCTGTGCACGTCACGCCGGGCGGAACCTCCTCGCTACCGTCATCAATCAGCAGGTCTAGGTGGGTGACATCCTGTGCTCGCAGCACCCCATGACCGTATTGCGCCAATGTCTCACCCAGTTCATTCAGCGCCGCGCTGAAGCCCGCCAGCCCAATCTTCAGGTGCCTCATGGGTGCCCTCCTGGCGCCGCAAGAAAGGCATCCAGCGCCAGAACCACACTCGGCGTTTGCAGCAGGCCGCTGTGGTTCAGGAAGCCCATGATATTGCCGATCAACGGGTGCTGGCGGGTAATGGGAAAGCCCATCGCCTGCACTTCAGTGCGCAGCGCAGAGCGCGTGCCGTCACTGACATCCAGGTGCTCGATCAAGTGCAGGTCGAAGTTTTTCTGCAGGTCGTGGGTCAGGTAATGCTGGAGAAAAACCGGCAGGATCCGGGCGATACAGTCGCGGTCCGCGGCGTCTGCAGACTGCCAATAAATACGCACCAGGCGCGTCCAGAAAAGCGCGTGGCGGCCCTCGTCAAACAAGTGGTCGGCCATCAACCCACGGATGGACTGCTTGACACTGTCGTCCTTGGAAAACGCTGCCACGTCATGGGTCACGGTGTTCTCGGCGATGGCCACGGCAATCAGTTCCACGGCATCGCGCAGGTGTTCGGGCGCCAGCGCCAGTGCGGCAGGCAAGGCGCGGCTCAGCTCGATTTGCGCGGGTAGTTCAAGGGGTGGGATCCCGGTCATCTCGATGGTCTGTTGCATGAAATCGAGGGCGACGAGGGCGTGGTAATCCTCGTCCACCACCACGGTCATGGCGTCGTAGCGACAGGCAAGCGGGAAGGGCACCGAAAAGCGATTCTTGGCGATGCTGCGTGCGGTCTTGTCGACGATCTCGGTTTCAAAGATCACCACGTCGTTGATGAACTTGTAGAACGTCTGCAGCAAGACAAAATCACGGCACTGCGGGCATCGGTCGATAAAGGTTGCGCTCAGCACCAGGGGCTGTCGGCTCAGGGGGTAGATCAGTTTCTGATCGTTTTCCAGCAGCCGCCGCGGGCGTGTGCGGATGGTCGCGCGGCGCTCCCAGTCGTCGGCAAATGAGCGGTAGTCGGCAGGGTTCATGCGCTCATCTCCGGCAGGCACCTATGCAACCCATCCCATAAGGCCAGGCGGCTTTCCACGGCGCCGAGGGCGCAACTGTCGGCTTGCTGCTCGCGGCTTGGGTCGCCGAGGGTAAGGCGTTGCAGCAATTGCGTTGCCGCCGGGCCATGCTCCTGGGCGTCGATCTCCATGTGGCGCTTGAGGTAGTAGCAGAAGGTGGGCGCCTGGCGATGGAGCACCTCGCACTCCTCCAGGATGCGCTTGAACATCGCCGGGATGACGCTCTCGCGCCCGTGGAGAAACGCAGCCGCCACGCAGTGCGTCGGTGCGTCCAGGGCAACCTGCAGGGTACTTCTGACGAACCGGGCCACGGACGGGTGGATATCGATTTTTTGCAGGGCCGTTTCTGCATCGTTGCCGTCACGCTGCAGGCTGACGAACCGCTCGATGTTCGCCGTGCTCGCGCCGACTTCACGCATGGCTTCCAGGTACAACTCGAAGTGGCTGCCGTGCCCATGGCCGGGATACGCGTCCGACTCTTCGCCCAATACGATCTCATTGATCAGGCGAGCCGCTTGCGGGTCCGTTGGCGGTAACCAGGGCAGGCGCATACCGGTGAGGTCATGTTGCAGGCGTTTGGTGAGTGTCATGAAGTCCCACACGGCGAATACGTGGTTTTCCATAAAGTACTGCAACTTTGGAAGGGTATTTATATGTTTGAATATTGGATGGATATGTAACTTCTGCTTTTTTTGTTTAAGCAGGTGTGAGTGCTGGAACATGTTGATGCCTATAAGTCGTTGTCTCTTCCCTGATAAAAGCGTTGTGCTTTAGCGACAAATAAACATTGGTTTTCACGGATGCGCGGTTGCCTTGATAACAGGCAGCCCTGTACGAGGCTGACACTGTTACTGGCAAGCAGCATGCTGTGACAAAATACCAAGGCTTTATTTAAAGGAACGCCACGCGCAGTGACGCACCGAGCATGGATTCACGCTGTCGATTGGGAGAATTGGAGTGTTGGTAATAATCTGATTAAGTATTCAGGTGTTTTTAGTTTTATAAGTTTTTCGAGTTGGAATAGTGCGGTAGTTCGATCGCTCTGCGGAGTGTGTGAAGTTTTCTTTGGGCTTAATGGTTTAACGGGATAATGGTGGTGCGCTGGCCTCCGTCGGCCAGCGTCACTTTGCAGCGCTTTGTGGTCGAGGGAGGCGTTTCAGTTCCACGCGGAATTTACAGCGCAGCGTTCTGTTCAGTCTCTTCAAGACTTTTGAGGTAACCCGTAATCACCTCCATGCCGCGGGTAAGGTGGTTACGCAGGGTCAGGATGCTTTCGTCGACCTTCTTTTGCGCCACGAGGTCGAGCAGTTCGCGGTGATCTTCCTGGGACGTCTTGCCCAGGCCCATGGCCTCGAGGTTGAAGCGCAGGAAACGTTCCTCTTCGTTCAAGCCGTGTTCAACCAGCTTGAGCAACCGCTGATTGCCCGCCTTGCCATATAGCGCCATGTGGAACAGGCGGTTGAGGCGGCCGATTTCGGTGTAGTCGCTTTCCCGTTCCAGCGCGTCGATAAAGGCGCCGGCCTGGGCGATGTCATCGGGCGTGAGCAGGGGAATCGACAAGCGCAGCGCTTCGGATTCCAGGAGTATGCGCAGGGCGTAGGTTTCCGCCGAGTGGTCCTCGATCAGTGGCGCCACCACCGCGCCTTTGTGGGTGACCACATGCAGCAGTGATTGGGCTTCCAGTTGACGCAATGCCTCGCGCACCGGCATCCGGCTGACCCCGAACAAGCTGGCCAGCTCCTGTTGACGCATGGCGGTGCCACAGGGCAAGCGGCCATCCAGGATGGCGTTGCGCAATGTTTCTTCAATCACGGAGCGGGCGAGATGGGCGGGGATAGGCCCGCTGATCTGGATGCTGCTCAAAGGGTTCGGCTTCTGCGTCACGACTACGCTATCCTCCTTTTCAAGGTGAGGTGGCTAATTGGATCCAATGCACACTAGAGATTGTCCACAAGCTTGTCAAACGGGCAAGGTTTCGGCTTGTAAGCGACTCAACAGCGTGTTCTTCGGGCCCACAGCTCCCATTTGTCAGGTCTTACAGGCTAAAGGTCCGTCGTGCACATTTTATTCCCGGGAGTCGGGCCAACAGCGGTATTGCTGCATATCGATATTCACTAACGGTATTTAAAATGCGGTTCTTATGACTATAAAGTCACTCTCCTGACTGCACGGGAGTGAACTCATGTCTGCCACCTCTACTGTTCCAACAGCGACCGACAACACACAAACCTTCGAGATCCGTCCATTTCCCGGCAGCGTCGGCGCCGAAATCATAGGCCTGGACCTGGCCCGCCCGGTCAGCGACCAGGACTTCGCACGCATTCACCGCGCGCATCTGGACCATCACGTCGTGGTCTTCCGCGACCAACGTATCACCCCCGAGCAACAGATCGCCTTCAGCCGCCGTTTCGGCGTGCTGCAAATCCATGTGCTCAAACAATTCCTGCTGGCCAACCACCCGGAAATCCTGATCGTCTCCAACATCATCGAAAACGGCCAATCCATCGGCCTGGGAGACGCCGGCAAGTTCTGGCACTCGGACCTCTCCTATAAGGAGCTGCCGAGCCTGGGCTCGATGCTCCATGCCCAGGAGCTGCCGTCCGAGGGTGGCGACACGTTGTTCGCCGACATGCATAAAGCCTGGGGCAACCTGCCCGAGTCCCTGCGCAAGGCCGTTGAAGGCCGCAGCGCCGCGCATTCCTACACCGCACGCTACAGCGAAACCAAATTCGAAGGCAATTGGCGCCCGACCCTCACGCCCGAGCAACTCGCTCAAGTGGCGGAAGTGGTACACCCGATTGTGCGCACCCACCCGGAAAACGGCCGCAAGGCGCTGTTCGTCAGCGAGGGCTTCACCACCCGTATCGTCGGCCTGCCGGAAGACGAAAGCCGCGACCTGCTTGCCCAGCTGTACGCCCACAGCGTGCTGCCGGAAAACATCTACCGCCATCAGTGGCAGCCCCACGACATGGTGTTCTGGGACAACCGCTCGCTGATCCACTTGGCGGCCGGCTGCCCCAGCCACCTGCGGCGCAAGCTGTACCGCACCACCATCCAGGGCGACGCGCCTTTCTGACCCGGAGCATGACCATGTCCAAGAAAACCCCATTTGCGCGCCTGGCTGCGGCGGTTGGCCTGGGCGTCAGCCTGCTGGCCGGCAGTCTTGTGGCGCCTGCCGCCGCCCAGGCCGAAGGCGAGATTCGCATCGCCGAGCAGTTTGGCATCGTCTACCTGTTGCTCAACGTGGTGCGCGACCAGAACCTGATCGAAAAATACGGCAAGCAGGAAGGCATCGACATCAAGGTCGACTGGACACAATTGTCCGGCGGCGCAGCCGTCAATGATGCGCTGCTCTCCGGTTCCATCGACATCGCCGGGGCCGGCGTTGGCCCGCTGCTGACTATCTGGGACCGCACCCACGGCAAGCAGAACGTGAAAGCCGTTGCCTCCCTGGGCAACTTCCCCTACTACCTGGTGAGCAACAATCCCAAGGTCAAGACCATTGCCGACTTCACCGAAAAAGACCGCATTGCCGTACCGGCAGTGGGCGTGTCCGTGCAGTCGCGCTTCCTGCAATACGCCGCTGCCAAGCAGTGGGGTGACAAGGAGTTCAATCGCCTCGACAAGTACACCGTCGCCGTCCCGCACCCGGATGCCACGGCTGCGCTGATTGCCGGTGGCACCGAGCTGACCGGGCACTTCTCCAACCCGCCGTTCCAGGAGCAGGCCCTGACCAACCCGAACGTGCATGTGGTGCTCAACTCCTATGACATCCTCGGGCCTAACTCGCCGACCGTGCTGTTCGCCACCGAGAAATTCCGCAACGACAACCCGAAAACCTACAAGGCGTTCGTCGAGGCACTGACCGAAGCGGCGCAGTTCGCCCAGAACGACAAAGGCGCCGCAGCCGATACCTACATCCGCGTGACCAAGGCCAAGATCGACCGCGCCGAGCTGCTGAAAATCATCGAAAACCCGCAGTTCGAATTCAGCGTCACACCGAAAAACACCTACCCGCTGGCGGAATTCCTCTACCGCGTCGGCGCGATCAAAAACAAACCCGAATCGTGGAAGGATTACTTCTTCCAGGACGCCAAACCGCTGCAAGGGAGCTGACATGAACGCGCCCTTGCAAGGCCACACGGCCAGCAACCCGACCACCACCGAAGCACTGCTTTCGGTGGATAAAGTCAGCCTTGAATACCGCACGCCCGAACGGGTGGTGCGGGCCACCCACCAGGTCAGTTTCGAGATCGACCCGGCGGACCGCTTTGTCCTGTTGGGGCCTTCGGGCTGCGGCAAATCCACGCTGCTGAAATCCATCGCCGGCTTTATCAAACCGTGTGAGGGCGAGATCCGTCTGCTCGGGCAAAAAGTCGAGCAGCCAGGGCCGGACCGTATCGTGGTGTTCCAGGAGTTCGACCAACTGCCGCCGTGGAAAACCGTCAAGCAGAACGTCATGTTCCCGCTGCTGGCGTCCAAAACCCTCAAGCGTCGCGAGGCCGAAGAGCGGGCGCTGTACTACCTGGAAAAGGTCGGCCTTACGGCCTTTGTCGATGCCTACCCGCACACCCTGTCCGGCGGCATGAAAGCCCGCGTGGCAATCGCCCGGGCGTTGGCCATGCAGCCGAAAATCCTGCTGATGGATGAACCCTTCGCCGCCCTCGACGCCCTGACCCGGCGCAAGATGCAGGAAGAACTATTGCTGCTCTGGGAAGAGGTGCGTTTCACCCTGCTGTTCGTCACCCACTCCATCGAGGAAGCGCTGGTGGTGGGCAACCGCATCCTGTTGCTGTCGCCGCACCCGGGGCGGGTGCGGGCGGAAATCCACAGCCATCAATACGACCTGCACAGCCTCGGCGGTGTGGAGTTCCAGGCTTCGGCGCGGCGCATTCATCGGCTGTTGTTTGATGAAGCGCCCGAGGTGGAAACCGAACTGGGTTTCGCCGATATCCGCATCGCTTATTGAAGGGTTTGCACCATGCGCCAGGAATATGAAATCACTCTCGAACCGTTGCCCGGTGTTCGCGTAGAGCGCGAGTTGCCGTGGCGCCAGCGCCTGTGGCAACAAGGCTGGCTGCGTAAAAGCCTGATCCTGATCGTGCTCGCGATCCTCTGGGAAGCGGCTGCCCGTTATCAGAACAATGACTTGCTGCTGCCGAGCTTCCTGCAGACACTGAGCGCGTTCTACGACGGCATGGTCAGTGGCGAGTTGTTGAGCAAGGTCAGCATCTCGCTGGTGGTGCTGATCAAGGGTTACCTGATCGGCATTGTGCTGGCGTTTGCCCTGACCACGCTTGCGGTGTCGACCCAACTGGGGCGTGACCTGCTGAGCACCCTGACCTCGATGTTCAACCCGTTGCCGGCGATTGCCCTGCTGCCGCTGGCGCTGTTGTGGTTTGGCCTGGGGCAGAACAGCCTGATCTTCGTGCTGGTGCATTCAGTGTTGTGGGCGCTGGCGCTCAACACCTATTCAGGCTTCCTCGGCGTCTCCGAAACCTTGCGCATGGCCGGTCGAAATTATGGCCTCAAGGGTATGCGCTTCGTGTTGTTCATCCTGATCCCGGCTGCGCTGCCGTCGATTCTCGCAGGGCTGAAAATCGGCTGGGCGTTCGCCTGGCGCACGTTGATCGCTGCCGAACTGGTGTTCGGTGCTACCAGCGGCAAAGGCGGTTTGGGTTGGTACATCTTCCAGAACCGCAACGAGCTGTACACCGACAAAGTGTTTGCCGGCCTGGCGGTGGTGATCCTGATCGGGTTGTTGGTGGAGAACCTGGTGTTCGACACCCTGGAGCGGGTCACCGTGAAGCGCTGGGGCATGCAGCGCTGACTGAAACACCAACCCCAACTGAAACACCAACCCTGTGGCGAGGGAGCTTGCTCCCGCTGGGCCGCGAAGCGGCCCCAATAACATCACCGCGCTCTTTCAGAAAAGTCTCGATTGCAAATTTTGGGGCTGCTTCGCAGCCCAGCAGGAGCAAGCTCCCTCACCACAGTCTGCTACGATTGCGCCAAGTTCACTCATAACCCATCACGAGTGCTTGGCATGCAATTACCGGACATGAACCTGCTGGTCGCCCTCGACGCCTTGCTCGACGAGGGCAGTGTGGTAGGCGCCGCGCGGCGGATGAACCTGAGCCCGGCCGCCATGAGTCGCACCCTCACGCGTATCCGCGAAGCAGTGGGCGATCCGATCCTGGTGCGCGCCGGTCGCGGCCTGGTACCGACGCCCAAGGCCCTGGAGCTACAAGGCCAGGTGCGCAGCGTGGTGGAGCAGGCGGCGCTGCTGTTCCGCTCGGCGGACGAAGTGGACCTGCGCACCCTGCGCCGGCGCTTCAGCGTGCGGGCCAATGACTTTTTTGTCGGAGTGTATGGCGGTCGGCTGTTCGACACCATGGAACGCATGGCGCCGCTGTGCGAACTGCGCTTCGTGCCGGAAGGCGACACCGATGACGAGGCCCTGCGTGAAGGCCGTCTCGACCTGCGGGTGGGCAACACCATGCCGATCACCCCGGAAGTGAAGGTGCAGAACCTGTTCACCACCACCTTCGTCGGCCTGGCACGGGAAGGGCACCCGTTGTTCGATGGAGAAATCACCGCCGAACGGTTTGCCAGCTATTCGCATATCAGCATCTCCCGCCGCGGCATTGCCCGGGGGCCCATCGACACCGCCCTGAACGCCCAGGGCCTGGAACGCCGAGTCGCGATGATCGCCCCGGGGTTTCACGGCGCGATGTTCATGCTGCCGGACTCCGACCTGATCCTGCCGGTGCCCAAGGAAGCGCTCTACAGCGCCAATCGCCTGAAGCTGCCGTTGCGAGCCTTCACCCTGCCAATTTCCCTGCCGACCCTGGTGCTGACCCAAGCCTGGCACCCGCGTTTCGACAAGGACCCGGCCCATAGATGGCTGCGCGAGACCATGCGTGAATGCTGCGAGGCGACGTGGAAGGAAGCGCAGCCCACGTGAGTCGCAAGTGAGCCCGGTCAATGTGGGAGCTGGCTTGCCTGTGCTGCGGGCGACCCGGTTTTTCAGGCATAGCGAGGTGATGCCATCGCGGGCAAGCCCGGCTCCCACAGAGATCGCCTACATTTTGATAATTGCGTCTGGTGCACTTATAAGCTTCCGATAAGTCACTTTTTGTCATGTCTAAGCCTTATTAAACTGCTCGGGTATTTCCTATTCCGAGTTGTAGTTCATGACGTCCCTCGCTGCTCCCGCACCCCTGGCCGCAGCCAAGCCGACCGCCATTACCCCGCCCGTTTTCGGCCCGCGCATCATCATCGGCCTGGTGGGCGTATTGCTTGCGGTACTGGTGTCCGGCCTCAACGAGATGGTGACCAAAGTCGCTCTCGCCGATATTCGTGGTGCGATGTACATCGGCTTCGACGAAGGTACCTGGCTGGTGGCTGCCTACACCGCCGCCTCTGTCTCGGCGATGGCCTTTGCACCCTGGTGTTCGGTGACGTTCTCTCTGCGCCGTTTCACTCTCTGCGCCATCGGCCTGTTCACCGTGCTTGGCGTGCTGTGCCCGTTCGCACCGAACTACGAAAGCCTGCTGATCCTGCGCACCGTGCAAGGCCTGGCCGGTGGCGCCTTGCCGCCGATGCTGATGACCGTGGCCCTGCGGTTCCTGCCGGCCAACGTCAAGCTGTACGGCCTCGCCGGCTATGCCCTCACGGCCACTTTCGGCCCTAGCCTCGGCACACCGCTGGCGGCCATGTGGACCGAATACGTCGGCTGGCAATGGGCGTTCTGGCAGATTGTCGGGCCGTGCCTGCTGGCCATGGCGGCCGTGGCCTACGGCTTGCCCCAGGACCCGCTGCGCCTGGAGCGCTTCAAGCAGTTCAACTGGCGCGGCCTGCTGTTGGGCTTCCCGGCGATCTGCATGCTGGTGATCGGCCTGTTGCAGGGCAATCGGCTGGACTGGTTCGAGTCGCCGCTGATTACCTCATTGTTGATCGGCGGCCTGGTGTTGCTGGTGCTGTTCATGATCAACGAGTGGTCGCACCCGATGCCGTTTTTCAAGTTGCAGATGCTTGGGCTACGCAACCTGTCGTTCGCGCTGATTGTGCTCGCCGGGGTGCTGATCGTGCTGCTGGCGGTGACGATCATTCCGTCCAGCTACCTGGCCCAGGTCCAAGGCTACCGCCCGCTGCAAACTGCACCGGTGATGCTGATCATGGCGCTGCCGCAGTTGATCGCACTGCCGTTGGTGGCGGCGTTGTGCAACTTGCGCTGGGTCGATTGCCGCTGGGTATTGGGCATTGGCTTGAGCATGTTGATCCTGTCCTGCGTGGGCGGGGCGCAGCTCACGTCGGCATGGATTCGCGATGATTTCTACGTGCTGCAACTGCTGCAAATCTTCGGGCAACCGATGGCGGTGTTGCCGCTGTTGATGCTCTCCACCGGCAGCATCACGCCCCAGGACGGGCCTTTCGCCTCGGCGTGGTTCAACACCGTCAAAGGCCTGGCCGCCGTGGTCGCCACCGGCGTGCTCGATGCCCTGACCACACACCGCCTGCATTTCCACTCGACCATGCTGGTAGACAGCCTGGGCAACTCGCCCCTGGCCGACAGCGATGCCGCCGGCCTTGCCCATCGGCTGCACGAGCAGGCCGTGGTGCTCACCTCTTCGGATCTCTACTACGTCATGGCCGGTGTCGCGGCGGCGTTGATCCTGCTGATTTTCTGGATGCCGACGCGGATTTATCCGCCCCGCGCGCCGACTTGATTGCTCACTGAGCCAAAGGGATTGTTATGAAAAGCAAAGACAAAATCGCTGTAACCGTCATCACCGTGTTTGCCGTCGGTGTGCTGGTTTACCTGCTGGCGCCGGGTGTGTTCGGCAGCAAACGCCAGAGCACCAACGACGCCTTCGTTGCCGCTGACTACACCCTGGTGGCGCCGCGTGTGGCCGGCTTCATCAAGGAAGTGCTGGTGGAAGACAACCAGCGGGTCAAGGCCGGGCAGTTGCTGGCGCTGATTGATGACCGTGACTTCCGCGCCGCTGCCCAGGCGGCCGATGCCGATACGCTGGTGGCCCAGGCGCAGCTGAAAAATGCCACGGCAACCCTGGAGCGCCAAAGCTCGGTGATCGCCCAGGCCCAGGCGACTGTGGCGGCGGATCGCGCCGAAGTGGCGTTTGCCGAACACGAACTGAACCGCTACAACCACCTCGCGGGTGTAGGCGCCGGCACCGTACAGAACGCCCAGCAAGCCAAGACGCGTATTGACCAGGCCACCGCGCGCCTGGCGAATGCCACGGCGGTGCTGGCCGCTGAACGCAAGCAGGTGGAAATCCTCAGCGCCCAGCGTGATGCGGCAGAGGGCGGCCTGAAACGTGCCCAGGCCGCACTGGAAATGGCAAGCTATCAGCTGTCGTACACCCGCATCGTCGCGCCGGTGGACGGCATGGTCGGCGAGCGCGCGGTGCGGGTCGGCGCCTATGTGACGCCGGGCAGCAAGATCCTCGCCGTGGTACCGCTGGCCGAGGCCTACGTGGTGGCCAACTTCCAGGAGACCCAGTTGTCCCACATGCACGCTGGCCAAACGGTGGACGTGAAGGTCGACAGCCTCGACGGCGAAGTGCTCAAGGGCCACCTCGAAAGCCTGGCGCCAGCTACCGGCGTGACATTTGCCTCGGTCAAACCCGACAACGCCACCGGCAACTTCACCAAGGTGGTGCAGCGTATTCCGGTAAAAATCATCCTGGAGCCCGGCCAGGCGTTGGCCGAGCGCCTGCGGGTCGGCATGTCGGTGGAAGCCAGCGTCGACACCCACGCCGCCGCCCAGCAACGTGAGGTGGCGCAGCAATGAGACGCCTTGCCTGGTTAACCTTGAGCCTGCTCACCCTGAGTGCCTGCACCGTCGGCCCGGACTTCCAGCGCCCGCAGAATCCCGTCGGCCAATGGACCGAGCCCCATGGCCGACAAGCCGCCAGCCAAGCGGTCAACGACCCGCTGGAAGAGCGCTGGTGGGAAGTGTTCCACGACGTGCAGCTCACCGCGCTTACCCATCGCGCGCTGACCGATAACCTTGACCTGAAACTCGCCAGCAGCCGCCTGCAACAAAGCCGCGCAGCGCGCCAGGTGATCACCGCCGAGCGCTACCCGACCGTCAACGCCACCGGCGATTACCTGCGTCAGCGTAACAGCGCCGATGGCTTGAGCGATGCCTCGGGCAAGAACGGCCGCTCGGCGTTCAACCAGTGGGACATGGGTTTCTCCGCCGCCTGGGAACTGGACTTCTGGGGTCGGGTAAAACGCGAAACCGAAGCCGCCGACGCCACCCTGCAAGTCGCCGAAAACGACCGCCGCGCGGTGCTGTTGTCGGTGCTGGCGGAAACCGCCCAGGACTACATCCAGCTGCGCGGCGTGCAAAACACCCGCGCCGTCACCGAGCAAAACCTCGAGGTGGCGCGCCACAGCCTGAAGCTCTCGCAACTGCGCCTGGCCGACGGTGTCGCCACTGACCTGGACGTAGCCGAAGCCGCTGCTCAAGTGGCCGCCATCGAGGCGCGCCTGCCGGATTTGCAGCAACGCCAGGACCAGTTGATCAACGCCCTGAGCCTGCTGATGGGCGAGCCGCCACAAGCCTTGTACGCCGAACTGTCCAAGGACGCTGCGGTGCCGCAAACCCAACGCCAGGTCGCCATCGGCCTGCCGTCGCAACTGGCTGAGCGCCGCCCGGATATCCGCCAGGCCGAAGCTCGCTTGCATGCGGCCACCGCCTCCATTGGTGTGGCCAAGGGCGACTTCTACCCGCGCATCACCCTGTCTGGCAGCGTGGGCTACCAGGCGTTGCAACTGGCGGATTTCGGCTCGTGGAGTTCGCGTGCATTCGCCTTCGGCCCGCAACTGAGCTTGCCGATTTTCAACGGTGGCCGGTTGCAAGGCATGCTCGATCTGCGCGAAGCCCAGCAACAGGAAGCGGCCCTGGCCTACCAGCAGACCGTGCTGCGGGCCTGGCATGAAATCGATGATCAACTGACCCGCTACAACGCCAGCCAACTGCGGCGCGACAGCCTTGCCGAAGCCGTGCGGCAGAACCAGATCGCCCTTGCCACGGCGCAGCATCAATACGTCGAAGGCGTGGTGGATTTCGTCAACGTACTGACCGTGCAAAGTGCGTTGCTGGCGACCCAGGAGCAGTGGGTGGAAAGCTCCACCGGCGTGTCCCTGGCCATGGTCGGGTTGTACAAGGCATTGGGCGGGGGCTGGGAATCGGTGTACCCGTTGCAGACCGCCGGACGCTGAATGACAAAGAACTTTGCCAGCCGTGCAACATGGTGTAATGATAATTGCTCTCAATAACGTATCCGAGCTTTTCATGGACACCGCGACTGACGGCCGGCAACAGCTTCATCTCCTGTATCGCGACCATCATGGCTGGCTGCAAGGCTGGCTGCGCAAACGCCTGGGGGATCGCGAACACGCCGCCGATGTGGCGCAGGACACCTTCCTGCGCTTACTGGTATCGGGGCGCTTTCCCGGTGACAAGGAAAGCCGCAGCTACCTGACGCAGATCGCCCGCAACCTGGTGATTGATCAATGGCGACGCCTGCGCATCGAGCGTGCCTACCTGGAAAGCATTGCCCACCTGCCGGAGCCCGAATCCCCGTCCCTGGAAACCCGCGCACTGATCCTCGAAACCCTGATGCAGATCGACGCCATGCTCGACCGCATGCCCGACAACGTGCGCCGCGCGTTCCTGTTGTCGCAGTTCGAAGGGCTGAGCTACGCACAGATTGCCGAGCGCCTGGAGGTGACCGTCAGCTCGGTGCAGAAGTACATGACCCGGGCGATTCTCGCCTGCTACCAGGTCGTCTACGAAGAATGAGAACCCGGCACGAAGCGCCGATTGCCCCGGCCATTGTCGAGCAGGCCAGCGAGTGGTTGATGCTGCAATGGGGCGGCGAGATGGACGGCGATCAGCGCCAGGCCTTCGTGCGCTGGCAGGAGGCCGATCCGGAACACCGGCGCGCCTGGAAGCGCTTGCAGCAGTTACAGCAAACCCTCGGCGGTGTGCCTGTCGACAGTGCCCGTGCGGTGTTACGCGATACACCGGACACCCAACGCCGCGCCGCATTGAAACTGCTCGGGCTGTTGCTGGTGGCCGGTGGCAGCGGCTATCTGGTGCAAAGCAGCCAGCCCTGGCAGGCGGCGTTTGCCGAATACCGCACCGCCACGGGCGAGATTCGCCACCTGACCTTGAGCGATGGCACGCGCCTGGACCTCAACAGCAACAGCGCGGTCGACTTGCGCTTCAGCGCCAGTGAGCGGCGTATCCGCCTGATACGCGGCGAGATCCTGCTGACCAGCGGCCACGATCCGTCCCGGCCATTGATCGTCGAAACCCCGTCCGGAGATGTGCAGGCCCTGGGCACCCGGTTTGCCGTGCGTGAAGTGGACGATGGCAGCCGCGTCGACCTGTATGAAGGACGTGTGCAGGTACGTCCGGTGCGCGGTGCGGCGGTGCAGATGAATGCCGGGGACAGCCTGTGGTTCAGCGCCAGCCGGACTTCGACGCGGGTGCCGGTGGATGCCAATGCCAGCAGTTGGACCGAGAACCGCTTGATCGCCGAGCGCCAGCCGCTGGGGCAGTTCGTTGCCGAGTTGAGCCGTTATCGCCCGGGGCTGTTGCGCTGCGATGCGGCAGTGGCCGAGTTACTGTTGACCGGTGTGTTTCCGCTGAATGACACCGACGCGATTCTCCACGCGCTTGAGCGTTCGTTGCCGGTGCAGGTACAGGCGGTGACGCGCTATTGGGTCACGATCAAGGCGCGGGGCTAAAAAATTTTTTGCCTGCGGCTTGTCGGTTTTTCAACCCTGTCCGGGATACCTCTTGAAAGCCAATCAAGAAGCGTTCTCACGGGGAGCCCTGCAATGTCGCACCACCCAATCCAACCCCTGGCCCGAGCCCTGCGCCGTGGCCTGTTTGTCAGTCTGCTGGCGACGGCGCCTGTGGTGCCGAGCGTGGTCCAGGCCCAGGAGAGTGCTGAAGCCCTGCGCCAATACAACATTGCGGCGGGCAACCTCGACCAGGCCTTGAACCAGTTCGCCAGCGCCTCCGGGATTCTGTTGTCGGTGGACGCCTCGCTGACCCAAGGCAAGCACAGCGCCGGCTTGCAGGGCCGCTACGCCACCGGGCCAGGGTTGGAACGGTTGTTGGCCGGCAGCGGATTGGTCGCGGTGCAATCCCAGGGCGGCTGGTCATTGCAGGCCCTGCCCGCGAGCGGCGCGCTGCAACTCGGTGCGACGCAGATCAGTGGTCAACAGGATCAGGAAACGGCCTGGGGCCCGGTTGACGGCATCGTTGCCAAGCGCAGCGCCACCGGCAGCAAGACCGATTCGGCGCTGGTGGAAATCCCCCAGACCATCAACGTCATCACCGCCGCCGAGATCAAGGCGCGGGGCGCGCAAAGCGTTACCCAGGCGTTGCTCTATACACCGGGCATGACGGCCGGCGGTTTTTCCGATCGGGTCAAGCTGTTCGATGAGCCCACCTCCCGTGGCTTTACGCCGACGCCGCTGTACCTCGACGGTTTGCACTTGCCCTACGGCGGCGGCAGCACCGGCGGTGCTTTGCAGATCGAGCCCTATTCCCTGGAGCGCATCGAAGTGCTCAAGGGGCCGGCCTCGGTCTTGTACGGGCAGAACCAACCGGGTGGCATCGTCAACATGGTCAGTAAGCGCCCCAGCGAAACCCCGGTGCATCAAGTGGTGCTGGAGGCCGGCACCTACGAGCACAAAAGCGCCGCCATCGACCTCGGAGGACCGCTGGATGAGCAGGGCGAGTTTCTCTATCGCCTCACCGGCCTGGCCAAGGACGAACAGGGCGAGATCAACTACGTCGAGAACAAACGCCAGTTCATCGCTCCCAGCCTGACCTGGCAGCCCAACGACGACACGCGCCTGACCGTGTTCGCCCAGTACCAGAAAGACAAAGGCGTGCCCGAGGCCCAGGGGTTGCCCGCGTCCGGGACGATCTGGGACAACCCCAACGGCAAGATCAAGCGTGATGTGTTCATCGGTGAGCCAGGCGTCAACCAGTACAACCGCGAGCAGTACGTGTTTGGCTATGAGGTGTCCCATCGCCTGAACGACACCTGGACCCTCAAGCAAAACGCTCGCTACGCCGAAGTGGACGACCGCTACACCGCACCGTTGCACGGCTACAGATTTGTGCCCAACCCGGTAACCGGCGTGCAAGACCAACGCTATCTGCAACGCTTCGGCGTGGACTGGTCGCAGCACAACAAAGTATTCGGTGTGGATAGCATCGCCCAGGCGGAGTTCGACACCGGCGCCCTGTCCCACACGTTGATCGTTGGCCTGGATTACTACCACTTCAACTCGCAATTCCACGGCCTGTACGACCGTAATCCGCCGGTGATCGACCTGTTCAAGCCGGTCTATGGCCAGCGGCTGAATTTCGGCCAGCCTTATCGCTGGGACCGCACCGTGACCCAGACCGGCTTGTACGTGCAGGACCAGATCAAATTGGACAAGTGGGCGCTGGTCCTTGGCGGGCGCTACGACTGGGCCAACGTGGTCAACAAGGAGCCACTGGCCGACACCCGCACCAGCAGCAAAGACCAGGCGTTCACCGGCCGGGCCGGTCTGGTGTACCTGTTCGATAATGGCCTGGCGCCGTTTATCAGCTACTCCGAATCCTTCCTGCCGCTGTCGGGCACCGATATCAGCGGCAAACCGTTCGATCCTTCTACCGGCAACCAGTACGAAGTCGGCCTGAAATACCAGCCGCCGGGCCAGAAGAGTTTTGTGCAGGTTTCGGTCTATCAACTGGATCAGAAAAACGTGCTGACCACCAACCCGGTAGACACCACCTTCAGCACCCAGAGCGGTGCCATGCGCTCACGGGGTGTGGAGCTGGAAGCCAAGGCCTCCCTCAGCGATGCCTGGGACGTGGTCGCCTCGGCAGCGCGCAACGACATCAAATACACCAAGGACAACGACGGCCGCCAAGGCCGACACCCGGCAGGCATCTCACCGCTTACCGCTTCGGTATGGGTCAACTACACCGTCCTTGGCGACACACCCCTGGCCGGTGTTGGCGCAGGCTTGGGCGCGCGTTACGTTCGCAGCAGCTTTGGTGATTACTACGCAGGGGCGTTCAGCATTCCGTCCTATACCGTCTACGACGCCAGCCTGAGCTACGACCTGGGCCGCTCGGCGTTCAAGCTCAAAGGCGTGAAGCTGGCAATGAACGTGCAGAACCTCACCAACAAGACCTACGTGTCGCAATGCACCAGTGACCTGGATTGTTACTACGGGGAAGGGCGCACGGTGGTGTCGAGCTTGACTTATGACTGGTAGAAACCGGTCATTCGCGGGCGTTTTTTAGCCCTGAGTGCCCACAGTCCAAGGACCGTGGGCACTCAGGGATTCTGCAAAAACACCACATACCCGCGAAACCACTCACTCCCCTTCAAATACCCCGGCTCCTCCCATGCCCCACCCTGAATCAACCCAATCTTGAACGGCACCCCCAACCGGTTCATGCGTGGCAGATACGCCGCGTAGTCCGGGATGCTGTGGCGGCCCTGGTAGGTCTGAACCACCACTTCATCAATCACGCCCTTGAGTTGTGCGATGGCGGCCGGGTCAGCGTTGCTGCTCCAGTCCATCAGCCCGGTGATGCTCAGGCGTAGATCCTTGGGCAAGCGTTGGCGCAGGTCGCGCAGGAAATCCGCGTATTCGTCGAGGTATTGCGTGCGCGCATCGAAGTCGATCTGGATGCCCACCACCGGGTTGCCCGCATCCCGCCAGCGTTGCACCTGGCCGAGCATCTGGCTGTACACCGACTCGGGCCAGTGCAGGGTGTGGGCGCGGTACACCACCCAGATTTCACCCTGGGTGATGCGCGGCACACTCATGCCCTGGGCGATGAATTGCACGCCACGCTGGGGCGCTCGGCGGGTCGAGTTGATCTGGCCCTGGAGGACGTACAGGGTTTTCGCCTGCTTGAGCACCGGCTGCGGCGCGACGCCGCTCCACAGCCAGAACGCGTCATGGTCGCGGGCGTCCACCGCGCCGAAGGCCGGGCTTGCCAGCAGGAGCAGGGCGAGCCAGAAACGCTTCACGGCTTACCAGTAGTACTGCAGCGACTTGCCCCACTGGGTGTCGGCGAACCCGGTTTTCAACTGGCGGAACCAGCCTTTGCGCACGTTCTTGTCGACGTCCTCGCCACCGCAACTGTTGTAGCCCGAAGGTCCGTAGCAGTTGATGGCACGAAACAGCGCGTAGGCCTTGTCGTTTCGCGGTGCCTTGGGATTGCCGATCACCCGCTTGTAGCCCTCCAGTCGCGAGAAGGTTTCACCCTTGAAGGGCGAGGCAGTGCTGCCCAGGCTGCCGGCGGAGCGCGCTTGTTCCAGGGGCATGCCGTCCAGGCCGTTACGCAGGACGAATTCCCCCAGGCAGTTCAGGCCCTGCGGGTTTTTCGGATCGGCCTGCAAGGTACTGGCGATTTGCGCGATGCTCGGGCAGGTGTAGCCGGACTCGGCCTTGTCACCGTTCCACTGGAACAGTCTCAACGACTGGCCGCCGCTGTAGACGTAGCCCAGGCTGGTGCCGAGCTTGTCATCGGCAACCGAGGCGGGCAGTTGCTTGAGGTCCTCGGCAAAGGTCTCGAACTGGCCGCGCAGCAGGTCTTTATAGAGCAGCGTGAATTGTGCGGTCTGGCGCTCTACCGGGTCTTCGGCATGGGCAAGCTGCTGGCGCAGCAGGTCGGGACCGGCGACGTTGCGCAGCAGGATATAGCGCACCTGTTTGGCACTGATCGGCGAATCGGCAGCGAATACCTTGGCCAACTGGCCGCTGCGTTCGTAGTTCATCGCCAAGGCCAGCTCCAGCTGGTCACGTTGCAACGGTTGCCTGGCCAGCGGCAGCAGTTGCAGCCACAGCGCTTCGGCGGCTTTCCAGTCTTCCTTGGCTTCCAGCGCGAGGCCACGCAGGGTCTGTTGGCTGAAAGCGAAGTAGTCGAGATTCGACGGCACGTCTTGCGGCAGCAGCTTCAAGGCACGGTCGGGCTGATGCTCGACGTTCAGGGCAAACGCCGCCTGCACGTAGGCATACAGCGCGGGCTCCTGCGCGAACACCGCTTTTTGTGCATCGAGCGCTTCACGCGTGAGCTTCGGCGGCTCACCGGCACGCATCCACATCAGGTCGTTGAGGGCCAGGATCAGCGGGTTGCCCACAGGTGCCGTGGTGCTGGTCAACAGCTTGGTGTCGGCTTCCTGCACCAGTTCATCCAGCGACACGTTGCGCTGGGCATCGGTGGCCTGGGTCAGTTGCCAGGCAAAGTCGTCCGCCAGTTTGTCGGGGTTGGGCGCCAGCCAGTGCACCCGGCGCAACAGGCCACGGGCGGAGGCGGCGTATTCGCCCTGTGGATAAGTTTTCAGGTAGTCGTCGAAAGCGCTTTCGGCCCGTTGCAGGGCAGACTTATCCACATGCTCAAGCGACGGCGTGCCGTATTCATCGAAGGCATTTTGCTGGGCGTCGTTCAGCGCGGTGCGGGCGGTCATGTACAGCGCTGTGTCCTTCAGCCAGGGCAGCGAGCTGCTCGTCAGCCCGGCAAAACCTTTTTGCGCATCGCTGAAGCGTCCGCTGTAAAAGTCCCCGGCGGCGTTCAGGTAGGTGAGCAATGCCTGGCCGTCTGCCGATTTGATTTGGTCGGCCTCGCCTGCCGCTACGCCGTCCGAGGAACAACTGCCGAGCATCTGCAGCCGCAGCTTGGCCAGTAACTGGCGCTCGGCCTGCGGTACATCGGCCTTCACCACCTGGCTGATAAACGCGGCGGCGCTGTCATCGGCGTTGCTGCGGCAGCGGCTGCCTTCGCCGGAAAGGAAGGCTTCACCGGCGGTCTTGGCGTCGTCGCGCGTGATGCCCAGCGGGCTGAGCAGTGCATCCAGTTCGGCGGTGCGCGAGGCGTCGGGTTTGTTGTCGGGCTCATCCGCAGCCGGCATAAGCCGATACACCGGAAAGGGCACCGGGCCAAATCCTTCGGACACGTCCTGCTCGCCCAAGGCATTCGGCGCCAGCGGCATGACGTTTTTGTCCGCCAGCAACAGCCGCAGGTTGACCCGGCTGTCATTGCCGGGGCTCAGGAAGGGCAGGTTGCTGCACACGTCCAGGCTGTTGCGCGACACTCGCCAATCCGGGTAGCAAGAGTCATCGCCGCTGGCGTGGGCCTGGAGGGGAAGGGTGGCGAGCAATGCCAGTGCCAGGGGTGACAGAAGACCGATGCGCATGAAATGTCCTTGATCCTGAATCCATGGAAGGCAGCAATCATAGCGTGATCCGATGAAAGCGTCGGAGACGTCCTGCGCAAAATTCAGATTTGTCCGATTGGCGGATGGTTGGTCGAATCCATGCAAAACAGCGGGCGAATCAAGGCCTTTTGACCTAGAGTGGCGGGTGTTCGCGCAAGCGCAGGTTCAGTAGTGGGTGAGGAAGTAGAGGTGCGACGCTCTGTGGCGGAACAAGACAACAAGGCCGGGGCATTGCCTTTGCTCAATCCTGGCCTTTGGGAACATGCCGGCTGGCTGGCTCGGTTGTGGTGGGTACCGCTGGTGGCGTTGGCCATGGCCGTGCGTTTCTATGGCCTGACCGCCTCCGCCATCTGGGGCGATGAAGGTTCAAGCCTGCTGCTCGCCGAGTATTCCCTGGAAGACCTGTGGTTTCACGCCGCACATGACGTTCATCCGCCGCTGTATTTCTGCATGCTGCGCGGCTGGATCGAGGTGTTCGGCGACAGCATTTTCTCCCTGCGCAGCATGAGTGCGATCCCCGGTGTGGTCGCAGTCGGCCTGGGAATCTGGCTGACAAGGCTGATCGCGACCCGTCGCGCGGCGGTGCTGGCCGGGATTCTGTTGGCGTTGCTGCCCACGGCAGTGCGCTACAGCCAGGAAGTGCGGATGTATTCGCTGCTGGGCGTGTGGCTGCTGGCCGCCACCCTGGCCTTGGTGTATTGGGTCCGCCAGCCTGAGCGCAAGCGCTATCTGGTGGCCTATGCGCTGTTGATGACGGCAGCCTTCTACACCCACTATTTCACCGCGTTGTGCGTGCTGGTGCATTGGTCATGGCTGCTGTTGCTGCGTCAGCCACGGGCTGGCGGCCTGCGCCTGGTCACGCGTGCGGGCTGGTGGGTGGCCAACGTTGCCATTGTGTTGCTGTACTTGCCCTGGCTTCCGAATCTGTTGGGCCTGGTGCAGCACACCGAAGAACTCAAGGTGGGCGGTGATATTGGCTGGGAAGACCCGGTCAACCTGTATTCCGTGCCGTCGATGGTGTGGCAGTTCCTCATCCAGGACCCGGGCGACCACTTGTGGCGACCGCTCTTTGTGGTGTTTCCGTTATTGCTGATGGCGCTGGTCGGTGTGACTGCCTGGCGCGATCAAAGCCGCTTTCGCTTTGGCTGGCTGCTGGGGCTTTTTTTCCTGCTACCGGTGCTGCTGGTCTATGGGGTTTCGTTTATTTCCCCGGTGTTTATCGAGCGTTATCTCACCGCCTACGCGATGAGTTTGCCGATCATCGTGGCGTTGGCCGTCGACCGTCTGTCGCCGCGCCTGCCGCTCGCAGCGGCGGCAGTCTTCGTGTTGTTTGTCGGGGTCGAGCTGGTGGGCGTGAAGACCAACTCCACCGTCGATGAGCATGATCAATTCAACGTGGTGGTGGAGTTCGTCAATCGCAACTACCAGGAAGATGACCGCATCGTCATCAGCGATATGCTGTGGTACCTGCCCTACGTCTATTACGACGAGACCGACGCCCAGTTGCAGCTTTTCACACCGCCGACCGCCGCCGGCAAGTCCACCCGGCCTAATGCCTATGGTTTTGGCACCCTGGTGGACCAGGACGGCGGGCGCATCTACCTTGATCGCTTGTCGGCGTTACCCGCCGAGATCCAGCGTGTATGGCTGATCAGCGCCGCGGAGCCGCCGGATGAGTTTGCCCCGTTGCCGGCCGGATGGCGTCAGCTCAGCCAGCAGGACGGCGGCGGCGCGCGGGCCCGGCTGTTCGTGCTGTGTAACGCGCCAGCGGGCGTGCACCGTGAGGGCTGCGATTAATCCGCGCAACACCTGAGAGGTTTATGTTCGCCTGGGGGGCTAGACTCAGGTGAACCTACTCTCCAGGAACGCCTCATGGAATCCCCAGTCCACAACTTGCCATCGTTGTTCAAACAGCTCGGTTTGCCCGATGACCCGGTCAGCATCGAGCGGTTCATCGCGGTCCATTCCCCACTCAAGCCCGAACTGCACCTGGCGGATGCGTTTTTCTGGACGCCGGCCCAGCGGGCGTTTTTGCGTGAAGAGATTCTGGAGGACGCGGATTGGGCGGAGGTGGTGGATGAGTTGAATTTGCGGTTGAGAGAGGGGCGAGGAGTCTAGGCCGTCAAGAGGCGGTTGCTTTCTCTGGTGGCCATTGGCGAGCGGTGTGCACAAGCGCCACGACCCTTACTACGTCGGGCTCAAGTTGGTAAACAAGGCGGTAGCTTGGATGAGGAATGACTTCGCGTGTGCCTGTGATCCTGCCGAGTGGGCCGGTTTCTGGGTGTTTTGCCAGCCCCAGCACTGCACTGCTGAAGCGTCGATCCATATCGGCTGCGGCTTGTGGGTTTTCTCAAATAAAAAGTCCCAGATATCCCTACGGTCCTGCGCCGCTTCCGGCGTCCAGGCAACCCTCATTCCTGATTATCTACGTGAGCACGTTTCGCAGAAAACTCAGCTTCCAAATCCTCATTGGAAATCTCTCTGCCTGCCTGTATCGAGGCGCGAGAGGCGTCTACTTTACGCTGCAAGAACGCGTCGTACTCCCGTGATTCCTGCTGGGCCTGGACAAACTGACGCATCATATCTCGCACGATTTGCGATGCAGGACGGTGGGTAGCCTCGCACTCGGCCATGAATTGGTCGCGTAGTTCCGACTCAAGCTTCAAGGTGAAAACGGCCAGTTTTGACATAAGTGAATGCTCTAGATTGGTATGTACGAAGTATATACAACGTGCATACCTGACGACGCATGTGAGCTGAGTGAGGCGACTGACGGTTGCTGACAGCAAACCACCTTTCCCCAAACCAGCTTTACTTAGCCCACGGGCCATCCACCCATCCGCAAATTTGTATCAAAACTTGACTGCATTGGATCCATCGACCATATTGATAGTTAGCAAACTAACTGTATGCGAATAATCCAGTGTCCCAGACCCTCGAACAACTCCAGATGAACATCAGCAGCAGCATGGTGGTAGGTGCCAGGACCTGGCGCAAAATCTGCCAGACCACGCTCGTCAGCTATGGCATCTCCGAAGCCTGCGCCGTGCCGCTGCTGATGATCGGCCGCCTCGGCGACGGTGTGCATCAGGTGAAGGTGGCCCAGGCCGCCGGGATGGAAAGCCCGTCCCTGGTGCGCCTGTTGGACCAGCTGTGCAGTTCCGGCTATGTGTGCCGCACCGAAGACATCCACGACCGCCGCGCCAAGGCCTTGAGCCTCACCGAGCGTGGCCGCGAGCTGGTGCAGGCAGTGGAACAGCAACTGGTGCGCCTGCGCCGGGAAGTGCTGGCCACCATCGACCCCGATGACCTGGAAGCTGCTTTGCGTGTACTGCGGGCCTTCGAAGGCGCCAATCAACATCCCATGGTTGTGAGTTCTTGAACGGATTTTTTACCGGCATGCCGCCGGCCAGGGATTGGTTCTATGGCGTAAGGACATTCGCCGCTTCAATGATCGCGTTGTACATCGCCATGCTGATGCAAATGCCGCGTCCGTATTGGGCGATGGCCACGGTGTATATCGTGTCCAGCCCGTTTGTCGGCCCTACCAGCTCCAAGGCGCTGTACCGGGCGGTCGGTACCTTCATGGGGGCGGCCGCAGCGGTGTTTTTTGTGCCGATGTTTGTGCAGACGCCTTACTTGCTGGTGGTGGTGATCGCGCTGTGGACCGGGATTCTGCTGTTCCTGTCCCTGCACCTGCGCACCGCCAACAGCTATGCGCTGATGCTGGCCGGCTACACCTTGCCGCTGATCGCCCTGCCGGTGGTGGATAACCCGCTGGCGGTGTGGGATGTGGCCGAAGCGCGGACCGAAGAGATCTTCCTCGGCATCGCCGTGGCGGCGGTGGTGGGGGCGATGTTCTGGCCGCGACGCCTGGCGCCGGTGTTCGATGACTCGGTGAGCAAGTGGTTTGCCGACGCCCAGGTCTACAGCCAGCGCTTTCTCAGCCGCAATGTGCAACCCGAGGAAATCAGCACCCTGCGCGGCGGCATGGTCGCTACCTTCAACACCCTGGAATTGATGATCGGCCAACTGCCCCACGAGGGCTCCCGGCCGCAAACGGTGCGCAATACAAAGGAGCTGCGCGGGCGGATGATCCACCTGCTGCCGGTGATCGACGCACTGGACGACGCCGTGTACGCCCTGGAACACCGCGCCCCGGAGTTGCTCGAGCGCTTCACGCCGCTGCTGACCGCCGCCAACGAGTGGCTGGTCAGCACGCAAAAGGATGCGCCCCTCGAACGCTGGCGTGTCCTGCGCGACCAGATCGAAGCCCTACAACCCGATGCCGACGCCCTGGATGACCGCCATCAGTTGCTGTTCTCCAACGCCCTGTATCGCCTGGGCGAGTGGGTGGATCTGTGGCAGGACTGCCGCAGCCTGCAAGCCGCCATCCAGTGCGAAAGCCAGGACAGCTGGCGCGCAGTTTACCGCCACTGGCGCCTGGGCCGGCTGACGCCATTCCTCGACCGTGGCCTGATGTTCTACTCGGCGTTTTCCACCGTCACCGCGATCATCGTCGCCTCGGTGTTGTGGATCCTGCTGGGCTGGACCGACGGGGGCAGCGCGGTGATCCTCGCGGCGGTGGCCTGCAGCTTCTTCGCCTCCATGGACGACCCGGCGCCGCAGATCTACCGGTTCTTTTTCTGGACCGCGATGTCGGTGCTGTTCGCCAGCCTCTACCTGTTTCTGGTGCTGCCCAACCTGCACGATTTCCCGATGCTGGTGCTGGCGTTTTCGGTGCCCTTTATCTGCATCGGCACGCTGACGGTACAGCCGCGTTTCTACCTCGGCATGCTGCTGACGCTGGTCAATACCTCGTCGTTCATCAGCATCCAGGGTGCCTACGACGCGGACTTCCTGGCCTTCGCCAACTCCAACCTGGCGGGCCCGGTAGGCCTGCTGTTCGCCTTTGTCTGGACCCTGATTGCCCGGCCGTTCGGCGCTGAGCTTGCGGCCAAGCGCCTGACCCGTTTCAGCTGGCGCGACATCGTCACCCTGACCGAGCCTGCGACCCTGGCCGAACACCGCAAGATGGGCGTGCAAATGCTCGACCGCCTGATGCAACACCTGCCGCGCCTGGCCATGACCGGCCAGGACACCGGCATCGCCCTGCGGGAAGTGCGGGTGGCACTGAACCTGCTGGACCTGCTGGCGTACTCGCCGCGCATCCTCGGGGTGCCGCGTGTGTTGTTGAACCAGGTGGTGGAAGGCGTCGGCGGTTACTTCAAGGCCTGCCTCAAGGCCGGTGAACGTCTGCCGGCCCCCAGCGGTCTGCTGATGACCCTCGACCGTACCCGCCGCGCCCTCAACGGCCAGGGCCTGCAAGGCGAGGACGAAACCCGCCTGCATTTGTTGCACGCTCTCAGCGGCTTGCGCCTGGCGCTGTTGCCCGGCGTGGAATTTCTTGGCGGCACAGAGATGGAAGCGCCGTTACCCGATGGAGCGCCTTTATGATCGGTGATCTGGATATCAGCGGGGTGTTCCTGCCCACGTTGCTGGTGCTGATGGGCATTACGTATGTGTTGTACCTGGTGGTGCACGGGCTGTTGACCCGCGTCCACTTCTATCGCCTGGTCTGGCACCGGGCATTGTTCAATGTGGGTCTCTACGCTCTGTTGCTGGGCGCAGTGGATTCACTCAGTCGATACCTCATGACATGAAAAAACCTTTTTTGACCATTGGCCGTGTAGTCCTGACGTTATTGGTGGTGACCTTCGCCTGCGTCGTGGTGTGGCGCATGGTGATGTACTACATGTTCGCGCCGTGGACCCGTGACGGCCACATCCGTGCCGACATCGTGCAGATCGCCCCGGACGTGTCCGGGCTGATCCAGCAAGTGGACGTGCGCGATAACCAGTTGGTGGTGCGCGGCCAGGTGCTGTTCTCCGTCGACCAGGACCGTTTCAAGCTGGCCCTGCGCCAGGCCCAGGCCGCCGTGGCCGACCGTCAGGAAACCCTGGCCCAGGCCGTGCGCGAGAACAAGCGTAACCGTGGCCTCGGCAACCTGGTAGCCAGCGAGCAACTGGAAGAAAGCCAGTCCCGCGTCGCCCGTGCCCAATCGGCCCTGGCCGAGTCGCAAGTGGCGGTGGATGCCGCGCAACTCAACCTGGACCGCTCGGTGATCCGCAGCCCCGTGGACGGCTACATCAACGACCGTGCGCCGCGTAACCAGGAGTTCGTGACCGCCGGGCGTCCGGTGTTGTCGGTGGTGGACAGCAACTCCTTCCACATCGACGGCTACTTTGAAGAGACCAAGCTCGACGGCATTCACGTCGGCCAGAGCGTCGACATCCGCGTGATCGGCGATAACGCTCGGCTGCGCGGGCATGTGCAGAGCATCGTCGCCGGTATCGAAGACCGTGACCGCACCAGCGGCTCCAACCTGCTACCGAACGTCAACCCGGCGTTCAGCTGGGTGCGCCTGGCCCAGCGGATTCCGGTGCGCATTGCGTTTGACGATGTGCCGGCAGACTTCCGCATGATTGCCGGGCGCACCGCCACCGTGTCGATCATCGACGACCAACCCAAGTCGGAGAACAAGCCATGAAACGGCTTTTAGCAACCGCCGGGCTGGGGTTGTTGCTGTCGGCCTGCCAAGTGGTGGGGCCCGATTACAAACTGCCGGACAAGGCGGCCGTGAACCGCGGTGACCTTCAGGGCCAGTTGGCCGGGGAGGGCAGCAATGTGGTGTCGGCGCCGGTACCGGCGGACTGGTGGAAGCTCTACCAGGACCCGCGCCTGGATAAGCTGGTGGAGCAGGCCATGGCCTCCAACACCGACCTGCGGGTGGCTGCGGCCAACTTGCAGCGCTCGCGCTATCAGGTGCAGCAAGCCGAATCGGCCGGCGGCTGGAGTGCCGGGGCCAAGGTCGAAGCCCAGCGCCTGCAAGAGTCGGGTGAGGCCTATTTGCTGACGGAAAAAGTCCCGGTGGCGAATATCGGCAGCGCGAGCATCAGCACCTCCTACCAATTTGATTTGTTCGGTACCTTGCAGCGCGGCATTGAAAGCTCCCAGGCCACTGCCGATGCGGCCCAGGCGGCGTCCGATATCGCCCGTATCACGCTGGTGGCGGACGTGGTGCGCTCCTACACCCAGGTGTGTGCGGCCAACGAAGAGCTGGCGATCGCCAACGAGTCCCTCGACCTGCAAGCCCAGAGCACGCACCTGACCCAGCGCCTGCGGGATGCCGGGCGCGGTGATGAAACCCAGGTCACCCGTTCGCAAACCCAATACAAATCCTTGCGCGCCGAAATGCCGCGCTATGAAGCACTGCGCCAGGCCGGGCTGTTCCGCCTGTCGATGTTGCTGGCCAGGCCGCTGGATCAACTGCCGGCCGGCACTGCCCAATGCGCCGAGCTGCCGCACATCGCGCAGTTGTTGCCGGTGGGCGATGGCGCCACGCTGCTCAAGCGCCGCCCTGACGTGCGCCAGGCCGAACGCCAACTGGCGGCGGCCACCGCGCGCATCGGTGTGGCCACCGGCGCGCTGTACCCGGACATCAGCATCGGCGCCACCGTGGGTACCGTCGGCATCCTGGATGACCTCGGCACCCCGGCCACCAACCGTTGGGGCTTTGGCCCGCTGATCAGCTGGACGCTGCCGACCAACGGCGCCCGCGCCCGCATCCACGAAGCCGAAGCCGCGACCCAGGGCGCCCTGGCGCACTTCGACGGGGTGGTGCTCAACGCTATCCGTGAAACTCAGACGGGCCTCGCGCAATACACCGCGCAACTGCAACGCCGCGATGCCCTGGCGGATGCCGGCGCGTCGGCCAAAGAGGCGGCGGAGCAGACGCACCGGTTCTTCCAGGCCGGCCGCGCGTCGTTCCTGGCCGACCTGCAAGCCACCCGCACCTACACCGACGTGCGGGCGCAACTGGCCGCGGCGAACACCCAGGTTGCCATGAGCCAGATCGATTTGTTCCTGGCCCTGGGCGGCGGCTGGGAAAGTGGACGAACGCAAGCCACACAAGCCAGCAAACCCTGAGCTGATTGCTATGCTTTGACAGGCGGACTTACGTGATGGTCCGCTGGTCACTGCTCGCGTTTGCTCATGGGGATTCCAATAATGAAAAACCCTTATGCTCCCGCTTTCTGGTGCGTGTTCTTCGCACTGGTGTTGCTATCGGCGACTTACTTCTACGGCATCATGCTGGCCCATCAAATCGACAAGGCCATGGTGTTCCTCGACAGCGCCAGCGCGCTGATCGCGGTGCTGTCCATCGGCGTGGTGGCCTGGGCCTCCTACCAGGGCCAGCGAATCAAGCGAAGACTGCTCGAACAAGGCAAGACCCGCGTGGCGATCTGGGATACCAAGGTTGCCCTGCGCCGGGTCGAGACGGTGTTCGACCGCTACTTCTGGGGCAGCTACTGGCAGCCGGGGCGCACCTTCCAGGAAGTCATGGGCGAACTGACCGGCACACCGCTGGAAAAAAGCCTCGAAGCCCTGAAAAAACAATGCGTGATGCTTGATCGGCAAGTCGCCGACGGACGGCATTGGCTGAATAACGCCCGGGAATTATCCGACGTGGCCACTGCGATGGCGCGGGAGCGTTACCAGCTGGATTTTTATGATCCCAAGTCGGATACGCCGGGCAATGCGGTGATTCACCGTGAGTTTGAGGTGCTGGTGTATACGTGGACGGCACGGCTGAAGAGCTTCGACCATCAACTTGATGAGATCGAAACCGAGTATTCCTGAAATCTGTGGTGTCTGTACTGACGCCTTCGCGAGCAAGCCCGCTCCCACATTCGATCGAGTTCCATCTTTGGAATGCAGTCGAATGTGGGAGCGGGCTTGCTCGCGAAGGCACTTTACCGTTCAGCGCTGAAGTCTGCGCCTATTGAAAAATTGGGCTGCATACGCCAGCCAATGCTAATCTTCCCCGGATTTCGGCGGGCTTGAGCCGACACCCTTCGGGGTTCAGGGAAGACAGCCCACTTCACAGGATTTGATCAGGTCACTACATGAATAAGCCAGCAGTCGTTCTCTTGGGTATCGTCGTCGCCATTGGTGCAATCAGCGCAGGCGGTGCCTGGTACACCGGCAAGCAACTGGAGCCGGTGCTGCAAACCGCCATCCAGGACGCCAACAAGGAACTGCAGACCTCCATGGCCGGTGTCGACGGCACTGTGACCCTCGAACTGGTCTCCCTCGACCGTCAGCTGTTCAGCAGCACCGCCCACTATCGCCTCAAGGCCCAGGGCGCGGTGTTCGGCGAAAATCATCAGGACACCGAACTGCTGTTCGTCGACCATATCGAACACGGCCCGCTGCCGTTCTCGCGCCTGGTGTCGCTGAAGTGGCTGCCGGTCATGGCCACCAGTCACTACGAACTCGAGAAAAACCCCACCACCGAAAAATGGTTCGCTGCCAGCAAGGACGTGTCGCCCCTCAAGGGCGTGGCCAACATCGGCTATGACCGCTCGGTGACCGGCAACGTTGAACTGCTGCCCCTGGAACTCAAGGACGACAAGTCGGCCGTGAGCTTCTCCGGCGCCAACCTCGATTTCGACTCCACCGCCGAAGGCAAGAAGGTCAAGGCCAGCGGCTACATGGACAGCCTCAAGGTCTCGGTCATCGATGCCAACAACGCCAAGCTGGATGCGGAGCTGAGCGGCCTGACCATCGCCAGCAACCTGGAAAAAACCACCTTCGGTTTCTACACCGGGCAAAACACCGTCGAGCTGACCAACACCAAGGTCACCTTCGGCCCGCAGCAAGCAGTGCTGACTCTCAAGAACTTTGAGCAGAAAGACAGCAGCGAAACCAAGGACAACAACCTGGCCGGCCGCGTCGACTACAAGATCGACGAGATCGGTTACCAGGGCAAGCCAGTGGGTTCGGCGGCCATGGCCGTCAGCATGAAGAACGTCGACATCCCGTCGATGCTGGTACTGACCAAGCTCTACCAGGAAAAAGTACAGCCGGCCCAGGCCGCTGCCGCTGCTGGCCAGCCCGTGCCTGAGTTGCAACTGACCGAAGCCGAGCAGACCCTGGCCCAGGCCAACGTCGACCAACTGCTGGCTGCCAAGCCGCAAGTGGCGGTAGAAAACCTGTCGCTGAAAACCACCAATGGCGAGAGCCGCTTCAACCTGGTGGCGGACTTCGCCAAGCCGTCGAGCATGGACCTGCCGCCGGTTGAACTGGGCAAGCAAATCGTTGCGCTGCTGGACGCCAACCTGACCCTGTCCAAGCCGATGATCCAGGACGTTGCCGGCCTGCAGGCGCAGATCGGTGGTGTGACCGACCCGAAAGCCATCGAGCAGCAATCCCAGATGGCCAGCGAGATGATCAGCGGTATGGCCGTGGGTACTCAACTGGCGACCCTGGTGGGTACCGATATCGTGTCCAAGCTGCACTACGCCAACAATGAAGTGACCTTCAACGGCCAGAAAATGACCGTCGAGCAATTCATTGGTTTTGTGCTGGGCAAGTTCGGCGCGGTCAGCGGCGCTCAATAAGATTCGGCTCAAAGTGATGTAGGCCAATTCTGAACAATTGTTCTGAATTGGCCTTTTTTGTACCCCCCTCAAGGATATTGCGCCCCGGGAAAGCTTGGCCGCGTCATCAGATGCCGGCCGCCTGGAGTGTCGTGCAGGTGAACTTATCGCTACAGCTTTCCCTGGTGAGGAAGCTGACGACATGTCGCGTAATATTCATCCGTTTATCCGCCTGGCCCTGTGCAGCCAACTGCTCTGGCCCGTCGTGGCATCGGCCGATGCGGCCTATGATTCGCTGATCAACCAGGCCCGCAGTGGCAACTATGGTCCGGCCCTCAACCTGTTGCGCCAAATGCCCGCCGAGCGCCAGACGCCGGGGCAGGTCAGCGATCACCTGTTGATTGCCAGCTGGGCGCGCCAGGACGCCGAGGTGCTGACGGTCTACGAGGCCCAGGGCCGCTCACGCACCCTCACCACCCAGGCGCTGGCCACCGTCGCCCGCACCTATCGCAACCAGCAGCGTTGGGAACCGGCGATTGCCGTGTATCGCCAGGCGTTGCTGCGCGAGCCGAATAACCCGGACTTGCAACTCGGCCTGGCCCTGACCCAGGCGGACGCCGGCCAGACCGCTGAAGCGATGCAGCGCACCCGCGCCCTGGTGGCCGCCAAGCCCGACGACGCCGACCGCCGCATGGCCCTGGGTTACGCACTGACCCGTGCCGGCTCTACCTATGACGCGCTGTTCGAATTCGACCAGGCGTTCATGCGTGCCGGCAACAAACCTGAAGTCGTCCGCGAATACATCGTCGCCCTGCAACGTGCGCGCCTGCCGGAACCGGCCCTGCGCCTCGCTGCCCGGCGCCCTGGCCTGTTGGACCCGGTCACCCAACGCCGCCTCGAAGGCGACCTGGCCGCCGAGCGCGTGCGCATGGCCGAGTTCGCGACCCGCAGTGAAAAAGAGCGGTACGTCATCGCCGACCGTGCCCTCAAGGATTACGACCAACTGCTCACCACCTGGACACCGGATGCCAACGCCCATGATGACGTGGTGCGCTGGCGCATCGACCGTCTGGGCGCGCTGAAAGCCCGGGCGCGCACCGCCGAGGTGATCCGCGACTACGAAGTGCTGAAGGGCGAAGGCGTGCAACTGCCGACCTACGCCCTGCGCTGGGTCGCTGCCGCCTACCTCGACCAGCGCCAGCCGGAAAAGGCCGCGCCGCTGTATCGCCAGGCCCTGGCGGCAAGCGATGCGGACGCCGGCGATCACGTCGAAGACAGCACCGCTCTGTTCTACGCCCTGCTCGAAAACGATCAAGTGGTGGAAGCCCGCGAAGTCGCCGACAACCTGGCGAGCACCCAGAAACCCCGGGTCGAGCTCAAGGGCTTGCCCATCGGCAACCCCAACGACGCCTGGATGGACGCCCAACAATTGGCCGCCCAGGCCGGCACCTATGGCGCCGACCTGCCCGCCAGCGAAAAAGGCCTGGAAGCCCTGGTGCAACAGGCCCCGGGCAATATCGGCCTGCGCCTGGCCCAGGCCGATATGTACCGTGCCCGCGACTGGCCACGGCGCGCCGAAAACACCCTCAAGGAAACCGAAGCCCAGGCCCCGCGCGACATCGGCCTGGAGGTTTCCCAAGGCCACACTGCCCTCGATCTGCAGGAGTGGCGCCAACTCGATGCACTCACCGACGACGTGGTCGACCGCGCCCCGGACAACCGCCAGGTACAGCGCCTCAGCCGCCTGCGGGATGTGCACGACATGGCCGAATTGCGCGTCGAGGCCTACACCGGCAAAAGCAACGGCGGCGGCGATGACGGCGCGGGCGCGGTGTCCGGCAGCCGCGATTTCGGCATCGAAACCTTGCTCTACAGCCCGCCCATCGATGAAGACTGGCGCGTGTTTGGCGGGGCCGGCTACGCCACCGCCGATTTCGAAGAAGGCACCGGCCAACACCGTTGGCAGCGCCTCGGTGTAGAGCGGCGCACCCGCGACATGACCCTCGAAGCCGAGGTCTCCAACCACTCCTACGGCTTTGGCGACAAGCAGGGCGCACGCATCGCGATTGCCCGCGACATCAATGACCAATGGCAGTACGGCGGCAGTCTCGATTACCTCTCCGCGAGCACCCCGCTGCGGGCACTGAATGCCGACATTACTGCCAACGGCGGCAGCGGGTTTATCCGCTGGCGCGCCAACGAAAGCCGCGAATGGAAACTGGCCCTGAGCCCGTCCCACTTCAGCGACGGCAACAACCGCCTTGAAGCGCTGCTCACCGGTCGCCAGGGCGTGTACAGCTCGCCGGGGGTGCAAGTCGACCTGGGCCTGGAAGTCGGCACCAGCCGCAACACCAAGGAAGACACGCCGTACTTCAACCCGCGCTCGGACTTCAGCGTGCTGCCCACGGCCACCGTCAACCACGTGCTCTACCACCGCTACGAAACCCAGTGGAGCCAGCAGTTCCAGGTGGGGGCGGGCACCTACAGCCAGCGCGACTACGGTACCGGCGGCGTTGCACTGGTGGGCTACGGCCAGCGGTTTCGCTGGAACGACGTGCTCGAAACCGGCGCCAACCTCAGCTGGATCAGCCGACCTTATGACGGTGAGCGCGAAAGCGACCTGCGCCTGATCGTCGACCTCACCTACCGCTTCTAGAAGAGTCCGATCATGCCCGTCTTGTCCCGTTGCCTGTTGGCCCTGGGGTTAATGCTGAGCAGCGCTTGCGCCCAGCAACCCGCACCTTTCACTCCACCCGCCGAGCGGCTCAAGCCTGCCAGCGAAGCGGCGTGGCCGAAGAACCATTTCCTCGGTATCGCCTACCACGACATCGAGGACCGCGACCCCGATCAGGCCGTCGTGGCCGTGCGCACCGAACGTTTGATCGAGCAGTTGGCGTGGCTGCGGGAAAACGGCTACCAGCCCGTCACCGTCGACCAGATTTTGGCGGCCCGCAACGGCGGCCCGGAGTTGCCGGCGAAGGCGATCATGCTCAGTTTCGATGACGGCTACGCGAGCTTCTACACCCGTGTGATGCCGATCCTGCGCAGCTACAACTGGCACGCGCTGCTGGCGCCGGTGGGTTCGTGGGTGGATACGCCGCTGAACCAGCCGGTGGATTTCGCCGGTACACCTCGGCCGCGTTCGGACTTCCTGACCTGGCAGCAGGTGCGCGAAATCGCCCAGTCCGGCCTGGTGGAAATCGCCGCGCACACCGACGCCAACCACAAGGGCGTGCTGGCCAACCCACAAGGCAACCTGCAACCGGCCGCCACCACCCGACGCTTTGACCCGGCGACCCATCGCTACGAAACCGAAGCCCAGTTCCAGGCGCGGATGCGCACCGACGTGACGGCGATCTCCAACAAGATCCGCGCCGTCACCGGCAAGGCGCCGCGCGTGTGGGTGTGGCCTTACGGCGCTGCCGATGGCACCTCGCTGGCGGTGGTGGGCGAGCAGGGTTACCAGATGGCCCTGACCCTGGAAGACGGTCTCGACAGCCTCGGCAACCTGATGAGCAGCCCGCGCTTCCTGGTGGCCTCCGACCCGGACGGCGAACACTACGCCAACGCCATCGTCGCGACCCAGACTGAAGCCCCGCTGCGGGTGCTGCATGTGGACCTGGACAACGTCTACGACCCGGACCCGGAACAGCAGGTGCGCAACCTCGACAAACTGATCCAGCGTGTGGTCGACATGGGTGCCAGCACCGTGTTCCTGCAGGCTTTCGCCGACCCCAAGGGCGATGGCCTGGTGCGTTCGCTGTACTTCCCCAACCGCCATTTGCCGGTGCGCGCCGACCTGTTCAACCGCGTCACCTGGCAACTGCGCACCCGGGCCCACGTGAACGTATTTGCCTGGATGCCGGTGCTCAGTTTCGCCCTCGATTCGAAGCTGCCCCGCGTTACCCGTTGGGACCCGCAAACCGGCAAGGTCGCCATCGACCCGGACCAGTACCAGCGCCTGTCGCCGTTCGATCCGAAAGTGCGGCAGGTCATCGGTGAGATCTACGAAGACCTGGCGCGCACCAGTGCCATCGACGGCGTGCTGTTCCACGACGACGCGGTGCTGTCGGACTTCGAAGACGCCAGCCCGCTGGCGCTCAAGGCCTACGCCGCCAATGGCCTGCCGGACACCATCGAAGCCCTGCGCGCCGACCCTGCGGTGATGCAGCGCTGGACGCGTTTCAAGAGCCGCTACCTGATCGACTTCACCCATGAGCTGACGGCCAAGGTCCGCAAGCTGCGCGGCCCGCAGGTGCAGACCGCACGCAATATCTTCGCCGAACCGATGCTCAACCCGGGCAGCGAAGCCTGGTTCGCGCAGAACCTCGACGACTTCCTCACCAGCTACGACTGGACTGCGCCGATGGCCATGCCGCTGATGGAAGGCCAGGACCTCAAGGGCTCCAACGCCTGGCTGGAAAAGCTCGTGGCCACCGTCAAGGCCCGCCCCGGCGCGCTGCAACGCACAGTCTTCGAGTTGCAAGCCAAGGACTGGCGCACCTCGGCCGCCCCCGATCTGGACGGTGCACAAATGGCCGAGTGGATGGGCGTGCTCAAGCGTCAGGGCGTGACCAGTTTTGGCTACTACCCCGACAACTTCCTGGAGAATTCGCCGGATCTGAAAACCGTGCGTCCGGCCCTTTCCAACCAGTGGAATCCTTGACTCATGTTCGACAGAATCCTCGCGCTTATCGTCTTGTCATTGGTATTGGGTGTGCCCCTTGGGCTGATCTTTCTGGTCACCGGGCAGCTCCTGATGGACTTCGTCTTCTTCTATCCACTGTTCATGTCCGGCTTGTGGATCGCCGGCGGCCTGTACTTCTGGCTGCACTGGGAGCGCCACTGGCCGTGGGCGGATGACACCCCCGCGCCGGTACTCGCCGGTGAGCCGCTGATCTCGATCCTGATCCCTTGCTACAACGAAGGCGACAACGCCGCCGAGACCATCGGCGCCGCGTTGGCCCAGCAATACCGCAACATTGAAGTGATCGCGATCAACGACGGCTCCAGCGACAACACCGCCGCCGTGCTCGATGCGTTGGCCCTGAAAGAGCCGCGCCTGCGGGTGCTGCACCTGGCGCAAAACCAGGGCAAGGCTGTGGCCTTGCGCATGGGCGCGGTAGCAGCGCGCAGCGAATACCTGGTGTGCATCGACGGCGATGCGTTGCTCTCGCCGAACACCGCGGCGTACCTGGTGGCGCCGATGCTCGACAACCCGCGCCTGGGGGCGGTCACCGGCAACCCGCGGATTCGCACGCGCTCCACCTTGATCGGCCGGGTGCAGGTGGGCGAGTTCTCTTCGATCATCGGCTTGATCAAGCGCACCCAGCGGGTCTTCGGGCGGATCTTCACCGTCTCCGGCGTGGTGGTGGCGTTTCGGCGGGCGGCCCTGGACCGGGTCGACTACTGGAGCACCGACATGATCACCGAAGACATCGACGTGAGCTGGAAGCTGCAACTGGACCACTGGAGCATCTTCTACGAGCCTCGCGCGCTGTGCTGGATCCTGATGCCGGAAACCCTCGGCGGCCTGTGGAAGCAACGCCTGCGCTGGGCCCAGGGCGGCGCTGAAGTGCTGTTCAAAAATATTCGTGGCATCTGGCAATGGCGCCATCGCTACCTGTGGCCGCTGCTGTTCGAGTACTGCCTGTCCACCGGTTGGGCCTTCACCTTTTTGCTCTCGGTGATTTTCTGGGCCGTGGGCAAGGTGGTGACGCTGCCCGCCGCCATCGCCGTCGACTCGCTGATGCCGCCGGCCTTCACCGGCCTGCTGCTGGCGGTGGTGTGCCTGGTGCAGTTCGCGGTGAGCATCATGATCGACCGGCGCTATGAAAAGGGCCTGTGGAAAACCCTGTTCTGGACCGTCTGGTACCCGTTGGTGTTCTGGCTGGTGAGCCTGTTCACCACCCTGGTCAGCTTCCCCAAAGTGTTGTTCCGCCAACACCAGAAACGCGCGCGCTGGGTCAGCCCGGATCGCGGAATCAAAGCCCCCACTACGGATGTGCAGCCATGAATCTGATCCGAACCCAACAGCGCCCGGTGATGTGGGCCATCGACGTATTCCTGACCCTGCTGGCCTGGGCCGGGCTGATCATCCTGCTGGTGCGCGGGCTGGTGCCGATGCTCGACAGCCACGGCGGCCCGCGGATCGATGCGCCGATTTTCGCGGCGCTGGATACCTTGCAGATCTACCTGTGGATTGCCGTGTTCAACGCAGTCGTGCTGATCAGTTGGGCACGCTACCAGCAGCGACGTGGCAAGCACTTTGCCCAGCGGCGCTCGGCGGCCAAGGCCTTGAGCGACCAGCATTTGAGCGACAGCTTCAGCCTGGGGGAAGGGGACCTGGAGCAACTGCGCCGCCCGGGTGTGCTGGTGATTCATAACGACCACGAAGGGGGCGTGCAGGAAGTGACAGCCCATGTGTCCCGGCATGTGGAGCGGCCAGGGTTGAAGTTGGTAGCGGGGCAGGAGCGGACCAAGGAGGTTGGTTAACCGGGATATCGAAAAATGGGATCCAATTCACAAAGTAACCGCGAACTTTTCTCATCTTTTGGCTACTAACCAGTCTTGATACCGCATTGATGGCCATGTAATGGCAATTGTAAGCGCCATCATTGGAGGTGTATCAAAACTGTTACCGCTTGTCGGAATAAAAATTCCAATTGCAAGCAATTAAACGTTGCATGATTTATTTATTGTTAATAATCAGCAACTTATATGCCTGTTAAACATAGCTTCCCACTAAGCCAGAATCTTGGCCCACCGGAAGTTCGATGTTAGTTTGCCGGCCCCCGCTTTTTCGACGGATCGAACATGTCTTTATTATTGCCACGGACTCGGCTGCTGCTGGGCGTTTGCCTGCTGACTTGCTTCGCACTCAATAGTGCGGTGGCGGCGCCTACGCCTGGCGACCAGGACCTGATCCGCGACCGGCAAAACCGTCTGCTGGAAGAACAGCGCCGGCGCCTTGAAGACCTCAAGGAACTGCCCGGCAAAGAAGCCAAGCCCCAAGCGCCTGCCACCCCGGCCGACACCCGTTGCTTCCCGATCAAAGACATCGAACTCAAGGGTGCCGACAGCCTGCCTGCACCGGACCGCGAGCGCCTGCTCAAGCCGTATATCGGCCAGTGCCTGGGTGTCTCCCAGCTCAATCAAGTGCTCAAGTCGATCACCGACTACTACATCGACAAAGGCATGGTTACCAGCCGTGCTTACTTGCCGCAGCAGGACCTTTCCACCGGCCACCTCCAGGTGTTGGTGGTGGAAGGCAAGCTCGAAGGCTTGAAGGGCGCCGACGGCAGCAACCTGTCCCCGCGCGAGCTGGCCATGGCCTTCCCCGGCAAGGTCGGCGAGCAGCTCAACCTGCGGGAAATCGAGCAGTTGGTGGACCAGTTGAATCGCTTGCCGTCCAAGCAGGCGCAAATGGAACTGACCCCCGGCAGCCAGGTGGGCGGCAGTGAAGTGCAGGTCAGGAACGTCCCGCAGAAGCCCTGGCGCGCCAGCCTGTCGCGCAATAACGACGGGCAGAAAAGTACCGGCGAACAGCAGTGGGGCGCCGGCCTTGAGTGGGACAGCCCGCTGGGCCTGGCCGACCAGTTGGTGTTGCGCGGCGGCCACGATGCCGTCAGCGACCACCAGAAAACCTCGAAAAACAGCATGCTGTATTACAACGTGCCGTGGGGCTGGTGGAACTTCAGCTACACCTACAGCGAGAGTGATTACCGCACTTACGGCGTGACCGACGACTACAAATTCAAGCAGAACGGCGACAACGAAAACCATCAACTGCGCGCCGAGCGCGTGATCCATCGCGACGACGTCAGCAAGACCTCGGTCAACGTCGGCCTGGCCCATTTGCGCACCAACAACTACATCAACGACGCCCACCTCGAAACCAGCAGCAACCGCCTCAGTGAACTGCAACTGGGCATCAACCACGGCCGCCGCATCGGCAATGCCTTCGTCAACCTCGACCTGGGCATGCAGAACGGTATCGGCGCCTTCGATGCCCAAGCTGAAAACGAGCGCGATCAATACGGCAATCGCCTGCCCAACGCGCGCTACCGCAAATACACCGCCACCGTCAGCTACTTGCAGCCATTCACGCTATGGGGTGAGTCGTTCAGTTTCTCCAGCCTGGCCACCGGCCAACGCAGTGAAGACATTCTGTTCAGCCCCCAGCGCATGAGCCTCGGCGGCTCGGCCTCGGTGCGCGGTTTCAAAGACCAGCAGCTCACCGGCGACAGCGGCGGCTACTGGCGCAACGACGTGCGCTGGGCGCGCCCGGTGACCTGGGACTGGATGCGCCCGGCCTTTGCCGAATACGGCGCCAGCGTCGGCTACGACCAGGGTGTGATCAGCAACGACCGCTATAACGGTGAAGTGCATGGCCGGGTCTCGAGCAACTCGCTGGAGTTGTTCGCCCGTGGCAAATACGTCAGCACCAGCGTGACCTTTGCCCATTCCCTGGAACGCCCGGCAGTGATGAGCGAGCGCGAAGCGCCGATCTACTTCCGCATGGATTTCTTCCTGTAATTCAACGCCCCGTTACATCGAGAATATGACAATGGATGTTCGCCACTTTGCCTTCCTGGCCCGCCAACCTTCTGCTGCGCTGAAACCGCGAGACTCGTTCTTCGGCCTGCCCAAGCGCGGTTTGGTGCTGATCCTGGCCAACGCGCTGTTCTGGCAGCCGCTGCTGGCCCAGGCCGGAGGCATTGTGGTCAGTGCGCCGGGCACCACCGTCGGCCAGGCCGGCAATGGCGTACCGGTGGTGAACATCGCCACCCCCAATGGCAGTGGCTTGTCCCATAACCAATTCAAGGACTACAACGTCGGCCCCAACGGCGTAATCCTCAACAACGCCAACGGCCCCATGACGAACACCCAGCTGGGTGGCTACATCGTCGGCAACCCCAACCTCAAGGGCGGCGCGGCCAGCGTCATCCTCAACGAAGTCAACGGCGGCAGCCCCAGCCAACTGCGCGGCTACACCGAAGTGGCGGGCCAGTCGGCCAAGGTCATCGTCGCCAACCCGTACGGCGTTACATGCAGCGGCTGCGGCTTCATCAACACCCCCAACGTGACCCTCACCACCGGCAAACCGGTGCTCGACGCCAGCGGCCAGTTGCAGCGTTATCAGGTTGACGGCGGTGCCGTGACCATCGACGGCCAGGGCCTGAACGCCAGTAACGTCGACCGCTTCGAGATCATCACCCGTTCGGCCAAGATCAATGCGCAGATCAATGCACGAGAATTGACCGTCATTGCCGGGCGTAACGACGTCGATGCCAAAAGCCTGAAAGCCACCGCGCGCGCCGATGACGGCAGCGCAAAGCCCGAGCTGGCCATCGATTCCTCGGCATTGGGCGGCATGTACGCCGGTGCGATCAAACTGGTGGGCACCGAGGCCGGCGTAGGGGTGAAACTCGACGGTACGCTGGCCGCCAGTGGCGGCGACATCCAGCTGGATGCCAACGGGCGCCTGAGCATGGCGCAGACGGCGACCACCGGTAACCTCAAGGTCACCGCGCAGAACGTGAACCTGACCGACAAGGTCTACGCCGCCGGCAATGTGCAGGTGAGCAGTGCTGAAGAACTGGTCAACCAAAAGAGCCTGGCCGCCGGCCAGCGCATCGAACTCAACGCCACCACCGTCACCAACCCGGGCATCATCGAAGCAGGCGTGCAGGCCGATAACAGCCGCAATGCCACCGGCGATGTGGTGGTGAATACGCAAACCCTGAACACCAGCGGCAACGTCCTGGCCAGCCGCTCGCTGAGCGCCACGGCCACCCGGGAACTGAACAACCAGGGCGCAGTGATCCAGGGTAAAACCGTCACGCTGAACAGTGCCAGACTGACCAACCAGGGCGCCACCGCGCGGGTGTATGGCGAGCAAGCGCTGGCGATCAACGCGCCGGCCATCGTCAACCTCGGCGGGCTGATTCGCTTCGGTGCCGATCAGGCGGCAACGCTGCAAACCGATTCGCTGGATAACCGCCAGGGCCATATCCAGGTCGCGGGCGGCAGCTTGACGCTCAACAGCGGCACGCTGAATAACACCGGCGGGCAGATTGTCGCGGGCAACCTCGGTGTGACAGCGGACACGATCAACAACCAGAACGGTTTCCTGGTTGCCGACGCCGTGACGGTCAACGCCGCCCGCCTCGACAACAGTGCCAAGGGCTTGATCAGTGCCGAGAAAGGCGCGCTCAACCTCACCGTCACCAACACCTTCAACAACAGCCAGGGTCATGCCCAGGCTGGCACTGACTTGAACCTGCGCGCCGGTGACGTCGCCAACCAGGACGGCAAGCTGGTGGGTGGGCAACTCACCGCTACCCTCGGCAGCCTCAGCAACAACGACGCAGGTGTACTCAGCGCGGATGCCGGCAAGTTGACCTTGACCGTCGCCCAACAGCTGAACAACGCCAAAGGTCACTTGCAGGCCGCCCAGGGCGACATCGAACTGCACGCCGCGAGCCTGGATAACCAGGGCGGCGCCATCATCGGCAAGCAGTTGCTGCTGGATGCGCGAAGCGGGCAGATCGACAACCGCGCCGGGCGTATCGTCGGTGACCAACTGGACGTCCGCGCCGGCAGCCTCGACAACCGCAGTGCCGGGTTGCTGGCCGGTGGTGTGCCGGGTGTGAGCGTGGTGCTGAACGACCAATTGCTCAACACCCAGGGCCGTATTCAAAGTGAGGGTGACCTGCTGCTGACCGGCAAGCGCCTGGGCAACAGCGCCGGGATCCTGCTGGGCAAGGCCCTCACTGTCACCGCGCAAGACCTCGACAACAGCAGCAAGGGCGCGCTGGTCAGCAATGACGGCGACATCACCCTCAACATCAGCAACCTGCTGACCAACACCAACGGTGTGATCGACGCCGCCGAACGCAGTGTGCTGGTCAAGGCCTTGACCACCCTCGACAACCAGGGCGGCACCTTGCGGGGCAAGCGCCTGGATATCGCGGCGCAAACCCTCGACAACGACCAGGGCCAACTCCTGGCCGGCAATCAGGGCGTGAGCTACCGCGGCCAGGACCTGAGCAATCGCCAGGGCATGATCCTCAGCGGTGGTGCGGCGGTCGACCTGACGCTGGGCACCTTGAACAACCAGGGCGGCACCGTGCAAGGCGACAGCTTGACGGTGACAGCCGACAGCGTCGACAACAGCCAAGACGGTACCAAGGCCGGCGCGTTGACCGCCTTGAAGAGCGACCTGCAACTGACGGTCGAGGCCTTGACCAACCGGGGCGGCAAACTGTTCGGCAAGGAGCACGTCACCGTCTCCGGCGCCACCCTGGACAACAGCGCCAACGGCCAGATCAGCGGCAATCAGCTCAGCCTGACCTCGCGTACCCAACTGACCAACCAAGGCGGCCTGATTGAGTCCAACCAGGGCCTGACCTTCAATGGCGGCAACCTCGACAACAGCGCGGGCGGCCAACTGCGGGCGATGGAAGGCGCCAGCAGCACGCTGACGGTCACCGACCAACTGAATAACCAGAACGGCATTCTTGAATTCGGCAGCCAGGCCTTCAGCCTCAGCGCCGGGCATCTGAATAACCAGGCCGGGCAACTGCAGCACGCTGGCACCGGCGTGTTCAGCCTCAATACCAGCAGCCTCAGCGGCAGCCAGGGCAGCATCAATGGCCTGGGCACTGCCGACTGGTCGTTTGGCCGGGTCGATGGCCTCGGCCGTGTGCAACTCAATGAAGCCTTGCACTACACCAGCACCCAGGGCCTTAGCCTCAAGGCCGGCGACCGCCTGGCCAGCGCCAAGGGGCTGACCCTGGATGTCGCCAGCCTGGATAACGCGGGCGAGTTGCTCAGCGACGGTGACCTGAGTGTCAACCTGACCGGCGACATGACCAACAGTGGCCGCCTTTCGGCCCAGCAAAAACTGAGCGTGGTCGCCAACAACCTCAGCCAGAACGGCGGGCGTTTGGCCGGCGGCACCACCACCCGCATCACCCTGGGCGGTACGCTGGATAACCTCGGCTACCTCACCGCACGCCAGCAACTCGACATTGCCGCCGCACAGATCAACAACCGCGGCACCCTCGGTTCACAAGGCAACGTCAACCTCAGCGCCAGCAATGGCATCAGCAATAGCGCGGACACGCTGCTGTTCAGCGGCGGTGATCTGACCCTGCGCGGGAACAGCTTCAGCAACCTGTACGGCGACGTCTACAGCAAGGGCAACCTGAGTTTCGCGGCGCTCGATGGCGGCATGGCGGCGGGCTTCAGCAACCTTTCCGGTACGGTTGAAAGCGAAGGCAATATCGGCATCAGTGCGCGGAATGTGGAAAACGCCAAGGCTGAATTCGAGTTGGGCCAGACCGTCACCACCGGCAGCCTCAATTGGCAGTGCGGCCAGCACTGCGGCGGGCACGACTCGTTCAAGCGCGGTCAAATCACCATCAACCAGACCTACCTTGAATCCGCGATCAAGGACTCGGCCTCTGCACGCCTGGTGGCGGGCAAAGATTTGCTGATCCAGGGCGACAACGTCCAGAACCGCTATAGCCTGCTGGCGGCGAATGGCAACCTGAGCATCACCGCCAACGACCTGCTCAACCAGGGCGCCGCGACTCGCACCGGGCAGAACACCATCGTCATCGGCACCCCGCAGCGCATCGACACCGATGAGTGGGACCGGATGGAATACATCGACGTACCCGCCTTCAACGCAGCGGTGGCAGCGGGTAATTTCGATGAAGCACGCTTTGAGGTGCTCAAGGCCCGGTCGAGCGACTGGCGTTTCTCCGAACAAAGCAACGTCACCACCTGGACCGACAACGGCGGCCCGGGCTACACCGCGACGATACAGGCCGGTGGCGCGGTCAACCTCAACGTTGCGCGCACCCTGCAAAATGGCACGTTGCACACCAACACCCTGGAGCAACTGACCGGCACCCTCGGTGACGACCAGACCGGCATCCCCGTCGGCGGCATCAACATCAACCTGAGCAAGCACGTCAACGACGCCACCGCCCAGGCGCCAAGCAGCGTATTGCCGGTGACCAGCATCGCGCCCGACGGCCGCTACGTACCCGTGGACTACACCGGCGAGTCCTTCACCCCGGTCGACCCCACCACCGCGCCCGGCTTCCAGTTGCCCAAGGGCGACTACGGCCTGTTCATCAAAAACGCCGACCCCACCAGCCACTACCTGATCGAGACCAACCCGAACCTCACCACTGTGGCGGGCTTCTTCAGCTCCGACTACATGCTCGGCAAGCTCGGCTACAGCCCCGACAACGCCTGGCGTCGCCTGGGTGACGGGCAATACGAGTCACGGCTGATCCGCGATGCCGTGCTGGCGCAAACCGGGCAACGCTTCCTCGCCGGTGGCCTGACCAGCGACTACGACCAGTTCCGCTACCTGATGGACAACGCCCTGGCCAGCAAGGACGCCTTGCGCCTGAGCGTCGGCGTATCCCTCACTGACCAGCAAGTCGGCGCCCTGACCCACGACATCGTGTGGATGGAAAACCGCGTGGTCGACGGCCAGACCGTGCTCGTGCCGGTGCTCTACCTGGCCCAGGCCGACTCCCGCAACGTGCGCGGCAACAGCCTGATCCAGGGCCGCGACCTCAACCTGATGACCGGCGGCGACCTGATCAACGTCGGCACCCTGCGCGCCAGCAACAACCTCTCAGTGGCCAGCAGCGGCAGCCTCTACACCGGCGGCCTGATCGAGGCCGGCAACAACCTCAGCCTGCTGGCCCAGGACAGCATCCGCAATTCCATGGCTGGCGAGATACGCGGCACCCAGGTCAGCCTCACCACCCTGAAGGGCGACATCACCAACGACAACACCGCCATCCAGGTGCGCCAGGGCGCCGGCATGCGCACCCTCACCGACAGCAGCGCCGGCACCATCACCGCCCGCGAAAACCTGGCCATCGACGCTGGCCGCGACCTCACCAACCACGGCGCACTCACCGCCGGCGGCGATGCCGACCTGAAAGCCGGGCGCGACCTCAACCTGATCGCCGTCAGCGACACCAGCGAGATCCACGCCTTCAGCGACGGCGGGCACAAATCCACCATCACCACCGACGTGAAAAACCAAGCGGCCACGGTCACGGCCGGCGGCAACCTGAGCATGGTGGCGGGGCAAGACGTCAACGTCATCGGCAGCAACGCCACCGCGGGTAAGGACCTGAACATTCAGGCCGGGCGCGATTTCAACGTGGCGTCTGTCAGCGATGTGCACAACGTCGAAGGCAAGGAAAAAGACGGCAAGAAACGCATCAAGACAGCGGATGAGCAGGCTACGCAGTTGGCCAGTGTGCTGACGGCGGGCAGGGACTTTACGAGCCAGGCCGGGCGCGACACCACGCTGGTGGCGAGCAAGATCAGTGCGGGGAATGAGGCTTATCTGTATAGCGGGGATAAGTTGAATTTGCTGGCGGCGCAGAACAGTACTCATACGTTGTATGACATGAAGGAGAAGGGAAGCTGGGGCGCGAAAAAAGCGCAGACAGATGAAGTCACCCGCACGACTCAGATGGGCACCGAGATCAAGACGGGTGGCAATCTGACGCTTAAAAGTGAAGGCGACCAGCTGTACCAAGTTGCCAAGCTCAATAGCGGTAAGGACATCGTCCTCGATAGCGGTGGTGCGGTTGTCTTTGAAGGGGTCAAAGACCTGCACGATGAGAGCCACACCAAAAGCAAAAGTGACCTCTCATGGTTCAGTGCCAAAGGTAAAGGCAATACGGATGAAACCTTGCGCCAAAGTGAACTGGTTGCTCAAGGCCAGCTCGTCATCAAGGCCGCCGAGGGAATTCGCATCGATGTCAAACAGGTCGATCAGCAGACCGTAAGTCAGACCGTTGATGCTATGGTCAAGGCTGATCCCAATCTGGCGTGGCTTAAGCAGGCCGAAGCACGTGGCGACATTGATTGGCGCCAGGTCAAAGAGATTCACGAGAGCTTCAAGTACGACAACTCTGGCTTGGGCGCCGGCGCCAAGATCGCGATTGCGATCATGATGGCCGCGATCATGGGGCCGGCAGGTTTTGGTCTTGGGGGCTGGGAGTTGGCAGTTGCCACGAGCTTCTCGACCACTGGTGTTACCAGCACGATTAACAATAAAGGCAACCTCGGCAGAGCCTTAAAGGAAACCGCTAGTAGCAACAGTATTAAAAGTGCGGCAGTCGCCGGTTTTACGGCTGGCGCGCTTTCTTATGCTGACACCAATTGGTTCAGCGGCACTGAGAGCACAAGTACAACAGCAGTCCAAGGCGTGAGCCCCAGCGCGGGGTCAACTTTGGCCGTCACCAACTCTTCCAGCGATATTTTTACCTGGACCTCCGCAGGTGATATTGCCTTGCGCGCTGGTGGTCGAGCGGTCATCTCCAGCGGAATCTCGACGGCTATCCAGGGAGGAAGCTTCGGCGACAACTTCAACGCGGCATTACTGGGAGAGGCTGGCAACGTAGCAATGGCGACCGGTTTTAACTGGGTGGGTGACTACGTCACCTTCCCGAACGGTAGCCCTCAAAAAATTCTTGCCCACGCCTTAATGGGCGGCCTGCTGGCAGAAGCGACTGGCAGCGACTTCAAAACCGGTGCTGCTGCTGCGGGGTTGAATGAGGCGCTTATTAATCAACTGGTGTGGGCGGCTCAAGGTAACAACGATATAACGCTGATGCTTTCACAGCTGACTGGACTGATAGGCGCGGCGGCGGTCGATGGCGATTTGGAGAAAGGCTCACAGATTGCTCAGAAGGCTACGACGTTCAACTACCTCTACCATGAGGAAGTTGAGCAGATGCTGCGGGAGGTCGACAGCAAAAGTACGGAAAAAGAGAAGCGTGAGGTCAGGCAGCGCTATGAGGAACTTGATCAACAGAGAAATGACGAGTTGGATACGCTTTGCGCGCGCGATCCGCAAAGATGCAGAGGTATCGCTACCTCCTTGGCGAACGATGATCAGAAACTCGTCGATCTGGTAGGGAGACTTAGAGCGCAAGGGCAAGGTGGGGCAGCTTCGGTAGTCGGTTATATCCTAGGAAACAACCTAGACGCCTCCAATAGAATCGCCGCAGATCTTGGCTCTGCAGGCGGTGGGGTATTGGTTAAACTCAGCGCAGAGGCTATCAAGGCGGGCGTTGGGGTAACATTACCCTCGCGTGCTGGGGCAGGGAAAGGTAAAGGTGGTCAGGGTGACGCAGCGACTCCTGACTTACCGCTAGGTGCAAAAGACACTACTCGATTCATCGATGGCATCAAGGTTGTTGATCAAAAAACTGGTCAGGTCCTCCAAGGCACAGTTGATCTTGGCCCAACCTTGGATCGGATAAAGTCAGGTGGATCTTTCCCTCATCGAAACGACGGCTCTATATTCCAGAATCGCGCATCGGATCTGCCGCAGAAACCAGCCGGTTACTACACTGAATACGTCCATCCTACGCCCGGTATTGCAGGGCCAGGACCTCAGCGAATCGTCGTAGGAAAAGGCGGCGAAATGTATTACACAGCCGACCACTACAAAACCTTCATCCCGATAAAAAATTGAGGCCTGTCGAAAATGTTGCCATTCAAGTTTGTGGACATCCCGCCTTCATATGACGCGGCCGAGGTTTTTTATGTGCGGATTGACCCGTCCATTGGGATTGCAGAGGAATTGATAAGATCGCTGTATTACCTGCTTTGGTTGCCGGGGTATTTTGGATTTAACTGGGATGCCTTATATGATTGCTTAAGAGATCTTAGCTGGATTCCATGCCACAAAATCGTCCTTGTACATGTGACTCTTCCAGAATTGCCAAGAGAGGATCTACAGGTATACCTTGAGATTCTACGTGATGCGGTCTTTGATTGGATTGGTGACGAAGGGCACGAGATAGAAGTAGTCTTCAGAGAAATTGATAGGCTTACGGTCGAGGATCTGCTAGACAAATAGCTTAAGCCGCTGGTGCAAAAGCAACTGGGGCCGCTGGCGGTGACGCTGAAAAGATTGTCACAGTCAGCAAAAGCCGCTTTCCTGAATCAGCGCAACACATCGAAGATGCTATTGACGCGGGTAAGCCTGGTACTCTGACCATAGATCGCGCGAATGCAGCATCACGCAGGCGTGACTCTTTGCGCGGTACTGAAACCAAGCCAGGCCTTGATCGTGATGAATATCCACCTGCAATGTTTCAAGAGGGTGGTCAAGGTTCCTCCGTAAGACATATCAACCCTAGCGACAATCGCGGGGCTGGTGCCTGTGTTGGTGCTCAATGTAGAGAGTTACCAAACGGAACGAAGATTCGAATAGATGTGGTGGATTAGAATATGTCCAGCTTGGAAAAATTGTTATCGAATGCAAGCTCATCTTTGAGTGATCATGCGCCGGAAATTTCTGGGCCGTCACATAGATTGGCCGGTGCTTTATCTGATCAACTTTTAAGGATGCTGGTTCAACGCAATGGCTTCTACGCCCTAGAAAGCGCTTTACATGTGTTTCCCACACATTCTAGTCAGGACGAAATTGGTCTTCGTGATTGGAATGAAGATGCTCTTTGGCGCGGTGCTTATAAGGGTATTGCCGATGGTTGCTTATTTTTTGCTGAAGACATTTTCGGTGGGCAGTTCTGTATTAAAGATAACAAGATTTATATTTTTGACCCGGAAACCGGGGCACTAGAGTATTTGGCCGACGATATTGAAAGCTGGGCAAAAATAATACTTAGTGATTATGAGGCGCTCACGGGCTACCCGTTAGCGCATCAATGGCAAAAGAAAAATGGTCAGCTTCCCACAGGAAAACGTTTGTTGCCGAAGGTGCCATTCGTGCTGGGAGGAGAGTTTGTGCTGGATAATATGTATATGGCAGATGCTGTGGAGGGGATGAGGTTTAGGGCTGATATTGCCCGCCAAATTAAAGACTTGCCAGACGGAGCTGAGATTAAACTAAAAACTGATAGTTAAGTGGTTAGAGTTATATGAAGAAGTCTGTGTAGACCATCATTATTGCGAATGCGGGTATTGGTGGTCTAGCCCCTATTTACAATAAGCGTAAAGGGTGCGAACTTATTTAAATATTTAAGGTAAAGGTAAGGTAAAGGGGGCGGATTTATTTAAATGTTTAAAGCTCCAGATGAGTTGATTAAATAAATCCGTCCCCTTTGAACTGGAATTCTGCTGGTGCATGTGCAGAGGTATCAGCAGTAGATAAGCTTGTCAGGTCAGGAGGGAATCCAGAAAATATCAAATTCACACAGGCTTTACGTCCTAAAACCATCAGGGATGAAGGTGGATACACCCCTAAAGCAGTTATAGAAACATGCCCGAATTGTAAGGTGACTTGGCCGGGGAATAAATGATGGTTATTGATGAACAATGGGTTCCAGGATTTGGAGAAGTTGTTACTTGGTTTGCGATGGACAAAGCCGGTGCTATTGCCGTCATGGTGAATAACTGTTTTGGATCGTTACCAAAGGTTTTGTTGGAAGTTACAGCTGTGGAGCAGAAGCTTGATAGCTTAAGTGAGTACTTGTGGGAAGAGTCTGGTGATTACGAAGAATATCCGAAAGCTAAAAACGGTAAAACAATTCTTGATTTATACTCTGCCTGTGCATATCGTCACCTAGACTCTAGGGCTGAAGTGGAACGATGGATAGCGGATCGATCTTCACTCCAAGCCAGGCTGACAGAATATAACCTTCCAGCAATTAAAGGTGTCTATATATACCATGCTATAGAAGGTAGTGTGTCTGGGGAGGACTTCCCTTCCGGTTATGATGGAGAGTCTAAAATGGGGGACTATTTTCGCTACTTAATCCCTAGCGTTAAGGCTGGTATAGAAGATATTCCTTTTGAGCTTAGGGGGATAGTTGTTGTTTCTGATAGTCTGGAATTTTCAGATGTGAGTTTTTGGTCTGGAAGTTCTATTGATGAGCATTTCTCTCGTATGTATTGACGTAAAAGGGGCAGATTTATTTAAATATTAAATTTAAAAACTCCAGATGGGTCGATTAAATAAATCCGTCCCCTTTGACCGTGGCTAATCATATGGCTGAAATTGAAATTGTCTTTAGCGAGAGGCTACATGATGGCGCTTCAGTTGTATGGGGGCGGCTAATACAACAGCTCAAAAACTTTAATGAGGATACCGTCATTGATGGCTTTACCGGCAAGAAAATAGGGTTGGCGGACGTTTCGAATTACTTGAAGAAAAACAAGTGTCAGAGTTTTTTTATTGAGCTGGCAAACGGTTCTGTCGAGTTTTCGTATGTGGCAGATAAAGCGTTTTATCGGCTTGATATGAAACACCTGGCGAATTCGATTGAAGTTGCACAGACCTTGATTGAAGCTTTAATCGATGAGCCCGGCTTTGTTCAGGCTCGAATTTACGACGCCGAGTATGATCGATGGCAAAATGCCGAGAGTCTTACGCTCTTTGAAGTTGAGCGCGTCGAACACGCTCATCTGCCCAAGAAAAGTAATGGGCTGCCTTTTCCGCTGACCCAAGAGGTCGTAGATATATCAAAAAATCCTGGGCGTTGGGTTTTAAGAAACGGCTACATTGAGGCGGTTGGCGCTTTCATGTGGGTAAGCAAATCCTTGCTTCAGTTAGTGGGTGTCGACGAAAAGAAGTTAATGGATATCGACTGCTTTGCATTAGAAGATTTGGGCGGCGTTTTGAAGATTGCTGCCTATAACCAGTGCTTCACTGCAGCCGTAGGGGCTCAGGCAGAGAGGCAGGACTTGCTGAGAGAAGTTTTGTTTAACGCGTGAATTAGAGCGAGAATCGGGCGCGGGAAATAGGGTTCAGGCCACGGTTTTCTAATTAAAGTATTAATAGTGGTCTGACCCCCTATTTCTCGGTCGATGATATAACAGCGTAAAGGGGGCGGATTTATTTAAATATTAAAAATTTCTTATGAGTTAATTAAATAAATCCGTCCCCTTTAACCAAATGCAAGTGGTATCTGTAATAAGTGTAGTGCAGGTTTGACGGGTAATAGTGACCTGAATGGGGTGGTTAAACAATTCAGTCAGCGCTATCCTACTCTTCTGCTAAGAGTTACCGCTGAGGGAGGGGCAGCAATGCCAAATCGTCTAACAGTCCTAGTTAAAGATGGGAGAATAGTTAATGGACAATGAAGAAGCGCTTAAAGTCATTGACAGTATGATGTGGGTAAAGAAAGCCTCAATTTTCCTTCTGTTGCTTGATTATGCTCTACGTAACCTTGACTCGGCGAGTGATACGCAAAAAAAATGTCAGGAGGCAGTTGATAAGTGTTGGCGATGGTTGTCTGATCGAGGGCTCAGTGCTGATGAATTAGCATATTATCTAGACTCCGATGATATGCAGAGCGGACCGCTGGCAGAAGGAAATTTTGCATCTGAAAGCGTAGAACAAAATAGTTTAATTTTAATATTGTTGGTGATCGGTTTTTTTGCCAATGAGGCCTATAAGATTGTAGGGCTACAAGAGCAAATGTCTGAGCCGGTATGTGAGGCGGACGAGAGCTCTGCTGTATATATTGTTGCTTATATTGAACGGATAGGCTTGTCTGATAAGTTGAGTGTTTATCTATCTGCACACATTTTGGAAAATAGGGGGCAATCCACGTTTTAATGCTGGCAGAGTTGCTCTTTAACGTAAAGGGGAAGGATTTATTTAGGACGTAAAAGTGACGGATTTGTTTAAATATTAGATTTAAAAACTCCAGCTAGGTCAATTAAATAAATCCGTCCCCTTTGCCCAGAGTGAGTATAAAAAATGGAAAACTTGGAACTCTCCGAGTTAAAATTTCCGAGTATGAGAGAGGAGCTGGTTTCCTATCTGGCAAGTTTGTCGGACTCAGATTACCAGTTCCGTGCCTGGGTAGAACGTTCATCGCCGAATTTAGCTTATGATGAACTTGATTACACAATACATTTTTTATATGACGATACAGGGCTCGCTGAAAATGCATACACTTGGATAGGGCTAGTTTTGAAAAATGATCAGGAAGCTAGAGCCATCGAGGACGTGGTTCAAGCTATTGACGCGCTTTTTGATAAGTATGGTCCTGATCTTTCTGATAAAGAGTATTTGGAAAAAGAAGAGTGGGCACGCATAGTGTGCGTTTCTAAAGATGCTTTAAAAGTTTTGCTTCATGGTAAGTGAGGTTGTTTAACCGAGTTAAAGGGGCGGCACCCAGGCCGCCCGGCTTTTACTCAGGATGGATCGGTATTGAGTCTGCGACTGATGACATCCAGCAAATCACACCCATCGCGCAGCGGAATCGCCAGCAATTGGGCGAAGTCTTGAAGCACCACAGCATCGCTGCTGAGTTGGTCGCGGAAGGCCAGGTTTTCCAGCAGTTGGGTGACGGCGCGAATCCGGTACACGGCGGCGTCGTGGAGGACATCGAGGGGCGCATGGGTATCGATAAGCAGGGCGGGGACGGTGCAGTCGTGGCCCGTGAGGGGCATGTATCGATTCATTGTCAGTACTCTGTTGGTGGATTAAGCCACCACTCATTCGTCGCCAAACGAATGGGTGGCGGCCGTACGCAGGTTGGCGAACCGGCAACAGAGTAAACCGGCAGACCCGGAGGTCTCCCGCGCACAGCCGCCATATCATGCACAGCTTTGCGGGTGCAAAAACACCTGCATAGAAGCGGGATGCTTTTGCGCTCTGTTGTCAGGTCGCCAAACCTGAATCGCCATATGGGCGACGGCCCGGACTATAAGCCCGCACCCAAACCCACGCAAGGCAGCAAAGTACTGGCCCACTCCCAATGCCTCATGTCTTCACCCCCATTGCCGACACCCTGGCGATGATTAAACGCATCCACCCACCACCAACATTAAAGGACTGATGTGAAAAACCTTCTCCTGGTTCTCCTCTCCACCCTCATCCTCGGCGGCTGCGTCAGCCAGCCCCTCACGCCCGAGCATCGTGCGCAGGTCAAGACGGTCAAAGTGCTGCCCGTAAAGTGGGAAAAGAACATGGTCTACATGGGCCGTGAACAAGCCTGGGGTGCGGCCTTGGGTGCCGGGCTTGGCGCGGGCGTCGGCATGGCCAGCGGCGCGTCCAAGCTGGGCACGGCAGCCTTGAGCGGCGCGGGGTTTGCCGCCGGCATGAAGGCGGGGCAACTGGCCGAGATGTCGACGCCGGCGGCGATCCTCACGGTGATGGACGCCGAAAATATCGACTTGGGCGTGTTGCTCAAGCAGGCCTTTATCGATGCCTTGGGTAAGACGTCATCGCTCAAGGTGGTGGGTGACGACGAGCCCGCCGATGCACAGATTCAACTGACGGTAGGCGAGTGGGGCTTTCGCCTGACCCAGGGTTTCAGCAGCGTGGTCTACCCAACGCTTACCGTGGTGGCGCGTATGGACCGTGGCGACGAGATGCTCTGGCGCACGGTGGAGTCGATCACGCCGTTCAATGGCCAGAATGTCTACGGCTACACGCCGCTCACTTATCGCACTGATCCTGAGGCGTTGCGCCGCGCGTTGACGGGTATCACGCAGATCTCCGGGAGTTATCTGGTGAAGGAGCTCAAGTAGACCAGCGAGAGGTCGCCGCGTGGCTTGCGGTGGCTGATCCTGACGCGAGCAGTTTGATAGAACCCGCCGAGCACCTTGAACATTTTGTATATCCCAGTGTCTTTACCCCGCCCACCCGCAACCGGTCGGGCTGCATGGACTGCAGCGTTTTCAGATGACATTAAGGATTAATGTGAACCTCGCCCCCCAAGCCTCTTTTCTGTCACCGCCCGCTGTGGTGCACAGGCGCGCGCCTGCGTTTCAGGAAGGCACCCTGGGGGAATGCATTCGGATCAATTGATCCCTCGCTTAGTACACCTACTGCCGCCGGGCCTATTGGCGGCTTTTAATGTAGTTCATGGAGTTTGAAATGAAGCGTAAGCAGTTCCAGAAAAGCCTGTTGGCACTCATGGTCGGCGCAATCAGTACGCAAGCGCTGGCGGTGGAATTCGACCTGGGGCAGGGCAAGAACATTTGGGTCGGCGAGACCTTTAATGAGTCATTGATTATCAACGGGACGTTCTCCGAAGTAGTGGTGCCGACCACCACCAACCCTGCCGGACTGGGTGTGGCCAACACCACTATCCAGGGTTCGTTGATCAACCGTGCCGACATCACTCTGGATTCCCAGGGCGCCGCCATCCGTGCGATTGCCCTGGACCCGCTGTTCTGGTCGGGCCCGCAGAACCTGAGCCCGGGAACTGTCACCGGGGACGTGGTCCAGGCGGGCAACATTCTTATGAAAAATGGGGGTTACGAGGGGCTTGAGATCGGCGCGACGACCATCGGTGGAAGTGTCATCAACTCCGGCACCATCCGTTCCACGCTGCCCCTGACGCCGCCGGCTTCACCTTCCTACGTGGATGGCGGCGAAGGCATTTACCTGCATGGCACCACCATCGCCGGCGACGTCTCGAACACCGGTGTGATCGACATGAACGGTGATTACGCCATCGGCCTGATCCTCGACCGCCAGAACAATCTGGGGACCACCGTCGGCGGCAAAATCCTCAACGCCGGCACGCTCAAGGCGACGGGCGAGGGCGCCTGGGGCATCGAGGTGGAAACCGACACCAACCCTCTGCGCATCGAAAACAGCGGCCTGCTTTCTGCCAACGGCAATGACGCCAAGACGGTGATGTTTCTAAACGGTAAGGTCGACTACATCCTCAACACCGGCACCGTCGAGGCCACGGGCACCAACGCCAATGCCTTCGAGTTTGCCGGGGCAACCTTTGCCCAGAACAGCGCGACCGGCGCGCGCGGCATCGTTAACCGCGGCACGATCAGCGCCGATGGTACAGCCATTCATGTAGATGCCGCGGACCAGACCTCGGCGTTCGAGATCAACCAGCAAGCCGGCGAGATCCGCAGTAACGCCGGCATCGCCATCGACGCCGCCAACCTTGCCACGCTGAATTGGACCGGCGGCAAAATCACCGGCGACCTGCTCAACTTGAGCGCGGTGAATGTCGCAGGCCAGGCTGATTTCACCGGCAGCCGCATCATTGCGCCGGTGTCAATCAACTCGGGCTCGCTGAACCTGTCGGCGCCCGGTACTGCGATCACTGGCAACCTCAACGTTGCTAGCGGCGCAGGTATTGATATGCACCTGGCCGACAGCGTAGTGCCGACCACGCCGTACCTGACTGTCAACGGTGCAGCGAATTTCGCCCAGGCTTCGAAGCTGACCGTGAGCGCCAAGCCGGGCGACTTCGCCAGCACCAACAACGGCACTCAGTACACCCTGTTGCAAGCCACCGGCGTGCAAGACAATGGCCTGTCTGTGGCCAGCTCGTCCTCTCTGCTGAACGTGCTGAGCTACTCGGCCGACGCGCAAACGGTCAAGGCCGTGGTGGCGGTTAAAGACAACCAGCAAGTGCAGCAGGAGCTCGCCGCGGTGGGCGCCGGCGCTGCGTCAGCGACGGCGGTGAACACCTTTAAAAACGACGTACTGAGCGGACTCAATCAGAACGACCCAGTGTTCCAAACCCTGGCTGACGCCGGCACAGCACAGCAGCTTGCTCAGGTCAGCGAACAACTCAAGCCGGACGTCAATCGCGGCGCCCTGGACGTGGCGTTGTCGGGCCAGACCGTGGTCAACGGCGCGATCTTCAACCGCCTCACCGACCAGCGCGAAAGCCATCAAACCGGCGGCGTGTGGGTGCAGGGCCTGAGCAGCAACATGGACCAGGACGGGCGCGGCGGCAACAACGGCTACTCGGCCAACAGCAGCGGCATGGCCGTGGGTGTGGACGGGCGCTTGAACGACACCACCACGTTGGGCGTGGCTTACAGCTACCTTAACTCCAACATCCATTCCGACCTCGGCAACAAGACCGATGTGGAGGGCCATGCGCTGTCGCTGTACGGCAACTGGTCGCTGCAAAACTGGTTCGTCGACGGCAGCCTCAGCTATGGCCATAACGACAACGACAGCAAACGCCATATCGCCGGCACCACAGCCAAGGGCAGTTACGACAGCAATGTGCTGTCTGCCAGTGTGATCGGCGGCTACAGCTTCAAGCCGTCGCAGGCCGTGGTGATCGAGCCGCGTGTGGCAGCGCGTTACGCCAACGTGCGCATGGACGGTTTCAACGAGAAGGGCTCCTCGGCCGCGCTGAGCACCCAGTCGCAACGCTATGAAGTGGGCGAGCTGGGCGCTGGTGTGCGCTTGGCGGGCAACTTGCCCATGGGTGCCGGTAGCTTGCAGCCGGAAGCAACCTTGATGGCGTATCACGACCTGATGGGTGATCGCGTCGCACAAACCTCCAGCTATGTGCTCGGCGGTTCTGCGTTCACCGTCACCGGCGCTTCGGTGGCGCGTGACAGCTATGAAGCCAGTGTCGGCGTGAACTACCAGGTGTCGGACTTTACCGTGGGTGCCAGCTACACCCGCCAGGCCCGCAGTGGTTTTGATGCCGATGGGGTCATGCTCAAGGCGCGGTACGCGTTTTAAGTATTACGGCCGATAGAAAACGGCGTCGGGCTGCGGTTCTCCCACGTAGCCCGAGCCAGACTTTTAAATGTGCTCAAGGAAGTAACCCATGAAAAAGACCTCACTCTTAATCCTCGCCCTGGCCTTGGCCGGCTGCCACTCCACTGCCAGGAACTCCTCGCCAAGCCTGCTGACGGACGGCGTCCAGTTGCAGCAGAAAAAGGTCGAGGTGGACGCCGAACACGCCAAGGTCATCATGAAGGCAACCGGTTTTACCTATCCGGTGCAGTTCTCCGTACGCCGTAGTTCCGATGCAGACCAGCGACCGGAAATCCTCGGGACGGTGGTGGATTCCGGCCGTGGCAAGGTATTCGGCTGGATCGCCAAGATGAACGAAGTGGGCAACAGCGCCGTCGCCAAACGCTTCCCGCAGTTGGAAGTGCAGGCTGACCCGGGGCAGCCCTTTGAAGTGATCGGCGAGTCACGGGTCTACAACGCCAACTATGTCGGCCTCGTCAAAACCTATGTGTATGAGTGCGGCCCCATGAGTTCGACCTTCAAGCCTGAGAAGCAAAAGGTTTACCTGGTGGAATTCGTGATTATCGGGAAGGGCTGTGAGCAGCATGTGTATGACGTAACTGCGCCTAACGAGCGTGTCCCGGTGGCGACTGTGGCGGCGACAGGAAATATTCCGTCGCTCTAAGTTGCTTTAACCCGAATCGCCAGCCCCTTGCGTCTGACCTTGTGAACGGATCATTCATTCACGAGGTTCAGCCCATGTCCCGTCCTCTTCTGCTGTTGCGTCCTGCCGCCCAAGGCTTCACCGTGACCCTGCTGGTGGCGCTTGCCGGGTGTGGGCTTTCTTCATCCCGTGACGTGGCCAAGCCCGCTGAGTCGGCGCCGGTCGTGGAGGTGCAAAGTGAACCCGCCAGCGTCCAGGGGGCCATGGTCAAGCGGATGGTTGCGCCTGCACCGATGGCGTCGCGATTGGTCATGAACGACTCGATCGCCATGCAATACCAGACCGAGCCTCGGGAGCACTATCAGAACCTCCCGGACAACCCGATCCGCAGCGTTGCCGAAACACCGGTCTCCACCTTCAGCGTCGATGTCGATACCGGCAGCTATGCCAACGTACGACGTTTCCTTAATCAAGGCAGCCTGCCGCCCGAAGGTGCTGTGCGACTGGAGGAAATGGTCAATTATTTTCCCTACGACTACGCCCTGCCTACTGACGGCTCGCCCTTTGGCGTGACTACGGAAGTTGCACCGTCGCCATGGAACCCTCACACCCGACTATTGCGCATCGGCATCAAGGCCTCGGACCACGCCGTGGCGGACCTGGCTCCGGCTAACCTGGTGTTCCTGGTGGACGTATCCGGCTCGATGAATCGCCGCGAAGGCCTGCCGCTGGTCAAGAGCACCCTGAAACTGTTGGTGGATCAATTGCGCGACCGGGACCGCGTCTCGCTGGTGGTCTACGCCGGCGAATCGCGAGTGGTGCTCAAGCCCACCTCGGGCCGCGACAAAACCAAAATCCGCAACGCCATCGACCAACTCACCGCCGGCGGCTCCACCGCAGGCGCGTCGGGGATCGAAATGGCCTACCAAATGGCCCGCGAAGGGTTTATCGACAAAGGCATCAACCGCATCCTGCTGGCCACCGACGGTGACTTCAACGTAGGCGTGAGCGACTTCGACAGCCTCAAGCAAATGGCGGTCGACCAGCGCAAAAGCGGCGTGTCCCTGACCACCCTCGGCTTCGGTGTGGATAACTACAACGAACACCTGATGGAACAACTGGCCGATGCCGGTGATGGCAACTACGCCTATATCGACAACCTGCGCGAAGCCCGCAAAGTGCTGGTGGACCAGCTCAGCTCAACCCTCGCCGTGGTGGCCCGGGATGTGAAACTGCAAGTGGAATTCAATCCGGCGCAGGTCAGTGAATACCGATTGCTGGGTTATGAAAACCGCGCCCTGAAGCGTGAGGATTTCAACAACGACAAGGTCGACGCCGGCGAAATCGGTGCAGGGCATACGGTGACCGCGTTGTATGAGATTGTCCCGAAGGGTGAACAGGGTTGGCTGGAGCCCCTGCGCTACGCATCGGCGGCCAAGGCTGACGGGAAAACTGATGAGTTGGCGATGTTGCGGGTACGCTACAAACCAGCGGAAGGCGGCAACAGCCGACTGATCGAACACCCGATCAGCAACCCGCAGAGCGGCAAACCCAGCGACGACCTGCGCTTCTCTGCTGCCGTGGCCGCCTTCGCCCAGCAACTCAAGGGTGATGGCCGCTACACTGGCAGCATGAGTTTCAAGGACACGGCCGCACTGGCCCGCTCCGCTCGGGGCGACGACCCTTTTGGTTTGCGCGGCGAGTTTGTGCAACTGGTCGAATTGGCCCAGAGCCTCCAGGCCCCGGCCAAACACTGATCCACCTCAAAGGAGTGCGCCACCTGATGGATTCACCCAGCGACGAAGCCCTGCTGTCCCGCTACCGCAGCGGCGACGGTGCAGCGTTCGAGGCCCTGTATGCGCGGCATCGACAGGGCCTGTACCGTTTTCTGGTGTCCTTGAGCAACAAGGCCGAACTGGCCGAGGAAGTGTTCCAGGACACCTGGCTCAGCCTGATCCGCAGCACCAGCGAGCCACAGGGCCGGGCGAGTTTTCGCACCTGGTTATTCCAGATTGCCCGCAACCGCCTGATCGACCACTGGCGCAAACACGGCATCCACAACCCGCTGCACGACAGCTACGATGAGCAGCTTCACGGCCAGCCCGACGACAGCGCCGGGCCTGAGCAACTGCTGAGCCTGAGTCGCGACCAGGCGCGCCTGGACAGCGCGTTGCAAGACTTGCCCGAAGATCAGCGCGAAGTGTTCCTGCTGCGCCTGCATGGCGAGCTGGAAGTGCCACAAATCGCCGCGCTCACCGGCGCCCCACTGGAAACGGTAAAAAGCCGCTTGCGTTACGCCCAGCAGAAACTGCGCCGACTGCTGGCCGAGGAGGTACCCGCATGACTGACCCCCGACATACCCAGGACTCGAACGACGAGCTGCTGATCGAGCATTTCCGTCAACACACCAGCGGCGAGCCGCCGGCTTCCCTGGACGCCTTCATCCTGGCCACCGCCCACCGTGAAGCACCGGTGCGGCAACCCAGCCTGTGGCAGCGTTGGTTACAGGCCTGCCAACGGCCGCGCTGGCAGATGGCGTTTGCCACCGTCGCGGGTGTGGCCCTGATGATTGGTTTGGTCACGCGCTCGCCGGTGCCGCAGCCGGAGTTATCCACAGGGACTTACGCGGCCGCCCCGCAGGAACTGGCCCGCCCGGCCCCGGCTGCCGCGCCGATGGCTCGATTCTCCGTGGCTCCGCAGGCTGACAGTGCGCCTCAGGTGCAGGCAGAAGTCGCGGGTTCGCTGGCGGATGAGCCGGTGGCGAAGATGAGCAAGCGCGCGGCTGTTGTGCTGCCGTCATTGGAGCAAGGGCTGCAGGAGATCCTGCGGTTGCGGCAGGCGGGAGAGACGAAGGCGGCGGATGAGAAGCTGCTGGAGTTGCACAAGCGCTTTCCCAAGGAAGACTTGCCGGCGCGGTTGGAGGCGTTGCAGAAACCCTGAATCGACGCCCACAAAAAAGCCCCAGGTCTTTCGACCTGGGGCTTTTTCATCTGTATCTGGTGCACCCGGCGGGATTCGAACCCACGACCCCTGCCTTCGGAGGGCAGTACTCTATCCAGCTGAGCTACGGATGCTTGTGCGGGCGACATCATACCCATGTCGACCTTGGGCGTCCATGCCGCTTTTCGGCCTGCTGCCAGTAGGATTAGGCGCTGCCGAAGCCCTGTACCGGGCATCTCGACGAATTGCGGTTGAACTCGCCCGAAACACGCTGATCAGAAAAATCGAGCAAATGCGCCGTTTTCGTTCTTTTTTTCGAACAGACTATTGCCCTGCACCCCCATTGATCCTAGGATTCGTTTGAGATTTCAAACGCTCCTGCCTGGGTGCTGAACCGCACATTTGTCCTTTCGTGCGCTATTTACGTGCTTGCGCCCAGTGAATGATTTCCCTGACGGCAGCCCTCAAGGCGCCTTTCAACAACTCTAATTCGCTCCGCGCGTGCGCGGTGCTGTTAAGGAAAGCCGACATGCAGCTCAAAGACACCCAGTTGTTCCGCCAGCAAGCCTTTATTGATGGCGCTTGGGTCGATGCGGACAACGGTCAAACGATCAAGGTCAACAACCCCGCTACCGGCGAAATCCTCGGTACCGTGCCAAAAATGGGCGCCGCCGAAACCCGTCGCGCCATTGAAGCAGCTGACAAGGCCCTGCCGGCCTGGCGTGCACTTACCGCCAAGGACCGCGCCAACAAGCTGCGCCGCTGGTTCGAGCTGATCATCGAGAACCAGGATGACCTGGCTCGCCTGATGACCCTGGAACAAGGCAAGCCGCTGGCCGAAGCCAAGGGCGAAATCGTCTATGCCGCCTCGTTCATCGAGTGGTTCGCCGAAGAAGCCAAGCGCGTCTACGGTGATGTGATTCCCGGCCACCAGCCGGACAAGCGCCTGATCGTGATCAAGCAACCAATCGGCGTTACCGCTGCCATCACGCCGTGGAACTTCCCGGCCGCGATGATCACCCGTAAAGCCGGCCCGGCCCTGGCTGCCGGTTGCACCATGGTGCTCAAGCCTGCGTCGCAAACCCCATTCTCCGCGTTCGCCCTGGCTGAACTGGCCCAGCGTGCCGGGATTCCGAAAGGCGTGTTCAGCGTGGTCTCCGGCAGCGCCGGCGATATCGGCAGCGAGCTGACCAGCAACCCGATCGTGCGTAAGTTGTCCTTCACCGGCTCCACCGAAATCGGTCGCCAGCTGATGGCCGAATGCGCCAAGGACATCAAGAAGGTTTCCCTGGAACTGGGCGGCAACGCGCCGTTCATCGTGTTCGACGACGCAGACCTGGATAAGGCCGTCGAAGGCGCGATCATTTCCAAGTACCGCAACAACGGCCAGACCTGCGTCTGCGCCAACCGCCTGTACATCCAGGATTCGGTGTACGACGCGTTCGCCGAGAAACTGAAAGTGGCAGTGGCCAAGCTGAAGATCGGCAATGGTCTGGAAGAGGGCACCACCACCGGCCCGCTGATCGACGAGAAGGCCGTGGCCAAGGTTCAGGAGCACATCGCTGATGCCCTGAGCAAAGGCGCGACCCTGTTGGCTGGCGGCAAGGTGATGGAAGGCAACTTCTTCGAGCCGACCATCCTGGTCAACGTGCCGAAAGATGCTGCCGTGGCCAAGGAAGAAACCTTCGGCCCACTGGCGCCGCTGTTCCGCTTCAAAGACGAAGCCGAAGTGATCGCGATGTCCAACGACACCGAGTTCGGCCTGGCTTCCTACTTCTATGCCCGCGACCTGGGCCGTGTGTTCCGTGTGGCTGAAGCCCTGGAATACGGCATGGTCGGCGTCAACACCGGGTTGATCTCCAACGAAGTGGCGCCGTTCGGCGGCATCAAGGCTTCGGGCCTGGGCCGTGAAGGCTCCAAGTACGGGATCGAGGACTACCTGGAAATCAAATACCTCTGCCTGGGCATCTAAGCCCGGCAAGGCATTGTTGCAAACGCAAAGGGCACGAGAGCGCTGTCCCTTTGCGTGTTTCACCCGTTATTCGTAGTGGCCGGGAAAGCTGTGGCAGTCGATCATCGCATGCTGCCGTAGTTGCCTCCCCGCCACGTATTCCTTGGACCACGCCACCCGATGAGTGGCGAATGAGGACTTTATGAGCAAGACCAACGCATCCCTGATGAAACGCCGCGAAGCCGCTGTACCACGCGGTGTTGGCCAGATTCACCCGATCTTCGCCGAGTCGGCGAAGAACGCCACCGTGACCGACGTTGAAGGTCGCGAGTTCATCGACTTCGCCGGCGGTATCGCCGTGCTGAACACCGGCCACGTGCACCCAAAAATCATCGCCGCCGTGACCGAACAGCTGAACAAGCTGACTCACACCTGCTTCCAGGTACTGGCCTACGAGCCGTACGTTGAGCTGTGCGAAAAAGTTAACGCCAAGGTGCCGGGTGATTTCGCCAAGAAAACCCTGCTGGTCACCACCGGTTCCGAAGCGGTAGAGAACGCTGTGAAGATCGCCCGTGCCGCCACTGGCCGTGCCGGCGTGATCGCGTTCACCGGCGCCTACCACGGTCGCACCATGATGACCCTGGGCCTCACCGGCAAAGTGGTGCCGTACTCGGCCGGCATGGGCCTGATGCCAGGCGGCGTGTTCCGCGCGCTGTTCCCGAACGAGCTGCACGGTGTGAGCGATGACGACTCTATCGCCAGCATCGAACGCATCTTCAAGAACGATGCCGAGCCGCGTGATATCGCTGCCATCATCATCGAGCCGGTGCAGGGCGAAGGCGGTTTCTACGTCGCGCCTAAATCCTTCATGAAGCGCCTGCGCGAACTGTGCGACAAGCATGGCATCCTGCTGATCGCCGACGAAGTGCAAACCGGTGCTGGCCGTACCGGTACTTTCTTCGCCATGGAACAGATGGGCGTTGCCGCCGACCTGACCACCTTCGCCAAATCCATCGCAGGCGGCTTCCCGCTGGCCGGTGTATGCGGCAAGGCTGAATACATGGACGCCATTGCGCCAGGTGGCCTGGGCGGCACTTACGCTGGCAGCCCGATCGCTTGCGCCGCGGCCCTGGCCGTGATGGAAGTGTTCGAAGAAGAGCACCTGCTGGACCGCTGCAAGGCTGTGGGCGAGCGCCTGGTGACCGGTCTGAAAGCTATCCAGGCCAAGTACCCGGTGATCGGCGAAGTGCGTGCCCTGGGCGCGATGATTGCGGTCGAGCTGTTCGAAAATGGCGACAGCCACAAGCCGAACGCCGCTGCTGTCGCTTCCGTGGTGGCCAAGGCGCGTGACAAGGGCTTGATCCTGCTGTCCTGCGGCACCTACGGCAACGTGTTGCGCGTGCTGGTTCCGCTGACTTCGCCGGACGAGCAGTTGGACAAAGGCCTGGCGATCATCGAAGAGTGCTTCTCCGAGCTGTGATCAAAAGTTGACCTGATCGACAAAAAACCCGCTTAGGCGGGTTTTTTTGTGCCCGATGAACGGTATTCAGCCGTTGTTCATTGTACGCAGGCGGCTCCTTTGTCTAAGGTGCGGGTATTGCCGATGGAGCGTGCTGGATGACTGCTGTTGATTTGCCGGCTGTACCCCGTGTGTTGATTGCCGAGGCCGACCCTTGGTCCCGAGATCTGCTCAAGCAGGTGTTGCTGAATGTGCGCTGTGACGCACGGCTGGATGTGTGTGCCGATGGCCAGCGGGCCACCGAGTTGCTGCGTGACAAACCCTATGACCTGATCATTGCCGATTGGGAGCTGCCCGGCGTCGATGGCCTGAGCCTGCTGCGCAGCGTGCGCCTGCAACGGCGTACGCCGCTGTTGCCGTTTATCCTGCTGAGTACCCGCAACGACAGCGCCAGTGTGCGCGAAGCCTTGCCGCTGGCACCGACCGCGTACCTGACCAAACCCCTGAACATGGAAAGCCTGACCCAGCGCCTGCAGGACTTGCTGCTGAACGAAGGTGAGACGGTGTATTGCGAAGTCCCGGCCCTGGCGCCGGGCATGACCTTGCCGGTGTTTCTGGAGCGCCGCCGGGAAGCCTCAGACGGCGCGCCGCTGCGGGTCGACGTGCAGGCTGCGGTGCAACATAGCCTGGAGCCGGAGGGCCTGGACCTCAAGCGCCTGGAAGAGCAGGTGCGCATGGACCCGCAGATTACTGCCGTGTTGATCGCCGCCGCCAACAGCGCCGGCCATCACGGTTCGCCGGTACAGACCCTGGGCATGGCCCTGCACAAGCTGGCGGCGGGGCAGAGCATGAACCTGATCCTGGGGCTCGCCCTCAAGCACAACGTGGTACTGAGCGACCCGAGCCTTGTGGATTACGCCGAGCGTCATTGGCAGCTGTCCCAGCGTACCGCCGACTACGCCCGCAGCCTGGCGCGCATGCTCGACCTGGATCACGAGCGCTGCTACAGCGCCGGGATCCTCCATCGCCTTGGCGACCTGGCCTTGCTGCGGTGCCTGCAAGACTGGCTGCTGGGCGGTGGCGAACTGGATGATGAAGCGATTGGCGAGTCCCTCTACACCTTCGGTGCGGCCTATGGCTCGGCACTGCGCACACGCTGGCGCCTGCCGCTGGAGTTGCGCCAGTTGATCGCGGCGATTTATTCGCTGGAGGGCGGGGTGTATTCCCGCGAAGCGCTGGTGATGAACCTGGCGGCGCAACTGGCACGGCTGACCGAGCATGAAGGCGTCGAGGCATTGGCGAAAGGCAAGACGGCACGCTTGCTCAAGGTGGGTTTGCCGGAATTGACGCGTATGCGCAAAACCTAGCAGGCGATGCGGGCCAGTGTGGGAGCTGGCTTGCTTGCAATAGCATCATCCCGGTACAACTGACACACCGAGGTGCCTGCATCGCGGGCAAGCCCGGCTCCCACAGGTCATCGTGTAGCATCAGCCGGGGAGCACGCGGTTTTTGCCCAGGCGCTTGGCCTCGTACATGGCCGCGTCAGCGCGGGCAAACAGGCTGTCCACGTTGGCGTCCTCGGCGGTCAGGCTGGCCAGGCCCTGGCTGACGGTGATCGCGAAGCTCTCACCGTCGTGGCTGAAACTCAGCTGCGCAATCTCGTGCCCCAGGCGTTCGGCCACCTGCATTGCCATCTCCGGGGCACAACCGGGCAGTATGGCGGCGAACTCTTCGCCGCCAATGCGCCCGAACAGGTCGCCACGGCGCAGAACTCCCCGACCGCTCTCGGCGATACGCTGCAACACCTGATCGCCTTCCAGGTGGCCGTAGGTATCGTTCACCACCTTGAAGTCATCGATGTCCAGCAACAGGAACGCCAGGGGCGTGCCTTGCAGGCAGGCGCGTTCAAACTCGTGGTGGGCGCACTCGAAGAAATGCCGGCGGTTGCTGCTGCGGGTCAGCACATCGGTGGTGGCCAGACGGTGCAGCTCGAGCTCCAGCTGCTTCTTTTCGGTGATGTCTTCGGCTATGCCTACCACGATCACCGGCTGGCCGGGCTCGGCCTGCTGGTTGATGTAACACTTGTCGCTGAGCCAGCGGATCTGCCCGTCGGCGGTGATGATGCGGTACTCGCGGTCTTCCACGGCGCCGCTGTGCAGCACCTGGGCCAGGCTGTGCTCGGCGTAGTCGAGGTCTTCGGGGTGGATGCTGTTGCGCCATTCCCGATAGTCGGTCAACAACATGCCCGCCGTACGTCCGAAAACCCGCTCGTAGGCCGGGCTGACGTACAGCACGCGGCGAGTGTCCCACTCGATTGCCCAGAGCACGGCATTCACACTGACCAACAGCGAACTCAGCAGTTGCTCGCGTTCACTCAGCCGTTCCACTTCGCCCTGGGCATGCATCAGGGCCAGCAACGTAGCGGCGGCTGCCGGTCGTGGGTGTTCGAGGACGGGGGTGTCGGTGAAGGTCTTTTCGTGGACCATCGGCACAACTCTCTCTGGGCAGGCCGCGGGGTTGGGCAGCGGTCACAACAAGGGCCGCCGGGATGGCGAAGTGTTGATTGAGAGGGGGAATTTGCTGCGAAGTTCCGTTATCAGCGCCGATTAGAGGCGACCAAGAAATGGCGCCAGAAACATGTAGGAGCGAGTTTGTTGGGGGGGAGGGGCTTGCTGTGGGGAAGGA
>Ga0209173_100135_pt1 | contig 75875 bp, 77 predicted proteins | sample SynthPrep_16_END_FD_187206 | JGI IMG/M metagenome (GOLD analysis project Ga0209173, IMG submission 187206) | Synthetic microbial communities from Ohio, USA - SynthPrep_16_END_DS12_MetaG (SPAdes) (version 2) | ecosystem: Engineered > Bioreactor > Aerobic > Activated sludge | place: USA: Ohio...
AAGGCGTACGCGCGTTGATTATCGACAAAGACAAAAGCCCACGTTGGAACCCGCCCACCCTGCATGGGCTGGCTCTCAGCCATGTAGAGAGCTTCTTCCATCACTTCGAGAAGGTTGTGAAATAAGCCATGCAAGACCTTGAATATACAGAAGAACAAGTGATGATCCGCGACATGGCGCGTGACTTCGCCCGTGGTGAAATCGCTCCCTACGCCCAAGCCTGGGAAAAAGCTGGCTGGATCGACGACGCCCTCGTGGCGAAGATGGGGGAGCTGGGCCTGCTGGGCATGGTGGTGCCGGAAGAATGGGGGGGTACCTACGTCGATTACGTTGCCTACGCCCTCGCCGTCGAAGAGATTTCTGCCGGTGACGGTGCTACGGGCGCCCTGATGAGTATCCATAATTCAGTGGGTTGCGGGCCAATCCTCAACTACGGCTCAGATGCGCAAAAGCAAACCTGGCTGGCAGACCTCGCCAGCGGCCAGGCGATTGGCTGCTTCTGCCTGACCGAACCCCAGGCCGGTTCAGAAGCCCACAACCTGCGCACCCGCGCCGAGCTGCGTGACGGCCAGTGGGTGATCAATGGCGCCAAACAGTTCGTCAGCAACGGCAAGCGTGCCAAGCTGGCCATTGTGTTTGCCGTGACCGACCCTGATCTGGGCAAGAAAGGGATATCGGCGTTCCTGGTGCCTACGCACACTCCGGGGTTCGTGGTGGACCGCACCGAACACAAGATGGGCATCCGCGCCTCCGACACCTGCGCCGTCACGTTGAACCAGTGCACGGTGCCCGAAGCCAACCTGCTGGGTGAGCGTGGCAAGGGCCTCGCGATTGCCCTGTCCAACCTGGAAGGCGGGCGCATTGGCATTGCCGCCCAGGCGCTGGGGATCGCCCGTGCAGCGTTTGAGGCCGCCTTGGCGTATGCGCGTGATCGCGTGCAGTTCAACAAGGCGATCATCGAGCACCAGAGCGTGGCCAATCTGCTGGCAGACATGCAAACCCAACTGAATGCCGCACGCTTGCTGATCCTGCACGCCGCACGCCTGCGCAGCGCCGGCAAGCCATGCCTGTCGGAAGCCTCCCAGGCCAAGCTGTTTGCCTCGGAAATGGCCGAGAAGGTCTGCTCCTCCGCGATGCAGATTCACGGTGGGTACGGGTATTTGGAAGATTATCCGGTGGAGCGTTACTACCGGGATGCGCGGATCACGCAGATTTACGAAGGGACCAGCGAGATTCAGCGGATGGTGATTGCGCGGGAACTGAAGAATTACTCATAAAAAAACGGGTTACTCTAACTGTCACACCGCATAAACCCTGTGGGAGGGGGCTTGCCCCCTCCCACATTTGACATCCAGTGTTTGTCAGGCCGGGTTACTTATCCTTGAACTCGGGGGCACGCTTGGCCACAAACGCCGCCATGCCTTCCTTCTGATCCTGCGTCGCAAACGCTGCATGGAACACCCGGCGCTCAAAACGCACGCCTTCGGACAGGCTCACTTCAAACGCACGGTTCACGCTTTCCTTGACCATCATGCTGATCGGCACCGACTTGCCGGCAATCAGCGTGGCAACTTTCAAGGCCTCCTCCAGCAGCTCATCGGCTGGCACGATGCGCGCGACAATCCCGCAGCGCTCCGCTTCCACCGCGTCGATAAAACGCCCGGTCAGGCACATTTCCATGGCCTTGGCCTTGCCCACAGCGCGGGTCAGCCGTTGGGTGCCGCCCATGCCGGGCAGCACGCCGAGGTTGATTTCCGGCTGGCCGAACTTGGCGCCGTCACCGGCCAGGATGAAGTCGCACATCAATGCCAGTTCGCAGCCGCCACCCAGGGCGAAGCCGTTCACCGCCGCGATGATCGGTTTGCGGCGGTTGGCCACGCGGTCGCTGTCGCTGAACAGGTCATCGAGGTAGATCTGCGGGTAGGTCAGCTCGGCCATTTCCTTGATGTCGGCGCCGGCGGCAAAAGCTTTTTTCGAGCCGGTCAACACGATGCAGCCGATGTCAGGGTTGGCTTCCAGGCCGTCCAATGCCTGGTTCAATTCGCTGACCAGTTGCGCATTCAGGGCGTTCAAGGCGTTTGGACGATTGAGGGTAATCAGCCCGACGCGGCCTTGGACGTCGAGCAAAATGGTTTCGTAACTCATGTATCGGCTCCTTAGAGATTGCGTGAGATGACCATGCGTTGGATGTCGCTGGTGCCTTCGTAAATCTGGCAGACCCGCACGTCGCGGTAGATCCGCTCCAACGGGAAGTCGCTCAGGTAACCGTAACCGCCCAGGGTTTGCAAGGCGGCCGAACAGACTTTCTCAGCCATTTCCGAGGCAAACAGCTTGGCCATGGAGGCTTCCACCAGCGCCGGCTTTCCGCTGTCGCGCAGGGCGGCGGCGTAATGCACCATCTGCCGAGCGACCGCGATTTGCGTGGCCATGTCCGCCAGGCGGAAGGCCACGGCCTGGTGCTCAATGATGGGCTTGCCAAAGCTTTCGCGCTCGCGGGCATAGTCACGGGCCGCCTCAAAGGCGGCGCGGGCCATGCCGACCGATTGCGAGGCGATGCCCACGCGGCCGCCTTCGAGGTTGGCCAGGGCAATCTTGTAGCCTTCGCCCTCCTCCCCAAGCCGATTGGCCACCGGCACTTTCACGTCTTCAAACAGGATCTGGCACGTATCGGACGCATGCTGGCCGAGCTTGTCTTCGACGCGGGCCACGGTGTAGCCCGGCGAGTCGGTCGGTACGATAAAAGCGCTGATTCCGCGCTTGCCCGCCGCCGGGTCGGTCACGGCAAACACAATCACGACCCCGGCGTTCTGCCCGGAGGTGATGAACTGTTTGCAGCCGTTCAGCACGTAGTGGTCGCCTTCCAGGCGCGCACGGGTTTTCAGGCTGCTGGCGTCGGAACCGGCCTGGGGCTCAGTGAGCGCAAAGGCACCCAGCATGGCACCACTGGCCAGTGGCTTGAGGAAGCGCTCTTTCTGTTGGTCGTTACCGAATGTGAGAATCGGCACGCAACCGACCGAGTTGTGCACGCTCATGATGGTGGAGCAAGCGCCATCACCCGCCGCGATTTCTTCCAGGGCCATGGCGTAGGCCAGGTAACCGGTGTCGCAACCGCCCCACTGTTCCGGCACCAGCATGCCGAAGAAGCCCAGTTCGGCCATCTCGCCGATGGCTTCCTTGGGGAAACGGTGCTCGCGGTCCCATTCGGCGGCAAAGGGTTTCAGGCGTTCCTGGGCAAAGTGCCGGGCCGCGGCGCTGATCTGCAGTTGTTCGTCATTGGGCAGCATCTGGGCTCCTTAATACAGGCATTCGACGGCCATGGCCGTGGCTTCACCACCACCGATGCAAATCGCGGCGACGCCGCGCTTGAGGCCTCTCTGGCGCAGGGCCGAGAGCAAGGTCACCAGGATCCGCGCACCCGATGCGCCGATCGGATGGCCCAGGGCGCAGGCGCCGCCATGGACATTGACCTTGGCGTGGGGGATTTCCAGCTTGCTCATGGTCACGAGGCTGACCACGGCAAAGGCTTCGTTGATCTCGAACAGATCAACCTCATCCAGGTTCCAGCCAGTCTTGGTCATCAGTTTGCGAATTGCCCCGACCGGCGCCACCGGGAACAGACCCGGCTCATCAGCAAACGCGGCATGCCCGTGGATCACCGCTAAGGGCTTGAGGCCACGTTGCTGCGCCTCGGACTGGCGCATCAGCACCAACGCCGCCGCACCATCGGAAATCGAGCTGGAGTTGGCCGCTGTCACGGTGCCGCCTTCGCGGAAGGCCGGTTTCAGGCTGCCGATCTTGTCCAGTTTGGCCTTGGGCGGCTGCTCATCATGCTGGATGGTTTTCTGTTCTTTGCCCACGGTGATCTGAACCGGGACAATCTCAGCGGCGAAGCTGCCATGGGTAATGGCCTCTTGTGCACGGGTCAACGAAGCAATGGCGAACGCGTCCTGGGCTTCACGGCTGAAACCGTTGTGCAGGGCGCAGTCTTCGGCAAAGGTGCCCATCAGGCGGCCTTTGTCATAGGCGTCTTCCAGGCCGTCGAGGAACATATGGTCCAGCACCTTGCCGTGACCCATGCGGTAGCCGCTGCGCGCACGGTCCAGCAGGTAGGGTGCGTTGGACATGCTTTCCATGCCCCCGGCAATCACCACGTCGACACTGCCGGCCAGCAGTGAATCGTGAGCTAGGATTGCCGCCTCCATGCCCGAGCCGCACATTTTGTTGAGGGTCGTGCAGCGCGTGGCCTTGTCCAGCCCGGCGCCCAGGGCAGCCTGGCGCGCCGGCGCCTGGCCGAGGCCGGCGGGCAGTACGCAGCCGAACAGCACTTCATCCACGGCATCGGTGGCGATACCGGCGCGCTCGACGGAGGCACGAATCGCGGCGGAACCCAGCTGCGGCGCAGTCAGGCTCTTGAGATCGCCCTGGAACCCGCCCATGGGCGTGCGCACGGCGCTGACAATAACGATAGGATCAGTCATGCGGGTTGCTCCTCACTTCGCAGCCATGCGCAGGGCGCCGTCGAGACGGATCACCTCACCATTGAGCATGCTGTTTTCGATGATGTGCCGCACCAGCGCGGCGTATTCGTCCGGTTTGCCCAGGCGTGGTGGGAACGGTACGCCCGCCGCCAGGGAGTCGCGGACTTCCGGGGTCATGCCAGCCATCATCGGCGTTTCGAAGATGCCGGGGGCTATGGTCATCACGCGAATGCCAAAGCGCGCCAGCTCACGTGCGGCAGGCAGGGTAAGGCTGGCGATGGCGCCCTTGGACGCGGCATACGCCGCCTGGCCGATCTGCCCGTCAAACGCCGCCACCGAGGCGGTGTTGATGATCACGCCGCGCTCGCCGTCGGTATTCGCCTCGGTTTCAGCGATAACGGCGGCCGCCAGGCGCAACAGGTTGAAGCTGCCGATCAGGTTGACGTTGATCACCTGGGCAAAGCTCGCCAGGCCGTGGGGGCCGTTCTTGCCGAGGATTTTCTCGCCACGCACCACGCCGGCACAGTTGACCAGCCCATGCAGGCCGCCAAAGGCTGCGACGGTGGCCTGCACGGCGGCTTCGGCCGCCGCTTCCTGGCTGATGTCCGCGACGCAGCTGCGGGCATTGTCGCCCAGCTGCTTGGCCTTGGCGGCCACGGCATCGGCATTCAGGTCTACCAGCATCACCTTGGCACCCGCAGCGATCAGCATCTCGGCAGTCGCCGCACCGAGGCCCGAAGCACCGCCGCTGACCAGGAAGATCTTGTTTTCAATCTGCATTGTTGTTTCCTTGAACGGTCCGAATCGTCGAAATAGTCGCCCCGCAGCGCTGTAGCGGCAATGGTCAAAGCCCTCAACCTGGCTGACTGTTTTGGCCAGTCATCGAGCTCGCCGATCAACCGGTCGGCCCAAGCGATTGGACGGCTGGGGTGCTTGCTTCTAACCTGATGGCCTGCGCCACTCACGAAGCCCGCCCCTGAATGATAGTCCGCCCCAAACCCAACCTGCTGGGCATCCTGTTTTCCCTCAAGGGCTCGATCGCCAAGCGCATCGCCCTGCGCAGCCTGCTGGTCACCTTGCTGGCCTCGGTGATCGTGCTGGTGGAAACCCTGCACCCGGCGTATTTCTCCAAGGTCAATGCCACGCCGTTCACGTTGCTGGGGTTGTCGCTGTCGATCTTCATGAGCTTTCGCAACAACGCCTGCTATGACCGCTGGTGGGAAGGTCGCAAGCAACTGGGGCAGATGATCATCGATGTGCGCTCGTTGATTCGCGAAACCCAAGTGCTCAGTGACCCGGCCGAACGTGCGGGGTTGCTGCGCAGCCTGTGTGGCTTCGCCCATGGCCTGATCGCGCGGTTGCGCCACGAGGATGAAGCCCAGGCAATACAGCCTTGGAGCACGTTCCAGCCGCACCACCCCAACCTCCCCGACAATGTCCTGCAACAGGTGGGGGCCCGGTTTTCCGCGTTGGCCGCGCAAGGTGCGATCAGTGAGTGGCGCTACACCCAGCTGGAAGCGCGACTGGTCAGCCTCAGTCAGGTGCAGGCGTCCTGCGAGCGGATCAAAAGCACGCCACTGCCCTTCCCCTACACCCTGCTGCTGCATCGCACCATCTACCTGTTCTGCATCCTGCTGCCATTCGCCATGGCTGAGCCGCTGGGCTGGTTGACGCCGGTGTTCACCGCCATCGTCAGCTACACGTTTTTCGGGCTGGATGAAATCGGCGATGACCTTGAGGACCCGTTCGGCTTTGATGAGAACGACCTGCCCTGCAATGCCATCCTGCGCACCCTTGAGCGCGAAGTACTCGCGGCCCTCGGTGAAACCGAGCTGCCGCCGACGCTGGAACCGGTGGAATACGTGCTCACCTGAGAGGGGTTTGACACTCGCCGTGGTCTGACCGAAGCTGGTGGCTTTGTATTAGCTGCCTTAGCTTTCGGACGCCTGCATGTCAAAGTCACGCCGTTACTCCATCATCGGCCTGTGCGCCCTGTTGTTGATTGTGCTGTTCACTTGGTATTTCTCTCGGTCCACCCCAGTGGCCGTGCCTCCCGCCATTGCCCACGGTTACGCCAAAGCCTTGAAACAGGCGCATAACGGTGAGCCTGGGGCGGCGCGCGTGCTGTATCAGCAGTTAGGCCGCCCAGACCTGACGCCCGAGCGCCGGGTGGCGCTGCATGCCGAGCTGCCCAACTACCCCAGCCCCCAAGCCTTGAAGCTGGCCGACAAAGACTTGAGCAGCGATTCACCCCAGGTACGCGAGGCCGCCATCCACAGTATTGTCGGCCTGGTGCCGACCGGTCAGCGCACACTGTTGCTCGGCCCGGTGCTGGATGATCCTGAGCAGGAAGTACGGTTTGCCGCCGCCAATGCGTTGCTGGGCTTGTCGCCCGACACCTTGGGCCTGTATTTCGGGCCCTTGCAGCAAGTGCTGGATGAGTTTGTGAAAAAGCTCAAGGCCCAGCCCGAAACCGCCGAAGGCTGGATTCAGCTGGCGCGTCTCTACATTCACAGCGCCCTGTTGCCGGACGCGCAACATGCGCTTGAGCAGGCCATGCGCTTGCAACCGGACAACCTGCAAGCCGTGGTAGCGCAGATCGAACTCCTGGACAAACAGGGCAAGTCCGAAGAGTCCCGCCAATTGCTGGCGCGCCAACTGGCGGCGCACCCTGAATCAGCCTACCTGCAACACGCCCTTGGCCTGTGGCTGTTGCACCATGGCGAACGCCCTTACGCACTGCTGGGCCTGTCGAAAGCGGTGGAGCTGGAGCCGGACAATCAGGACTACCGCTACGACCTGGCCACCACCCTGCACGCCCAGCAGGAATTGGAAGCGGCCCAGCGCCAGTTGGAAGAAATCATCCAGCGCCACCCGGCCAATCGCAAGGCGCGGGTGCTGCTGGTCAATTACTGGAAGGAAAGCGGCCAGTTGCAAAATGTCCAAGTGCTGCTCGCGCAACTTGAGCAACAGAACCCGGACGACCCGGCACTGCAGCAGGGCTTATAGCGTGGCCACCATTTTTATAAAACGTGGCCTCGCGCTCATTTCCCCAGTAAAAGGTTGAACCGCAGCAAAGCACTACGGTCAAGAGAATATGGCGCGTCCACATGGCCGCGCATCCTCTACTCGTATGTGACCTGAGGGCACTTCTTGTCTACATCCAAAGCGCAACTATCCGAAAAAGCGGCCATTGGCATTGAAGGTCTCGATGACATTCTTGCCGGTGGACTCTCGCGCAGCCACCTGTTCCTGCTGGAAGGTGAGCCCGGTACCGGTAAAACCACGGTCGCCCTGCATTTCCTGCAGGCGGGGGCGAAAAGCGGCGAGCGATCGCTGTACATCACCCTATCGGAAACCGAGCGCGAGTTGCGTCAAGGTGCCACGTCTCACGGTTGGGACCTGGATGACAACATTCATATCTTCGAACTGACGCCGCCGGAAAGCCTGCTCAACGCCGACCACCAGCAAAGCCTGCTGTACTCCTCCGACCTGGAACTGGGCGAGGCCACCCGGCAGATCTTCGAGGTGGTGGAACGGGTGAAGCCGACCCGCGTGGTCATCGACAGCCTTTCGGAAATCCGCCTGCTGGCGCAAAGCTCCCTGCGCTATCGCCGGCAGATCCTGGCGATCAAGCACTACTTTGTGCGTTACGACGCCACCGTCCTGTTGCTGGACGACCTCACCACCGAATCCCTCGACAAGACCGTGCACAGCGTTGCGCATGGCGTCATCCGCCTGGAAGAGCTGACCCCCAACTATGGCGCCGAGCGGCGCCGGGTGCGTGTGGTGAAGTACCGCGGCCAGAAATACCGGGGCGGCTTTCATGACTTCACCATCATGCAGGATGGCGTCCATGTGTTCCCACGCCTGGTGGCCGCCGAGCATCGCGGGGGCTATAAACGCGAGACCTTGAGCAGCGGCATTGCCGCGCTGGATGCGTTGATGGGCGGCGGGGTCGAGACCGGCTCCAGCAGCCTGATTCTCGGCCCGGCCGGTACCGGCAAGTCGCTGATCTCGATGATCTTCGCCGCCGCTGCCGTGGAGCGCGGCGAAAAAGCTGCACTGTTTATTTTCGATGAAGAGCTGGGATTGTTGTTCGAACGCATGAAAAACATGGGTATCGACCTCGCCGCCCTGCAGGAAACCGGCAACTTGCTGATCGAACAGGTCGATGCCGCCGAGTTGTCGCCGGGCGAGTTCTCGCACCGGGTGCGGCGTTGCGTCGACGAACGCGGAATCAAAACCGTGGTCATCGACAGCATCAACGGCTATCAGGCGGCAATGCCCGAAGAAAATGCGCTGATCCTGCATATGCACGAACTGCTGCTGTACCTCAATCGCCGGGGCGCGGCGACCTTTATGACGGTCGCGCAACACGGGCTCGTCGGTGATATGCAGGCCCCTGTCGACATCACCTATCTGGCGGACACGGTGATCCTGCTGCGCTACTTCGAAGCCTTGGGCAAGGTGCGTCGAGCCATCTCGATCATCAAGAAACGCACCGGCACCCATGAAGCCACCATTCGCGAATACCGAATCGGCAGACAGGGCATGACCGTTGGCGAGCCCCTTGATAACTTCCAAGGCGTGTTGCGCGGCATACCGACCTACATGGGCGCAGGCTCCCCTTTGCTCAAGGATGAGGGGGTGTGACGGCGCTCTCTCCCGTCTCCGAGCGTGCGATCGTCCTTGCGCCAATGGGCCGTGACGGGTCGCTGGCGTTGATGATGCTCAACGAGGCTGGCTACGCCGGCGTCACTGTCGGCAGCCTGGTGCAACTGTGCGAAGCGCTGGAGCAAGGTGCAGGCTTACTGATCATTGCGGCTGAAGCCTTGCGCGGGGTTGATCTGGAACCCTTGCTGGAGTACTTGCATCAGCAGCCGGCCTGGTCGGATTTGCCCATTGTGCTGATGACCCATCACGGCGGCAGCGAACAGAATGGCTCATCCCACTTGAGCGGCTTGTTGGGCAACGTGACGTTTCTGGAGCGACCGTTCCACCCTGTGACGTTGATCAGCCTAGTGAGTACCGCCCTGCGCGGTCGGCGCCGTCAATACGAAGCACGCGACCGCCTGATTGACTTGAGCGAGAGTGAACTGCGCTTGCAGCGCACGCTGGAGACCCTCGAGCAGCAAGTCGAAGAACGTACGGCGCAATTGCGCAGCAATGAAGAAGCCTTGCGCCAATCGCAGAAAATGGAAGCCGTCGGCCAATTGACCGGCGGCATCGCCCACGACTTCAACAACATGCTCACCGGCATCATCGGCAGCCTGGAATTGCTGCGCAGGCGTGTATCCCGGGGCAAGTTGGACGATCTGGACAGTCTTATCGACCTCGGTGTGACCTCGGCCAACCGAGCGGCGGGCCTCACCCATCGACTCCTGGCGTTTTCCCGTCGCCAATCACTGGATTCAAAACCCGTAGGGATCAACCAACTGGTGTTCTCCATGGGCGAGTTGCTGCAGCGCAGCATCAACGAGAGCATTACGCTGGACATGCGCCTGAATGACCAGCTCTGGACCGCCGAAGCCGACCCGAACCAGTTGGAAAGCGCCCTGCTCAACCTGGTTATCAACGCGCGAGACGCGATGCCCGGTGGCGGCAAGCTCACGGTCGAGACCGCCAATCGCCATCTCGACAATGTGTTCACGGCGGCCTATGGCACCCTGAAACCCGGTGACTACGTGGAATTGAGCGTCAGCGATAACGGCTGCGGCATTCCGGAAAGCGTGATGGGCCGCGTGTTCGATCCGTTTTTCACCACCAAACCGATTGGCCAGGGCACGGGCCTGGGGTTGTCGATGATCTACGGGTTTGCGCGCCAATCCCATGGCCATGTGACGATCCACAGTGAAGTGGGAAAAGGCACCACGGTCAGCCTGTTTTTGCCACGGTTTGTCGGTGAAATGGCAACGCACGAAGCGGTCAACCCGACGTTATTGCCATTCGCCAACGCGGGTGAAACGGTGCTCATCGTCGAAGATGACCCCGCCGTGCGTGTATTGGTCAGTGCGGTACTCAAAGAACTGGGCTACGCCTTTGTCGAGGCTGGCGATGCCGATACGGCGCTGCCGATCATCGAGTCCGAGCAGCGTATCGACTTGATGATCAGCGACGTGGGCTTGCCCGGCATGAACGGCCGACAGCTGGCAGAAATCGGCCGGCAGATCCGGCCGGAACTTAAGGTGCTGTTCATTACCGGGTATGCCGAGCACGCCGCCGTACGGGGAGGTTTTCTGGACCCGGGCATGCAATTGATCACCAAGCCGTTTACCTTTGACCTGTTGACGGCGAAGGTCAGGGAGATGATTCAGGCGTGAGGTAGGTTGTGTGACGTCAACCACCAGGCGGGCAATTTTCGAGCGTGACCTGAAGGAGGTAAAAGACAGAAACAAAAATACGGTTCAGTACTGGAATCATAGGGGCGCTTGAGGCACGTAAAGTTACCGCTGGGAGTTAGAATTTTTCCCGGCAGACTTTAATCCTGACGATTGAGCCGCCGCCCTATGAGCATTTCCAGCAGTTCTGTACGTGCATTCCCTTCCCCCGTTCGCCTCGAAGCCCCCGCCACCGAGGTTTCGGCCATAGTAGGCGTGGTATCGGAACCTGCCGGCCCCCCATTACCCACCGCTACTGATTCCCTACGCACCAAGAGCGACGCTGAACTGGCGCAAAACTACGCTAAAGCGTTGTTGGGGTTTACGGGGGCTAAGGTCAACGACAACGCCATCATGGTTGATGTCCCTCCGGGCTCGACGTTCGGCCAATGGTGGACTCAGTTGGGCAATGCTGCTCAATCTCGGGATTTTGTTGAATGGCGGCGATATGTCAGAGCCCTTCCAGGATCAATTGAAATTCTGCCGAAAACCGGTCAGATCAGCTACAAGGTAGCGCCGGATGTCTCGCTCACGGCGTCTATGCAGAAGCGCGGTAGCGAGGACCCGCGATGGTCTGCTGCCAGGGCGCCGTTAGTGGATGCAGGTCTGGTCATATCCGACAAAAACATGCCTTTCCCGCTGCCCTCGCCTGATTCCCCCGACCGTGCGCCAGCTTGGCTGGTTGGGCGCTTCTACTTTGAGCAACAACAAAACACAGCCTTGGAATTTCAACAACGTTCAGCTGAACTTGAACAGGAAAAGACTTTTGGTTTACTGGACCCGGCTCATTTCCCTGGCGTTCAGGAGCAACGTAGCGAGGATGCTTTAGACAATCAGAAAGTTGCACTTGGCAACATCAACAACCGGCACGACGTGGCGGTGTCGCTCAAGCACCTGGTTTCAGTTTTGGAGACTGGCAACCTGGAGGTTTCGGAGATTCCCAAGTATTTGCGTGATACCACCTTCACTGTTCATCCCGACTCGTCATATGAACGGGACAGGGGGCTGTCGGAAGGGGAAGCCGTCAGCCTGCAGGACTTTCTTGAGTACCACGGCTTTGATAGTCCAGTCACCGCAGAGGATGCGCAGAACCTCAGGTCGTTGCTCCTCGCGCCGGCACCCCGCAGCCCGATATACGGCAACTACGGAGGTGCAACGTCCTGGCCTCGACCGCTTGACGAGGGGGCGCAACGGCAACTGTCTGTGTTCTTGCTTTACGGTGATGTCGGCAACCTGAACCTGGCGTCCACCCGCTGTGTGCTGGAGTCGTTGATGCGGGGTATTGCGTTTGAACCGTCCGAGCTGCGTAACCCGCAGCAAGTGCTCGACCGAATCATCCAATCGCCGAAGGGGCAAGCGTTGGGCGAGGCGATCAAAGCCAGGTTTGACGCGCTGTCGGTCTCCGGCAGCGCCAATGACTGGTTGATGGCCGCCTTGAACCTGCAGTGGCATGACGCGCCCGAAGCCGCCCGCTCAGCACTGCCGGCAAAGCATGTCGACGGCTTTGACTTGGCCGGGCAGCAGCTCAAAGGCCAACCGTTATCCAAAACCGCCCAGAGCGTGGCCGATTACCTTTATTTCCAAACGCGCCGAGCCTCAACCCCCGAAAAAGCATTGATCCAGGCCCACTTGCTGTTGGCCTCAAGGGCGCCGGAGTTACTGGTGAAGGATATTCCTCCGACGGTCACCCATGGCTCCATCGCCCACGTCAACTTCAGTATTGCGGTGGCGCGCATTGAGGCTGAGGCGCCTGGTCGCGCCGCGACGATGACATACGGGGAGATCATGTTGAATGCGCAGATCCAGCCAGTCTCGGCGGCTCAACGCCAGATCGAATACATCGCGCATCATGAAGCGCTCAAGGAATGGGGCATTACCAATAGCATCGTCACCCAGGTGACTTCGCCGGAAGACATGAACACAGTGGCGCAGGCCTACAACGAGCAACTCATCGAATTGAGACACGCATCCGAGGCACAAAGCGCGCCTGTGCCGGCTTCCCGCAGGGAAATCGCCTTGGCGGAGTTGCGCAAGGTTTTGGGCGATGATGTGCGCCTGGAGCTCAAATGCATAGTGCTCGCCACTTACGATAAAGATCGGCCGGGGCCCTACTCGATACTGGACCTATATATCGAAGGCATGCTGCAAAACCCTCCGATGCGGCCCTATCATCCTCGTCTCCCCGACAGATCCAAAACGCCTAACAGCTGGGTGCTTGAGCCTTATACGCCCCCAAGCAGAAGCCCAGGCCGCTCTGAAGCAAACACACCCAATTTCACGATTGACGGTGTATTGAGCAAGACTCAATCGCTGAGGGATGTCAATCAACAGTTCCATGTTGAATTTGCACAATTCGGCCAGGCGCTTGATAAAAGCGTCGCCACGCAAGTCAAGAACCTGATAGCGCAGTTGCCCCTGGAAGACCGCAAAAATATTGAATACGGGAGTCTTTCGCTCTTCCGGGAATTTAAAGGCGCGACGCGTGTTGGCCAGGGTCAGATGATCTTCCGGGCGATGTCGGCAGGCAACCCTGTCCTGTTGAAAGTGGTGCGTGACGGGGTTTCGCACACCTACGAAGTGAACGTGCAAAAGAACACGCTCGAAAAGCGCCGGGACCTGGGTGACTTCCAACCGGGTTATCAACCTGGGCTGGGTATTGAAGGGGGCGAGCGGCGAAACATCAACACGCCCTACACGGACATGGTACCGGTCACGCTTTCCATCCGCGATGAAAGCAAGCCCAATCAGCGAGAGCAGCTCGCACACGCGAAAACGGATACGGGCGGCCCGCTGAATAGCTTTTCCAGCCCCAGAACGTCAGCCATCGGTGCCACGGTGGCCAAGGTCACCAGCTTCTGGCAAGCGCTGGAAACCGAGGCGCGAGGGGTTACCACCGTTGAATCCGAAGTGCCCTTTTACAAGAAATTCAATGAATTCGTTCTTAACCTGATTCCGCTCAGATCAGCCATCAAAAACTTTACCAATGGCAATATCGGTGAAGGCATCGTCGACTTGTCGCTCGACATATTCGGCATTCTGACGGCAGGTGCAAACGTCGTTGGTAAAGCCGCGAAAGTTGCAAATGGCACCCTGTCAGCCGGTGGTAAGGCGCTGCGCATTACAAAGACCCTGGGGCGTGGAACGCTCAGCTTGATCAACCCCTTGGACGGCGCAACCGACTTACTGCGAGGCGCTGGGCGCGGCGCGCGAAACGTGGCGAGGCACATCATTGCTGACGTGGGCCAGGATATCCGGCAGTTACGAGGCGCGAGGACGAGCTATGACATGGTGAGCGCGAGTAAACAGTTCGATCGCGCTTCAATCGGCACATTCAAACTTGACAGCGATTTTGCAGAGGGGGCCGCGGTCTTTAAAAATAACAACTGGTACGCCTACAACCCCATTACCCGGCAACCCTATGGTCCCGCGTTAAACGATTTCCTGCCTTCAGCACGCTTAGAGGCGGGTTCTTTCGCAACGTGGGCGACCGCGAGCGATGGTCGCCGGAAGATTGAGGACTCCCTGATTGAAAACTGGGGGAAAAAAGTGGCGAAACATCGCAATGGTCCAGAAAGCGCTGATTTTGATGAAGGGTATAACACTGGAACATTACAGAGTGTGAAAGGTTTATCCAGCGCTAAAAGTATCAAGGATCTGATGGAACTGGCCAACAAACAAACGTTGACGGCAAAGCAGCTGGGGACTCTGGTCAGGAAATACGATGATATTGCCTATGCGTTCGGCCGAAAAGCGTCGGCGCGTTTCATCAGCGTTATAGAACCTGGCTTCGGCAAGGTCGTCCCTATCCCACAAGTTATCTACCTTTCCCAAACCGCTCAACTGTCTGACGGACAGTGCGCCGCTCTTTCACGGGCCATGGCGAGCGCTATCGAGCAAGGGAAGGAAAAAGTGCTGATAAGAAATATGTACACCGCTGCCGCTTTCCCCAAAGCTCCCGCCTCCAGGCAGTTTATGAAAACGCTAAATAAGCTTCAAATCCAAGTGGGCCCGAAGACTGCTTTCCATGCGGGGAAATCTACCCGGCAGCTCTCCTATCAAGACATGGTAAATGAACTCGCCAACTCTACCGTTTCAAAATCAATCATGATTGATTCTCCCCGCCATGCAATGGCCGCCGGTATCAAAATAGAGGGCACGGAGAAGTCATTTTATTTTTATGACCCCAACTTGGGTATCGCGACCTTTTCGAGTGCCGATGCCATGGAGGCAGGCCTGAAAAAACTCTTTCACGATAAAAAGTTGGGGGCGACCTATAGAACCCACAGCAATGATCGTAACAAGCTGGAATTTAAGGTCTTCGATCATGATGACGAATGGCAGGTGAAAAACAGTGTCTTCAGTCCAGAGCTCAAAAAACTGTATGACGCCCCTATCACATCGTCCTAAACATCACGGACGCTTTGGAACACGGCGCGGGAAGGAAATCCGGACAGTCTGAACCCACTCGGTTCCCGAGAAATGAGCGGAGCCCTGGTTGGCTCCGCCATGTTTAAGACAACAACCGCTGGATATGCTCTTGCAGCGTATCCAGATCAAACGGCTTGGCCAGGATAGGCGCATTGCGCGTGATCGGGCTGTTACACTCGAGGATTTCCTGCGGGTAGCCGCTGATGAAGATCACTTTCAGTTCAGGCCGTAACATGATCGCAGGCTCGGCGATCTGCACCCCGGAAATCCCACCCGGCAGGCGGTAGTCGGTGACCATCAAGTCCAGGTGCGGCTTGGTCGCCAGGATTTCGAAGGCCTGCTCCCCATCAATCGCCTTCAACACCCGATAGCCCAGGCCGGCCAGGTACTCACCCAGCACAAACATAATGGATTCGTCGTCCTCGACGATCAGAACGACATCTTGCGCATCTTCACTCATGGGAAGCCTTTGTTCGGTCAATTGCTGCAATTACGACCATGGGGTCACGCAGAAGGTTGCGTCGAAATGACGATTGATTTCATGCCGACGGTTCAAGGGGCAGGCACACCCGAAACAGCGCGCCCTCGCCTATCTGGCTTTCGACCTCGATGGTGCCGCCATGGGCTGCAACGATCTGCTCGGAAATAAACAGTCCCAGGCCCAGGCCTGCGGCCACCTGACTGGCGGACACACGCTCGAACTGTTGGAAAATACGTTTCTGGTTGTCTTCGCTGATGCCGATCCCGTGGTCGCGCACTTCCACGCGAGCTTCGCCATGTTCGCTGTACACGCGCACCTCCACCGGGCTCTTGGCCCCATAGCGCAGGGCGTTGGTCAGCAGGTTCGTGACCACCTGCTCAATGCGGAACTCGTCCCAGTTACCTTCCACAGGGCCGTCCACAATCAGCTGCATGGACGATTCCGCAGCCGCCACTTGCGGCGCAAAGTTCTCTACCAAGTTGCTCACCAACTGCGCCAGGTCGAAGCGCGCCGGGCGAATGGACAGCTTGCCGGTGCGAATGCGCGACACATCCAGCATGTCTTCGATCAGGCGGATCAGGCTCTGGATCTGCCGCTCATCGCGGTCGACCATCGCGTGCATCTTGTCGAGGGCGAACGCCGCGGCGTTGTCCCGCGCCAGGTGCATCTTGCGCAGTTGGGTCTCGAGAATCAGGCCATTCAGGGGCGTACGCACTTCGTGGGCGACGATCGACATGAAGTCGTCGCGCATACGTACCGCCTGTTCCAACTCGGCCTGGGTGGCCTGCAGGCGCGTGAGCAGCAGTTCCTGTTCGCGACGGCTGCGCTCCAAGGCTTCGACTTGTTGCTTCATCGCCTTGCTCTGGCGATACAGGTCGACGAACACGTTGACCTTGCTCTTCACCGCATGGATATCCAGCGGTTTGTGCAGGAAGTCGACGGCGCCGCTTTCGTAGCCTTTGAAGGCGTAATTGAGTTCGCGGCCGGCGGCGCTGACGAACACAATCGGGATGTTCTTGGTTTTCTCGGTACCGCGCATCAATTCGGCCAGCTCGAACCCGTTCATGCCGGGCATCTGCACGTCGAGGATCGCCATGGCGAACTCGTGCTCCAGCAACAGGGACAAGGCCTCGTCGGCGCTCAATGCCTTGAACACCTGGCGGTCCTCGCGCTTGATCAGCGCTTCGAGGGCCAGCAGGTTTTCCGGCAGATCGTCGACGATCAGCAGTTTGGCCTGGACAGTACTTAACATGGGGAATATTCCAGGGAAGCCAGCAATGAGCCAATGCGGCTCAACTTCAGAATGTGGTCGGGTGTGTGCAGCGCCAGCGCAGCCCGGGGCATGACGTCGACACGTGCTTCAGTGGGGTCTTGCACCACGGTGGTTCCACCCTGTCGCTTGACGTAGGCCAGGCCCCGGGCGCCATCGTGGTTGGCGCCGGTCAACAGGATGGCCATCAGGCCTTTGCCGTAGGCTTCGGCGGCGGACTCGAACAGGAAATCAATGGCCGGTCGCGAATGGTGCACGCGGTCTTCCTGGCTCAGCGACAAGCTGCGATCCTGCTCCACCGACAAGTGATAGCCGGGACCGGCAAAGTACAGGGTGCCCGGCTTGAGCGTTTCCTTGTCGCGCGCCTCCACCACCGGTATGGCGACGCGCCGGTCAAATACCTCGGCTAATTGACTACGGCGCTCGTCCGGCAGGTGCAATACGGCGACGATAGGCAAGCCGAAATCTGCCGGCAATTGGCCAAATACAATCAGCAACGCCTCTACGCCACCGGCGGAGGCGCCGATGACGATAGCCTCTATACCCCGGACCTTTGCCGGGCTGGCAGCCGCTTGATTCATAGTTTTCGGTAGATCCGTTCCTGTTTGACCAAGGGTTCGAACTGCTTGCCGTACGCGGAGAAGTCCAGGGTTTCCTTGCTGCCCAGCACCAAGAAGCCGCGATGACACAGCGACTCATGAAACAAACCAAATGCGCGATCTTGCAATTTTTTATTAAAGTAAATCAATACGTTACGGCATGAAATTAATTGAGTTTCTGAGAATACGCTATCGGTCGCCAGGCTGTGGTCGGCGAAGGTGACATTCTCGCGCAACGTTTTATCGAAGATCGCGTAATCGTAGGCCGCTGTGTAGTAGTCGGCAAATGAACGTTGGCCGCCGGCCTGCTGATAGTTGGCGGTGTAGGCGCGGACGTTCTCCAAGGAAAAGATGCCCTGCTTGGCCTTGTCCAGCGACGCCGGGTTGATATCGGTGGCGTAGATGATCGTACGCTCCAGCAACCCCTCTTCGCGCAACAGGATGGCCATGGAGTACACCTCCTCGCCCGTGCTGCAGCCGGCGATCCAGATCTTGATCGACGGATAGGTCTTGAGCAGCGGCACCACCTCCTGGCGGATCGCAAGGAAGTGCGACGGGTCGCGAAACATCTCGCTCACCGGAATCGTCAAGAACTGCAGCAACTGCATGAACGCCGCCGGGTCGTGCAGCACGCGCTCCTGCAAGGCGGAAATCGTCGCGCAATCGAACTGGCGCAACGCATGAGCCACACGGCGCTTGACCGACGCCCCGGAGTAATCCCGGAAGTCATAGCTGTACTTGAGGTAAATCGCCTCGATCAACAGGCGCAGCTCAATGTCGCTGCTTTTTTCCAAAAAACTTCGCTCCACTTAAATGCGTTCCATCTTCGGTAGCCATACGCGAATGAGTGAGAACAGACGATCCAGATCAATCGGCTTGGCCAGGTAATCGTTGGAACCGGCCGCCAGGCAACGTTCCTGGTCGTCCTTCATGGCCTTGGCCGTCACCGCGATGATCGGCAGCTTTTTCCAGCGCGGGTCCTGGCGGATCAAGGCGGTGGCCTCGTAACCGTCCATTTCCGGCATCATCACGTCCATCAGCACCAAGTCGATATCGTCGACTTCATTGAGTTTGTCGATGGCTTCACGGCCGTTACGGCCGATCACCACCACCGCGCCCTTGTGCTCCAGGGCGCTGGTCAGGGCGAAGATGTTGCGCACATCGTCGTCCACCAGCAGGATTTTTCGCCCTTCGAACACCTTGTCGCGGCTGCGGGCGGTCTTGAGCATCTTCTGGCGGTCATGGGACAGCTGGGATTCGACTTTGTGCAGAAAGAGTGTGACTTCGTCCAACAGGCGCTCCGGCGAGCGGGCGCCCTTGATGATGATCGAGCGCGAATACTTGCGCAGTTCGGCCTCTTCATCGCGGGTCAGGTTGCGCCCGGTGTAGACGATTACGGGCGGGAACGAACAGATGTCCTCGGTGGCCATGCGCTTGAGCAGCTCGTTGCCGAGCATGTCCGGCAACTTGAGGTCGATGATCATGCAGTCGTAGGCATTGGTACGCAGCAGGTCGAGGGCTTCCTGGGCAAAACCGACGGCGGTGATCTCGATGTCATCGTCGCCGATCAGGCGGGCAATACTGTCGCGCTGCAGGTCATCGTCTTCCACCAGCAGCACGCGCTTGACCTTCTGGGTCAGCTTGGCCTCCAGGCGCGCAAACACGTCCTTGAGCTCTTCGCGGGTGGTGGGCTTGACCGCATAGCCAATGGCGCCCATGTGCATGGCGGCTTCGACGCGGTCTTCCACGGAAATCACATGCACCGGGATATGGCGGGTGTTGGCGTGCTCTTTCAGGCGCTGCAGAACAGTGAGCCCGGAATGGTCCGGCAAGCGCATGTCCAACAGGATGGCGTCGGGAATGTATTCCTCGGCCAGGCTGTAGCCTTCGTCCGCTCCGTGGGCCACCAGGCAGTGGTAGCCCAGCTCATGGGCCAGGTCGAAGAGGATACGGGCGAAATTCGGCTCATCTTCCACCACCAGAATGCAGCGCGTGGTAAACGGGGTCTTGTCGCGGTCGTCGGCGAAGCGCGGAATCAGCTTGGCGTCGGCCACCGGCAACGGTGACACCTTGACGGGGACCGGTGCGGGTGCCATCACCACTTGGCGCGGCGGTTCGACAGGGGCGGCGTCTGCCTCGCGCTCGACATACTGCTCCGGCAACACCAGGGTAAAGACACTGCCCTTGCCTGGCTCGCTGGCCACACTGATGTAGCCGCCCAACAGTGCCGCCAGGTCGCGGGAAATCGACAGGCCCAGGCCGGTGCCGCCATAACGGCGATTGGTGGTGCCGTCGGCCTGGCGGAAGGCTTCGAAGATGCTTTCCTGCTGGTCCGGGGCAATGCCGATGCCGGAGTCGCGAACCGTGAAGGCAATGCCCTCCCCCGGTGCACGCGACACAGAGAGGCTCACGTCGCCCTGCTCGGTGAACTTGATCGCGTTGGACAGCAGGTTCTTGAGGATCTGTTCCAAGCGCTGGCGGTCGGTAAACAGCATGGTCGGCGAACCTTCCTGCACGTCCACCTGGAAGCCCAGCTTGCGATCGGCCGCCAGCGGTTCGAACATGCCGCGCAGGCCGTCTACCAGACGCGCCACACTGGAGTTTTCCGGGCGTACTTCGAGCTTGCCGGCTTCCACCTTGGAAATGTCCAGGATGTCGTTGATCAGGTTGAGCAAGTCATTGCCGGCGGAATAGATCGATTCGGCAAACTTGACCTGCTCGGCGCTGAGATTTTCCTGCGGGTTCTCGGCCAGCAACTTGGCCAGGATCAACGAACTGTTCAGTGGCGTGCGCAGCTCGTGGGACATGTTGGCGAGGAATTCGGATTTGTACTTGCTGGAGCGCTGCAACTCTTCGGCACGGTCTTCCAGCTCGAGCTGGGCCTGGTTGAGTTCGACGTTCTTGCGGTCCATGGCGTCGCGCTGCTCGGCCAGGGTCTGCGTCTGTTCGGCGAGTTGCTCGTTGGTCTGCTCAAGCTCCGCTTGCTGGGTTTCTAGGTGAGCCTGGGACTCCTTGAGGATGCGCGACTGTTCCTCCAGCTCTTCGTTGGCGGTCTTGAGCTCTTCCTGCTGCACTTGCAGCTCTTCGTTGAGCTGCTGGGTCTCGGCCAGCACTTCCTGCAGGCGCTGGCGATACCGGGCGGCCTCGATGGAGGTGCCGATATTGCCGGCGATCAGTTCCAGCAGCTCCTCGTCGCGTTCTTGCAGCGGCCGCAGGAAACCCAGCTCGAGCACGCCATTGACGCGATCATCATCGCTGGTGGGCATGACCAGCACACTGCGTGCAGCACCCTCACCCAGGCCGGAGCTGACCTTGAAGTAGTCCACCGGCACATCGTCCAGGCGAATCAGGCGATCCAGCTGGGCCGCTTGGCCAACGATGCCTTCATCACTGTAGATCGCTTGCTCACGCTGTTCCTGCTCGCGGGAGAAACCGTAGGTGGCCACGCGCTTGAGGCCGCCGTGCTCTTCGCGCACATACAGCGCGGCGACGACCGAGCCCATGTATTGGGCAAAGAATTGCAGGATATTGCGGCCCAGCATGTTCAGGGTCAGCTGGCCGAGCACCTGTTCAGCCAATTCAGTCTGGCCATTGCGCAACCAAGCCTGTTGCTCCAGCCGCCGCGCGATCTTCTGTTGGGACGCGAGGTTTGCGCTGTAACTATCTGATAAAGAAACTAAATTCTTACGACCAATGTAAGCCAGAAAGCCACTCAAACCGAGTACAAAGGCCAGGTACAGGGTGACGCTGATCACGGTGGTGCGGGTGACTTCTTCATTGCGGGCGATGCGGAACTGCTGTTCCATCGCCACCGCATCGTCATATTCCTTGCGGATCTCATCGGTCAGGCGCTTGCCGCGGCCGGCCTTGACCGCACTGCGGTAGTCGCCACTGCTGCGCTGCATATCAATCATCGACTGGGCGTAGTTGTTCCACTCGGCCTGCATGGCCTCCAGGCGTTTGAGACGGTCCACTTGCTGCGGGTTGTCCGCCACCAGTTCCTGCAAATTGCGCAGGTCGGCAATGATTCGCGGCTTGGCCACTTCGTAAGGGTCGAGGAAATGCTCGTCACCGGTGATCAGGAAGCCGCGCATGCCGGTTTCCAGGTCCACCGTCAGCTTGGACGACTCATTGAGGTTATTGATAACCCGGTCGGTGTGTTCCACCCACTGGATGACCGACAGCAGGTAGGTGATCAATACGACGAAAAATACGGCACTGAGCACGCCCACACCCAGGGGCAACGCCACGTTTCGGCTCAGTAGTGTACGGAAGCTCTTTTCATCGACGGACGAAGCGGGAGTCATGGGCATGCCTTGGCCAAAGGTGGAAAAACCGGGAGTTTGCCCCAAACGGGCGGGCAAGACTATTTTTCTAGAACGGGTTTGTACAGATTCCTACATGGGAACAGGCTATTCTCTATGGTCTTTTCTAACGCATTGTTTTTACGGCCTGCGGGAACTTGTCACGAGTGCGCGCTTACTCAAGGAAGAGGCCTGTCAGAACGGCCGCGTGTAAACCCTCGCCTTTTTTGGGAATTTCATATTATGTCCGCAGTCACTTCCACCATCCTTGTCGTTGAAGACGATGCCATCGTGCGCATGCTCATCGTCGATGTTCTGGAGGAGTTGGCATTCAAGGTGCTGGAGGCTGCCGACGCGGCAGAAGCGCTGGCAATCGTGGAAAACACCGAACATGTCATCGACCTGATGATGACCGACGTCGGCCTGCCGGACATGGACGGCAAGGCGCTGGCCACTAAGGTGCGCGAACTGCGCCCTACCCTGCCTATCCTGTTCGCCAGCGGCTATGCGGAAAATATCGACGTGCCCGCCGGCATGCAGGTGATCGCCAAACCGTTTTCCATTGATCAATTGCGCGACAAGGTCAAATCGATGCTGCCCGCCGCCTGAGAACCCCTCTTGGCGTGTGCGCCGTCCCGCCAGGGCAACGATTTGCGCACAGATGGCGCTTGTTTGCAGGGATTAACGTGACGTTCGGCCAATAAACCGGTTAACTCGGCGGTTTAATCCCATGCCCTCAAAAAAGATCTCTGGAAGGACGCAACAACATGATTGGAAAACCGACGCGCCTGCTGTTGGCGAGCCTCTCGATATTCATGAGTACCGGCGCCTGGGCCGACTTCACCGCAACGCCCAGCGAAGCGCGGGCCATTGCCAAGGAAGCCTACCTGTATGGCTTCCCGGTGGTGGAGATGTACAAGACGCTCTACACCCAAGCCGTTGACAAGGGCGGTGCCAATTTCAAGGCGCCGATCAACCGTATCGGCCACTCCGCCCAGGTATTTACGCCCAAGGACACCGGGGGCGTCACACCGAACCCGGACACGCCCTACTCCTTCGTGTGGATGGACCTGCGCAGCGAACCGCTCGTACTGACCCTGCCCAAAATCGAAGACGACCGTTACTACTCGGTGCAGTTGATCGACCTTTACACGCAGAACTTTGCCTACCTGGGCACTCGCAGTACCGGTAATAACGGCGGCCACTACATGATCGCCGGCCCGGACTGGAAGGGCCAGCAACCGGTGGATGTGGACCGCGTGATCTACAGCGAAAGCAATATCGCCTACGCCCTGTACCGCACGCAGCTGTTTGATGAAAAAGACCTGAACAAGGTCAAGCAGATTCAGAGTGGCTATAAAGTGCAGTCGCTGAGCAGCTATGTGAAGCTCGCCGCACCGGCCAAGGCGCCGAAAATCGAATGGCCGAAGCCGACGGCGACCATGAGCGACAGCCCACAATTGTTCCGCTACCTGAACTTCATGCTGGCGTTCGCCGCGCCCCAGGACAGTGAAAAAGACCTGCTGGCACGCTTTGCCAAGATCGGTGTCGCGCCAGGTGCACCGTTCAAGGTCAACCAGCTGACCGCCGAACAGCGTAAGGCCCTCGAAGACGGCATCGCTGATGGCAAGGCCGAGTTTGCCGCGTTCAAGAAAGACAAACTGGACACGCAACAAGTCCCCAGCGGGGAGCTGTTCGGTAGCCGCGACCACCTTAAAAACAACTACCTGTACCGCTATGCGGGTGCCGACACGGAGCTTTTCGGCAACTCCACCGACGAGGCGGCTTACTTGACTTACGTCGTCGACAGCGAGGGCAAACCGGCCAACGGCGCACGCCATAGCTACACCGTGCACTTCGCCAAAGACCAGTTACCGCCAGCCGACGCGTTCTGGTCGCTGACCATGTATGACGCCAAGACCAAGCTGCTGGTGCCCAACCACAAGAAACGCTACCTGATCAACTCGCGGATGCTCTCCAGCCTCAAGCGCGACGCGGATGGCGGCCTGACCCTGGCGCTGCAGCACCACGAGCCGCCAAAAGCGGAACAGAGCAACTGGTTGCCGGCCCCGCCGGGCCCGTTCTATGCGGTGCTGCGCATTTACCTGCCCAAGCCTGAGGTCGGTAGCGGTCAATGGAAGCTGCCTCCCCTGACCCCGCTCAAGTAACACCCATGCCCGGCCGCAACAGCGTCAGGCCGGGCATGTCCTAATGCCAGTCAGTTAAGAAGCAGCAAGAGCGAAAAGTAGCCCGTGGCGAGGGAGCTTGCTCCCGCTGGACTGCGTAGCAGTCCCAGTCTTTTGAAACAAAGAGCTGGGGCCGCTTCGCGACCCAGCGGGAGCAAGCTCCCTCGCCACAGGTACGGTGCTCATCCTTAACTGACTGGCATTAGGGCATGTCCCTCCGATATAAGGCCAATCCCTGCGGGTTTATAGGCGTTTGAGCTTGAGGTACGACTGATGCAAGTCGGACGCCCAACCATCAATCACGCCTTTTACATCGTCAGCTTTCATCACCTGCGAGTCATTGGCCAATGGCTTGCCGGTGCCTTTGCGCACCACTTGGGCAAGTACCTTGCCACTTGAGCCGTCGAGAAACTGCGCCTCGGTGCCCAGGGTGGTTTCCTGATCACGGATGCCGGTGCCGGTACTCACCGCCGCGGCAACCAGAGCCACGGGGATGAACTCATAAGGCTTGAGGCCTTCGGTCTTGCTGCTGACGGCGGTGATCGCCGCGCGTACCACCATCACGCCGGGGCCAGGACCATTGGCCAGGGGCAGGGATTTTTCCAGCTCCCGCCTAAGCGCCTGGCTGTAGTAGGCGTTGATACCAGTGAGGGTACTGTCGGGGATTTTCGCGGTCGCCTGCGGTTTGGGATAGAACTGGGTCGGTTCGATGTACACCGCGGTGTAGCGGCTCAGGTCCAGTTTGGGGTCGACCCAGCGCATCACTTCGGCACCCGAAGGGGATTTGGCTTCCTTGAGCTGGCTGTAGTCCGAGAGGAAGCCGGAATACTCATCCGGTTGAGTGACCTTGCTGGCACAGCCTGCCATCGCGATTGACGCAACGCACAGCGTGCTGATCAGTAGCCTTAGTTTCATCATTGAACTCCCTGGCAGTCATCATCGAAATGTTGAGCTGTAGGTATAGCCAATCCTGAAAAATTAGCGTTATTGCACGAGTCGGTTTGACCGGCCGGCGATGCTCCAGCAGCCCAGCGGTCGTGGCGACCCCGCGCTGACACTCAGCCGCGTTCGCGTGGAATCAGGCTTTGCAACTGCGAGGCCAGGAAGTTGGCGTCGAAGCCAAAGGTGTCGGGGTCTTTCAGGCCATTGGTTTTCTTCCATAGCCAGTCGTTCTTGTCCGCGGGCAGCACCAAGGAAACGCTGCCGTGCCGCGCAGCGGTCAAGCCCATGACGGACACGGAGATCAAGCCACCCACTCCCATCACATCGGGCACGAACTCGACCGGCTTGCCGGTGATCTGTACGGTCAGTTTTTCGGTCTTGAAGGTCGATGTCTCCACCGGCACGCTCGGGCCGCTGGCAACGTAGGCCTCGCGATGCACCTCCAGCAGTCCCACGGTCTTTACCGGTTCCAGCCACTGCTCGATCTGCCCGAACAGCTCTGCGAGCTTTTGCGCCCAGCGGGCCGATTGCACATCGAATTGCTGTTTCTTGTGCGCTTCGCTATCGGCGTAGTGACGAAGCATCTCGCCCAGTTGCTGTACATCGTCCATTGCGGATTTCCTTGGGTGGGCCAGGTAACTAGCGTCGATCATGGCAGATGCAGCCACTGGCCGTACGATTAACGGCTTTTTGGTAATGAGCCCGGCGGCTCCAAGCAAGCTGATCCGCCGTAATGAGGTATTTCTGAGTCTGTTTTGTTTTGCCCACACTTCCTAAAGTGCCGCCACTTGGAACCGTGGGAGGACAAGCATGAGCACCGCAACCATCGGGCAGGCCTATAACTATAAAGTCGTGCGTCAATTTGTAATCGCCACCCTCGTCTGGGGCGTGGTCGGCATGGCGATGGGCGTGTGGATCGCCTCGCAACTGGTCTGGCCGGAAATGAACCTGGATCTGCCCTGGACCACCTTTGGCCGGTTACGGCCCTTGCACACCAGCCTGGTGATCTTCGGCTTTGCCGGCAGCGCACAGTTTGCCGCCAGCTATTACGCGGTGCAGCGCACCTGCCAGGTTCGGCTATTTTCCGACCGCCTCGCTGCGTTTACGTTTTGGGGCTGGCAGTCGGTGATCGTGATCATGCTGATCAGCTTGCCGCTGGGCTATACCACCACCAAGGAATACGCCGAGATCGAATTCTCCGGCGCGGTGTGGATGGCGGTGGTGTGGGTGGCCTATGCCGTGGTGTTCTTTACCACGGTGGTGCGGCGCAAAACCCAGCACATCTACGTGGGCAACTGGTTTTTCGGCGCGTTTATCCTGGTGATCGCCATGCTGCACGTGGTCAACCACCTGGCAATCCCGGTGGACTGGTTCAAGTCGTACCCGGTGTATTCCGGGGCCACCGATGCCATGGTGCAGTGGTGGTATGGGCATAACGCGGTAGGGTTTTTCCTGACGACCGGCTTTCTGGGGATGATGTATTACTTCGTGCCCAAACAAGTCGGCCGACCGGTGTATTCGTATCGCTTGTCCATTGTGCATTTCTGGGCGTTGATCACCCTGTATATCTGGGCCGGCCCGCACCATTTGCACTACACCGCGCTGCCGGACTGGGCGCAGTCACTGGGCATGGCAATGTCGCTGATCCTGCTGGCGCCGAGCTGGGGCGGGATGATCAACGGCATGATGACGTTGTCCGGAGGCTGGCATCAGTTGCGCACCGATCCGATCCTGCGTTTTCTGGTGCTGTCGCTGGCGTTCTACGGTATGTCGACATTTGAAGGCCCGATGATGGCGATCAAGACCGTCAACGCCCTCTCCCACTACACCGACTGGACCATTGGCCACGTCCACGCCGGGGCGTTGGGCTGGGTGGCGATGATCACCTTTGGCTCGCTGTACCACATGATCCCCAAGGTATTCGGGCGCGAGCAGATGCACAGCGTGCCGCTGATCAACCTGCACTTTTGGCTGGCGACCATCGGCACCGTGCTGTACATCGCCTCGATGTGGGTCAATGGCATAACCCAGGGCCTGATGTGGCGGGCAGTCAACGATGACGGCACCCTCACCTACTCGTTTGTCGAAGCCTTGCAGGCCAGTCATCCGGGGTTCGTGGTGCGTTTTGCCGGGGGCGTGTTCTTTCTGACCGGGATGGTGCTGATGGCCTACAACACGTGGCGCACGGTGCGGGTCGCCGACCTGAGCGTGGCTCAACTTGACGCGCGGATTGCCTGATATGGGCGGCTTACTGATGGTGGTGTGCCTGTATGGCGCGGTAAAATACTGCTTGCGCGGTCAGTCTGAGCAGAGCCTGGACGACGCCAGCCTGATACCTTTTGCCGATGACCCGCAAGTGGCGCGGCGCGTAGAGCGGGCGACCGGCAAGCAGATCAACGCCGTGGCACCGGAAGAGGCCAAGCCGGGCTGGATCAACCTCGACCTGTAGAACTGCACCGGTCATTTCGCCGGCAACTGCATATGACTAATCAACGGCTGATGCGTAAGGTGAAGCGACTTTCCTTGCCAGGAGCACCGCATGCGCACCATCGGCCTTATCGGCGGCATGAGCTGGGAGTCCAGCGCCGAGTACTACCGCATCATCAACCAACGCGTGCGCGACCAACTCGGCCCGCTGCGTTCGGCGCAACTGCTGATGTACAGCGTAGATTTCGGCCCAGTGGAGCAGGCTCAACACGCCGGCCGCTGGGACGATGCCGCGCTGATCCTCGAAGACGCCGCGCGCCGTCTGCAGGCCGGCGGTGCGGAGTGCGTGGTGCTGTGTACCAACACCATGCACCTCGTGGCGCCGCGTATTGAAGCGGCCGTTTCGATTCCGTTCCTGCATATCGCCGACGCAGCCGGCGCGGCGGCCGTGGACGCCGGCACGCTCACAGTCGGCCTGCTCGGCACCGCGTTCACCATGGAGCAGGATTTCCTCACATCCCGCCTGGCGGCCCAAGGCCTGACCATGCTGGTGCCCGAGGCGGACGCACGCCAGGCGGTGCACCGGATCATCTATGAAGAATTGTGCGTCGGGGTGATCAGCGACACGTCACGCCAGGTCTACCAACGGGTGATCGAGTCCCTGGCCGCACGCGGCGCCCAGGCGATCATCCTCGGTTGCACCGAAATCAGCCTGCTGATCAAACCCGAACACAGCCGCCTGCCGCTGCTGGACACCACCGAGCTGCATGCGCAGGCTGCGGTGGCGTTTGCCTTGCAGGATTAAGCCGACGTGCGCAGGCGCGCCATGCTCACGGTGTCGACAAACCGACCGTCACGCAGGGCGTAATCGCGCAACACGCCTTCAACTTCAAAGCCGAATTTGCGGTACAGCGCCTGCGCCGCTTCGTTGTCGGCGTACACCGTGAGTTCCACCCGGCGCAGGTTCATCCAGTTGTCGGCCACGTCCAGCGCTGCCGTCAACAACCGCGAGCCGACGCCTTTGCCCTGCCACGCCGTCGCCACGCCCATGCCAAAAGAGCCGACGTGGGCCTGGCGCACGCGCAGGTACTGCTCCAGGCCAAGCTGGCCAATCACCTCGCCGCCGTGCACCGCCACCAGTTGTAGCCGCCGCTCGTTGTCCATCACCAAGCGCTTGCGCCACGCCTCGACCGACTGGAAAGGCATCTGCAGCACCTGACGGCACACGGCCGGTTCGTTATAGAGCGCGGCGACCCCCTCAAGGTGGGCCTCGGTAAAGCGCTGGATCACGATATGAGGTTCAGGCGTGTGCATTGTGTTTCATCCTTTGAAAGACAAGTGACCGGCCAGTGTAGGGGGAAAACCGGAAGGGGGAAAAGCGCCGTGGCACCTCCCGAAAGATCCCACACACCCATCGGCCGCATCCTGCATCTGAACGATAGCGATCGTACTCGGCTGCACCGATACTTGGCCCAGGCCCTGCCACGTCAATTCACCGTACCGGCCTTCACCCTGTGACCAGAACAATAAAAAGTCGCACAGAGGAACACTCATGAGCCGTCCTGACCCTTCGGGCCTGTTGCAGGCCTTCAGCACCCTGATCCTGGATCTGCAGCGATTGGCCCAACACCAGGACATCGAGCACTTCCAGCACCACGCATTGGCGCGCGTCAGTCAGTTGTTGCACTTCGACAGTGCCTGGTGGGGCCGCGCGGCGCTGATCGGGGATTTGCCGGAAGAACACAGCAGCTGCCTGTACCACTTGCCGCCGGCTTACTTGACCGACTGGCAGTCCATCCGTCATCTGGATGTAACCGTCGGGCGCGTGCATGCTCAGCCCGGCGAGGCGGTGATCATCGATATGTCGGACCCGGCGAGCGGCACTGGCTTGAACTGGCTGGCCGACCGGTACGGCATCAGCGAACTGTTGTGTGTCATCCACATTGACCCGCAAACCAGCCTCAGCGATCACCTGACCCTGTATCGAAAGCCCGGAGCGCCGCGGTTCGCCGAACAAGACTGCCGGCTGCTCAACCCCCTGATGCTGCACTTGGTGGCAGCGGTCTCGGCCAACCAGATCCGCACGTTGGTGGCCACCCGCGAAACCCTGATCAGCCCGCGCAACCTGGCCTTGGCGGTATGCGGCCCGCACGGCGTGTTGCAGTGCGCCGAACGCGGCTTTATAGACGTGCTGCTCAACGAATGGCCGCAATGGAGTGGTCCGACCTTGCCGGTGCCACTGGATGAGCGTGGCCATGAGGGCAAGCAGATCCATATCCAGGTGTCCGCGGTGGGCGACCAGTTCCTGTTGGCCGCGCGCGTCAACCGTGCCCTGCCCCAGCTCAGCCCACGGGAGAACGCTGTAGCCCAGGGCTTCGGCGAGGGCAAGACCTACAAGGAAGTCGCCCGCGACCTGGGGCTCTCGCCCAATACCGTGCGCCATCACTTGCGCACGATCTACAGCAAGCTCGGGGTCAGAGACAAAGCACGCATTGCGCACTTGGTGCACGCCCCACCTGAATAATCCCGCTTTTTTTTAGTTTCTTTGCGCTGCCCGTTTTGGCGGCCACGGGCGGCTTTTGCCCAACTTTCAGTCCCTGCCCTCACCCATAAGAGACACCTTGCCATGACTCAACCCACCCTGCGCACCTTGCCTTTACTGCTCGGCGGCACCTTACTGTGCCTCGACAGCCAGGCTGCCGACCTCAATGCCCGGGATTTCTTCAGTGCACCGCCCGGCACCCAACTCGGTGTGCTGTACCTGCCGGCCACCCGCGCCGGGGACTTTCACGGCCCGGCCGACACCACCGGCAAGGCCGAACTCAAGGTCAATGCCGTCGCTTACCGGCAGGTGTTTTTCACCGATGCCTGCGGCACGCTCTGTACCCCGCAGTTCATTGTGCCGTTTGCCGATATCGATGCTCGCCTGCCGGGCGCGACCCGGCACACCGGAGAAAGCGGGTTCGGCGATCCACAGGTCGGCGGCACGCTGTTTTTCATCAATGACCCGGCGTCCCGCACCTACAGCGGCCTGCTGAGCCTGATCACCGTGCCGGTGGGCGAATACCACCGCAACAACCCCGACGTCTCGCCCGGCGGCAATCGCTGGGGCGCGACCTTTGTCTACAACTACACCCAGGGCATCGGCGAAAAATGGGTGCTGGAAGCCAACCTCGAAACCCAGCTGTACGCCACCAATGACGACTACTTTGGCAGCGAACTCAAGCAAGACCCGCTGTATCGCCTGCAAGCGTTTGCCTCCTACGACTTCAGCCCTGCCACCTACGGCGCATTTCGCCTGATCCAGGCCGAGGGTGGCGCGCTGCGCATCAACCGTCAGCGAATCGACGACACCCGCAAGCGCTACACCCAGCTGGGGTTCGAGGTCGGGCATTGGCTGGATCAGCAGAACCAAGTGATGTTCAGCCTTTCGCAAAACGTCGCGGCATCCAACGGCTATGCCGGCACCGAGGCCTTGCTGCGCCTGGTCCATGTGTTCTGACCCCCCTTTTCCGGAGCCTGACCATGCACACTCATTCCCACGCAACACAGGATCGGCCTCGCCCAGCGTCCGTTTCCTGGAACCTGCTCGCCGCCATCGTGCTGTTTGCCGCGATCACCCCGACTATCCTGATGACCGCGCCCGCCGTGGCCGCGCAGTTGGGCGCCCAATGGCAACTGAGCCCCTCGCAGATCGGCGACTTGTTTTCGGTGGAACTGGGCGCGATGAGCCTGGCGACCCTGCCCGCCCTGTGGTGGCTAAGGCGCGTGAACTGGCGGTTGGCGGCCCTGGCCGCTGCCGGGTTGTTTATCGCCGCCAACCTGCTGTCGATGCTTGCCGACAGCTACACCCACCTGCTGACCCTGCGCTTCGCCAGCGCCTTGGCGGGCGGCTCATTGATGATTATCTGCCTGGCCAGTGCGGCCACCACCGCCAACCCCAGCCGCGTCTACGGGTTGTGGGTGATGGGGCAACTGGTCGTGGGCGCCATCGGCCTGGCGGTATTGCCCGGTTTGTTCGAGCGCTATGGATTGGGTGCCTGCTACCTGATCCTCGCCGGCCTGATGACCCTGTTGTTACCCCTGGCGCGCAGTTTTCCCAACGCCGCCCCGGCGCCACAAGCAGCGGAAACCGCGCGGGTGTCCGGCTCGCGATGGCACGCCGCGCTGGGCGTCGGTGCGGTGCTGGCCTTTTACATCAGCCTTGGCGGGGTCTGGACGTTTATCGGCGCCCTGGGCGCCCGTGTCGGGATATCGCCGCAAGACAGCGGCGAGGTGCTGGCCGTTGCGACGGTCATGGGGATCGCCGGCGCCGCCTGTGCGTCGCTGATCGGCCCACGCCTGTCGCGCCTGCGATTGTTGCTGGTGGGCTATGCCCTGATGGCCGCCGCCGTGTTGCTCCTACTGGGCCAACCGACGCTGATGCGCTTCGCCCTGGCAGCGCTGCTGTTCAAGTTCACCTGGACCTTCATCCTGCCGCTGATCCTCGCGTGCCTCGCTGACCTGGATCACAGCGGCAAGCTGATGAATGCCTCGAACCTGGTGATCGGCGGCGGCCTGGCCATCGGCCCGGCAATCGCCGGCCGACTGATCGAGATCAGTGGCAGCTTTACGGCGCTGTTGATCGGCGGCGCCGTGATCACCTTGTTGTCGCTGGCAATGATCCTCGCCAGCCGTCCCAAACCCGTCGTTGAAATGGAGCCTGTATGAACCGAACCACCGCGTTTTTCTTTGATGAAATGAGCCTTTGGCACAGCGCCAGCGCCCATGCATTGACCTTGCCCGTGGGTGGCTGGGTGCAGCCACCGGCCGGCAGCGGGCATGCCGAGTCCCCCGAAACCAAACGGCGCATGAAAAGCCTGCTGGATGTGTCTGGGTTAAGCCATCACCTGGACATCCACAACGCTGCGGTCGCCAGCGAAACCGACTTGTTGCGCGTCCATGGCCGCGAATACCTGCAGCGCTTCAAGGCGCTGAGTGATGCCGGTGGTGGCGAGCTTGGGCCGCAGGCGCCGATAGGCCCGGGCAGCTACGAGATTGCCCGGCTCTCCGCCGGCCTGACCATGGCCGCCGTCGACACCGTGCTCAAGGGCCTCGCGGATAACGCCTACTCGCTGTCTCGCCCGCCTGGCCATCACTGCCTGGCGGACAGCGCCATGGGCTTCTGTTTCCTGGCCAACATCGCCATCGCCATCGAAGCCGCCAAGGCCCGCAGCGGGCTGGGCAAGGTCGCCGTGATCGATTGGGACGTACACCATGGCAACGGCACGCAAGCGATTTTTGAGGCGCGGGCGGATGTCTTGACGATCTCGTTGCATCAGGACGGTTGTTATCCGCCGGGCTACAGCGGTGAACAGGATCGTGGTCGCGGCGCCGGGCGGGGAGCGAACATCAATATTCCCTTGCCGCCGGGATGCGGCCACGACGCTTACTTGCATGCGATGACGCGCATCGTGGTGCCGGCGCTGGAGCGCTTCCAGCCGGAACTGATCATCGTCGCCTGCGGCTTTGACGCCAACGCCGTCGACCCACTCGCGCGGATGTTGCTGCACAGCGAGTCGTTTCGCCTGATGACCCGTTGCGTGCGCCAGGCTGCCGAACGCCTTTGCCAGGGGCGCCTGGTGCTGGTGCATGAAGGCGGCTACAGCGAAGCCTATGTGCCGTTTTGCGGCTTGGCGACACTGGAGGAATTGTCCGGTGTGCGCACAGCCGTGGAAGACCCGATGCTGGCACTGGTCGAGCTGCAGCAGCCCAAGGCGGCGCTGCTGGAGTTTCAGAAGCGGTGGATCGATCGGTTGGCAGCGGGGTTCATTGATTAGCGGGTGCGCACCGCCAATCGCCACACCCGCGCAACATCCGACGCCCGCTCACGCAGCAGGCGCGGCGCCTCGCTGCAGGCTTGCTCAAGGCTCATCGGCCCCGAAGGCAAGGCGAAAGCAGCATCCACGCCATGGGCATACATCTGCTCATAGCCCTCGCCCAGCGTGCCGGCAATCACAATGACCGGCACGTTGTGCTGCCGGGCGATACGTGCCACGCCGAACGGGGTTTTGCCGCGCAGGGTCTGGGCGTCGAAACGGCCTTCGCCGGTGATCACCAGGTCGGCGCCACGCACAGCTTGATCCAGGCCGACCAATTCGGCGACCACGTCCACACCGGCACGAAACTGCGCGCCCAGGAACGCTTTGGCGGCAAAGCCCAAGCCGCCGGCGGCGCCGCTGCCGGGTTCGTCGCGCACGTCGTTGGGCAGCACGCGGGCGCAGTGATCGGCAAAGTGACCAAGGGCGGCGTCCAACTGTTGCACTTGCTCGGGATTGGCGCCCTTCTGCGGGCCGAAAATCGCCGACGCGCCGTGGGGGCCGCACAGCGGATTGTTGACGTCCGCGGCGATTTCGAAGCGGACCTGCGCCAGACGCGGGTCCAGCTGTTCAAGGCTGATATGCGCCAGGCGCGACAGGGCCAGGCCGCCGGGTGGCAGCTTTTGCGCCTGTGCATCAAACAGTTGCACGCCCAGTGCCTGCATCGCGCCCGCGCCACCGTCGTTGGTGGCACTGCCGCCAATCGCCAGGATGATGCGTTGGGCGCCGGCATCCAGGGCTGCGCGGATCAGTTCGCCGGTGCCGTAAGTGGTGGTGACACAGGCATCGCGCTGTTCCGGCGGCAGCAGTTGCAGGCCGCTGGCCTCGGCCATTTCGATGATGGCGGTGTGGCTGTCAGCCAACCAGCCCCAACGTGCTTGAACCGCTGCGCCGAGCGGGCCGCGCACGGTGTGGCGCCGCAACTCGCCGTGACATGCCGCCAGCACCGAATCCACCGTGCCTTCACCGCCATCCGCCATTGGACACTGGACCAACTGAGCATCCGGCCAGACCTGCGCCAGCCCGTCAGCAATGGCCTGGGCGACGCCTTCAGCACTCAGGCTGTCCTTGAACGAGTCGGGGGCGATGATGATTTTCATGGGCTTTCTCCGGTTTTTATAACGCCCATGCTGCCAGTTGGCACGGCCGCTGACGCCGGTCCGGTGCACAAGTGCGGATGCGCTTTGTTGTTCATTCCGACAAAGCCTGGGGCAGCAACTGCACGCCGAGGTAGAGCGCAAGCATGCCGTCCAGGGTCAACGGGTCGACACCGCTGAGTTCGGCAATGCGCTCCATGCGGTAACGCAGGCTGTTGCGGTGAATGCCCAGCGCATCGGCGCAGGCCTGGCTTTGCCCGTCGTGTTCGCACCAACTGCGCAGCGTGGCCTGCAGTTGGCCATTGCTGTCTTTGGCCAGCACTTTGCGCAGGGGGTTGAGCAGTTCGTCGAGAGCATCGTCGTTGCGATGGCGCCAGAGCATCACGGGCAGGCGATAGCGGTTGAGGGTCAGCAGCCGTGACTGCGGCAGCACATCGCGGCCATAGGCGAGCAAATCACCGACGCGTCGATAGCAACGGCGCAGACCCGCCAGCCCATCCGCCTGCCCCCCAACGGCGACGCGCAGGATATGCCAGCCGAGGCCATCAAGCTTTTCCAGCAGCCGTGGGTTGTCGACCTGTATCGCAGCCGGACGGCACCACAACAATGAATATTGCGCCGAGCTGACGCACCAGCTGTCCGGGTAACGCGAGGTCAGCCAGGCACTCAAGGCTTCCGCCGATTGCCCCGCGCCCAGTTCGAACAGGTACGGTGTACGCGCCATCTGCGGCTTGAGCCCCAACTGTTGAGCTTCGTCCACCAGGCGCGGTGAGTCGCCGGTATCGGCCAGCAGCAAGGCCAGCAGATCGTCACAGCGTTGGCGCCGCCATTGTTGCTCGGCCTGCTGGTGGCGATGGCTCACCAGCATTTCGGCGGTCATGCGCACCAGCTCGGCGTAGGTGCGCAGGCCTTCCGGCTCACCGGTGATGCCGAGCACGCCGATCAGGCGGCCGTCATGCAGCAGCGGCAGGTTGATGCCCGGTTGCACGCCTTTGAGGTGCTTGGCGGTCTGGCCGTCGATTTCCACCACGCGGCCATTGGCGAGCACCAGTTGTGCGCCTTCATGGCGAGTGTTGATACGTTCGGGCTCGCCGCTGCCGAGGATCAGGCCCTGGCTGTCCATGACGTTGACGTTATGGGGCAGGATCGCCATGGTTCGATCGACGATATCCTGTGCCAGGTCATGATCCAGCTCGAACATGGGGCTAATTTCCTAGAAAACGATGGTTGTTCATAGGCACAGCGCAATAGCGGCTTCACTGTGCGCACGCACAAAGACAGCGGCCTGCCAGGTGGCCGAGACTCAGTGGGCGATCAACGTTAACCTCGCATCGCAAAAAATCATAATAAAGAGAGACTCCCATGTCACAGAGCGCCGCCGTCACACTGGCCACCGATGACGATAAAAACGCCATCTACAAGCGCGTTACCCTGCGCTTGATCCCCTTCATTTTCATCTGCTATCTGTTCAATTACCTCGACCGGGTAAACGTTGGCTTTGCCAAGTTGCAGATGCTCGATGCATTGAAATTCAGCGAAACCGTGTACGGCCTCGGCGCCGGGATCTTCTTTATCGGCTACGTGTTGTGCGGTGTGCCGAGCAACCTGGCGCTGACCAAGTTCGGTCCACGGCGCTGGATTGCATTGATGATGATCGTCTGGGGCACGCTGTCGACCTGCCTGCTGTTCGTCACCACACCGACCCACTTCTACACCCTGCGCCTGTTTACCGGGGCCGCCGAAGCCGGCTTCTTCCCTGGCGTGGTGCTGTACCTCTCGCAGTGGTTCCCGACCTTCCGCCGTGGGCGGATCATGGCGCTGTTCATGTCGGCCATTCCGGTTTCCGGCCTGCTGGGCAGCCCGTTCTCCGGCTGGATCCTCAACCACTTCGCGGCGGGCCAAGGTGGCCTGGCCGGTTGGCAGTGGATGTTCCTGCTGCAAGGTATCCCGACCGTGATTTTGGGCGCCCTCGCCTATTTCCTGCTCAGCGACAGCTTTGCCCACGCCAAATGGCTCAAGCCGCACGAGCGCGCAGTGCTGGAAGCCGACCAGGCGACCGACCTGGCCAACAAGCCGAAAACCACGACCGATTCGCTGGCCGAAGTGTTCAAGAACCCGGCGATCTGGGCGTTCGGCCTGATCTACTTCTGCATCCAGAGCGGCGTGTACGCGATCAACTTCTGGCTGCCGTCGATCATCAAGAACCTGGGCTTCAGCGATAACCTGGTGATCGGCTGGCTCAGTGCGATCCCTTACCTGCTGGCGGCGGTGTTCATGTTGCTGGTGGGTCGCTCCGCGGACTTGCGCAAGGAGCGTCGCTGGCACTTGGTGGTGCCGATGTTGATGGGCGCCATTGGCCTGGTGATCGCGGTGAACTTCGCGACGACGCCGGCCATTGCGATCCTCGGCCTGACCATCGCCACCATGGGTGCGCTGACCGGCCTGCCGATGTTCTGGCCGGTGCCCACCGCGATGCTCAGTGCCGGCGCGGCGGCGGGTGGCCTGGCGCTGATCAACTCCATGGGCCAGATGGCCGGCTTCCTCAGCCCGTACATCGTGGGCTTTGTGAAAGATGCCACCGGATCAACGGATGTGGCGCTGTACCTGCTCGCGGCGGTGATCGTGGCGGGTAGTGTGCTGGCGTTGCGGATGACGCGTACCCTGAAGGTCTAACGCAGTCAACTGTGGGGAGTGGTGTGACCGCCCCCCGCAGTGTTTGTGCGGTGTTTACAACAAGCCGCCGCCGTCGATGTCGATCACGGCGCCGGTCATGAAGCCATTCTCCATGGCCAGCACATACCCCGCCGCGACCTCCTCCGCCTGCCCCACGCGCCCGACCGGCAAAGCGCCGCCGGCCTTGGCAAACATCGCCAGGCGCTGTTCTTCAGCCAACCCCGCATACGCCGGTGTGTCAATCACGCCTGGACTGATCACATTGACCCGGCGCGGTGCCAGCTCCTTGGCCAATTGCTTGCCCAGTGCTTCGGTCGCGGCGTTAATGCCGGTCTTGATGAACTGGCCCGGCGCCAATTTACGTCCCAGTTGCCCCGAGGTCAGGCTGATGCTGCCGTGTTCGTCAAGAAAAGGCAGTGCCAGCTGAATCGCTCGCAGCGAGCCCCAGAGCTTTACGTTGAAATTTTCCTGGGCTTCGGCCAGGTCGGTCTCAAGCAAGGTATTGGCGCGTACCGTCGGCCCCGAGGTGTAGACCAGGTGGTCAAAACGTCCCACGGTCTCGAACAGGCGTTGCAGGGAGGCTGCATCGGTGACGTCCACCGGTTCGCTGCGCAGGCCGTTTTCGTTGCCGGAGACCAAGCGCCGCCCGGCCAATGTCACTTGTGCACCCCGCGCAGCGGCAGCCTGGGCCACGGCGGCGCCGATGCCGCTGCTGCCGCCGATCACGATGACGGTTTTGCCGTTGAGGGAAGAAGTCATGGGGAAAATTCCTGCTTGAGAAAATGAGCGTTCATCTTCCCAGCTTGGCAATCAGCGAAAAATCCCGGTAAAACGACAAGATCTTTAAAGGATTTTTACAAATGAGCTCAACCCTCGACCTTGAAGTCTTCGTGCGCACCGCCGACACCGGTAGCTTGTCCGCCGCCGCGCGCGGGCTTGGCTTGACCCCGGCCGCCGCCAGCATCGCCCTCAAACGCCTGGAAACGCGCCTGGGCATCCGCCTGTTGGCGCGCTCCACGCGCAGCATGCGCCTCACCGAGGAAGGTCGGCGCTACCTCGACAGCGTGCGGGTAGCGCTGGAGGCGCTCTCGGAAGGCGAACAGGCGATCAAACAGCAGGGCCAGAGTCTCAGTGGTTTACTGCAACTGGCGGCGCCTTCGGATTTCGGGCGCAATGTGCTGCTGGGCTGGCTGGACGAGTTCAAGCTCGAACACCCCAACATCCGTCTGCAATTGCTGCTCAACGACAGCAATGCCGACCTGTTCCGCGACACCGTCGACATTGCCCTGCGCTTTGGTGTGCCCAGGGACTCCAGCCTGGTAGCACTGCCGGTGGTGCCTGGGCACCACCGCATCCCCTGCGCCAGCCCGGACTACCTGGCGCGCCATGGCACGCCCCGAACACCGGCCGATCTGGCGCAACACAACGCACTGCGCTACATGCGTCAGGGCCGAGCCAACAGCACGTGGTATTTTCGCCAGGGCACGGTGCTTCAGGAGGTTGAGGTGACGGGCGATTACTTGAGCGATGACGGCGAAATCGTGCGGCGCTGGGCGCTGGCCGGCCACGGCATCGCCTACAAAGCCAACCTGGATATTGCCCGTGACATCCAGGCCGGTCGGCTGGTGCCCTTGCTGCCTGATTGGCAGGGCGAACCGACGCCGTTCAACCTGATGTGCCCCCACCGGCTGCAAGTATCGGAACGGGTGAAAGTGTTGCATCGCTTTTTACAGGGCCGCTGTCAGGCGTTGCTGAGCGCGTGAAGAAACGCGTGCGGGGCTTGTCCCAGAGCCTTGGAGTCTGGTATTGCATGGCGTACGTTTCGGCCAAAAGGAGCTATCCATGATCTACCGCACATTGGGCCAGTCCGGGTTGAAGGTCAGTGCCTTGACCCTGGGCACCATGATGTTTGGCAAACAGACCAGCACCGAGGACTCGCTGCGCATCATCGACAAGGCCTGGGACCAGGGCATCAATTTTATCGACACGGCGGACGTCTACACCGGCGGCCGCTCCGAGGAAATCGTCGGCGAAGCGATCGCCCGTCACCGCGAGGATTGGGTGGTGGCGTCCAAGGTTGCCATCGGCCCCACCGACGGGTTGCCCAACCGTAGCGGCCTGAGCCGCAAGCGTATCTTCAATGCGTTGGAAGCCAGCCTGAGCCGCCTCGACACAGACTACCTCGACATCTACTACCTGCACCGTGAAGACCACACGACCCCGCTGGAGGTGACGGTGTCGGCAATCGGCGACCTGATCCGCCAGGGCAAGATCCGCTACTGGGGCCTGTCCAACTATCGCGGCTGGCGCATTGCCGAAGTGATTCGCGTGGCCGAGCGCCTGGGCGTGGACAAACCAGTGATCAGCCAGCCGCTGTACAACATCGTCAACCGTCAGGCTGAGGTCGAGCAGATCACCGCCGCAGTCGCCTACGGCTTGGGTGTAGTGCCTTACAGCCCATTGGCGCGTGGTGTGCTCAGCGGCAAATACGCCCCGGATGTAGCGCCCGAAGCCGGTAGCCGTGCGGCGCGCCAGGACAAACGCATCCTGGAAACCGAATGGCGCGTGGAATCGCTGCGCATCGCCCAGCAGATCCAGCAGTACACCCAAGGCCGTGGCGTGGGGATTGTGGAGTTTGCCATTGCTTGGGTGTTGAACAGTTCGGCGGTCAGTTCGGCGATTGTCGGGCCGCGCACCGAGGAGCAGTGGGACGCCTACCTTGGCGCGTTGGACGTGAAGATCACGGCGCAGGATGAAGCGTTCATCGACTCGTTGGTGACGCCGGGGCATTCCTCCACGCCCGGGTTCAATGATGTGGAGCACTTCGTCTCGGGCCGCGTGGCGCGCGGTTAATCTGCAAGCCCCCTGTGGCCCAAAGGCCACAGGGCGGATCCCAACGAATCCACGGCGAGAAATTTTCCTGAAAAACGCCCCAAAACAGCGCAACCCTCTCACGCTAAAAGCACCATAATCCCCTCCTGCAATCCCCCTCTTTTTTGTACCCATGGTTTTTCGCGAGGACAGTGTGTCTAAAGGTGTTGTGTTATCGGTCTCGGCCTCGGCGTTGTTCGCTGTGATGTATTACTTCACATCATTGCTCACCCCCTTGAGCGGCCTGGAAATTTTCGGCTGGCGCATGCTGCTCACCGTGCCGTGCATGACGGTCTTCATGATCGTCAGCGGCGAATGGCGGCGGGTGTGGGAGCTGGTACGGATGTTAGCCGGCAAGCCCCGTCTGATCGCGGGTGTGCTGCTGTCTTCAGCGTTGCTCGGCGTGCAGCTGTGGCTGTTTATGTGGGCGCCGCTGAATGGGCGCAGCCTGGATGTGTCGGTGGGGTACTTCCTGTTACCGCTGACCATGGTGCTGACCGGTCGCCTGGTTTGGGGCGAGCAGCTGTCGTATTTGCAGCGGGTCGCGGTGTTTTTTGCAGGCCTCGGCGTGCTCAACGAGCTGTACCAGGCCGGCGGTTTCTCCTGGGCAACACTGGTGGTGATCATCGGTTACCCGCTCTATTTCATCGTGCGCAAATACCTCAAGACCGACCACCTGGGCGGCCTCTGGCTGGATATGGCGCTCATGCTGCCGGTGGCCTGGTGGTTTGTGCAGAGCGGCGAGCAAGGCTTTGCGGTGATGGATGCGCACCCGAAGCTGTATGCGTTGATTCCTATGCTGGGCCTGATCAGTGCGTCGGCGCTGGTGAGCTATATCATTGCCAGCCGTTTGCTGGCATTCAGCCTGTTCGGGCTGCTCAGTTATGTGGAGCCGGTGCTGTTGCTGGGCGTCGCTCTGATCTTGGGTGAAGGGATCAAGGGCGGCGAGTGGTTGACCTACATCCCGATCTGGTTGGCGGTGATGGTGCTGGTGTTTGAAGGGTTCAAGCATTTGGTGCGTCAGCGTAGAGCCTGATGCGCAGGCAATAAAAAGCCCGGCCGAGACATTCTCTCGGTCGGGCTTTTTTACGCTTGCTTAGTCGGTGCTCAATACACCACGACGCACCTGGTCGCGCTCGATGGACTCGAACAGCGCCTTGAAGTTGCCTTCGCCAAAGCCATCGTCACCTTTGCGCTGGATGAACTCGAAGAACACCGGGCCCATCAGGGTTTCCGAGAAGATCTGCAGCAGCAGGCGCTTGTCGCCCGCAACGGACGAGCCATCCAGCAGGATGCCGCGCGCTTGCAGTTGATCCACCGGCTCGCCGTGGTTCGGTAAGCGGCCTTCAAGCATTTCGTAGTAGGTGTCCGGCGGTGCGGTCATGAAGCGCATGCCGATCTTCTTCAACGCGTCCCAGGTCTTGACCAGGTCGTCAGAGAGGAAGGCCACGTGCTGGATACCTTCACCGTTGAACTGCATCAGGAACTCTTCGATCTGCCCGGCGCCCTTGGACGACTCTTCGTTCAGCGGGATGCGGATCATGCCGTCCGGCGCACTCATGGCCTTGGAGGTCAGGCCGGTGTACTCGCCCTTGATATCGAAATAGCGCGCTTCACGGAAGTTGAACAGCTTCTCGTAGAAGTTGGCCCAGTAGGCCATGCGCCCGCGATAGACGTTGTGGGTCAGGTGGTCGATGACCTTCAGGCCTGCGCCTTGCGGGTTGCGCTCCACGCCTTCGAGGTAGACGAAGTCGATGTCGTAGATCGAGCTGCCTTCGCCGAAACGGTCGATCAAGTACAGCGGCGCACCACCGATGCCCTTGATCGCCGGCAGGTTCAGTTCCATCGGGCCGGTTTCGATGTGGATCGGCTGGGCGCCAAGCTCGAGGGCACGGTTGTAGGCTTTTTGCGAATCCTTGACGCGGAAGGCCATGCCGCACACCGACGGGCCGTGCTCGGCCGCAAAGTAGGAGGCGATGCTGTTGGGCTCGTTGTTAAGGATCAGGTTGATCTCGCCCTGGCGGTACAGGTGCACATTCTTGGAGCGGTGGGTCGCGACCTTGGAGAAGCCCATGATCTCGAAGATCGGCTCCAGGGTGCCCGGCGTCGGCGACGCGAATTCGATAAATTCAAAGCCCATCAGGCCCATTGGGTTTTCGTATAGATCTGCCATGATTTGGCGCCTCATCATTCTTGTAGTGACGGATTCAATTGCCAGCAAGGATGAGGTGCACAGGCGGCGCACAGGAGAGGCCTCGCACGCTGCGGGCGAGGAAGTCACCAAAGATGAGGGGGGAGCCGAGTAGCTTCATGATGTCATCGGTCTCTGACGGCTTAGGCTTGCGTGAGCGCAAGTCCATATTCTTGTATGCGTAAATCGATTCTACACAGCGTAACAGTGTTTGTCCGTACTCTTATCAAATCCCCATTGCCTTGGCCTGCGCAAGGGGTTTGTTGCACAGGTAGATGCCCAGCAGGATCACCGCACCGCCGATCAGCATTGGCGCGGTCAACTGTTCGCTCAGCAGCAAGGCGCCAAAGATCACGGCCGTGAGTGGGTTAAGCGCGATGAATACCCCGGAGCGGGTCGCGCCGATACGTCGGATGCCATCGTAGTAGCCAATATAGGCCAGCGCCGACCCCAGCACACCCAGGTACAACAGGCTCATGACCTGCGAAAAATGCAGTTGGCCAATGGCCTCGACGCTAAAACGGCCCGTGATCAGCGAGGTCACGGTCAGCATCAGGGTGCCCAACAGGATTGACCAGGTGACCGTCTGCAGCGGCCCGAGGCTCTGGTTCAGTTCGCGGGAAAACAACGAGTAGATGCCCCACCCCACCACGCAACCAAAGATCAGCAGATCGCCCCGCCAGTTGCCGGCCCCTTCGCCCAGCAACTGCGGGTTGCGGCTGATGATGACCACGGCGGCGCCCGCCAGGCATAAGGCAATGCCCATGACCTTGATGCCGTTCAGGCGCTCCTTGAATAACCACCAGGACGCCAAGCCAATCACCGCCGGGTTCAGGGCCACGATCAATGAGGCGCGTGACGCGTTGGTGTACTGCAACCCGTAGAAGAAACACAGGTTGTAGAAAAAGATGCCGAAAAAACCCAGCACCAGCAGTTGTGCGGCCTGCCGCGGGTTTGGGCGTGCCAAGGGAATACGTGCGCCCCCCATGAACACCAACAATGCCAGGCTGGCCAGGCAAAAGCGCAGGCTAGCGGCCAGCAGAGGGTCAACCGCCTCACTCAGGTAGCGACCGGCGACGAAGGTACCGCCCCAGATCATGGTGACGGCGGCCAACTTGAAGTAAGTGATGCGATCCGAGGTTGAATACACGGGCGGTGGCTCTAATGGCTTGAGGGTTAGCCCATTGTTCTGGTAATACAGAGTCATCGTAAAATGAGCTTTCACTCATGACCCTGACTCAACTTGAAATATTCTCCCTGGTGGCCGAGCTGCAAGGTTTTACCAGCGCCGCCCACCGCCTGGGCATCAGCCAATCGGCGGTGTCCCATGCGATCAAGGGGCTGGAGGAGGAACTGGGCGTGGCATTGTTCAGGCGGCACCAGGCCCAGGTGGAACTCAGTGATATCGGCGCGCAGTTGCTGGGACGCGCCCGCGCGATGCTGGGGTTGGCCAATACACTGCAACAAGAGGCCGCGGACGCTCGGGGCATGAAACGCGGGACGTTGCGCATCGGCTCCTTCGGACCGACGTCCTCGACCTACCTGCTGCCGAAGATCCTCAACCGGTTTCGCCTGGAGTATCCCGGCATCGAAGTGCATGTGGACGAAGGGCCGGACAGGCAAGTCATGCAATGGCTCGACGAACGCCGGATTGATATCGGCTTTGTGGTACTGGAACAGGAACGTTTCGACACCTTCGCGCTGTTCGAGGACCAGATGGTAGCGCTGCTGCCGGCCGACCATAAGCTGGCGGCCCGCGAGCAGGTCAGCCTCAAGGAATTGTGCAACGACCCCTTTGCCCTGACTGAGGCCGGCTCGTCTGAATTGGTGCTGCGGCTGTTCAACGAGGCGCGGCTGACCCCTAACGTGCGTTTTCGCTGCTCGCAGTTGCTAAGCACCCTGGAAACCGTGGGTCGCGGGGATGCCGTGAGCGTGGTGGCACAGTCATCGTTGCCGATTTGGCGCGATCAACGCTATGTACAGCGCGCGCTGTCACCGCGTGTGCCGCGCCGGGTGGGCCTGGCCGTGCTGGACCGGCGGCACGCCTCCCCTGCGGCCCTCGCCTTCATTCGCATTGCCCAAGCTTTGGCGTGGTAGTGGCAGCTACTGGCTAAACGCTAGGTACCGCGAGCTTATTTTGGCCTGGACCTCTATCATCAATTGAATCTGATCCTGCAACAGGCCGTTCACTTCATGCCCCTCACCGTCAACGGCCCGCGAAAACGCGCCACTCGCAACGTGATCACCGCGCTCAGTGCGGTGCTGCCGATTGCACTCGGGGTGGTCATTCTGCATTGGCAAGCCGAACGCACCCTGCAACAAAGCACCGCCCAGACGGCGCAGGAAGCCGTGCGCCAATTCGACCTGATGCTCGACAACACCGCCCTCGCCGCCCAGGCCTTGCTGCCATTGGCGGGACGACCCTGTGATGACGCTGCGCAGTTGGCGCTGCGCGAACAGGTCACGCGCCGGCCGTTCGTGCGGGCGACCACTTTGTCCTGGCAAAAAAATATCTACTGCAGTTCGCTGTTCGGCGGCACCTATGCGTCGCCGGTCAACCCGGACGACTATGTGGATGGCCGCTTATGGCTGATGAATGGCAACCCGGTGACGCCGGACACGGCACTGCTGGTCTACCGGCTGGTCGACGGCGACAAGGCCGCCTTTGCTTCGATTGATGGTTACCACCTGACCAACGCGCTGCGCCTGATCAGCCGTTACGCCGACCTGGTGCTGCAGGTTGGCCCGAATTGGCTGGGGGCGGATGGAAAGGTGCACGACACGCAGGTGCCCGTATTCGCCGTGGCCCATCATCGCCTGGCGTCCGAGCGGTTTCACTACAGTGTCGACGCGGGCATGCCGGCCGGCGAAGTTTGGCGGTATATGCAGGCCCGATACCCGGCACTGTTCAGCCTGGTGGTGTTCTTTGGCGTGCTGGCGGGCGTGTTGGCCCATTGGCTGCAAAAGCGCTCTTCGGCGCCGACCCATGAACTGCAACGGGCGTTGGGTGCCCATGAATTCATTCCGTATTTCCAACCGGTCGTACGCGGTGATACCCGTGAGTGGGCCGGTTGCGAAGTATTGATGCGCTGGCAACACCCTAAAGAAGGCCTGGTACGCCCCGACCTGTTTATCCCGCTGGCCGAACATTCGGGCCTGATCGTCCCCATGACTCGCGCCCTATTGCGTCAGACCGCTGCACAACTGGCGCCCCACGCGGCGCGGTTCCGCCCTGGATTCCATATCGGCGTGAACATCACCGCGCGCCACTGCCAGGACTTGGCACTGGTGGATGACTGTCGTGAGTTCCTCGCCGCCTTTCCTGTAGGCCAGGTGACACTGGTGCTGGAGTTGACCGAACGCGAGCTGATCGAACCCACCGACATCACCCGTCGCCTGTTCGATGCGTTGCATCAACTGGGCGTGATGATTGCCATTGATGACTTCGGCACCGGGCATTCCAGCCTCGGTTACTTGCGTAATTTCAATGTGGACTATTTGAAAATCGACCAGAGTTTTGTCGCCATGATCGGCGCAGATGCACTATCAGGGCATATTCTTGACAGCATCATAGAACTGTCCGGGAAGCTCGACTTGGGTATCGTCGCCGAAGGTGTGGAAACCGCTGAACAGTGTGAATACCTGGCGGCCCAAGGCGTGGATTTCCTGCAGGGCTACCTGTTCGGGAAGCCATTACCCTGCAATGAATTTATTAAATCCCTGGTCGGCCATTGAATAGCCATGCACTACCGGTGTTGAAATAATCTTATTTAGACAAAAGACATGATTTACTCGTAGCGGATTAACTACTACAATTTTTCCTGCCTGTGCAGAATTCGCGGGACGACTTCTTTCTTGGGTCGCCTTAAAGCGCTTGGCTTATAGCTTTGTCTGCAGTTGATATCAGCCAAATACACTATTGGAGTACAGATTTTGTCCAGACTCGCCGAATTTCGCGCAGCAGAAAAAGCCCTTCAAGAACAGCTTGCCCAGCTGGAATCCCTGAAGAACGACGCCGGCCTGAAGAAAGAAATCGAATTCGAAGAAAAGCTTCAAGCCCTGATGAAGACCTATGGCAAAGGCCTGCGCGACATCATTTCCATTCTTGATCCAAACCCGGGCAAGTCCAGTGCTGCTGCCGTTGCCGCACCAAAACAGCGCCGCGCTCGCGTGGTCAAGGTTTACCAGAACCCGCACACCGGTGAACTGATCGAAACCAAAGGTGGCAACCATCGCGGCCTCAAGGCCTGGAAAGAACAGTACGGCGCCGCCACTGTAGACTCCTGGCTTCGCGGCTGATTGCACTGCACTAACAAAGAGCCCCGCCTAAGCGGGGCTTTTTCATTTCTTTTTCATTTCAATGGTTCGAAACCGAACTTAAATAACGTTTCATCATGTTCAGAACCCACGGGCATTACATACTTAAAGTTTCAGGCTATCGCGCACCGAACTGACTTCGTCCTTGCTGGCGTCGTACGCTTGCGCCTGACCGGCGTATGAAAAAACATAGGCGTTATCGGTATCGACCGCACCCACCAATGTTTGTGAAAGCACGTGACGGCCGTTTTCGGTAATCACACAAGTAGTTTCCAGTGCTTCAAGGCGACTCAAGGTTGTAGGGTGCATCTTGCTGCACACACTTTGATAACCCCCCTGGGCAAAATCTTTCTGGATGGACTTGCGCATCTCCAGCAATACACCTGGGAGATTAACCTTATGGCCCGGCTCAATGGGCGTGCCGGTCAGTTCGATGACCATCAAGGTCGCGCCATTTTCATCATTCTTGATCGCGCGCTGCCGAGACACGGGCCGTGGTGTGGCTGACGCCTCTCCATCCGCCACGACTTCTTCGACTTGCCAGCCGCTGGGCCAATGAATTTCAGGGTCGGCGGCCATGACGAAGGGGCTGGCCAACAGCAAACACACAGCACTCAACAGCGGTTTACGACGTTCGATCATGACAAAAAACACCCAAGGTTCAAGCGCCAAAGTTTGAGCCCCAGGCCCATGGGTCGCAAGGCCTGCGTGGGCTTTTTCATTTGGCGCCGGGGGCGCGCCTTGCGTATCATGGCCAGGCTGCACGGATGCCAGCCGCAAGCCAAGGAACCGCTCACGTCTTAGAGCCGCGTTTGCCCCATTTTTTCTGGAGGGCCCATGAGCCTGCACGAACTGAACACTTTCCCGGGCGTCACTGCCCAACCTGACACCGCCACCGCCAACTTCGTGTTCAACCACACCATGCTGCGGGTCAAGGACATCACTAAGTCGCTGGACTTCTACACGCGCGTCCTGGGCTTTTCCCTGGTTGAAAAGCGTGACTTCCCGGAAGCCGAATTCAGCCTGTATTTCCTGGCCCTGGTGGACAAATCCCAGATCCCGGCCGACGCCGCCGAGCGCACCCAGTGGATGAAGTCGATCCCGGGCATCCTGGAACTGACCCACAACCACGGCACCGAAAACGACGCCGACTTCGCCTACCACAACGGTAATACCGACCCACGTGGCTTTGGCCATATCTGCATCTCGGTGCCGGATATTGTCGCGGCCTGTGAACGTTTCGAAGCCCTGGGCTGCGATTTCCAGAAGCGCCTGAGCGATGGCCGCATGAAGAGCCTGGCGTTCATCAAGGACCCGGATGCCTACTGGGTCGAGATTATCCAGCCCGCACCGCTGTAACGAAAAAACCCCATGATCGCTCATGGGGTTTTTCATTTCCGGGCTCGGTATTACGCCGGAGCAGAGGTGCGGATCAAATGGTCGAACGCACTCAAGGAAGCCTTGGCGCCCTCGCCCACCGCAATCACGATCTGCTTGTACGGCACCGTTGTTACGTCACCGGCAGCGAACACACCGGGCAGTGACGTTTCGCCACGCGCATCGACAATGATCTCGCCACGAGGGGTCAGTTCCACGGTGCCTTTGAGCCAGTCGGTGTTGGGCAGCAAACCGATCTGCACAAAGATCCCTTCCAGGTCGATGGTCTTGAACTCGCCGCTGTCGCGATCCTTGTAGGCCAGGCCGGTAACTTTCTGGCCATCACCTTTGACTTCACTGGTCAGCGCGCTGGTGATCACGTCAACGTTCGGCAGGCTGTAGAGCTTGCGCTGCAACACGGCGTCGGCGCGCAATTTACTGTCGAACTCAAGCAAGGTGACGTGGCTGACGATACCGGCCAGGTCGATGGCCGCTTCAACGCCGGAGTTACCGCCGCCGATCACCGCCACACGCTTGCCCTTGAACAACGGACCGTCGCAGTGGGGGCAGAAGCACACGCCCTTGGCTTTGTATTCCTGCTCACCCGGCACCCCCATTTCGCGCCAGCGGGCACCGGTGGCGAGGATCACGGTTTTGGACTTGAGGGTCGCACCGCTTTCGAAACGAATTTCGTGCAGGTCACCGGCGTTTTTCGCCGGGATCAGGCTACTGGCGCGCTGCAGGTTCATGATGTCCACGTCGTACTGGCGTACGTGGGCTTCCAGGGCGCTGGCCAGTTTCGGGCCTTCGGTTTCCTGTACCGAGATGAAGTTCTCGATGGACATGGTGTCCAGCACTTGACCACCAAAGCGCTCGGCAGCGACGCCGGTACGAATACCTTTACGTGCGGCGTAGATCGCCGCTGCCGAACCGGCTGGGCCACCGCCGACGACGAGTACATCAAAGGCGTCTTTGGCGCTGATTTTTTCGGCGGCTTTTTCAAGGCCGCTGGTGTCGAGCTTGGCGAGGATTTCTTCCAGGCCCATGCGGCCCTGGCCGAAGTTCACACCGTTCAGGTAAACGCTGGGCACTGCCATGATCTGGCGTTCATCGACTTCTGCCTGGAACAGCGCGCCGTCGATGGCGACGTGGCGGATGTTCGGGTTGAGCACGGCCATCAGGTTCAGCGCCTGGACCACGTCCGGGCAGTTCTGGCAGGACAGCGAGAAGTACGTCTCGAAGCTGAACTCGCCTTTAAGGGCGCGGATCTGTTCAATCACTTCGACACTGGCCTTCGACGGGTGGCCACCGACTTGCAGCAGGGCCAACACCAGCGAAGTGAATTCATGGCCCATGGGGATGCCGGCAAAACGCAGGCTGATATCGGCACCCGGGCGGTTGATGGAGAACGAAGGCTTGCGCGCATCATCACCATCGGTTTTCAGGGTAATCAGCGTAGTGAGGCTGACAACATCCTGCAAAAGGGCAAGCATTTCCTGGGATTTCGCGCCGTCGTCGAGGGAGGCGACGATCTCGATCGGCTGGGTGACCCGTTCCAGGTATGACTTCAACTGAGCTTTAAGATTGGCGTCCAACATACGGGCGATTTCCTGTTCATTCGGTTTATTGCAGACAAAAAAACGCCCGAGCGAATCTCGCCCGGGCGTTTTGAGGGCGGATGCAGCTTACTTAAGTGCGGATTCCCGCCCTTGAGACTTCACAGACTTAGATCTTGCCGACCAGGTCCAGGGACGGAGCCAGGGTGGCTTCGCCTTCTTTCCACTTGGCTGGGCACACTTCGCCTGGGTGGGCAGCGACGTACTGGGCAGCCTTGATTTTGCGCAGCAGCTCAGAAGCGTCACGGCCAACACCGCCGTCGTTCAGCTCAACGATCTTGATCTGACCTTCTGGGTTGATCACGAAAGTGCCGCGGTCTGCCAGGCCAGCTTCTTCGATCAGTACGTCGAAGTTGCGGGAGATGATCAGGGTTGGGTCGCCGATCATGGTGTACTGGATTTTGCCGATGGCTGGCGAAGTGTTGTGCCAGGCAGCGTGGGCAAAGTGAGTGTCGGTGGACACGCTGTAGATTTCGACGCCCAGCTTCTGGAATTCGGCGTAGTTGTCAGCCAGGTCTTCCAGTTCGGTTGGGCAAACGAAGGTGAAGTCGGCTGGGTAGAAGAACACAACGGACCACTTGCCTTTCAGGTCGGCGTCGGACACATCTACGAAGTTGCCGTTTTTGTAGGCGGTCGCTTTGAACGGTTTTACTTGGCTGTTGATGATAGGCATCGTTGACTCTCCGTCAGGTTTGTAAAAGGGGTGAAGAAGTTGATGAAGTGAATCCTACCCACTCTCTCGGCGGATGGCTCATTGGCAAACCTGATGCTGACGATTGATTTTCCCTATCAGGTGACTGTATTAATAGAAGAAATCTCAAAGCAGCGGCTGGGTCGCCAAGGTCATGCCAATAAAGGGCGTGGATTCAACATAGCGCATGGCGGATTTCATGTCGCTCCAGCCGACGTAACTCATCAACGACTTCAAATCCCAGCCACTGCGATGCGCCCAAGTCGCAAAGCCACGGCGCAATGAATGGCTGGTGTATTGCTCGGCAGGGATGCCGGCGCGCTCCAGCGCCTGGCGCAGCAGCGGGATCACACTGTTGGGGTGCAAGCCCTCCTCCCCCAGGTTGCCCCAGCGATCGATGCCACGAAACACCGGGCCGCGTACCAGGGCCGAGGCGCTGAGCCATTCGCTGTAGGCCTGCACCGGACACAACCGCAACAGTGCCGGGGTGTGGTAGGTCTTGCCGAGGTTGTCACGGTCGCTTTTGCTGCGCGGCAGATACAGGCTGATCCCGGCGCCGGGCGTCGCCTGCACATGTTCGATGTCGAGGCGGCACAGCTCATCGCTACGGAAGCCGCGCCAGAACCCCAGCAGGATCAGCGCCGTGTCGCGCTTGGCGCGCAGCAATCGGGGCTGATCCTGCGCCTGCGTTGCCGCTGTCGCCTCAACCTCAAGAGACGCCACCACCTGCTCCAGATGCTTGAGCTGCAAAGGCTCGGCTTGCTTCTCCTGCGCCGGGTGCACGGCGCGGATGCCCTTTAAGACCTTGCGCACCACCGGCGCTTTAGTCGGGTCGGGAAAGCCCTGGCTTGTATGCCACTGCGCCAGGGCCGAGAGCCGCAACTTTAAGGTATTCACTGCCAATACCCCCGCATGAGCGACCAGATAGCGCGCCACGCTATCGCTGGTCGCCGGCAGGAACCCGCCCCAACTCACTTCGAAGTGCTCGATGGCCGCGCGATAACTGCGGCGGGTGTTATCGCGGGTGGCGGCGTTGAGGTAACGATCCAGATCGCTCATGGGAGGCCTTTGTGTACTGCTGGCAGGTGTATGTGCCGGTTAAATGCGTATGACACGGGATAATACGCCAATATCCCATCTGTTAATTGATGAATTTCAACGGCTTTTTATCCGTGATATAGTACGCATATACATACCATGTACCACACTACGAAATCGACGGAGACCCCATGGCTCGCGGCGGCATTAATAAAGCAGTAGTTCAAACGGCACGCCTGGCGATCCTCGCCCGCGGCGAGAACCCCAGCATCGACGCTGTACGCATCGAGATGGGCAACACGGGCTCGAAAACCACGATTCATCGCTATTTGAAGGAGTTGGATGAGAGCGAAACCCGCGTCACCATCACCGAAGCACCGATCGACGACGAGCTTGGCGAGCTGGTGGCGCGACTGGCTCAACGCCTGAAAGAGAAAGCCCAGGAGCCAATCGACTTGGCCTTGGCACAGTTCGAGCAACAAAAGACCGCCCTGCTCGCCCAAGTAGAGGCGCTGGAAGCCGCCCAAAGCCAACTCCAGCAACAACTCGATATCCAGGCCGCAGCCCTGGCAGAAGAAAGCGCCGCCCTGCAAACCGCCACTACCAGCCTGCAGACCGAACAAACCCGTAACGCCGGGCTTAACCAGGCGTGCAGTGATTACGAGTTACGGATCAACGACAAGGACGAACAGATTCGTTCGCTGGAAGAAAAGCATCTGCATGCGCGCGACGCCCTGGAGCATTACCGCAATGCGATCAAGGAACAGCGCGAACAGGAACAGCGCCGCCACGAAGGCCAATTGCAGCAGGTACAGGCCGAGATGCGCCAGGCACAGCAGAGCGTCATGGTGCGTCAGGATGAAATCACCCAACTGCATCGCGACAATGAGCGACTGCTGATCGAGCATCGGGTGACGGCGAAGGAATTGACGGCGCTGCAGGAGCAATCCCGCAAGGATCAGGCCCAACAGCTCAAGCTAAGTGAACAGGTCGGCCTGATTGATAACGAACGCACCCTGCTTCAGGAACGCCTGCGGGTGGCACTGCTGGAGAGCCAGTCACGCCAGGAGGCGCTGACCGAACACCAGCACACCAACAAGACCTTGGAGCTTGAGCTGATCAAGGCCCAGGCAAGTATCGAGGCGTTGCGCCTGGCAGCCACCGTTGCGGCGGCGCCCGAGGCAACCCCCAACGCCTGATCAGCCCGCCACAGGCGTGCGCAGGGTGACGAACTCTTCCGCCGCCGTAGGGTGCACGCCGATGGTTTCATCGAAATGCCGCTTGGTCGCGCCTGCCTTGAGCGCGATCGCCAGGCCTTGCACGATCTCACCCGCGTCCGGGCCGACCATGTGGCAACCCAGCACTTTGTCGGTGTCGGCGTCGACGACCAGCTTCATCAGGGTCTTTTCCTGGCACTCGGTCAGGGTCAGCTTCATTGGCCGGAAACGGCTTTCAAAGATCTGTACCTTATGGCCCTGCTCTTTCGCTTCTTCTTCGGTCAGGCCTACGGTGCCGATGTTCGGCAGGCTGAACACCGCCGTCGGAATCATCGCGTAATCCACCGGGCGATACTGCTCAGGCTTGAACAGACGACGCGCCACAGCCATGCCTTCGGCCAGGGCAACCGGTGTCAGTTGCACACGACCAATCACGTCGCCAATGGCCAGGATCGATGCCTCGGCGGTCTGGTATTGGTCATCCACCTCAACGAAGCCGCGCTTGTCGAGTTTGACGCCAGTGTTCTCCAGCCCCAGGTTGTCCAGCATCGGGCGACGCCCGGTGGCGTAGAACACACAGTCGGCTTCCAGCACGCGGCCGTCTTTCAACGTCGCCTTGAGGCTGCCGTCGGCCTGCTTGTCGATGCGTTCGATATCGGCATTGAACTGCAGGTCCAGGCCGCGCTTGGTCAACTCTTCCTTCAGGTGCGTGCGCACCGCACCGTCGAAGCCGCGCAGGAACAGGTCGCCGCGATACAGCAGGGTTGTCTGGGCACCCAGGCCATGGAAGATCCCCGCGAACTCGACGGCAATGTAACCCCCACCGACGACCAGCACGCGCCTGGGCAACGCCTTGAGGAAGAACGCTTCATTGGAGCCAATGGCGTGTTCACGTCCCGGAATCTCCGGAATCTGCGGCCAGCCGCCGGTAGCGATCAGAATGTGCTTGGCGGTGAAACGTTCGCCGTTGATCTCGACCTGGTGCGGATCAACCAGGCGCGCATGCCCTTCATGCAGGGTTACGCCGCTGTTCACCAGCAGGTTGCGGTAGATCCCATTGAGACGGTTGATCTCACGATCCTTGTTGGCGATCAGGGTCGCCCAATCAAAGTTCGCTTCGCCCAGAGACCAGCCAAACCCGCTGGCCTGTTCGAAATCTTCGGCAAAATGTGCGCCGTACACCAGCAGCTTTTTCGGCACGCAGCCGACGTTCACGCAGGTGCCACCCAGGTAGCGGCTTTCCGCCACTGCCACTTTGGCGCCAAAGCCTGCGGCAAAGCGCGCCGCGCGAACACCGCCGGAACCGGCGCCAATTACATACAGGTCAAAATCGTAGGCCATTTCACTCTCCTCGGCAGGACATCAGCATACCGACTTAGATGGGGCTGAAAAACGAAAAAGCCACCCGAAGGTGGCTTTTTCAGAGCAGGCGACGGTTACCGTGAATCAGTAAGCCTTGCCAGTCTTGTAGAAGTGCTCGTAGCAGAAGTTGGTCGCTTCAATGTAGCCTTCTGCGCCGCCGCAGTCGAAACGCTGGCCCTTGAACTTGTAGGCAATCACGCAGCCGTCTTTGGCTTGCTTGAGCAGGGCGTCGGTGATCTGGATCTCGCCGCCTTTGCCTGGCTCGGTTTCTTCGATCAGCTTGAAGATATCCGGGGTCAGGATGTAACGACCGATGATCGCCAGGTTCGAAGGCGCGTCTTCCGGTGCTGGTTTTTCAACCATGTCACGTACGCGGATCAGGCCATCGCCAATGTCGTCACCGGCGATAACGCCGTACTTGTTGGTTTCGGTCGGGTTCACTTCCATCACTGCAACGATGGTGCAACGGTATTTCTGGTAGAGCTTGACCATCTGGGTCAGCACACCGTCGCCTTCCAGGTTCACACACAGGTCGTCCGCCAGTACCACGGCGAACGGCTCGTCGCCGATCAGTGGACGACCGGTGAGGATGGCGTGGCCAAGGCCTTTCATCTGAGTCTGACGGGTGTAGGAGAACGAGCACTCGTCGAGCAGTTTGCGGATACCGACCAGGTATTTTTCCTTGTCGGTGCCCTTGATCTGGTTTTCCAGCTCGTAGCTGATGTCAAAGTGGTCTTCCAGTGCGCGCTTACCACGACCGGTCACGATGGAGATTTCGTTCAGGCCGGCATCCAGTGCCTCTTCGACGCCGTACTGAATCAGTGGCTTGTTCACCACCGGCAGCATCTCTTTGGGCATGGCCTTGGTCGCTGGCAAGAAGCGAGTGCCGTAACCGGCTGCTGGGAACAAGCATTTCTTGATCATATGAGTCCTTACAAAGGGCTGTGCGTACGGAATTCGGCGCAGTCTAATCAGGCCGCAGTCACCTTACAATGGGTCCTGCTGGCGTTGCGATGTCATCATAGAGAAAAAATGTCGGCGTAAGTTCCGCTCACGTTGTTGAGGGAATGTTCACCGGCACGGCAAAAAATGCCTGCACCTCGTGTTTTCAGAGGGCTGCAACCTTTTTAGCACGCTTTCAGGCTCAGAACACTGACCGAGAATAACTTGCGCGGCCCCGCGACATTTGGCGCTATCATTAAGCCCTTGAACCAGACCACGAGATACTTGATAGATGTCAGAACCAAAAGGCGTGAACGGCTACCTGATCACCAAGCGAGCGGACGGCTGGCACCTGATCAACTTCCACGGCGACAGCGTCGCTGGCGCATTCGGGAGCGAAAGCCAGGCTATTGCCGTAGCCGAAGTGTTTGTGGATGAAGCGGGCCACGCATCGAGCAAACGGCCCAAGGGCAAGTAAGCGTCAACGCCCTGCGCAAAAAGCCCCGATGAACGGGGCTTTTTTGTGTTTGTCTGTACGTAGATGGCAGTTCGCTATAATCTCGCCGGAACGCCCCACGACAGTGTCAGCGCCCCTCCAACACCCTCGATGATGAACCTATATGAACAAGATTCTGGCACTGACCGCGGTACTGACCCTGGCCGGGTGCACTACCACTTCCGACGTCTTCCTGAAAAACGGCGAACAAGGCCTGACCATCGACTGCTCGGGCGAAGCCAATTCCTGGGCCAGTTGCTATGAAAAGGCTGACGCTTCGTGTGCGGGCACCGGCTACCGTATCGTCGGCACCGAAGGCACACCCTCGCTCAAGGAAAGTGAAAAGACCCTCGGCCAGGACGTGGGCAACTTCAAAAGCCGCAGCGTGGTGGTGGTCTGCAAGTAAGCGTTACGCCTACAGCTGAATATCGGCAAACTTGATTCCCAGGCCACGGATAGTCTCCACCAGCTCATCCAGACGCGGGAAAGACTCGACTTCATCCTGATCGTCCACCAGGAAAAAACTGCGGCCGCCGCTTTTCTTGAAGAAAACGATCCACTCCCCCAGGTCGGCTGGGTTCTGGATGATGTGAGTGGCCGATATCTGGCCTTCGGCCTGGCGCGCCCTGACGTGTTCACGCTTCATGAAAGACTTCCCTAAAAAGACAAATGCCGCACAAACCGAGAGTTTGCGCGGCATTTTTGCATTGATTGACCGAGAGTTTAACGGATGCCCTGCCCAATCAGCACGCCTTCTACGGTTTGGCCGTAAAGATTGATCCCGTCATTGGCATGGAATTTAACCCTGGTTTTCTCCACGGAACCCTCCACCAGTCGCGGATCCTGCGGCCGTTCGCGGCTGTTGATGTAGGCGGCCACGTCCCAGGCTTGCTGATCACTCAGGCTGCCACCCTTGCCCAGCGGCATGTTGTGTTTGATGAAAGACGCCGCCGTATTGATACGGTGCATCCCCGCGCCCCAATTGTAGGAATCCTTACCCCAGAGCGGTGGCATCACGTAGCTGTCACCCACTTTCTGGCCCTGCCCCTCGGGGCCGTGGCAGACGGCGCATTGCTCTTTGTACACCTGCCCACCTTGGGACAGGTCATAACCCTTGGCCGGCTGGACCACGTCCGGGTAACCACGGCCCGGTAACTCCACGCCCAAAGGTGCCTTGCTCGCCAGCCAGTAGGCATACACGGAGAGTGCGGTAATTTCGGGGCTATCAGCAGCCGGCGGGGTGCCACCGTTCATGCTGAACTGGAAACAGCCCTGCAACCGCTCGGCGAAGGTATTGACCTTGTCATTCTTCTTTCGATAGGCCGGGTACATCGGGTACGCCGCCCACAATGGCGCCGAATGGGCCAACCGGCCCTGATCCAGATGGCAATTGCTGCAATTGAGTCCGTTACCGACAAATGTCGGCGCCAAGCGCTTGGTATCCACGAACAGCGCGTAGCCTTGCTTGACCAGCTTGCCGTAGGCGTTGTCAGGCAGATCGCGCTCTTGAGGCGGTTGGAATTGAGCGACCGCCGCGTGGCTGGCGGATGGCGGCAACTGCGACTGATCTTCCATGGCAATCGTGGCGGCATACGCTGACGACAGACCGTACGCCGCCAGCGCCAAGCCATGCATAAACGGGCTCATGGCTTGGCCTCCTGTTTAAGCGACGCGAAATACTCGGCCACGCCCTGTGCTTCCTCCGGCGTGAGGGATTTGGCGATGTGGCCCATCAAGTCATTCGGGTCATTGTGACGAGTTCCGTTTTGCCACGCCGTCAACTGGGCGGCCAGGTAGGCTGCGGGCTGGCCCACCAGCGGTGGAAACGCGTCGCCTACCCCCGTACCGGCGGGGCCATGGCAACTGGCGCATGGCGGAATTTGTCGCTCCCACGCGCCCTGCTGTGCAAGCTTTTGCGCAGCACCGAGGGGCATCTCGCTGCGCTGGATCGGTTCGGGGACAAAGGCCGGCATCGCCGCCAGCGCCTCGCTGACGGCTTCGACTTCAGCGTCGGTGAGGGCGTTCGCCAGCGGCTGCATCACCGGATTGACGCGACCGCCGCGCTTGAAGTCCTCCAGTTGTTTACGCACATACGCCGCCGGCAGCCCCGCCAGCCTGGGGAAACCCGCTACGGCAATACCCGCGCCATCGGCACCATGGCAGGCGACGCAGGGCATGGCGCCCGGTTGCGAGCCGCCCTCGGCAAAGATCTTCTTCCCCTCCAGCGCGTGAGCGTTGCCCAACAGCAACATCAGCGCACTGCCCATCAGCACTCGTCCCAGAGACATCATCACCCCTCCATTTTATAGTTATAAGCTTAGGCGTTTATGGCATAAGCCTACAAATGGTAGGGGAATGCGCCCGTCGCGACAACACTCAAAACGTGTCATGAAAAAAGCCCGGCCCCACGCGTGCGGGGCCAGGCTCTTTTATCGGATTCGAATCGCGGGTGAAGCGCGCTGTATCAGCCGGAAATGCACTCTTCGCCAGCCTTTTTCACGTCACCCGGACGGATCGGCACATTGGACATGCTCTCGTAGAGCTTAATGCTGCTACCGCTGGAACGTTCATCAATTTCAAAAATCGCCGAAGGGTCGGCTGAAAACTTCTGCGGTACGATCACCTGCACGCCACCGTCCTTATGCGGTTCGATCTGCGGCGGCCGGCGGGTCGCCGACAGTTTCTGTACCACACACGCGGCGTATTCCTGAGGTTTCTTCCCGGAAATGACCGCCAAGGTCGGCGGGGTCTGCTTGATATCTGCAACCGAAGCACACCCACCAATCGCCAGGGCCAGAACCAACACACTCCACTTCATATAAAACCTCCGATAAAGACCCTACGACAGCGGGGATGGTATTTTTCTCCCGCCCACGTAGGATTTATCCCTGATAACTCGGTAAATAACTGTTTTAAATTGTCGACGTCGTTGAAGACGGGCCGATAATAAACGCGCTGGGGCTGATAAACTCCATCTTAACCTACGTATCGTTCTGATTTTTCAGAAAAAGCCCTTCTGGAGACACCCCCAATGAAATTCATCCACCAGCGCGAGCACCTCAACGAGGGAGACATTGTTGTCATCGAATGCTCGCAGACTTGTAATATTCGTCTGATGAGCGATGCGAATTTTCGCAGCTTCAAGAACGGCGGCCGCCACACTTACCACGGTGGCGCATTTGACAAATTCCCAGCCAAAATCACCGCGCCGAGCACCGGTTTCTGGAACATCACCCTGGACGTCGTCACGCGCCGCGCCATCAGCGTGACCCGCAAACCCGCGCTGTCCCACAAGATCCGCATTGTGCGTCGTACCAGCTCCAAGCTGAGCTGATCCGCCATCCAAAGGAAATAGCCGTGACTGCCACCACCAAATACGTGATCAAGTACAAGCTCAACGGCGAACGCCGCTTTGAGTTCGCTCAACTGCAGACCAACAGCGTCGAAGAAGCCAAGCAAGCCCTGGCGAAGATTCACGATGCCAGTGATGAAATCACCGACATCAATGTGAGCAAGGCGCTGTAAGCCGATGCCCGGCCCCACCGCTGACCTGTTCGCCGATGACGCCTTGCAGCAACCCGCTGGGCGCGAACAAATTGGCGAACAGTCCTACGTGCTCAGGGGCTACGCCCTGCCCTGGATTGAGCGCCTTCTGCCGGAGTTACGGCAGGTGCTGGCTCAATCACCCTTCCGGCAAATGGTCACACCCGGTGGCTTCACTATGTCGGCCGCATTAAGCAGCTGCGGCGACCTGGGCTGGACCACCGACACTTCCGGTTACCGCTACTCACCACTCGACCCGCGCACCCAGCAGCCCTGGCCGCACATGCCGGACACCTTGCGGCAATTGGCTGTGCTGGCGGCGGCAGACGCCGGCTTTGTCGACTTTGCCCCCGACGCCTGCCTGATCAACCGTTATGTACCGGGTGCAAAGATGTCCCTGCACCAGGACAAGAACGAGCGCCGCTACAGCGAACCGGTGGTGTCGGTGTCGCTGGGGTTACCGGCGATTTTTCTGTTTGGCGGGCATGAGCGCAGTGCCAAGGCTCAGAAAGTCTCGCTGTTCCATGGCGACGTGGTGGTCTGGGGCGGTGTGGACCGCCTGCGTTTTCACGGTGTGATGCCGATCAAGGACGGCGTGCACCCGGTCATGGGGCCGCAACGCATCAACCTGACCTTTCGCACCGCCGGCTGATTTGACCGCAAGCTTCAGAGTGCCATGGGTTCACGGCATGACTAATCTGGCCAGGAACCGTCAAGAGTGCCGACCATGAGTATCGAACAAGATCCGCGCTGGGCAGCCATTCTCGCCCGCGACCCCAAGGCCGATGCGCTGTTCGTCTACGGCGTGAAGACCACCGGCGTGTACTGCCGCCCCAGCAGCGCTTCACGCTTGCCGCGCCCGGAAAATATCGAATTCTTTGACACCCCGGCACAGGCCGAAGCCGCGGGTTATCGCGCCAGCAAGCGCGTGGCCGGGGACCAGACCCAGCTTGCGGCGCACCATGCGCAACTGGTGGCCGACGCCTGCCGCCATATCGAACAGGCCGACACCCCGCCCAGCCTGAACACGCTGGCCACGCACGCTAAACTGAGCCCCTTCCATTTTCATCGCGTGTTCAAAGCCATCACCGGCCTGACCCCCAAGGGCTACGCCAGTGCCCATCGTTCACGCAAAGTGCGCGATGGCCTCAAGGGCTCGCACTCGGTGACGGATGCGCTGTATGACGCAGGCTTCAATTCCAACAGCCGTTTTTATGAATCGGCCAATCAATTGCTCGGCATGACGCCCAGTGACTACAAGGCCGGCGGCACTAACAACGCGATTCTGTTTGCCGTCGGGCAGTGCTCGCTGGGTGCGATCCTGGTGGCACAAAGCACCCGTGGCGTGTGCGCGATTCTGCTGGGGGATGACCCGGACCAACTGGTGCGCGATCTGCAGGATCAGTTCCCCAAGGCCGAGCTGGTCGGCGCCGACCCGCGCTTCGAACAGTTGGTCGCACAGGTCGTGGGGTTTATCGAAGCGCCCGCGCTCGGCCTGGACCTGCCGCTGGACCTGCGCGGCACGGCGTTTCAGGAGCGGGTGTGGCAAGCCTTGCGTGAGATTCCTCCGGGGAGCACAGCCAGCTACGCGCAGATCGCTGAGCGCATCGGCGCGCCAAAGTCCTTCCGCGCCGTGGCCCAGGCCTGTGGTGCAAACAGCATCGCAGTGGCAATCCCCTGTCACCGCGTAGTACGCAGTAATGGCGAGCTCTCCGGCTACCGCTGGGGCGTGGAGCGCAAGCAGCAATTGCTGGCGCGTGAAAGCGAGGCCTAACCCAGCTTGCGCTTGCGAAACTCGGCGACTTTATGACGGTTGCCACACAACGCCATGCTGCACCAACGACGCTTATGCGCCTTGGTACGGTCGTAGAACCACAACACGCAGTCGGGATGCTCGCAGGTACGGATCAAGTTGAAATCTGCGTCCACCAGCAAGGCGGCAGCCGCTTCGGCAATCGGTGAAAGAAACTGCTCCGGCGTTTGTCGTTTGCGTTGACGCACCAAGTGCACTTCACCCGGCGCCGGCCAGCTGAGCTGCGGATGGCTGACCGCCTTGCGCAAAAAACCATTGAGCGCGGCGGGGTCGGCCTGCTCGCCCGCCTTGCGTGCCTCAAGCAACGCTCGAATCACTTCCCGCAGCGTCCTGGCCGTCGCCAGTAAAGCCCCCGCGTCAAACGCCGGCACCTCGCCCTCTTCCACCCAGCCCAAGCGCACCAGCCAGCGCTCGACATCGGCGTCGGCCTGCCAGAACTCAAAGGGCTCACCGTCGACATTGGCGCGGGTATTAAGCATGTCCAGTACCGGATCATCGGCAAGGACATAGGGTTCCGGAAGTACGTGGGTGGTCATGGCGGATCCTCTTGAGCATCTGCGGATCGTAACCTGTATTTCTTCTCAAGGGTAGTTACAGAAAATGATTTTATAACCTGAATAAAACGTTTGACAGGTTACCTATTCAGGCGCAGTTTTTAAAAACGGTAACCCGTAAATCAATTTAATCTAGTTACTAAGGTACAGACCTAATGACCACTCCAGCCCCCGTCATCCATTACCGTCACGTTGATGTCGACGGCGTACGCATGTTCTACCGTGAGGCCGGTGCTCCGTCGGCCCCGGTCATGTTGTTGCTGCATGGCTTCCCCAGTTCGTCGCATATGTTCCGCGACCTGATCCCTTTACTCGCCACGCGATTCCGGGTGATCGCCCCGGATTTGCCGGGTTTCGGGTTTAGCGAGGTGCCGGCCGAACGCGATTACCTCTACAGTTTCGATAACCTGGCGATCACGGTGGGGCATTTTGTCGAGGCGTTGGCGTTGAGCCGCTACGCCCTATACGTCTTCGATTACGGTGCGCCGGTCGGTCTGCGCCTGGCGGTGGCGCACCCGGAACGGGTCAGCGCGTTGGTGTCGCAAAATGGCAACGCCTACCTGGAAGGCTTGGGTGATGCCTGGGCGCCGATTCGTACCTACTGGGCCGAGCCGAGCCAAGCCAACCGTGAAGTGATCCGCAACGCCGTGATCAGCCTCGAAGGCACGCGCTACCAGTACCTGCATGGTGTGAATCAGCCCGAGCGGGTGGCGCCCGAAGCCTACATGCTCGACGTACTGCTCATGCAGCGCCCCGGCAACGACGAGATCCAGCTGGACCTGTTCCTCGACTACCGTAATAACCTGACGCTCTACCCGGCATTCCAGGCCTTCTTCAACGCCACGCAAGTGCCGACACTGGTGATCTGGGGCCAGAACGATCCGTTCTTCATCCCGCCAGGTGCGCACGCCTATAAAACCGACAACCCCAACGCGGTGGTGGAACTGCTGGACACCGGCCACTTCGCCCTGGAAACCCATGCGGCGCATATCGCCGAGCGGATTCACACGGTACTGGGCAACGCCATCAACTGATGGCGCACCACGAACGCACACGTTCGTCCAGTGAATAAAACAGACTGGCCGGGTGCCAATGGCCCTGTTACAACAGCGAAAAGCCTCACTGACGCTGGAGACGCATTCCATGAGCACCTGGCCAGACACCCGAATTCTCGACCTGCTGGGCATCGACGTGCCGATCATCCAGGCCCCCATGGCCGTCGGCACCACCACGGCCATGGTCATCGCCGCCAACGCTGCGGGTGCGTTGGGTTCATTACCGGCCGCCGCGCTGAGCATCGAGCAACTGCGCGACGCGCTGAGCACTATCCGCCAGGCCGGCGCACGGCCGATCAACGTCAATTTTTTCTGCCACCAACCGCCCGCGCCCGATGCAGCGCGTGATCAACACTGGAAGGCGTTGCTGGAGCCCTACTACCGCGAATTGGGTGCCGACTATGACGCGCCAACCCCGGTCTCCAACCGCGAACCGTTCAACGAAGCGGCTTGCCAGGTGGTTGAAGAGTTTCGCCCAGAGGTGGTCAGTTTCCACTTTGGCCTGCCGGAAAAATCCCTGTTGGACCGAGTAAAAGCCACGGGTGCGAAAGTGCTGTCCTCGGCCACCACCGTCGAAGAAGCCCTCTGGCTGGAACAGCACGGCTGCGATGCAATCATCGCCATGGGCAGTGAAGCGGGTGGGCATCGTGGCTTGTTTCTCAGCGATGACCTCAACACCCAGATCGGCTTGTTCGCCCTGGTGCCGCAAGTGGTCGACGCCGTCAGCGTGCCGGTGATTGCCGCCGGCGGCATCGGTGATGCACGTGGGATTGTCGCGGCATTCGCCCTGGGCGCCTCGGCGGTGCAGATTGGTACGGCGTACCTGTTTACCCCCGAAGCCAATGTCACCGCGTCCCACCATCACGCACTGCGGCACGCCCAGGCCAGCGAAACCGCGCTGACCAACCTGTTCACCGGTCGCCCCGCACGCGGCATCGTCAACCGGGTCATGCGTGAGCTCGGTGCGATCAACCCGGCCGCGCCGGCCTTCCCGACCTCCGGCGGTGCGCTGATACCGCTCAAGGCCAAGGATGAGGCCGGCTTCAGTAACCTGTGGTCCGGCCAGGCCCTGCGCCTGGGCAAAGACATCACCACATATGAGCTGACCCGCGAACTGGCGGAGCAGGCGTTGGCCAAGTTCAACTAGAACCTTCAGCTGTGGCAACTTTGCACTGTACCGGCAATGGCCAACCGCTATATATTCCCATACATAGCGGTAAGGCCTTCTCCCTATAACAAGCCGTACAGATTCAAAGGAGCTGCTTCATGAAGATTCACGCCTCACGCTTGGCCGTCCTGGTCGCTGCCCTCGCCTTCGGTTCGGCGCAGGCCGATGAAGTCCAGGTGGCCGTGGCCGCCAACTTCACCGCACCGATCCAGGCGATTGCTGCCGACTTCGAGAAAGACACCGGCCACAAGTTGGTCGCCGCCTACGGTGCCACCGGCCAGTTCTACACCCAGATCAAGAACGGCGCGCCCTTCGAAGTGTTCCTGAGCGCCGACGACACCACGCCGCAAAAACTCGAAACCGAAGGCGACACTGTCAAGGGCTCACGCTTCACCTACGCCGTCGGCACCCTCGCGCTGTGGTCGGCCAAAGAAGGCTACGTGGACGCCAAAGGTGACGTGCTGAAGAAAAATGAATTCCGGCACCTCTCCATCGCCAACCCCAAAGCCGCACCCTACGGCCTCGCCGCCACCCAGGTGTTGGCCAAGGAAGGTCTGACCGAGAAGGTCAAAGACAAGCTCGTCGAAGGCCAGAACATCACCCAGGCCTATCAGTTCGTGTCCACCGGCAACGCCGAGCTGGGTTTTGTCGCCTTGTCGCAGATCTACAAAGACGGCAAAGTCACCAGCGGTTCGGCCTGGATTGTTCCAGCCGCGATGCATGACCCGATCAAACAGGACGCAGTGATCCTCAACAAGGGCAAGGACAGCGCGGCTGCCAAGGCACTGGTTGAGTACCTCAAGGGGCCTAAAGCCGCTGCCGTCATCAAGTCCTACGGTTACGAGCTGGCCAAGTAAATGCCGTTATCGAGTGCCGATTTTTCCGCTATCTGGCTGACCATCAAGCTGGCGTCACTGACCACCGTGATCCTGCTGGTCATCGGCACTCCGATTGCCCTGTGGCTGTCGCGCACCCGCTCCTGGTGGCGCGGCCCCATCGGCGCCGTCGTCGCCTTGCCGTTGGTGTTGCCGCCGACGGTGATCGGCTTCTACCTGCTGTTGACCATGGGCCCCAATGGCTATTTCGGCCAGTTCACCCAGTGGCTGGGCCTGGGCACTCTCACCTTCAGCTTCGCCGGGCTGGTCATCGGCTCGGTGATCTATTCCATGCCGTTTGTGGTGCAGCCGTTGCAAAACGCCTTCTCCGCCATCGGCACGCGCCCGCTGGAAGTGGCGGCTACCTTGCGCGCCAATCCCTGGGATACGTTTTTTAGCGTGATCCTGCCCCTGGCGCGTCCAGGTTTCATCACCGCTTCGATCCTCGGTTTCGCGCACACCGTCGGTGAATTCGGCGTGGTGCTGATGATCGGCGGCAATATCCCGGACAAGACCCGGGTGGTGTCCGTACAGATCTACGACCACGTGGAAGCCATGGAATATGCCCAGGCCCATTGGCTGGCCGGTGCCATGGTGGTGTTCGCGTTCCTGGTGTTGCTGGCGCTTTACTCCAGCCGTAAAACCAAGATGGGCTGGAGCTGATGTCGATGATCGATGTACGCCTGCACCTCCAGTATTCGGGCTTTGCCCTCGACGTCGACCTGCACCTGCCCGGCCGCGGGGTGACCGCGTTGTATGGGCATTCCGGCTCCGGCAAGACCACGTGCCTGCGCTGTATCGCCGGGCTGGAGCGCGCCGAAGACGGTTTTATCCAGATCAACGATGAAGTCTGGCAAGACAGCCGCAACGGGAGGTTTGTCCCCCCGCATAAGCGCGCGCTGGGTTACGTGTTTCAGGAGGCCAGCCTGTTTGCGCATCTATCGGTGCGGGACAACTTGGCGTTCGGCCTCAAGCGCATTCCTCGGCAGCAGCGCCGTGTGGACATGGCCCAGGCCACCGAGTTGCTGGGCATCGGTCACCTGCTTGACCGCCATCCCCAGCACCTCTCCGGCGGTGAACGCCAACGCATCGGCATCGCCCGAGCGTTGCTCACCAGCCCAAGCCTGCTGTTGATGGACGAGCCGCTGGCCGCCCTCGACAGCCAGCGCAAAGGCGAGATCCTGCCGTACCTCGAACGCCTGCACGATGAGCTGGATATCCCGGTACTGTACGTCAGCCATGCTCAGGATGAGGTGGCGCGCCTGGCCGATCACATCGTGTTGCTCAGCGACGGCAAGGCCTTGGCCAGCGGCCCCATCGGCGAAACCCTGGCACGGCTGGACCTGCCCCTGGCGTTGGGCGACGACGCAGGTGTGGTGATCAACGGCACGGTCAACGCCTACGACGATCACTACCAGTTGCTCACCCTGCAGCTGCCCGCCAGCGCCCTGCACATGCGTGTGGCCCATGCACCGCTGGCCGTGGGCAAAGCGCTGCGCATCAAGGTGCAGGCGCGTGATGTCAGCCTGAGCCTGCAGGCCGAGGAACACAGCAGCATCCTCAACCGCTTGCCGGTGACGGTCATTCAGGAGATCTCGGCGGACAACAGCGCGCACGTGCTGGTGCGCCTGGACGCGGGGGGCACGCCGTTGCTGGCGCGCATCACGCGCTTCTCCCGCGACCAACTGCAATTGCACCCCGGCCAGACGCTGTGGGCGCAGATCAAGGCGGTCGCCGTGCTGGCGTGAACAACCTTTTGGCACGACCGCATACGGCTGCGGTCAATCAGACATACCGGCCTGATTTGTTGCCAAGGAACCCGTCCCATGTCCGACTCTGCGCTGCCCCGCGACCTGCATTACGTTGACGACACCCAGCCTGGCATCCGTCGCAAGACGGTGCGCGGCAAGTTCCAGTATTTCGACCCCAAGGGCGTACGCATCACCGACGCCGATGAGATCAAGCGCCTCAACGCCCTGGCGGTCCCACCGGCCTACACCGATGTGTGGATCTGCGCCGACCCGCGCGGCCACCTGCAAGCCACCGGCCGCGATGCACGTGGGCGTAAGCAGTACCGCTATCACGCGCGTTGGCGTGAAGTGCGCGACAGCGACAAGTACGCTCGGCTGCAGGAATTCGGCAACGCCCTGCCGACATTACGCAAACAATTGGAAGCGAAAATCGCCGAGCCCGGTTTCACTCGCGAAAAAGTCTTGGCCACCGTGGTGATGCTGTTGGACGCTACGCTGATCCGCGTCGGCAATACCCAATATGCGCGGGACAACAAATCCTACGGGCTGACCACCCTGCGCACCCGCCACGTGGATGTGAAAGGCAGCGAGATCCAGTTCCAGTTTCGCGGCAAGAGTGGCGTGGAGCATCAGATCAGCGTCAAGGATCGGCGCCTGGCCACGGTGGTCAAGCGCTGCCTGGAATTGCCGGGGCAGAACCTGTTCCAGTACCTGGACGAAGACGGCGAGCGGCACACTGTCAGCTCCCAGGACGTGAATGAATACCTGCACAGCCTCACCGGTGCGGACTTCACCGCCAAGGACTACCGCACCTGGGCCGGCACGGCCATGGCGCTAGCGGTGTTGCGGGAATTGGAGTGGCAGCCTGAGTCCGATGCCAAGCGACACGTCGTGGCGATGGTCAAGGACGTCGCCAAGCAGTTGGGCAACACCCCGGCGGTGTGCCGCAAGTGCTACATCCACCCCGCCGTACTGGAGCATTTCAGCCTGGGCGAACTCTCCAAGCTGCCTAAGCCGCGACTGCGCAAAGGGCTCAAGGCCGAAGAGGTCGCCTTGGCGATGTTCCTTGAACAACTGGCGGCGGACTTGCCGAAAAAAGCCAAGGCGGGTTAGGCTTTGCCTCCCTTCTGATTCGCAGGACGATCGCCGACGTGAACCACTAAGCCTTCCAAAATGTATCTGCAACAAGCCGCCTGGCGCGCTTGTTGGCCTGTCCGACATTTTTTTGGAGGTGCTGATGACTGACGTCAACCGGCTGCCCGCGCTTGTTTCCCTGCAACACCTGAGTGTCCAGTTCGCCAATGGCGAGACCTTGCTGGACGACCTGAGCCTGTCCATCGATCACACCCCCACCGGCATTGTGGGGCGCAACGGATGCGGTAAGAGCGTCCTGGCCCACGTGATCGCCGGGCTGCTGTCGCCCTCCTCCGGCACCCGCAATGGTACGGCTACTGTGGTTTATGTGGCGCAGAACCCCGTGGTTGCGCCAGGCGCGAGCATTGCCGACCTCACCGGCACCACCGCGATCTTGTCAGCCCTTGGGCGCATGGCCCAAGGCACGGCGCAGGTCGATGATCTTGAGTTGATCGACGACCGTTGGGACCTGGCCGAACGCTTGCGCAACGCCCTGGATGCCGCGGGCCTGGAAGCGCTTGGTGTCGACACCCCGGCCGATACACTCAGCGGCGGTCAGTTGGCACGGATTGCGGTTATCGGCGCGCTATTGGCTGCGCCACACCTGCTGGTGCTCGACGAGCCCACCAACCACCTCGACAGCGATGGCCGTGCATGGCTGCTGCGCCAGCTCAGTGAGTGGCGCGGCGGCCTGGTGGTGGTCAGTCATGATCGACAATTGCTCAACACCATGGCACGCATCGTTGAACTGTCGCCCCTCGGCGTCCACGTGTATGGCGGCAACTACGATGCCTATCGGCACCAGCGCAATGCCGAACAACAGGCCGCCGTCTGCGCACTGGAACACGCCCGCCTGGCGCGCAGCCGCGAACGTCGGCGCCTGCAAAAAGATCATGACAGCCTGCAGCGCAATGCCGCTCGCTCACGCAAACACGCCGAGACCGCCAACGTCGACCGATTCACCCAGGCACGCTGGAAAGGCGCCGCCACGGAAATCGTCCACACCCTGCGCAGCGCGCACGAGCAGCGCAAACATGACCTGGATGCCCAGGTGCGCGAGGCCTACGAACGGGTCATGGAGGAAACGCCGACGCTGTTGGCGTTGCCCGCTTCCGCAGTGCCCGGCGGTCGCCAGGTGGTGTCCCTGATAGACCTAGAATTGCCTTGGCTGCCGTCGAGCCGCCTCAACGTCCAACTCGCCGGCCCGGTGCGCGTCGCGGTGCGTGGGCCCAACGGCTGTGGCAAGTCCACACTGCTCAAGGTATTGGCGGGAGCATGGCGGGCGGTGAGCGGGGAGTGCCGGGTGACGGTGCCCACTGCCTACATTGATCAACACCTCGCACTGCTGGACGATCAACGCTCCATCGTTGAACAGCTCAACCTGCTCGACACGCCACTGGCCGAAGCCCCATTGCGCACGCGCCTGGCTTTGCTGCAACTGGATGCCTTGCGGGTGACCCAGCCGGTCGGGCAGCTCAGTGGTGGCGAACGATTAAAGGCAGCCATGGCCATTGCCCTGTGGCGCGAGGAGCCCGCGCAGCTGCTGTTGCTGGACGAGCCGACCAACCACCTGGACCTGGAATCGGTGACGGCGGTTGAGCAGGCGCTGCAGGGGTTTACCGGGGCAATCATTGTGGTGTCCCATGACCCGGCGTTTGTGCAAACGATCAGGCCGACGCATTACCTCGACTGGCATCGCACGGGTTGGTCCCTGGTGTGTGTTTGAGGTCATTGCATACGCGCTGAAAGCGTCCTACGGTAGTGGCCGTGTAATCTCACCGAGGAACCCGGCCCTATGCTGCCTTCGCCCCGCAAGCCCTACGCCAATGCTGCACTTGCCCATCGACAGCGCTGGCGTGGTCGGGTCGGGCTGATGCTGGTGGCCAGCCTGTCGGTACTGGCAGGCATGACCGATGCCATCGGTTTCATGGCAAGCGGCGACTTTGTTTCGTTCATGAGCGGCAATACCACGCGCCTGGCGGTGGCAATCAGCGCGGGAGAGCTTGGCCTCACCGGGCGCCTGTTGTTGCTGGTTGCGACATTTATCGTCGGCAACGCCTTGGGGGTAGTGGTCAGCCGGCTGAGCCGCCGCCATGCGTTGCCCTTGCTGTTGTGTATTGCCGCCCTGTTATGCGGTGCGGCATTCCTGCCGTTCGCCGATACGTTGCCCGCGCTGCTGGCGGCGATCGTCGCGATGGGCATGCTCAATGCCGCTGTGGAAGAGGTCAACGGGCTGCCGGTAGGGCTGACTTACGTCACCGGCGCGCTTTCCCGCTTTGGTCGCGGGCTGGGACGCTGGCTGCTGGGGGAGCGCCGCAGTGGCTGGCGTGTGCAGTTGATCCCGTGGGGCGGGATGTTCGTGGGGGCAGTCATTGGCGCGCTGTTGGAGCAGCAACTGGGCCTGAAGGCGCTGCTGGTCAGCGGCGTACTGGCGGGGTTGCTGGGGCTGATCTCGCTGAAAATCCCGCGCCGTTGGCACCTGGGTTACATGCCGCGCTGAAAAAAGAAGATGCTCGCCCGACGTTTAGGCCTCGACGTCCGTGTACTGGTAAAGAGCCATCATGTCGGGCGAGCCGGTGAATCATAAGCTAATGCCTCGCGGCTGTCGTGCCAGGCATTTCCTAAAACGACTAAGGCATTCGCCTACAGGCAGGTCGCGAGTGCGGCCAAACGACGCTTGGCCGGCATGTTGTCTTGTGCGGCGTAGTAGTTGATGGTCGAACCGGTACCCGCGCTTTGCACGTCGGCGAAGTAATCACCCGCGGTGGTGTAGACGGTAAAACCGCCCGCGCCGATCGGCTCCTTGAAGCCGCCGGCGTCAACGCCGAAGACGCTTTCGTCCTGCCAGCCGAACTGGACGCATTCGGCAACTACCAGGGTGGCCTTGTCCGAAGCCAGGGTCTTGTAGGGCGTACCTGCACGCGCCTCTTTCATCTTCGAACCCGCGCAACCGGCCAGGGCCGCCAGTACCAGTGCGCCAATTACCACCTTGTGCATGCCATTGCTCCGTTGGAAAAAACGCGACTGTACCATTGCCGCGCGCCGGACTGCCGGATGCATGAACTTTGTTTCACTGTAAAGACGGAAAACGCGGCCTATAGTGGCCACGCTCATTTTTAGAAGTATCCCTTCTGCCCGCTCTCCCGCGGGCTTTTTTTTCGCTGGGTGGTTGTCAGAGCAACCAGCGGAACAGGTAGAACAACGTCATGCTCAGCAGCACGGTCATCAGCACGTTACGCGTCCAGAACATCAACGCCACCGCGCTGATACCCGCCAGCCAATAAGGGTTGGCCGGGCTCAGGTTAAGCTGGTGGTCGGCGAGAAAGATGATCGGTCCGCAAATCGCCGTGAGCATGCCCGGCACCGCAAACCCGAGAAACTCCCGCGCACCGCGGTTGAGGCGCACCGGCAGGCGCGGTTCGATAAACAGGTAACGGTTGAGGAAGACCACCAGGCCCATCGCCACAATCATGATGTAGATCATCGCTGCCCCACTCCCAGTCGCTTGCAGGCATACCCCGCGCTCATGCCCAGCACGCCGGACACCACCACCGCCGACTCCCACTGCAGGAAACTCAGCCACACCGAAAACAGCAGCGACACCGCCACGCAGACCACCGTGGGGATGTCACGCACCACCGGCGTAATCAACGCGATAAACGTCGCAGCGATGGAAAACTCCAGGCCCAGTTGATCGAGGCCGGGAATGCTTTTACCGAGCACGATGCCGGCCAGGGTGAACAGGTTCCAGGCGATATAAAACGTCAGGCCCACGCCCAGGGCGTACCAGCGATTGAACGTCTCGCGGTCGTAGTGGCTGACCAGGGCGAAGAATTCATCGGTGAGCAGAAAGCCCAGGCTCATGCGCCAGCGGGTGTTGAGGGGCGACAGGATCGGGCGCAAGTGCATGCCGTAGAGCAAATGCTGGGAGGTGAGCAGCAAGGTGGTCAGCACAATGGAAATCAGGCTGGCGCCGCTCTTGACCATGCCGATAGCGACCAGTTGCGCAGCGCCGGCAAACACGATGGCGGACAAGCCCTGGGCTTCCAATGGGCTGAACTGCGCATCAATGGCCATGGAACCGGCGAGCAGCCCCCATGGCGCACAGGCCAGGGACAGCGGAATCACGGCGATTGCGCCGCGAGCGAAGGCGTAATGAGGTAAGGCGGTAGGCATGGAAACGGCTCATCGACAGACAGTCGACAAGCATGCCAGCGCAACAAGGGACTTGTCTTGAACGATCTTGCTCAGGCGAGCCTGACAGACACTTGCTCCACCGAGTCGCGTGCTTCGCGCAATTCGTGGGCGTCCTGGTTGAGCCGGTGAATGGTATTGAGCAGGCGCTGGCGCAGCACTTCATCGCCGAGTTTTTCGACCGCGCGCATCAAGTCGAACGCCGCGGTTTCGTTATTATCCGCGACGGAATCCAGGGTCTTGCGCAGGTTGCGAGTGGCACGGGTCACGCGGGGTCTTCCTTCATCAGCAATGGGGAGGCACTTTAGGACATTCATGTTTCATTTTAATTTCAAACACTTGTGGCGGATTTCAAGGGATTTGATCCATATCAATTGATACAGCATTTGACCGATACTTCAGCCATGCCGCTATCGAACCCTCTGGCATGCGAACTTTGCGTCCGCGAACTGATCCATGCTCTGCACCACCTACCACAGCGCGCCAGCAGCACCTGCTGAGCCATCGGAGCGTTAACCCATGCTTGTCGCAATTGGCATTTTCATCTTCACCATCGTACTGGTCATCTGGCAGCCCAAGGGCTTGGGCGTCGGCTGGAGTGCAACAATGGGCGCCATCCTGGCCCTGGCCTCTGGCGTGATCAGCCTGGCCGACATCCCGGTGGTGTGGCACATCATCTGGAACGCCACCGGGACCTTTGTCGCGTTGATCATCATCAGCCTGTTGCTGGACGAGGCCGGCTTCTTTGCCTGGACCGCCTTGCACGTAGCGCGCTGGGGCCGTGGCCGCGGCCGTCGCCTGTTTGCTTATATGGTATTGCTCGGCGCGCTGGTGTCGGCCCTGTTCGCCAACGACGGCGCGGCGCTGATCCTTACGCCGATCGTGATGTCGATGCTGTTGGCCCTGCGCTTCTCCCCGGCAGCGACCCTGGCATTCGTCATGGGCGCAGGCTTTATCGCCGACACCGCAAGCCTGCCGCTGGTGGTGTCGAACCTTGTCAATATCGTCTCGGCGGACTATTTCAAGATCGGCTTCAACGAATACGCGGCGGTGATGGTGCCGGTCAACTTTGTCAGCGTCGCAGCTACGCTGGCGGTGTTGCTGTGGTTCTTCCGTCGCGATATCCCCCAGACCTACGACCCAGCCGACCTCGAAGACCCCGCCAGCGCCGTCCACGACCGCGCCACCTTCCGCGCCGGCTGGTGGGTGCTGGGCATCCTGCTGGTCGGTTGCTTCGCCCTGGAGCCGCTGGGCATTCCCATCAGCGCGATTTCCGCCGTCTGCGCCGTGCTCCTGCTGGTGATCGCCGCCAAGGGCCACAAGATCTCCACACGCAAAGTGCTGAAGGAAGCACCGTGGCAGATCGTAATCTTTTCGCTCGGGATGTACCTGGTGGTGTACGGCTTGCGTAACGCCGGCCTCACCACCTACCTGGCGACCTGGCTCGACACCTTCGCCACTTACGGCGTGTGGGGCGCAGCCATGGGCACGGGGGTGCTGACGGCGCTGTTGTCCTCGGCGATGAACAACTTGCCGACGGTGTTGATCGGCGCGCTGTCCATCGAGTCCAGCCATGCCGTGGGCGTGGTCAAGGACGCGATGATCTACGCCAACGTCATCGGCAGTGACCTGGGCCCGAAAATCACCCCGATCGGCAGCCTGGCCACGTTGCTGTGGCTGCATATTCTTGCGCGCAAGGGCATCACCATCACCTGGGGCTACTACTTCAAGGTCGGCATCGTACTGACGTTGCCGGTGTTGTTGATCACCCTTGCCGCCCTCGCCGTGCGCCTGAGTGTCTGACGGAGATACCGCGATGAAAGTCCTGTTCATGTGCACCGCCAACAGTTGCCGCAGCATCTTGTCCGAAGCGGTGTTCAACCACCTGGCGCCGCCGGGTTTTGAGGCAATCAGCTCCGGCAGCTTTCCCAAGGGCCAGGTCCTGCCGCGTAGCCTGAGTACGCTACAGGCCGCGGGTATCAGCACCAAGGGCCTCTACAGCAAGGGTAACGAGGCCTTTGCAGACAGCCCGCCGGATGTGGTGATCACCGTGTGCGACAAGGCGGCCGGCGAAGCCTGCCCGGTGTACTTCGGGCCAGCCATGAAGGCGCATTGGGGCTTGACAGACCCTTCGGATGTGCTCGGTGATGAGGCGAGTGTGCAAGCTGCATTCGACGCCACCCTGGCGATCATTGCCACGCGCTGCCGGGCGTTTTTTGCCGTGCCATTTGACCGCCTCAGCCCTGCGGAACGCAACGCTGAACTCGCGCGCATTGCACTGCTGTAACCGGAGGAACCATGACCACCCTGCCCTTGCCCGAGTCGAATCGATGAGCGCCGTGCAACACGCCTGGCTGGGCCCCTACGAAATCAGCAGCACCGTCTGCACCGGCCTGACCTTTGCCCGCCACAGCCATGATGAATGCGTGATCGGCGTGAACCTGGTCGGCGAGGAAAAGGTCTGGCTGGACCGCCGGGAATTCGACGCCGGGCCGGGGTCGATTACCTTGTACAACCCTGGGCAGATCCAGGGCGGGGGTGCGGCGAATGGCGCGCCGTGGCAGTTTGTGAGCCTGTACGTCAACGCCGACCAATTGGCCGCCGACCTCGGGCTGGCACACGTGGAGTTTGATCGCTCGCTGTGTGTTCAGCCGGACCTCGCCCGGCGACTGGCGCAGACCGTGCGAAGCGCATTGAGCGATGAGGCGCGTGCCCGCGAACTGAACGAAGACGCCTTGGTCCTGCTGCTCGGTGAGGTGGTCAGCCTCAGTGGCGTGCGCCTCGCGGGCAGCGCCGCCCCAGGCAAACACCTGATCAGCCGCGCCCAGGCATTGCTCGCCGAACACCTGCATCAGACATTGCCCTTGGAGCAGCTTAGCAATGAACTGGGGTTGACCAAGTTCCACCTGCTGCGCACGTTCCAGAAAGAAACCGGGCTGAGCCCGCGTCAGTGGGCCATGCAGTTACGCACCCGTCGGACCAAGGGCCTGTTGCGGGCAGGCGTGGCGGTATCCGACATCGCCCACGACCTCGGGTTTGCCGACCAAAGCCATCTCAATCGGCACTTCCGCGCCGCCTACGGCATCACACCCGGTCGCTATCAAAGCGTGTTGAAGCGCTGACAGCGCAATCTGGTCCAAGACAGCGTCCCTGCTTATCGCCAAACTGCCCCCCTCTCTTGAAGGAATGCGGGCATGCTGACGATCTTTTTCTACGCGCTGATATTCGGTTTTGTGTTTTGCCTGTCGCCCGGCGCGGTGCTGGCGGAGACTTTGCGCCGTGGCTTACTCCACGGGTTCACCCCGGCGCTGCTGGTGCAGTTCGGCTCCCTGGTCGGCGACGCAGTGTGGGCGGTGATCGGCCTGACCGGAATCGCCCTGTTGATCCAGCATGACGCGGTGCGCGTGCCGTTGACCGTTGTCTGCGCGCTGTACCTGGCCTGGCTGGGCGTCCGTAGCCTGATCGATGCGTGGAAACTGCCAGAACCAGACGATGCCCCCACCACCACCCGGCAAAATGCGCTGGCCGTGGGCGCGGCGATTTCCCTGGCCAACCCGAAGAATATTGTCTACTGGGGCGCGCTGGGCAGTGCGCTGTCGGGCATCGTCGGTGCCACGCCGAGCCACGGGCAGACGCTGATGTTTTTCGCCGGGTTCATGCTGGCGTCGGTGCTGTCGTGTTTTCTGATCGCAGCGCTGGTCAACCTGCTGCGCAAGAACGCATCACCGTTGTGGCAACGCATCAGTTATGGCACTTGCGGGATAGTACTGATCTATCTGTCAGTTCTCGCGGCACTGGGTATATGAAGTTATATATGCACTCACTTTCGAACGCCTCTTGTCTGAATGAACTCTGAACAGCGGATCATTTAATTAATCATGCGTTGACATTTTGTAACCGTCTGAGTAGATTGCCCGTGCCCGCAACTTGGGCCTTTTTTAAACCTCACAAAAGAAGCCAATGGACACAGTATCTAGTCGCTGTCCGAGCACCGCATCAGCGGGCATCGGGCGCCAAACCCAGAATATGACAGGACTCGCTTCCCGGTCCGGTAAGCTGCGCTAGAGCTCGATGCTCCACCGTAACTGCCTCGCCGGTCGCCCGTCCGGTCCCGAGGTGTGTTATGACCTTCAAAACCCATGCTTTGCCCGATCCATCTACACTGGCCGCAGCCCTGCGCGCCAAGCGTTGTGTTACCTGCGTGGTGTTTCTCCAGCAGCGCACGACCGGTGTCGCACCCTCCCCCCAAGACCCACAGAGACCGAAGGTTTTCAGCCTGGGTTTTTGCTGAGCGCTCGCGCCATTCAACCCCACTGAAACAGCCGTTTCCTGATTAAACCCTGGAGTTCTTTATGAACCATTCCAGTTGTAGTCCGCTGCGCGCTCGTTAACTAACGCGCCAGTAGAAGTTATGTAAGCACCTCATTTAAACCGATCGCGAAGTTAGCGACTCGGCATGCTTTCGCTCGCCTGTATTCAGGTAAGTACCGGGTATGTTTTGTCGAAAAGTTGGCGACAGGAGCACACACCATGAGCGCCGTAAAAAA